>Ga0302156_10001420_pt1 | contig 21202 bp, 25 predicted proteins | sample I_Bog_N3_2_FD_193503 | JGI IMG/M metagenome (GOLD analysis project Ga0302156, IMG submission 193503) | Peat permafrost microbial communities from Stordalen Mire near Abisko, Sweden - I_Bog_N3_2 | ecosystem: Environmental > Terrestrial > Soil > Wetlands > Peat | place: Sweden: Abisko, Stordalen... | reverse complement strand
TGTAGCGCCGGTCTCCAGACCGGCTGTCCGGGCGGCGTCCACGCCGCCAGACTCCGCCTGTGTGTCAGAAGACCCACAGGACAGCCGACCAGGAGGTCGGCGCAACTTATTTACGGATAAGTTCTAACTCGCTCACTTGCTATTTCCGCGAAGCGGAAGCTGACTTGCTGTTTTTATTTCCAAACTCTCTTGTTGATCCGGACCGAAACGATTGCAATATCCCATCACCGATCATCCTGAGCAGTGCATAAAAGGATTATCATCCTGAGCAAAGCAATAAATCGACTGTCATCCTGAGCGAATAATAAAACAACTGTCATCCTGAGCGAGTGAGAATGATTTTGGAAAGTACTGATTCAAATGAGCGTAACTCCATAGATTTTTGCCGTGTAGGAACTGTGCAGGGAAATTGTGCAATTTTAGTCAATTTGGCTGCTACAGGTCCCTTGGGCATGAGGAGCCGGGTGCGTCGCCCCTTCTTCCGAAGGTGAATCTGGGCCAATACGCGATGTCGGTTCCTGCCGTTCATACTGCTAACGATAAATGATCGCAGCGATGGCCGCATCTCCGCCGCATGTTCAGTGAACAGAAACGATGAAACCGAATGTTGATGCCGCAATCAATCGAAGTCCAGCCATGGGCTTCAGGCAACGGATAATCGCATCCGCCGTAGGAGCCTTCAGAGGCTCAGCCCTATATCCATACACGGTCTTCTGGGCGGCCTCCGTCCATCTTCAAACTCATCCGTCCATCCTGGCCGATGCCCTCCACGGTCCCGAGTTCACGGTTGGCCAGCTTCAAGTCGGGCGAGGGCGCGCATAGCCTTGAGGCAACGGAGCAGGGCAGGGCGCTTCGTCGTGGCTCCTGACAAGCCCTCGTCCTTGAAAAGCGTCTTGCATCCGGCCCGCTTCAAGGCAGCGAGCTGTAAGGCCGCACTCTGGTCGTCAGTCGATACGCGGGCATAGCCGCATTTCATGGTTCAATCATGGCCCTGACATTTGACCCATGCAAGCCCTTGAAAACGCGGGGCGGCGGTCGTGGGTCAAAACTTACCCCTCGTGCCCCAATGCGTGCATGGATGAGCGGACCCACCTAAGGGAGCTTAGATTCCCGTTTCATTTTCCTGCCGGTAAGCGTAAGACAATGATAAAACATAGGTTATATCTTGACATGATCTTCGTATCCGAGGATGATGAGCTTGTGTTCATCAGAAACCAGGACCCGCGCGGCGTAGAGCAAGGCGGTACGAGCCCTAAAGGAGAAACGACATGGCAGTCTTCAAAGTAGCGCACGCTGGATCCTCGACTTCGACGCACATCAGAACGAAACCGCCGAAGGCCAAGAAACGCGCGCAGGTAGCACCAGTGGGGCGCCTCACCTTGCCGATCACCGTTCAATCTGAGGAACCCAAGGCCCGTCCCACCATCCGCAGCGACAAGAGTGAGGCCCGAGGGAAACGCCCCCCGGTGACCAAAAGCCTGGCCCGCGGAAAGTGACGAAAGACGCAGCAGACGTCTATTCCCGCGCACCCGAAGAGCCGTAGCAAAAGCCCCGGAAGAACCGCATCGGTAGACTTTCTGACGATTGTTGTGGAAATCGCAAACCAGATTGGCTCATCATGTAGCTGAAAGGGGCAGCAATGAAATTTGGTGAAGTCGAAGTGAAAAGGATTCCGGTTGACAGGGATATACAGTGCGATAAGGAATCTCAATCTCATCATCGGTTTTCCGTGGCGTATTACAATGGCCAACCACTCTGTGGGCAGTGCTTTGTTCATGAATTGCTAGAAGTGCCAGACGCTCGCGAGCTTCTTGGACAGCTTCTCGCTGGCCTTATCCCAGACGAACCGAAAGAACTACCACGGCCACTCAATTCAGGGTTCCAGACAGTAGTGCCCTGATAAGTTCAGGCCCCGAACTTGCATGAAGGGATGCCTATGAGCAATGAAGCCCCGCTCTCACGAGAGCAGATGAATCGGTTTCTCGAAAAGATCAAGGAACCTTTCAACGAAGCCGAACAGCGAAAGCGCAGGAGCGTCGAAGTCAGCGCAGGATTTTTTGAAAAAATTGCCGCACTCAGTGCCGGTTCCACCGCTATCTTGGCTTCGATCATCTTGGCGATTGCGAACAAGTACAGCATTCATACTGGGTGGGCTCAGATAGTCGTTCATCATCTTCTTTGCATCGCCTTCGCTCTCGGAGCGTCTCTCATTCTCGCTGTTCTTCACAATTTTTTTGCAGCATTGGTCGCAAGGGCAGATGCGGCCATCGCCGATTCTCAGCTTTTGCAAAAGATCATCGCGGAGTCGCTACCGCTGGTTCAAGAGACGACGCCACAGGTAAATGACGCAACCATGACGCAGATCGAGGAAATAATGGGTGCTCAAATGTCCCCAAGGTTCAGGAGGCAGATCAAATCGAGGAGCATTTTCTACATGGTTGCGACTTGGGCGGGTAGTTTATCGATGGTGGCGTTCATCGTCGCCTTTTCGCTGGTGATTAAGTATCTCTGGAAACTGTGGTAGAGCCAACAATGCCGATGGAAAGGAAAGCCGATGAAGTTCTCGGAGATCGCTAACCGTCTGACGGGAATCTCAACGCCATTTGGCGGGGCATCTTGGCAGTCTGCCGAGATGGAGATCGCAGCGGCCCGCCGGGCGATCGCCTTCCTGGAAGACCGGCGCGTACTGTACGAGCCGAGCGAGATGGAGGTGCCTTTATGGCCTTACGCGTGAACTCTTCATCTGCTAGCAGCATCCCCGACAACGTCATCGGTGCGATGACGATCTTGAATTCACAATTCCCTGACAAGTGGCAGGAGGAATGGTTGGCGTCTTTGATCGACGCTCAACACAATAACGACTGGGAACTGAAACTTACCAGCAAGGACGGGATTTCGCAGTGTCGCATTCTCTCTGTCGGGCAGCAAAACAGTAGCGCAGTCTGCGTAAGTCTTCTTGAACTCCGAAACACCTGGAGCAGATAGGGACGATGGCGCGGAAAACAGCGTCGCAAATGGGCAGCATAAGGCGATGAGTTAGCTCATCTATCCCGCACGGCAATAATTTTGTAAGTTTCTGATTCAAATGTCTTACCGTCTAGGCTCACCGGCCAAATGAGTTTAGCGCTTTTGCCTTTGAACTCGACCTGAATGTCGTTCACGAGCGGCATCCGACAATCTCGCCGGTTGATGTAGTCAAATTTCTCATGGAACTTGCTTTCGCAGTTGACTACCGCGATTCTTCCGTCTGGCAATAGAAGGGAATACGTAGCTCCCGATACGTCATATGAAATTTCTCTAGGTGCCGTGCTGTAACCGTCCGTTCTGGTCCTGCCTGAGCAATTCACGCTATTTGAGTACGCATAGCAATTCAAGTTGGTATTTGACGACGAATGCGAGTAGGCAGGCACGACGTAGCTGTAGCCCGTTTCGCTGGTCTTGCGGTCAATAATCTTTACAGGCACCGCTTTCCCTGATTCCATCAGGGATTTGTAACCGAGCAATTCTATGGCCCTGGAGTTACCTTGGTATGCGGCCTTCTGATACCAGACAATCGCCTGCTCGTGGTCCTTTGGGACACCTTCGCCTTGATCGTATTGGAAGCCGAGTTTATATTGTGCCTCCGCTAGTCCCTGCTCAGCAGCTTTGCGAATCCATACGCACAAGATCGCCTTGGTGTAGCGTATCTTATTTTCCCCGGCTTCCCGCATGACTACGCGAAGGCAGCAGATTGGTTTCGCAAAGCTGCTGAGCAGGGAAATACCGAAGCACAAGTCCATCTTGGCGGACTGTATGAGAACGGTAACGGAGTGCCGCAAGACTCTGCGCAAGCCGCACAGTGGTATACCAAAGTGCCGCCTGGGTGTAATCCGTGGAGACTCCCTCACCATGGTAGTACGCATGGCCGAGATTGATTTGTGCGCCGGCATGCCCCTGTTCGGCTGCCCTGCGAAACCATGTCACCGCCTCGACGTAGTCCCGCGAGACGCCTTCGCCGTAATAGTAAGAATAGCCGAAACTGTTTTGAGCACCGGCGTGGCCGAGATCTGCTGCTTTGCGGAACCAATCTGCCGCCGCAGAGTAGTCTTGTGGGACGCCTAAGCCACGGTAATACGAATAACCATGGGTGTATTCCATACTGCCGTCGCCATGACTGGCCAAGTCCGATTTGTTCGCTGGCCCACCCTCTGCGGGCAACTTTGGTTCCGGCTTGCGGGCCAGGATGCTGGAGGCATCATTTCGGCCACGGGCAATGAGACTGGAACGCGGCTCCGACGGGGAGATCGACAAATTCCCCTGAGTTGGCAAACGCTGGATGTCATGTTTATTGCTCATGCTTTTCTCGACACCTTGCATACACTTCTTGATTCGCTTGGTAGTACCAGCAACGACCAATGTCAACCAAGGGTAGGTTTCCACATAGTCTGCTGGACACTATGGCCTTCACCTTAAAGAGCGCGGAGCTTGAATATCGCATTCTCATTACCCTGCGCAGCTGCCTTGCGAAACCAGACTACAGCTTGCGCGTCGTCCTGCGGAACGCCCTGACCGTTGTAGTAGAGCATGCCAAGGTTGAATTCTGCCCGTTCATGGCCTTGTTCGGCTGCCTTGCGAATCCAAATTTCCGCATGCGCGTAGTCTTGTGGCACACCGTGGCCACGGTGGTACAGGAAACCAAGGTTCAATTGCGCCACAGCATTGCCCTGATCGGCTGCTTTGCGATACCAAGCTGCGGCTTGCGCGTAGTCCTTCTGTACTCCGTTGCCCTTCTCGTAATGCTCCCCGAGGCGGTACTGCGCATCAGCGTGTCCCTGATCAGCTGCTTTGCGAAACCAAAATGCCGCCTGCGCACTGTCTTGCGGGACGCCCAGACCAAAGTCATAGAGCAAGCCAAGGTTGAACTCTGCCCGCGCATGCCCCTGGTCCGCAGCTCTTCGATACCAAACTGCTGCTTGTTGGTAGTCCTGCGATACGCCCTCGCCATCCTTGTTTCGAAATCCGAGGCTGACTGGTGCGCTGGCATTCCCCTGATCGCCAGATTTGCGAAACCAAACTGCTGCCTGGGCATCATCCTCCTGGGCGCTTTTGCCGTAGTAGTGCCTTTCGCCACGGCGGAATTGCTCATCGGCATCACCCTGTTTATCAAGGTCCGACTTTCCACCTGACATGGCCCCAGCGAACAGTTTGGGTACAGGCTTGCACGCCATGATGCTGGCAGCGTGCTTACGGCCACGCGCAGCAAGGATGGAACGGGTCTCCGAAAGGACAATCGAAGAGTCGCCCGATCGCGGTAAGTGCAGAAGTTCAACCTTATCTGCCATATCTCCTTACCCTTTGGCCAAGAGTCCACGAGCGTAAAACAAATCTAGATTGGATTTTGCCTCGGAATGTCCTTGACCTGCTGCTTTGCGAAGCCAATACGCTGCTTCTTCATAGCTCTGCGAGACACCTTGTCCCAGGTCGTATAGGCGACCGAGATTGTATTGCGCTTCGGGGCTACCCTTTTCTGCTGCTTTGCGATATAAAATTGCCGCCTCTGTATAATTTTGAGGAACGCCTCGGCCGGTGTAATAAAGCCAGCCGAGGTTATATTGCGCCATCACATCGCCTTGGTCAGCCGCCTTGCGATACCACGATGCCGCCTCCGCGTAGTTCTGCGGGATACCTCGACCGTCATAGAGCAAAACACCGAGGCCAAATTGCGCTCTGGCATCCCCTTGATCAGCTGCCTTGCGATACCAATTTGCAGCTTGGTCAGCGCTATGAGGGATTCCCTCACCTTGGTTGTAATGCCACCCAAGGCTGTATTGTGCCCCTGCATGGCCCTGTTCTGCTGCTTTGCGGTAACAAATTATCGCCTGTGCGTAGTCCTTTGGTACACCGTGACCGAGGTCGTACATCACGCCGAGCCGAAATTGAGCGCCGACATAGCCCTGCTCGGCCGCTTTGCGAAGCCAAAACGCTGCTTCTTCGTAGCTCTGCGAGACGCCTTGTCCCAGGTCGTATAGGCGGCCGAGATCGCATTGCGCCGGGGCATAGCCTTGTTCTGCCGCCTTACGCGACCATACTGCCGCTTGCACGAAATCCTTTGGTACACCGCGACCGAGGAGGCACAACATAGCAATACTGCATTGCGCTGCGGCATAGTCCTGCTCAGCAGCTTTGCGATACCACGCAGCGGCCTGGGCGTCGTCCTGTGGTACCCCGTGGCCGTTATAGTACATCACGCCAAGCCGAAATTGAGCGCCGGCATAACCCTGCTCTGCCGCTTTGCGATACCATGCAGCGGCCTGTGCATAGTCCTGCGGAATACCCGCGCCTTGGTTGTAAAGCCAGCCGAGGTCGTATTGCGCCGTGGCAAATCCTTGGTCCGCTGCCTTGCGATACCAAATTGCTGCTTGTGAGAGGTCACGCGGCACGCCTTGCCCTTTGGCGTACCGAATGCCGAGACCATGTTGTGCCCCAGTATCGCCCTGCTCGGCTGCCTTACGATACCAAAGCGCTGACTGTGTATAGTCCTGCGGAACGCCTAAGCCCCGGCTATACGCAGTCCCAAGATTGATTTGTGCCCCAGTATGGCCCTGCTCGGCTGCCTTGCGAAACCAAATTGCGGCCTGTGGAAAGTCCTGTGGGACGCCCTCGCCAAAAAAGTAATCGCAGCCCATTCCGAATTGCACTATGGCATCGCCCCGTTCAGCGAAGCCCGACTTTTCCCTCAAACCGCCTAAGGCAAGCAATGACTTGAACGCCGAGAGCAATCTCGGCTCCGATTTGCGCACCATGAGGCTGCCAGCGTCTTCGCGGCCACGAGCAACAATACTAGAACTGGCCTCCGACAGGACAATCGAAGAGTCGCCGTGATTCGGCAGAATGAGAAGTTCATGTTTATCGGTCATGCTTCTTTAACTCCACCGCGATACCGTCATGCTTTTTCTTCGCGTCGGCAATCCGCACTTGAACGCTGGCCTCAAGCTCCGCAAGAAGGTCTCGCCCTTCTTTTTCGGCCTTTTCAACGTCCTGCTTCAATTGCGCAATTTCGCTGGCACGCAGGCTGCTCAGTTCATTCTCGATTGCCGCGATGTTCTTCCTTGCCTGATGAATCTGGCGGATGATGCGAACCAGCTCAGCCCCGACCCCTTCGCCTTGCACAGATTCAGGCGAGTTCCCAAACTCATCGAGAATGCGCTGGAGAGCCTCGGCGTCGCCTTGGCTGTACGCCGCGTTTGCCTGAGCCATCAGGCGGGTGCGGAGCAGCCGGTCGGCTTCATCCTTCGCAAAATCGGGATGAAGGCGCTTGGCGGTTTCGCGGAAGAGGCTCCTCAGGTCCGCCGACGGCTGAAAGTCCCGCGCCTTGGATGCCTCCCCATGAGTGGCCTCGTGGGTTTCTTCCGCCCGCTTGCGCGTTTCCTGCGCTTGCTGGCTTGCGGTCGGCGAAGGTCTGAGCGAGGCTTCAATCTCTGCAATTTTTGCTTCCCAGTCGTCCAGTTCGGCGTACAGGACGCCAACCTGCCGCAGATAGCGGCCCTCGAAGCTCTTCAACTGGGTGCGCAGGTCGGCCAGTTCCAACTCGCGCTCGGCCAAGGCGCCACGAACGCCGGCCAACTCCTCACGTTTGCGGAGAAGCTCCTCTTCCTCCGGAGTCAGTTTTTTGACAATCTCACGAGACATTGCTCTGTTCCCCTGCTATTACAATTATCTTAAGGCACAGGCTGCGGATGCGTCTCTGCGACCGGCAAGGAAATGCGAGAGGTGTGCGGTCCACCCATTGCCGACCCGTCGATTTGAGGCTTAGCGGCCTGTACGGATATTGGTGTTGAGCGACTGTCTCAATCGCGCACGCAGCCGCGAGCGGGAAACCAAGAGAATATGGCTGCAAGCCTCACTTTGTTATGGTCGCATTTCCAAACAAAGCGTAGCGTTCGATTAGTAGAGCTTGGAGGAAGCTCATGACCTGCGTCAGGCGAAGAAGGATCGAATACGGGATTGCAATCGGGATCATCATTGTAGTCATAGCTTTGTGCATCTGTGCATGGTGCTACTGCCAATCGCTCTCCAATGACGCGGCAATTCAGCGTCTCAACGCAAGCGCCGCCGCTGTAGCGGCAATCGGGGCAGTCTTTGCCTTCTTGATCTTAGTCGTATATACAATCGAAACGCGTCTCTTACGGATAGCGTCCGACGAGCAGTTGGAGGGAGGCATAAAGCCTGTGGTACTCCTTGAGATTGCGTCAGGAGATTACGTCGTGGGTGAGCGGACGAGCATTAAGACTCCTCAGTTCAGAAACATCGGAATGGGACCTGCCTTCTCTGTCGCGGTCGAACCAATAGTCGGTGGGCAAAACTGCACTCTTCGCATCGATAGCGTTCCTTTGATTGAATCGAGGGGGACAGTGCCGGCTGTTTGGTCCGCGGTCGAAAACAACCAACCGAGTGGGATGGCACACGTGGATGCATTCTTAGACAACTTGTTCGCCACAGGTAAATTTCCAGATGGGACTCGGGTAACGGTCACCTGCAAAGGTCTGTCAGGAAAGCGATACCGCCTCCATCAAGTGATCCGCCACGATCCCTTTACAGGCATCACTTGGACGGAATTCGACCGAATTGAGTCGAGTGGAAAATAAACATCTGTGTGGGCTATATCTGCCGGGCATTGAAGCTGCATCCCATATCTCTATTTCGAGATCTGGGATGCAGGGTTTTGACACTGGCCCCGCATGGATGGGAAGCGGAAAACGCCCGGTACTATGGGCGGTTGCAGCGGCGGAAGGGCGGAGCATCCTTCCTGGGACAATGAGGTTGGAACTGCACTAAGTACAGCCGCCAGCGGCGGCACGTGCAGGGTGATTTGCCGCTAAAAACGCCCCAGCGGGGCAGCGGCAAATCAGAACAATCTTAGTGAGGTGCGTCCGGGCCGGACATCTGGGCGATTACCTCCCTACGCCAGCCTCCGCCAGCGGCTCCGGCAAAACGGCTTCGGATGTTCACGGTCAACGCGGCTTGTTGCGCTGACCTCTTTTGGATTTATCGTGGGTCTCTGCCGCTTTCGACGCCTTAGCCTTGGCGTCGTCCGCTTGCGGGAGTTCCCATCCCGCCATGCCTTGTAACACGCGATCGGCGTGCTTGATCGTGTTCACGTGTCCATAGTGGTTTTCAATCATGTTGACAGAAGTTCCCATCTGCTCGGCGAGGAAATACACGTCCACGCCCTCCTGCAATCTGAGCGTGGCGTAGGTATGCCGGAAGGAATAAGTCGAACGCGAAACGCCCTGCGTGCCTTCGCGCAGATTCGCCTCGTTCAGAAGATCCTCAATCAGCGAGCTGTAAAGAGTTATTGCGGGCTTGCCTGTGACATTGGTGAATACCCTGTCGTCCGGTTCTGTGGCTTTCGAGATTGTGCGGATGCGTTCTAAATAATCTCCGACGCTCTTGGGCGCGACCAGCTTGCGCGATTTGTCCTTGCCCTGCACGAACAAGACAACGATCTCGCGGCCCTCGCGGTCTTTCGTGGGCATGATGTCGCGCCAGCGGAGATTTTTCATCTCCACTGGCCTCATGCCCGTGTTGCAGGCAATCAGGATCATGTTGTAAGTAACGGTGCGATACCAGATGCTCGAAGGCTTGTCCGCCTCGCCAATCCACTTGCGCCCGACCGTGTGGAGTTTGCGATACTCCTCCAGCGTGAACTCGTCACGCCGCATCGTCTTGAGCTTCGGGCGCTCGTCGAAACGCTGGCTTGCGGGGACATAGCGCTTCTTCACCGCATAGTGCATGATCGCCCCGAAAATCGACATCTCGAAGCGGATGGTGGAATCGCTGATGAAGGGAACCGCGTGAACATCCTTCGGTTTGACGGCAATCGGTTTCAAGACCCGGACGCCTCTCGTGTGCTGGACCTTGGTGCGGCGTGCGGATTCATGGTCCGCGAAAGACTGCGCTTCTTCGGCTGTGACCTCCCGAACGCCGTTACGCTTGTGGCGTCCCGCGCCGTTCTCCCGCCGCCATGCCGGATAGCTGCCCCAGCGTTCGTCGCCGATAAGATGTACCTGCGTTGAACCTGCATACCTGTCTAAAGTGCCTTCGATGACGGCACGGAGTTTCTTGGGCCGCGCGGCGCTGATCTCTCCGCGTTTCGCCCGCGCCTCCTGCGTCAACAGATACTCTCGCGCCACCTCGCGGAAGGCGCGATTGAACACGGGAACGTCGTGCTTGATGCGAAACCGGATGTCGGCATCCTGGTCAAAGGCGCGTTCACGAGCCGCGCTGATATCGGTCGTCTTGAGCGAAACCGTCTTATAGCGGTCGGCCTTCGGCATCTTCATGCGGCAATACCACATCCGGTGCCCCACGTCGCCGCGCCGGAAGAGAATCAGGCCGGGTTTCAGTTCCTCTTTCTCGGTAAGAAACGCCATGTTGCCTCCTGCTGTTTATTTCGTTCTGTGCAGTTTCCGTGCAGATTCTCCGTGCAAGTCATTGATTCTTCGTGGCTGTGCAGGCTTTGTATAGAACATCATAACATAATATGTTGTTTATTTATAATTATTTACGATATATCTCTCATCCTGAGCGGAGTTTGGCGCGCACTTGCGCCAAACGCAGTCGAAGGACCTGCGACTCCAACTCACAATTTCTTCCATGAACCTTGGATTGACCGGCCTGTTCCCTATTCCCTATTCCCTGCATTATCCGCCTTCCACACATACGCGCCCGGCTGCGGCAGACCGATATGCCCGAGCACACGCGCGACAAACTGCCGCGCCATCTCGGTCGAGTCGATGGGGTGATTGTAGAAGGCCGGAATGCAGGGAAAGATCACTGCGCCTGCATCGGCGGCAATCTGCATATTTCTCAGGTGAATGCGATTGAAGGGCGTCTCCCGCACGCAAAGAATCAGCGGCCGCCGCTCCTTCAGCGTCACGTCGGCTGAGCGCGCAATCAGCGAGTTGGCCAGCCCCTGCGCAATCGCCGCCAGCGTCCCCATCGAGCATGGCAGGATAATCATTCCATTGGACGGATAACTCCCCGAAGCAATCGCCGCGCCAATATCCGCGTCCGAGTGCTGCACGATCTTAGTGCTTCGGCCTCTCAAGATTGGGTGCCCCAATGAATTGTCATTCTGAGCGAGCGCAGCGAGTCGAAGAACCTGCGGCTGATCATTGCTCTCAGTGGGGGATTCGTCGGATTCAGCGCCCAGCAGTTTCTCCAGCAAATCGTTGCGCCCACTCACTCCCAGTTCCTCGGCCATCACCCGCAGCGAGTTCTCCGAAGCCACAAAATGCACTCGCTCCACGCGCTCGTCCGTCTCCAGCGCGCGCAGCATCTCGCGCCCAAAGACCGCCCCCGATGCCCCGGTAATCGCCACGGTGAGGTTCATCAATCGCTCCGCCTAACTATCGCTCTCCGCCCACTCCTCCAGCATCCGGGAGTACTCCTCCGAGTGCCCGACGGCCGTGAAGCGTTTCACCTCATCGAGTGCATCGTTGCGTTCGCCCGCGGCCCACAGTACGCGAAAGTAGAGCAGCGAAACCCGCTCCGACTTGGGCGCCAGTTGAATCGCCACGCGCCCATGCTCGATCGCCGCGCGATGCTTCTCTCTGAGCGAGGAGATCCACGCCAGATACCCATGCCCGAGCGACGAGCGGGGAAACTCCTCGACCAGCGCCGTCAGAATCAGCTCGGCAAAGCCGGCGTCGCCCTCTGCCTCCGCGTTCACCGCCGCTGCGATGACCGCCGTCACGCGCGGAAGATCGTCCTCAGGCCGCTCGTTCATCGCCGTCACTCGCCCAGCACGCGCCGGAATATCGCGTCCACATTGCCCAACTGCCGCGTGTAATCAAAGGTCCGCGTCAGCCTTTCCGGCTTGAGCAGCGCGGTGATCGCCGGGTCCTGTGCCACCTCATCGCGGAAGACCAGCTCTTCCTTCCAGGCGCGCATCGCGTGCTGCTGGACAAGTTTGTAAGCCTCCTCGCGCATCATGCCCGCCTCGGCCAGATCGAGCAGCAGTTGTCCCGAGAAGATCAATCCCCCGGTCGATTCCAAATTCTTTTTCATCCGCTCCGGATAGACCAGCAGCCGGTCGATCAGATCGGTTGTCTTGGCCAGTAGATAGTCGATCAGGATCGTAGAATCGGGAAAGATCACTCGCTCGACAGAAGAATGCGAGATGTCCCGCTCATGCCACAGCGCGACATTCTCGAAGGCCGCCTGCGCATTGCCGCGCACCACGCGCGCCAGTCCGCTGATCTGTTCCGAGGTGATCGGATTCTTCTTGTGCGGCATCGCCGACGAGCCCTTCTGCTTCTCGCTGAAAAACTCCTGCGCCTCGCGCACCTCGGTCCGTTGCAGGTGGCGCACCTCGACGGCGATCTTGTCGAGAGTGCAGGCGATAATCGCCAGCGTCGAGATGTACGCCGCGTGCCGGTCGCGCTGGATCACCTGCGTCGCCACCGGCGCGGGCTTCAATCCCAGCCGTGCGCAGATCTTCTCCTCGTGCTCCGGCTTCAAATGTCCGAACGTCCCCACCGCGCCCGAGAGCTTGCCCACGCGCATCTCCTCGGCTGCCGTGTCGAAGCGAACCAGATTGCGCTCCATCTCCGCATACCAGTTCAGCAGCTTCAATCCGAAGGTCGTCGGCTCGGCGTGAATCCCGTGCGTGCGTCCAATCGTCGGCGTCTGCTTGAATTCAACCGCCCGCCGCTTCAGCACGGAGAGCATCCCCATCAGTCCCGTGCGCAGCAGCGCCGAGGCCTCGGCCACCTGCAATGCCTGCGCCGTATCCACAATGTCGTTGGAGGTCAGCCCGTAGTGCAGCCAGCGCGATTGCGCGTCCAGCCCTTGCACTTTCAGCGTCTCGGCCACGGCCGTCGTAAAGGCGATCACGTCGTGCTTGACCTCGGCCTCGATCTCCTGAATGCGCGCGACGGTAAAACTTGCTTTGGTCGCAATCGCCTCCGCCGCATCGGCGGGAATCACCCCATCCTCAGCTAGAACTGTGCTGGCCGCCGACTCCACCTGCAACCAGCAGCGGTACTTGTTCTCTTCGGTCCAGATCCGGCCCATCGCCGGGCGTGTATAGCGGTCGATCAACGCTAGCTCCTTTTGCGAGCCGCATCCCGCGGCCCCGCCCCAACTCTCCATTGTACGAGAAGCGCAGGATACTCCGGTCCCGATGAGGAGCCCGAGTCTTCAGCTGCCCGACTCACAATTGCAGATTGCGTAGACAATGAACCCGCCAACTCGCTAACTTGCGATCACCGCGAAGCGGTGGCTAACCTGCTAAATAATTCACCAGTCTTGCAAGTTTTGGCGAAAGAATTGAGAAGTCAGAGCCTTAACCAGTTTTGTCCATAGGGAACCGGTCAACCACCTTCGGCGCACCCATGTTTTTGCGCCTAAGGTGGGATCAGCTCAGCCCCGCGCCAGCCCCAACCGCTCGCACAGTTCATCCTCCAGCAGCCCGCGCCCCGGCCTGTAAGGCTGGAACCACTCGCCATCGATCACCAGTTGCGGCACGGCCCGCTTGCCCACCTGGCTCACCAGCTCAGCCGAGGCCGCCGCGTCCTTGTCGATATCGATCTCCGTGAACTCGACGCCGTGATTCGTAAGAAATCTGCGCGCCGCGCGGCAATCCCCGCACCAGCTCACGCCATACATCTGCACCTTCATGCGGAGATTGTACAGCCTCCGCGCTGCTACCATAAAACCAGTAGTGGACCAATAACCAGTAGTAGACCAAAAAATGAGTAGTGGACATATTTGAAGGGTACGGGCTTTAGCCCGTACATCTGAATGGATGCAACAGCCGGGGCTTTACAGCATTTTCGATTCTGGTGTATACAGAATCCTTGCAGTAAAGTGGCTTTTTCCTCAAGAAAAAACCACCTTCGACTCACTCGTAATGTCAACAAGTGAAGCGAAAATGCCCCCGAGGGAACCTTTGTTAGGCTGACTCACTAACCAAAACCATGACCGCAGATGAGATTAAATCGCTGCTCCAACTAGCGCCGCACCCGGCCGAGGGCGGCTTCTTCCGCGAGACATGGCGCACGCGCGAGCGGGTCGATCTGCCGCGCGGCCCGCGCTCCTTCGGCACGGCAATCCATTATCTATTGGAGCCGGGAAACTTCTCCGAGATGCACATGCTCGCCTCCGACGAGGTCTTTCACTTCTATCTCGGCGATCCGGTCGAAATGCTCCAGCTTTTCCCCGATGGCAGCTCCGCCGTCTTCACGCTCGGGCAGGATTTAGCGGCTGGCCAGCACGTCCAACTCGTCGTCCCCGCCGGAGTCTGGCAAGGCACGCGCCTCGTCGGCAACGGCAAAATCGCCCTATTAGGCTGCACAGTAACCCCCGGCTTCGACTTCGCCGACTACCGCAGCGCAACTTATGCCGAGTTAGCCGCAAAGTGGCCGCTGGATGCCGCGCACATCAGAGAACTCACAAGAAGATAGAACGGTTCTTCAATTCACGTATCCTGCCGGTCTCGACAAATATCCTGCAAGTCTGGTCGAAGGTGATTGATTCAGAGGCTCCATGGTTTTCTTCGGTAGGGAGTATTGATATTCGATTCTAGGGACCTTTTCTGGAGGTGTATTGATATCAGGCTCCAAGCTTACTCCCGGAGGGAGTTTGAATAATAGCCCAGGGAACCTCTGATTAAGTCGAAATTTTGAAGGGTACGGGCTTTAGCCCGTACATAAATCCAGCAAAATCAATGTTGGGCTTTAGCCCCCGAGGGAATGCATGCTCAATAAGCACTTTGATCAGAGGTTCCCCAGGACAAGCGCAGCGCAGTCCTGGGTAAGCGTCAATAGATGACTCATAGTCCCGTAGGGACGGCGCGAAATACCTACCGCAATCCACCCAGAAAGTGAAATACTCTTGCCCCTACCGCCGCTCGCGAAAAAAACTCCTCAATAACTCCGCCGATTCTTCCGCCAAAATCCCTTGCTCCATCTGCATCTGATGATTTAGTTGCGGATGATTCAGCACCGCGAGCACCGACCCAGCCGCGCCCGCCTTGGGATCGGCGGCGGCATAAACCATGCGGTCCAGCCGCGCATGAATCATCGCTCCCGCGCACATCGCGCACGGCTCCAGCGTGACGTAGAGTGTGCAGCCCAGCAGGCGATAGTTGCCGACAAAGGCCGCCGCCGCGCGCATCGCCACAATCTCCGCATGCGCCGTCGGGTCCAGCGAACGCAGCACACGATTCTGCCCCCGCGCAACGATCTCCCCCGCGCGCACCACCACCGCGCCAATCGGCACCTCGCCCGCCACCGCAGCCAGGCGGGCCTCGTCAAGCGCAACTTGCATGAAGTCGAGATCAGTCATGGCTTCCCTGGTTGCTGCTGCGTCATGCAGTGCAGCGTCCCCAATCCCCACACCAGATCCACGCTATGAATGCCGATCACCTCGCGCTCCGGAAATAACTCGGCCAGAATATTCAGCGCCACACGATCATTGGGATCGTGAAAGGTGGGAACCAATACCAGATCGTTCGCAATGTAAAAGTTCGCATAACTGGCCGGCAGCCGCTGGCCTCGAAAGATCACTGGCCGTGGCAGTGGCAGCTCGACTAAGTCAAAATGCTTTCCGTCGAGTGTGCGCGCGGCCTTTAACCTATCCAGATTCTCAGCCAGCGGCTCATGATTCGCATCGTTCTTGTTCGGCTCGACGCAGGTGACAATTGTCGCCGGACCAACGAAACGCGCAATGTCGTCGATGTGCCCATGCGTGTCGTCGCCCGCAATGCCGCGCCCAAGCCAGATCACTTGCTCAACGCCGAGATACTCATGAAAGGCCCGCTCCAGTTGCACGCGGCTCACGCCGGGGTTGCGCTGCTGCACCTCACTGAGCAAACACTCTTCCGTCGTCAGCAGAACTCCCGCGCCGTTCCCATCGATCGATCCGCCCTCCATCACCAATCGCTGTTTCAAGCCGTCCGCTAACTCAATCACCGGCTGCCATTCCGGTAACGCGAGTAACTCTGTCACTCGCCCCGCCACCCGGTCGTCCAGCGGCCAGTCGTCGTACTTGGCCCAGGCATTGAAGCGCCAATTCGTAACCGCTATCTTACCCTCCGAGTTACGCACAAAGATCGGTCCGGAGTCCCGCGTCCAGCTGCGATTCGTCGGCCACGCGTGCAAACTCACGCGCTCCAGATTCGCTCCCGCGCGCTCCAGAATTCCCAGCACGCGCACCTCGGCCTTCGCGTCCTCCACGAGAATATGCACGCGCTCATGCGCCGTGAGCAGGCGCACAATCTCCGCATAGAGCCACGGAATCGCCTGAAACTTTCCCGGCCAGTCTTCGGGATTGTGCGGCCACGCCAGCCATGTCGCTTCGTGCGGCTCCCATTCGGCGGGCATCCGGTAGCCCAATTCGCGCGGCGTCTTGTCAGCTTGCGAGGACATTATTTCGCGTCTCCGTCCGCACTCCACGAATGCACCGGATCAATATATCGCTTGCTGATCGGCTCGTACGCGTCGATCCTGCGGTCGCGCAGGAAGGGCCAGTTGCGCCGCGTCTCTTCGATCAGCCCCAAGTCGATCTCGCCGATCAGAATCTCTTCCTTGTCGTGCGCGGCCTTCGCGATCACGCGCCCAAAGGGATCGGCCAAAAAGCTTCCGCCCCAGAACTCGATCCCCGCGCCCTCCACGCGATTGCCCAGCACATCGCCATGCTCCAAGCCCACGCGATTCACGCCCGCCACATACACTCCGTTGGCAATCGCGTGCGAGCGTTGAATCGTTTGCCACGCCTCATATTGCGCCGCCCCGTACTCGGCCTTCTCCGCCGGATGCCAGCCGATCGCCGTCGGATAAAAAAGCGCCTCTGCGCCCTGCAATGCCGTCAGACGCGCCGCCTCCGGATACCATTGATCCCAGCAAATCAGCGTGCCCACGCGCCCAAAGGCCGTATTCACCGCCTGAAATCCCAAATCCCCCGGCGCAAAATAATATTTTTCGTAGAAGAGCGGATCGTCCGGTATATGCATCTTGCGATAGACGCCCGCAATCGCCCCATCGCTATTCAGCGTCACCGCCGTGTTGTGATAAAGCCCCGGCGCTCTGCGCTCAAACAGCGATGCAATCACAGCGACGCGCGCCTCACGCGCCACCTCGGCCAGCCGTTCCGTCGCCGGCCCCGGAATCGCCTCGGCCAAATCGAAGAGCCGCAAGTCTTCTCTCTGGCAGAAGTACTGCGTGCGGAAGAGCTCCGGCAGGCAGACGACCTTCGCCCCCATCCGCGCCGCCTCGCGAATGCGCTCGATGGCAGCCGCAAAGTTGGCCTCAGGATCGGCGCCCATGCGCATCTGCACTAGCCCTACATTGAATCTGCGTTGACTCGCCATGCCTCTCTCAGCCGTCTTTCCGGATGATCCCCGCCGACGGCCCTCCAAACCCATACTATCCCGTTCCCGCGCAGGCTGGCCCTCCAGCCGCCGGATGATTTACCCTCAAAGGCGATATGAAACTTCATCACTCGCTTCTTTTGCCCGTCCTGGCCGCAGCCTTTGCCGCCGCGGCCTGCGCTCAAACCCCCAGCCTGCCCGACGCGCCCGCCGCCACTCCAGCCGCTCTGATCCATCCCAACGGGCCCACCGCGGTCATGGACACCTCGCTCGGTCGCATCACCTGCCAGTTCTATCAGCGTCAGGCTCCCGTGGCCGTCGCCAACTTCATCGCTCTCGCCGAGGGCACTAAGGACTGGACCGATCCGCGCTCGCACCAGTTGCAGCACGGCAAGCGCTTCTTCGACGGCACTACCTTCCATCGCGTCATCCCCGAGTTCATGATTCAGGGCGGCGATCCCAAGGGCGACGGCACCGGCGATCCCGGCTATCAATTCAACGACGAGTTCAACGGCTTCCTCAACTTCGACGTTGCCGGCCGTCTCGCCATGGCCAACAGCGGTCCCAACACCAACGGCAGCCAGTTCTTCATCACCGAGGCGCCCGCCACCTACCTCGATCAGCACTACACCCTCTTCGGCCAATGCGACGAAGCCAGCGTCGAGGTGGTCAAGGCCATCGCCCGCGTCCAGCGCAACTCGAACGACAAGCCGCTCACCCCGGTCGTGCTCAAGAAGGTCACCATCGTCCGCGAGGGCCAGCCTCTGCCGCCCGCGCCCCCAGCGCCGTCCGCAGCAGCCGCGCCCAAGCCGTAAACAGCTCATAGCTGAACGCAGGAATTCAAGAGACTAAGGAGCAAAACATGACCCTCGCAGCAGGTACCTACGCCGTCTTCTCCACCACCGAAGGCAAGATCACCGTCCGCCTCTTCGAGTCCGACGCGCCCATCACCGTCAAGAACTTCATCGAGCTGGCCGAGGGCTCCAAGGAGTGGACACACCCCACCACCCGTGCCAAATCCAAGGACAAGCTCTTCGACGGCACCATCTTCCATCGCGTCATCCCCGACTTCATGATTCAGGGTGGCGATCCCACCGGCACCGGCATGGGCGGACCCGGCTACCGCTTCGGCGACGAGACCAAGGGCTCGCCCCACAAGTTCGACAAATCCGGCAAGCTCGCCATGGCTAACTCCGGCCCCGGCACCAACGGCTGCCAGTTCTTCATCACGGTCGCCGCCACCCCCTGGCTCACCGGCAACCACACCATCTTCGGCGAGGTTGTCGAGGGCCAGGAGATCGCCGACAAGATCTCCAAAGTTCCCCGCGCCGCGCAAGACAAGCCCAAGACCCCCGTCATCCTCCAATCCGTCGTCATCGAACGCGTCGCCTAGTTGCGTGACCGCTTGAATTAAGTAATTGCAGGAAAGTGCCGCCGTAGTGTAGCGCCGGCCTCCTGGCCGGCTCTAGCGCGGGCGTCCTCGCCCGCGCAGGCTGCCCCGCCCGCGCAGGCTGCCCCATCCTCCCCCCGCCAGCCCAATAAAAAATCTTGCCGATTCTTTTGCGGATAATTACAAGCCCTCGGCGCACCCTATCCCTAGGGAGAATCCATCATGACACCACTACCCGTAACCGAACTCACCCTCGTCGAGGCCATCCCTCTGCAGGAGATCGACCTCAACTCCGAACAAGCCCGTGCCGCCATCAAGCGCTGCACCGCCGCCTGGAAGCGCTCCTTCGATGCCTATATGAAGGCTTCGAGCGGCAGCGGCACGGACAAGATCTTCGCTGCCCACGAGGCGAACCCCGCCTATTGCAAGGCCTTGCCCCCTCTTGCCGGCTATGCAAGCACCCGCGACTTCATCGCCTGCGTGGCCCACGGCATCCTCATCGAGGCGATTCCCCAAAAGAGAGCCAACCAGCTCCTCTACGCCGCTCAGGTCGCTCTGGCCTCCCTCCATTACGAGCCAAAACCGCCCAAAAAACCTTGACCCCCACCCCCCCCCACCCTGTGGAAATCGTTTTTTGCTCTGCGATTTGCTTGTAACAGCCAATAAATCAATAACATGGTTTTTTGGACTGTTAACCAATAAGTAACATCAAACCCACGATTTTGCCCATTTTTAACCCCAAAAACTGCCGATTTAACCCCCAAACGGCCTCGTTTTCGCACTTTTTGAGGGGCTTGAATGGGGCTCATGAAAGAATGTCTGTGAACCAGGGAGTATCGATGAAACGCCCTCTCGTCCATCCAATTCTTCGCGCCGCCGCCCTCAATTCCATCGGCTTTCTTTTGCTTGCAGGCGCGGCGGCAGCGCAGAGCGCCAAGCCCGCCGCGCCGCCGGTCATGTCAACTGTCCCCGCGCTGCTCGTCAGCGACGTTCACTTCGAGCCCTTCTGGGACCCGGCCAAAGCTCCACAGTTGGCCTCAGCGCCGGTCGGTGAGTGGAAGTCCATCCTCGCCGCCGCGCCCTCGCCCGATCAGCCGCAGCGCTTTGCCGCCCTGCAGCAGGCCTGCCACGCGCGCGGCGCCGACACCTCTTACGCGCTCTATAACGCCAGCCTCAAGGCCATGCGCGCTCATGGGGCGGAGATCAAGTTTGTCGCCGTCGGCGGCGATCTCGTCTCCCATGCCTTCCAATGCAAATACAACACGCTCTTTCCCAACGCAACGCCTGAGAGTTATCGCGCCTTCGTTGAAAAAACGCTGAATTATGTCGTCGATCAGTTATACGCGGCTTTTCCCGGCGTGCCTGTCTTTGTCGCTCTCGGCAACAACGACTCCGATTGCGGCGATTACCGGCTCGACGCACACAGCGAGTTTCTATCGGCGGTGGGCAGGGAAGTGACCAAGGACTTTCCCGCCTCCGAGCGACTGTCCGCTCAAGCCAGCTTCGCCAGCGGCGGCTACTACAGCATCGCTCTGCCCGCGCCCATCCAGAACGCGCGTCTGCTGGTGCTCGACGATTTATTTCTATCGAAGAATTACGCAACCTGCGCGGGCAAGGCCGATCCGGCGGCCATCGATGCGCAGATCGCATGGCTCACTCAGCAGTTGGCCGCAGCCCGCGCCGCCAAGGAAAAAATATGGGTGCTGGGCCACATTCCCCCCGGCGTCGATCTGCACGCAACGGCGTCGAAGATGATCGACGTCTGCGGCGGTCATAGCCCTGTGATGTTTCTCTCCTCTGAAAAACTCGCCGACACGCTCACCGGCTCCGCCGACGTCGTCGAGTTAGCCCTCTTCGCCCACACGCACATGGATGAGATCAAGCTTTTACGCGACGAGAGCCAAAGTCCGGCCCCGGCAAAGAGCGTCGCCGTCAAGCTGATTCCCTCCATCTCGCCGATCAACGGCAATCGACCCGCCTTCATCGTCGCTCAGCTCGATCCCTCCTCCGCCGCGCTCGTCGATTACAAGCTCTTCGCTGCCTCAAATTCTACCGGCCTCGATGCTCTCTGGAGTGAAGAATATGACTTCGCGCACAGTTACCGCGAGCCCGAGTTTACTTCGTCCACAATCACTCAGCTCATTGCCAAATTAACCGCGGATCCTGAAGCAAAAACTCAGGCGAGTCAAAACTATATCGGAGATTTTTCCACCGGCCAGCTCTCGTCCATCCTCACACTCTTCTGGCCGCAGTATGTCTGCTCCATGGCGAATCACAGCCCGCAGTCATTCAGAAGCTGCGTCTGCCCTGTGCCGAAAGAATAACCCCCAAGGAACCTCTGATTAAGTCGAAATTTTGAAGGGTACGGGCTTTAGCCCGTACATAAATCCAGCAAAATCAATGTTGGGCTTTAGCCCCCGAGGGAATGCATGCTCAATAAGCACTTTGATCAGAGG
>Ga0302156_10001415_pt1 | contig 21243 bp, 14 predicted proteins | sample I_Bog_N3_2_FD_193503 | JGI IMG/M metagenome (GOLD analysis project Ga0302156, IMG submission 193503) | Peat permafrost microbial communities from Stordalen Mire near Abisko, Sweden - I_Bog_N3_2 | ecosystem: Environmental > Terrestrial > Soil > Wetlands > Peat | place: Sweden: Abisko, Stordalen... | reverse complement strand
AGTTGACCGTGACGGTCATGTTTCCATTCAGGGTCACATTGCAGTTGACGGTGCTGGTCGAGGTGCACCCGGTCCATGAAGAGAAGTTGTTGCCGTTCGCAGTGGCCTGCGCCGTGAGCCCCAGCGCCTCGCCGGCTGTGCCGGATACCGTAAAACTCGTGGTGCCCTGGCTGGCAAGAGTCGTCGGGGGGTAAGTGACTTGAATTGATACGCCGCTAGCCGGGTTGGTCGAGTTCACCGTCAGAACATAAGCCTGAAGCACCGTCTCCGGACTCGTTCCCGAAGCGCCGTTGTAGGTCGAGGAACTGGCCGCATCCGGCGTATAGCTCACCGTCAACGTGTCGCTCCCAACAGCCAGCGAACCGGCGGGAATGATGATCGGCGCACTGGACGGGCTGCCCGCCAACGTCGCCGCCGCCGAGGTGTAGCTGCCGCTGGTCAAGGTCACCGTGCCGGTCGGCGCCGCATCGCCGCTGGGGACGCTGACCACAACCGTCACCGTCAACGCCTGCGCCGTCGTGATGCTCGCGGCCGACGGCGTCACCGTCACCGTCGGCGTAATCAGCACCGGGGGAGCGGCATAGCCGGCCGTCACCGTCGTAGCGGCGTTCATCGCCACCGTGCATTCCCTCAATGTGTTCGCGCTGACGCACCCGGTCCACGCGGAGAATGTGTTGCCGCCCGCGGTAGCCGGAGCAGTCAGCGTCACCGAGGCCCCGGCATCGTAGATGCGCGTAAAGCTTGTGGTTCCGTTGGCCGACCCATTCGTGTCCGCCGGCGCCACGCTGATGGCCACGCCGCTGGCCGGGTTGGTCGAGTTCACCGTCAGCACATGCGTCGTTGGAGGCGGAGGCGTCGTAGTGCTGATGCCGCCTCCGCAGCCCGTCAAGAACATGCTCAATCCCACCCCCGCCGCAGCAACCGACCCAAACCTTTTCATTCTCATGCTCCCTGTACGGCCCAATCCCCGGCCTTCGCCAACCTGCTCCCGGGAAAAACAACTCCCGAGAAAGCGCTTACATCCTGTACCATCCTAGTTCAATCGCTCTGTTTGCGTTTTCCGCTGGGCACCTTCATTGCGCTGCCGACTGCGTTTTCTTCTTGGGGTAATCCTTTGCAATGAATGGTTTATCTAATTATCCCCTTTACTTTCAACAAGTTGATGTTCCGGCGAATGCTACAATCATTTCATGTTCCGCGATCTGGCCCCGCTCTTCGCCTACATGCGCCGCTACCGCTGGGGATACCTCTGGGGCACTCTCTCCTGCATCTGCACCAACGGCATCTGGGTCCTCTTTCCCCAGGTCATCCAGAGAGCCATCGACGAAATGGGCCACGGCGTAGCCCGCGGAAGGATTCTGCTCTTTGCCGGTCTCCTGGTCGCCATTGCTCTCGTGAAGGGCGTCTTTCTCTACTCCCAGCGCTGGATTCTCATCGGCATCTCCCGGGAGATCGAGTTTGACATGCGCAACGACCTCTTTCGAAAGCTGGAAGAGCAGGATTCAGGCTTTTACCAGCGCTATCGCACCGGCGACATCATGGCCAGGCTCACCAACGATTTGAATGCCGTCCGCATGATGCTCGGCCCCGCCCTGATGTACAGCGCCAACACCATTTTCTTCACCGTGGGCGCGTTGTTTTTCCTGCTGCGCATCAGCCCCTGGCTCACCCTCGTCGCCTGGGCGCCCATGCCGCTGGCCAGCATCCTGGTGCAGTACTTCGGGCGCAGGATTCACGACCGCTTCGAGCGCATCCAGGCCAGCTTCTCCGAGATCAGCTCCCAGGCCCAGGAGAACTACTCCGGCGCGCGGCTGGTCCGCGCCTTTGCCCGCGAGGAATCGGAGATCGGCCTCTTCGAGCGGCTCAACCGCCAGTACATCGCCCGCTCTCTCAAGCTGGTTCAGCTCATGGGCATGTTGTGGCCCACGCTCGAGTTCATCCTCGGCATCTCCATGATCATCACCCTGCTGGCCGGCGGTCACCTGGTCATCGCTCATCGCATCAGCATAGGCCAGTTCGTCGCCTTCAACACCTACATGGTCATGCTCATCTGGCCCATCATCGCGGTTGGCTGGGTGGTGAACCTTTTTGAGCGCGGCACCGCGTCGGTCAAGCGCATCGACGAACTGCTCAAAGCCGAGCCGACCATCGACGACCGCGCCGCCGACCCGGCAATTCCTGCTAATCTGGTTTTCCGCGGCGAGATCGAGTTCCGCGACTTGAGTTTCAGCTACGGCGACACACCCGTGCTGCGCGGCATCTCGCTCACCATCCCCGCCGGCTCCAGCCTGGCCATCGTCGGTCCCACCGGCTCGGGCAAATCCACCCTGGTCAGCCTCCTCTCCCGGCTCTACGAGGCGCCCGAGGGCTCGCTCTTGATCGACGGCCGGCCGGTGCGCGACTATCCCCTGGCCGTGCTCCGGCGCAATATCGGCATGGTTCCTCAGGAGACCTTCCTGTTTAGCTCGACCATCCGCGAAAACCTTGCCTTTGGCGCGCCCCATGCCAGCTCTCAAGCCCTGCTCGAGGCGGCCGAAGCTGCCCATATCCGCCGGGAGTTCGAAGAGTTTCCCCAGGGCTTTGAAACCATGGTGGGCGAGCGGGGCGTCACACTCTCCGGCGGGCAGAAGCAGCGTGCGGCCATTGCCCGCGCCCTCCTCCGCCGGCCGGCCATCCTCATCCTCGATGACGCGCTGGCCAGCGTGGACACCTACACGGAAGAGCGCATCCTGGGCGGTCTCGGCGTCTACACCGCCGTCTCGACCACAATCCTGATCTCCCATCGCGTCTCCACCGTGCGCAACGCCGATCAGATCGCCGTGCTTGACCACGGCAGAATCGTCGAGTTGGGCCGTCACGACGAGCTGCTCGCCCTCGACGGCTACTACGCCGGTCTCTTTCAGAAGCAGCAGTTGGAAGAAGAACTCACCGTCGCCGGATGATTGAGGCAGGGACTAAGGGACTAGGGACTAGTGCATACAGTTATGAAACGCATCCTTGCAATACATCTCTGACAAACCAAGAGGCTCGAAGGTCAGAGGTTTCCGTTCGCCGATTGAGCCCCCGTTGTCCCTCAGTCCCTCAGTCCCTAGTCCCTCAGTCCCTCGTCCCTAGTCCCTCAGTCCCTCGTCCCTAGTCCCTAGTCCCTAGTCCCTCAGTCCCTAGTCCCTTAGTCCCTATTCCCTGCTTTTCACGCGTTCCAGTGCGAAGCGGCAGACTCCGCACCGTAGTCGGAGCCATCAAAGCCGGGCTGCCTGTGAGCGGAGGCCAGGCCGGCCACCTGCGCCGGAGCTGGATTGAAGGCCGGATCGCTGGCCACCTGCCGCCATGCCTCGCGCACGTTCTTCACGCAGCCGATCGTGTGCTCGAACTTCTGCCGCGAGGCCGACTGCGAGGCCTGCAAAATCATCGCGAAGATTGATGCGTAGAACTCGCTGAGCGCCTGCGCCGGCCGGCCCCCCACATCCATGCGCAGCCGCGCCTGCAAATGAATGATGATATCCAGCGCCCGCTTTACCGCCGCCCGCCGGTCCGCCGCGTCGCCGCGCTCCACCGCCGCCGAGGCCGCGTAAAGAAAACGGATGATTCCGTCATAGAGCGCCACCACCAGATCCACTGCCGAAGCGCTGTCCAACGCATGTTCCTGATAACTTCCCATGGAGAAAAACTCCTTAGCCGTTCGTTTGTTGGTTATAGCCGGTGATCGCCGAGTAAAGCTCATTCACCTGATCCAGCATGGAGGGTAACTGCTGCATGATCTGGTTGGCTGTGTTCAGCTCGGTGGTCAAGCTTTTCTGCTCTGCGGAAATCAGCAGCTCTTCCTTCGATATATCCGCATTCAGAGTGGATTCGATGTTGGAGTTGGAGCTGGATGCCAGCGACAGAACTCCCGTCGGCGAGCTTGTGCCCGCATTGGTCAGCATGGCGGAGAAGCTCTGGCCCCAACTGTTCGCGCTCTGAAAGAACCCCGCCACCGAGCTGTAGTCCGTATTCAACAGCGAATCCAGGCTGGTCGCGTCGAAGCTCAGCGACCCGTCGTTGTTCACGCTCACCCCCAGGCTCGTCAGGCTGTTGATATCCGACGAGTTGGTGTAATTCAGCGTCGTGTTGGTGAGGCTGGCCGTGTCGCTTACATTCGAGGTCACGGTCAGCGCGCCGGCCGAGCCCACGGTCCCGGAGACCAGTTGGAGACTCGACACTCCCGTGGAGCTGTTCGTCACCACCGAAGCCGTCACTCCGATGCTCAGCGAGTTGATCGCCCCGGCCAGCCCGGCGAGATTGTTCGTCGGCGAACTATCGGAAGCCGGCGGCACATCCACCGTCTCCGCCGCGCCGTTGCCCACCCGGATCGTCACCGAGCCGGTCAGCGCATCGCCCGCGCCGGCCACAGAGCCCAACGTGCCGGTGTCCGCCGTCGTGCTGGTGTAAGGACTCGTGTCGGAGTAGGGTAACGGCGTAGGCGAGCTGGCAACAATGCTTGAAGCTACGCTCAGCGCCCCTTGGTTCCCCGCGGTCTGCGAGGTCAGCGTCAGCGTCGACTCCCCGTCGCTGGTCTCGACCGCCGCCGTCACTCCAATATTGGCCGAGTTGATCGCCGACGCCATGCCGGAGAGCGTGTTGACTCCGCTGCCAGTGTAGACCGTGTTGGCCGCCGGCGAATCGGGCGCGGCCCCGAAGACGAAGTTCTCCGCCGTGCCGCCCGCCACCGAGATGCTCATCGAGCCGGACAACGTCGTATCAGCGCTGGTCGAAACCGAGTCCAGGGAGCCGTTCGGGTTGGTCTCATTCAGCCCCCCCATCAGTTGCTGCTGCAGGAGCGAAAGGGTGGGAGAGCCGAAGAGCGGCTCGGGATTGCCCGAGCTGTCATTCCCCTCCTGGGTATTCATCGCGCCGATCAGCGTGTTGTAGTCGTTGACCATCTGATTGACCGTGCTCTCCACCCCGGCGTTGTCGTTGCCGATCACCACCTGAACCTGCTCCAGACCCCCGCCGGTCTCGGTCGCGCTCGGCGCCAGCAACTGAAATGTAATGCCGGGAATCAGATTGGCTACCGTGTTCGAGGCGCTGGTCAGGTTCACGCCGTCCACCGACAGCCGGGCGTCCTCGCCCGCCGCCGTCGAGGTATAGCCCAGCGAGTCGCTGGTGTCCACGATGCTCGAAGCCACCGTCAGCGTCCCGGCCGCTCCAGCGGTCTGCGATGTCAGCGACAGGCTCGACGACCCGTCGCTGTTCGTCACTACGCTGGCCGTGACCCCCATGCCGGCTCCGGTGATAGCCGCCGCCAGGCCGGAGAGCGTATTCGCCCCGCTCCCGGTGTAGATCGTGTTGGCCACCGGATCCTCCGGGGCCGCGCCGATCACCACATTCTCCGTCGTGCCGTTGCCCACCTGGATGGTCAGGTTGCCGGTCAGCGCGTCGCCCGCGTTGGTGATCGAGGTCAGCGCCCCGGTCGAGTACGCCGCGCCCCCGCCCGCTGTTCCCGCGTAATGCAGCGCCGCGTTGCTGGCGGCAATCGAGTTCGCACTGACCGTCAGGTTTCCATTTGCGCCCGAAGTGCCTGAGACCAGGCTCAGCCGCGACCCCGAAGAATCAGTGAGCACACTCGCTCTAACGCCAACCGAGGACGAGTTGATCGCCGCGGCCAGCCCGGCGAGCGTATTGTCCGATGAGTTCACGGTGATCGTCTGCGCCGCGCCGTTGCCCACCTGAAGCGTGATCGAGCCCGTCAGCGTGGAGGAGGCACTGGTAATCGGGGCCAGATAGCCGCTCGAGGTCTGCGCCAGGCTTGCCACCGTCACCGTGTGCGTCCCCGCCACCGCCGAGTTGTTGGCCGAGGTCAGCGTCAGCACATTTGTGTCCGAACTGGAACCCGTCTTCTGGGACAGCATCCCCTCCAGATCCGTCAGCGAACTCAGGTCGTTCGATAAGTTCGAGAACAGCGTCCCCAGACTCGAGATCGCCGTGTCCTGGCTTTCGAGCGAAGTCAACTGGCTCTTCCATGGCGTCTCCACATTCTGGAGATTGCCCACGATCTCGGCCACCGTCGCGCTCACGTCGAAGCCCGCTCCGCTGGTCGGCGACCCGAAACTCAGTCCTACTGTGCCCATCGCTCACTCCATTTGGAACTGATGCAGTCGGAGAACCAACCCCATTCCGAAGGGATTGAAAGACTCTCATTGACCCAGGGCGTCAACCTCAACCTCAACCTGGCTCTGAATCCTCCAAAACAGACTCCCCTCCAGGCCCACGATCCAACTCGTCCGGCAGCAGCTTCATCGGCAATGAAAGAGCTCGGCTTTAGGCATCTTTGCCGCCAAAACAAGCATGGGTGCCCCACCCTCGCCGCGTCCTTGTCTTTGCGGCGGAGCCTGCCCTGAGCGGAGTCGAAGGGGTGGGATACCACGAACCTGAACCGGTTCCTTTCAACAACAGCGCAAAGAAGGGCGTCCACCCGGACGCCCTTCTCTGGTAATTGGCTTTACGCCGTGTTCGCTCCACCCCGGCGCTGAAGACCCGCCGCCGGGGACCCCGTTGTTACTGCAGCAGCTTGGTCACTTCCTGCTGCACGCTGTTGGCCTGCGCCAGCGCCGCGATGCCGGTCTGGCTCAGAATCTCGTACTTGGACATGTTCGAGGTTGCCGTCGCATAGTCGGTCGCCTGCACCGCGTTTTGCGCCGAGGTGATGTTCTCCTGCTGCGTGCTGAGAACCTGGCTGGCTGCGTTGAGCGTGTTGATTTGCGCGCCGATGTAGCCGTCCTGCGCCGCCACGTCGCTGATCGCCGTGTTGAGTTGTGTCAGCGCCGTCTCCGCATCGCCCTGGCTGGACAGGTCGCTGCCGCTCAACGACTGCCCGGCTTTGTCCGAGTAGCTGATCGTGGCGATTCCGCCTCCACCGCTTGCCGTGCCCAGTTGAAGCAGGTCGGAGGGAGTTATCTGCGCCGTCGTGCTGTCGGTGATGCCGGTGGTGGCGAAGGTGCCCGTGGTGAGCCCGTCGCTGTAGGCGGCAGTGGCCGTGTAATTCAGCGCCGCGGGGCCTGCCGCGATCGAGTTGTCGACGAGGTTTGACGAGACATTCAGGGACGGGTGGGTGGCCGAGGTGCTCGCCAGCGTCAATTTGCCGCCGGTGACGTCGCCCGCCGTGACCCCGAGGGCCGTATCCGAGTTGATATAGCTCTTCAGGTTGTCCAAGGTGACGGCGCCCTGAGCAATCTGATCGGCCGTAGCCACCTGGGCCATCGTGACGGTGGTGGCTGTGCCATTGCCTACCTGGAAAGTGATGGAGCCGCTCAGGATATCGGCGTTGGCGGCCCCTGCCGCAGTCGCGGTTCCGCTGAAGCTGGCCGAGGTCGGCGCGTTGCCCGACCCAACCGAACCGGAGATCATGATGCCCGTGTTGGTCAGTTCCAGGGCTGCGGCCTGGACCGCAGTGCCCGCGCCAACGGTGGGAACGGCGCCGGCCGTCGAGGCCGTGGTGAAGCTGGCGGTCAAGCCCAGGCCAGAGTTGTTGATCGCGTTGATCATGCCCTGCGCCGTGTTGGCGTAGCCTGTGCCGGTGCCAACCGAAATGTTGTTGGCCACGACAGTGCCCGAGCTGGACAGGGTATTGACCGTCAGCGTGGTCACGCCAATGACGTTCAGGGTATCCCCGATCTGCGCGGCCGTGGTTTGAGCTCCGGCGGCATCCAGCGACAGGTTGACAAACACATTGCTGTTTGCCGAGCCGCTGCCGTAGGCCATGGTGCCGGAGGTGTCGCCCAGGCTGGAAGAGGACAGCGTGCGGATATTCAGATCGTTGATCGACGCGCCCGCCGTCGATGAGTCGCCGGTGTAGATGTTGGTGTTGGTGTTGAAGACCGCCTGCTGGTTATAGGTGGTGGTCGTTCCGATGTTGTTCACTTCGTCCAGGATCGACTGGTACTCCTGGTTGGCCGCGGTGTACTGCGAGCCGGTCAGGGAGCCGTTCGAGGCTTCGGTAGCCAGCGTAACGGCCCGGTTCAGCAGGTTCGTCACTTGCGAGAGTGCGCCATCAGCCACTTGCAGCATGGCCACGCCCTCACTGGCGTTGGTTTGCGACTGGGCCAGGGCCGTCTGGTTGGCATCGAGGCCATTCACCAGGGAAAGGCCCGCTGCGTCGTCCGCGCCGCCGTTGATCTTCGAACCGGAAGATAACTGCTGCAGCGTCTTCGAAAGGCTGTTGTTGCTGTTGTTCAGGTTGTTCTCCGCATAGATCGCGGAGAGGTTGTTCAAAACACCCAGGGACATGGGGTTCTCCTTGTGGATGCGTGGATTTGCGGCCCTGTTCCGAAGGTGCTCCCATATTTTTTTGAAGAACCCTGGGTAGCTGTCTTCGGTTTGGTTACCGCCGCATCTGGCCCCTTCTTCGGCGTGGGAGTTAGGGACTTTACATCCCCCCCATTGTGTCCTGCCGCGGACACTTCCCTCCCCTTCCGTCATTAATCTTTGAATCTTTCTCATGGCCCGCCGATAACCTTTGCGAAGGAGTTTGGGCGATGATCGAACTTACCCGGCTCAACGGCGCCCCGATTGTGCTGAACAGCGATCTGATCAAGACCGCCGAGGCATCTCCGGACACCATGCTCACCCTCATCAATGGAGAAAAGCTGATTGTGCGCGAGAGCTGCGCCGAGATCACCGAGCGCGTCATCGCCTACCGCGCGCGTCTGTTGGCCTCGGTCGCCCGGCGGCTGCCTTCTTATGGCGAACAGCAGCGGGTCGTCGCGCTCACCAGCCTCGACCTCTCCTCTCCGTCCAGACCCCCATCGGCGCAGCCCAGGCGCGACCCTCAAGAGGGCCGCTGAAGAATGCATCCCGGCCGCCGCACATGATCCATCACATCCTTCTTCGAGGCGCTATTCATGGATAAGGGCAGCATTGGCGGGGTTCTCTTAGCCATCCTCGGCATTGTCGCCGGGTTGCTGCTCGAAGGCGGCAACATCGGCCAGCTTCTGCAGCCGACCGCCGCTCTGATCGTCTTCGGCGGCACCTTGGGCGCAGTCCTGCTCCAGTTCCCGCTTCCCACCGTGATGGCCGCCTTCGCCGGCCTGGCGCACATCTTCTCCGCGCCCCGCAAGCACAACGACCAGCTTCTACGCCAACTGGTCGCCTTCGCCAACAAAGCCCGCCGCAACGGCGTCGTTTCGCTCGACAGCGACCTCGAAACCATTCAGGATCCTTTTCTCAAGCAGGCCCTCATGCTGGCCGTCGACGGAACCGAGCCTAACGAGCTCCGCAAGATCATGCGCGTCAGCCTGGACTGCACCGCGGAGAACGAAGAACGCCTCCCCGCGGTCTTTGAATCCGCCGGAGGGTTTTCGCCCACCGTGGGAATCCTCGGCGCGGTGCTGGGGCTGATTCAAGTCATGCAGCATCTTGACAACATTAATGAGGTGGGCCGCGGCATCGCGGTCGCCTTTGTCGCCACCATCTACGGCGTCGGCGCCGCCAATCTCTTCTTTCTCCCCTTTGCCGGCAAGATGCGCATCCGCATGCACGACAGCCACCAGAGCCGCGAGATGATGCTCGAGGGCGTCATCTCCATCCTCGAGGGGATGAACCCGCGCATGCTCGAAGTCAAGCTGGCCGGCTTCCTCAACCTCCCCAAGGAGAAACCAGCCAAACCGCGGAAGCAGACGGGGCGTGCGGCATGATGCGCGAGCGGCGCAAAGGCAACATCAGCCGCGATCGCTGGCTGGTCTCCTATGCCGACTTCATTACCCTGCTCTTTGCCTTTTTCGTCGTCCTCTACGCCTTCGCAAAAGCCGATCAAAAGAAGCAGATGCAGGTCTCGGCAGCCATTGACACCGCCTTCCACTCCCTGGGCATCTTCTCCGATCTCACCCGCCGCCCCTCCGGCGGCACAAGCACGGCCGCCGGCATTAACGAGCCAGGCCTGCCCATGAACATCGTCATGGGAGAGAATCTCGCTTCGCCCGCTCAGGTCAAAAACGACCTCAACAACATTCGCCGCGAGCTCGATCAGACGCTGGCTGCCCAGGTCGCCTCGCACAGCGTCTCCATTCAGATGGGCCGCGATGGCCTGGTCATCAGCCTCCGAGAAGCCGGCTTCTTCAACTCCGGCTCGGCCGCGCCTAAGCCCGAGACGCTTCCCACCCTGCGCCATATCGCCGCATCGCTGGGCCGAACGCCCTACGACCTGCGCATCGAAGGCCACACCGACAACGTCCCCATTCACACCGCGGAATTCGATTCCAATTGGGAGCTTTCCTCAGCCCGCGCCACCCGCATCGCCCGCCTCTTTCTCGACCTCAAATCCATGGCTCCCGAGCGCATCTCCGCTGCCGGCTACGCCGAGTTCCACCCCGTTGCCTCGAACTCGACCGCCGAGGGCCGCGCGGAGAACCGCCGTGTCGATCTGGTCGTCCTGCCCCGCTCCGGCATCGATCTCTCCATGCCGCCAGCCGCTCATTCCACCGGCCAATGGCGCAGAATCACCGACGGCGATGCGGCCGATAGAGACGGCAAGACCTCGCTCCCACCCAGTCAATCAACCCGCTAACTTGCTAACTCGCGATCCCGCGAAGCGGGGCTGACCTGCTGCTCTTTTCAGCGAATGCTTTGCGCTGGATCAATTGCCTTCAACTATGGATGGGACGCCCCGTGATGGGCCACCAGGAACATCAGCAGCAGAATCGCCACCGGAATCAGAGCCAGGGCGCTGTAATAGAGGATCTTGCGCGAAAGCTGGGATTTGCGCTTCTGCCAGTCGCGCAGTTCTACCCGGTCTTCCACTCCCACCTCGTCCAGGTGTTCGAGGTCGTGAGCAAATTCACTGGCTCGTGCGTAGCGGTTCCTCGGATCCCGCTCCAGCGCCCGGTAAAGAACCTCTTGCAATTGCGGGGAAACAGATGGGTTGGCGATGCTGGGAGGCAGGGGATGATTCAGCAGCCGGTCATTCATCGCGGCCAGCGGATTCGGCCCCGAGAACGGCAGCTTGCCGCTCAGCATCTCATAGAGAATCACTCCCATCGAGAAGATATCCGACCGGCCATCGCCACGTTTGCCCCTCACCTGCTCGGGAGAGATGTAATTCGGCGTGCCTAGAGTTGCGGTGAAGTTGGCATACGTCAGCCGGCGCGCGGCCGAGTCGCTGGCGATCCCAAAGTCGATGAGCTTGATGTTGTCCTCGGCATCGACCATGATGTTTTCCGGCTTCAGGTCGCGATGCGCCACCCCGTTGACATGGATGTACTCCAGCGCCTCGAGAACCTCGACGGCGATGCGGATGGCGCGCGCCTGTGGCAGCGGGCCTTCCTCCAGAATCTGCCGCAACAGCCGCCCTTCGCACCACTCCATCACCATGTAAACGCGCGAGCGCTCTTCGCCGCCAAAGACGCGCATTACCTTGGGATGATTCAACTTCTCGCCAATCCCCGCTTCCCTCTGAAATCGGTCGAAGAGAATCGGGTCGGCCTCCATATCCGGGTGCGGGATCTTCAGCGCCACTTGCCGGTTATCGCGCGCGTCCGTGGCGCGGTAGATTGACGCCATGCCGCTGCGGGCAATCGGCGCTTCAATGCGATAGAAATCCACCTGCGAACCGGCTTCCAGGCTATCGTAAAATCCCATCCCGCGGCACACTCCATCAAATGACTCTCTCTATACTGTATCGGGAAACGGCGCAAGAACAGTAAAGCTTCCGTAAGATTGTTCGTAGCCGGGCCAAAACTCCGCCGTTGAAGCTCGGACATTGGCATGTCTGTGCATTCGCCATCACCTGCGCGCCCTCCAAGAGCGATCCCTTATTCACGAATGCTTGCAAAAAAGATCTCGAGCGGAGGCAACCAGTGGTATATTCACTCGTAGCCGGAGCAACATGATTGGAATTCCGGCTTATGGAGACTATCGTGGACGAAGGCCAACATAAGAGACTCGAAACGGACGAGCACGAGCACGGCTTGCTTGAAGAGGTATTTGAAACAATTCTTTTCCAAAGCAGGTTTCTTGTGCTTTTTGCGGTCCTGGGTTCGCTCGCGGCCGCAGTGATGATGTTTTTGAAGGGATGCATAGAGATCATTCAAACTGGTAGCGCGCTGGCGCCGCAGATTCTGCATTACCAGCAGACTTCCGCCGACGATAAACAGGTGCTCATAGCGGTCATTCCCGCGATTGATTACTATCTGTTTGCCATCGTATTATTGATGTTTTCAATGGGTGTATACGAGCTGTTTATCAGCGAGATTGACCCTAAGATCAGGATAGACAAGGCTACAGGGAAGTACAAGCCGCGGCCAACCTGGCTGAACTTCAAGTCGGTTGACGACTTGAAGGCTCACATCGGCAAAGTTGTTATGATGATTCTGATCGTCAATCTCTTTGAACAATCCTTTAGCATTAGCTACAACAAACCCAGCGATCTGCTGTATTTGGGAGGGGCCCTTTCCCTCGTGGCGGTTTCTCTGCTCACGGCACACAACCTAATGCGTGGCGAAACCGTCCTCAGGCAAGACCACCCCTTGCGTCGGAAAGTCGAAGAGGGGACGCACCACTCGGACGATTGAGGACCATGTCTCAATGCGGCCCGTTGCGCGGTGCGGTATCGGATGATTGAAAATGAGTTGTCCGTGTTCGCGATGAGCTTACCTTACAGGAATTGGCGTCATAAGTTCTGACCTCAAGCTTAGACAAGTTAAAGATACCACGATAGAAGACGCCTCATGCGGGCAGCCTGTAAGGCCGGCCGCGGTACATCCCCACCTGCTCCACCGATCGCACGCGGATCACCTGCGCCGTGGTGTTGTCATTGCCGTCGATCTCCACGGCGCGGGCTACCAACTCACTGGCGATTTCCTGAATATCCTTCTTCTGCGAGACGATTTCGGCCAGCAGTGTCTCCGGCATCTCGTCATGAAGTCCGTCCGTGCACAGGACCAGCACATCCCCGGCCAGCAGCGTGAGAGCATTGGTCTCTGGAGCCACAAACATCTCCGGCCCCAGTGACCGAAGCAGCACGTGCCGCGAGTCGGACTCCGCTACTTCGCTGGCGGAGATCAAGCCCATCTTCCTCTGCTCATTCACCCATGTGTGGTCCTGCGTCACCTGCCTGGCCACTCCTTTGCGAACCAGGTAGCAGCGCGAGTCGCCCACATGCGACACAATCGCCTGATCGTGGCGAAGAGCGCAGGCCACCAGGGTCGTGGCCATCTTCTTGCCCCGGTACTCGGGCGTCACCGTGCAGTCGTGCACCGCGGCGTTGGCCTGCTGAATCAGGCGCGGCAGCAAGCTGCCGAGCATGGTGCCCGATGGCGCCTTCGGGAACTCCTCGGTGAGAACCTTGATGGCCGTTGCCGAGGCAACCTCGCCCAGGTCCATCCCCCCCACCCCGTCGGCCACTGCGAACAGATAACCATGGCTGCGGGCCTGCTTGCGCGATGCGGGGATAAACGATCCCATCGCATCCTCATTGTTGGTGCGAACTTTGCCGAAATCGCTGCACTGGCCGAACTGCACATCGAGCATGGGCGCTGCCGCCTCAGGCTTCCCCGCATTCCCGCGCGAAGAATGCCGCAAAGATGGTGAATCTATTGTCCTACACGTAGCGGCTGGGTGGCCCCCCTGCCTCGACTTCGAGATGAAGCCGATACAGGGTTCCCACCCAGCGGTTGCGGCCGAAGGGAAACCGCTCTGTTGACCTAGCCTACTTGGCTTCGAGCAATATTGCCTTGCCCTTGGCCTTGGAGGAGCGAAGGAAGTAGATGGCCCCGTAGATGCCCCACACGGCTGAGATGCCCAGCGCCAGCAGCGGTTCCTTGAACGTGCCCAAACCGAAGACCGGGCTGATCAGATAGAACGCCATGCAGACGAGGTTGGCCAGCAGCCCGAAGCCGGGAATGAGCAGGTGGTAGACCACGTTGTAGTCCGGACGCTTGTGGTAGGCCACGATGCACAGGAAGCAACTGAGCGCGTAGAGAATGAAGGTTCCAAAGTTGGAGGTGAGCGTAATGGTCAGCAGCGAGTTGGGCAGTGCCGCCAACTGATCGTGCGAGAGGTAGCCCCAGTTGGAGAAGACGCCCGGCGGCAGCGCCTTGATGGCCGCATCCGTGGGCGCGCCGGCATCGCCGAAGACCAGCGAGACAGCGATCACGCCGATCACCGCCGAGATGGCAACCAGCGTCCAGATCGCCTTGCGGGGACTCAGCGACCCGGCGTGCAATATGCCGAAGTGCTCGGGGGCCTCATCGTCCTTGCCCATCGCGTAGGTCACGCGAGCGCCGGTGTTCATGCAGCTCAGCGTCGTGCCGATCAGCGCCAGGAAGACGGTGAAGGCCTCGGCCAGCATGAAGTAGTGCCCGTTGCCGTGGCCAAGCAGCGCGTCGCCGACGATGATCATCATGTCGCCGATGGGCGCCGCGGAACTGGCCGCGCTCTGCATCGTATACCCCGAGTTCAGGAAGTAATTGGCTGCAAAATACTCGATCAGGTAGCACACCAGTCCTTGGATCAGGAGCGAGGCGATGACGGCGATCGGTATGTGCTTCGTCGGGTTCTTTGCCTCGCCTCCCATCGAGGTCACCGATTCAAAGCCGACCAGAATTAGAATGGCCACCGTTGCCTGGATGAACAGGAAGCTGAACTTGTGCGGCGAGATCACCGAAACAGCGGTAGGGTGGGTCAGGAAGGCCCCGGTCGAATCCTTCTCGGGATAGTCGATCGTGAAGGGAACAGGCTTGCCCGCCGAGTCCAGCAGCGGCAGAGGCGCGCCGCTCGCGTCGCGCATCGTCGAGCCGTCCTTGGCCGTGGCGAACTGGTAGTCATAGGTGGCCAGCGTTTGCCCGTCGTACTGGAAGGCCGGCGCGCCTGCCGGATGGCTCGTCCGATAGCCGATCGCCAGCACGCTGAAGACAATCAACGCCGAGATCTGAATGACGTTGATCGCCAGGTTGACCGCCGTCGAAGCGCCCGCGCCCTTCGATGCGATCCAGCCGACGAAGATCGAGAAGACAATCGCCACCAGCGCCATGAAAAGTGGACCGGGATTCGACCCGCTCATCACATTGGGATAGAGGAAGCCGACCACATAACCGCAAAAGATGCCCGTCGTCGCCACCATCACGCCCGGATAGACCCAGTAGTAAAGGTGAGAGCCCCAGCCGACAATGAACTTGGCGACGCGGGCGTACCTGAACATCTTGTCTTTTGACAGCAGAGCCTGTTCGGCGTAGTAGTAGCTCGACCCCGTGCCGGGATACAGCTTGGAGATTTCCGCGTAGGCGACCGCTGTGGCTAGACAGAGAAGCAACGCCCCGAAGATGCCAAGCCACATGGCTGGCGCGGTCGTGCCAGTGGTTGCCTGAATGAAGAACGTGAGCCAAAGGAAGGCGCCCGGCGCGATGAGAGCCATTGCGTTGCTCGTCAGCCCGGTAAGGCCCAGAGTCGCTTGCATCTGAGGTGCTTTTTGATCTGCCATGAGCATTCTCCTGAAATTGGTTTTCGTCTGGCTGCTCCCGGTGGCTGGCCCCGGAAGCTTGTTTGGCTCGCCCGTATCCGCATCTCTCTCCAGGCCGAAATGGGTAAGCTGCTTGAGTTAGCTGAATCCTAGTGCTGAAGCGATAAGGATGAAATGAGGAAACTGAAATCAAATGCGGACATTCTGGAGCGCGAACGGGAATCTCCGCGAGAGAGTTGTGGCGCAGTTCCGGCGTGGCCCATCGGGAGATAGGCCGGCCGGAACCGCGGGTTGCGTTGTTCTAGGAAAGCTCTGATCGAATCGACGCTTTGAAAGGGCACGACTTTAGTCGTGCCGCAAATGCTGCAAAATGAGCATGGGCTTTAGCCCCTGAGGGAAAGCCTGTCGCGTTGTCGAACTTAATCAGAGGTTCCCTAGCGCTTCGGTCCGAAGAAGGCGATAAAGGCCACCGTCAGCGTCGATTGGTTGTCGACAAGCGGCTTGCCGTCCTGTTTGTGAAAGTAAGCCACGTTCGAGAAGTCGCCGCGGTATTCAACGCGGGTCAGCATCCCTTCCACCCACTTGTACTCGTAGGTTCCGGTGAACTCGAAAAGATGCTGCTGCGTACCGGTCGTGAAGCCGTTCGGGTCGTTGAAGTATTCGAACCGGCCCGCCACGGCTTGCTTGGCCGCCGCCTGATCGTGAACGGCCACAGCCACGCCATCCCAGGTGTTCAGCTTGTTGTCGCCCTGCGCCTCAATCGCATCCCGGTTCGAGCCGTAGTCGAAGTTGACGTAGGCGTTGACTTTTCCGGGCGGCGTCAGCAGCAGCGTCGTGTCAATCAGGTTGCGCAGTCCATACGTCGAGTTGGCATTCTCCGGCCCGACGATATAGTTGACGTCCCACGTGTACTTGGGCTTGGTGTAGGCGCTGGTAAAGACGCCGGTGACGCCGCCGTTCGTCTTGGTCACGTCGTTCCAGCCGCTCACCAGTTGAAATCCGATCGTCTCGGTCTTCGACACCGGCATCGAGGTGCGCACACCGAAATGCCAGTACGGAATGGCATTCACAAACAGAAGCGACCGCGAATAATTCCAGTTATCTTTTGCCTCGATGACCTCCGCGCCCGCCGAGGTGACAAATTTGCCGAAATCGAGTTCAAATCCCTTGGCCTTGGGCGGTTTGAGGCTCAGGAACGCCTGTTCGATGTAACTTCCCTGGTCCGCGCCCGGAGCGCCGGCTGGTGCGGCATTGTTGATCAGGGTATTGGTGCGCCCGTAGATGACGTCGACATGGGCGCCGACCGGATCGGGATCATGATTAAGCGTGAGTTTGGCCGCGCTCAGGCTGAACTGGTCGGTGTTGTCATTGAAGTTGTAAAGCTGGTTGAGCTGCGCGTTGGGCGAGGAAGGACGATTCGCGTTGAAGCTGTAGTAGCCGTCGATCATGCCGCTGATGTCCATCGGACCGACGCTCCACGTGGGTGCCGCGGGGGCCGCCGGAGCCGGAGCAGGGGTGGACGCCGGGGCCGGCGGAGCGGTTGCGGGCGGAGCAGGCTCTTGCGCGCCCGCTGCCAGGGCGATTGACAGTGCTGCTCCCGCCATCGTCTTTACTATGAGATTCGAGTTCGTAATCATCGGCGCTGTTCCTCCAAAAAAAGAATTGTTGTTGTAGGATGCAGAATGAATTCAGCCAAAAAGAAGGCAAAAGGCTACATCCTGTGCTGTGCAATCTCCCTGTCTTGCGAGCCTCGGGGCCTTCAATGGTGCACCGGAAACTTCGCAGTGCTGAATCCCTGCAACAGGCTTCGGTCTTCCATGAGGTGCTCCTGTCTCTTCGTATTAACTCTAGTAATGCAAAGTTTGCATAAGGAAGAAATGAAGAACACGCAAATAACTCATCATGTCATTTATACCTCATCTTCACCTTGGTCATACTCAAGATCAAAATCCGTCTCCAGCATTCCGGCAACAAGCGCAAATACAAAACTAGCCGTGAGAAATCCATAAGGATATCCAAAATGATAGGTCGTCCTTGACGAGCCGGAAGGCTGGCAGACGGTCATCTGCTGGCGGCAAACTCCTGCGATGCGCTTCTTGCGCAATCTCTTCACGGGCTCCGGAACAGCTGTGCATCCGTCCGGGCTGAAGCGTGCGCCGGAGACTCCGGACTGCATTCTTCCGTCTGCTGCTCTCCGCCTCTTTATTCTTTTTGTTCTCTTGAGGGTTTTCTTACGATTTGCATGAAACGATTGAATTGTTATGCTGTACGAAGTCATGACCACACTGGAAGCCGGGGATACGCTCGATCACTACCGCCTCGATGCGACGGTTTCTCGCAGCGGCATGTCCACGCTTTTCAAGGCTACTGATCTGAAGAATGGCCGCCAGGTGGCCATCAAGGTTCCTCATCCGGAACTGGAGGCCGACCCGGTTCTTATTGAGCGCTTCAGGCGGGAGCAGCAGATCGGCCAGGAGCTGGACCACCCCGGTGTCGTGAAGACCTGCGACGGCGAGGAGCGCAGCCGCCTTTACATGGTCATCGAGTGGGTTGAGGGCGGGCTCCTGCGCTCCATCCTCAATCAGCAGGGCAAACTGCCGGTCGACCGCGCCGTCAACCTCACCCTGGCCATCTGCGACGCGCTGGACTACATGCACAAGCACGGCGTGGTGCACCGCGACCTGAAGCCGGAAAATATCATGGTGGACGGCCAGGACCGCATCAAGCTGATTGACTTCGGCATCGCCATGAAGGAAGACGCCCGCCGGCTGACCTATGCCGGCCCCTCGCCCATGCTGGGCACCCCCGATTACATCTCGCCCGAACAGGTCAAGGGCCAGCGCGGCGACCAGCGCAGCGACATCTATGCGCTCGGCATCATCTTTTATGAGATGCTCACCGGCCAGACGCCATTCAGCGGCCCCAATCCCCTGGCAGTGATGAATGAGCGGCTGCTGAACGACCCCAAACCGCCGCGCAAGCTGAGATCCGATATCTCCGCCCAGTTGCAGGAGATTCTCTATCGCGCCCTCGAACGCGACCCCCGCCACCGCTACGCGACAGCCAGCGAGATGGCCTGGGAGCTGACGCATCAGGACCAGGTGGGTGTCGAAGACGGCAACCGCCGGCCCGCATTGCGCGGACGCCTCTTTTTGAACGGGCGCAAGCTGCTTCTCTACGCGGCCTTGCTCTTCGTCCCTTTGGCGCTCTTCGCGCTCATGTTGCTGCTCGCCCGGCGCTGAACAGTCTGGTCTTCGCGTCCGGGTATGAACCCCTTTCATGCCGCCGAGTCCCCAGCCTGCCGGGGAAAAAAGTCGCGGGTTCAAGGCGAAATTCAGGCGTTTCCGAAGGAAAATCGATGTACGAGCCAGAACACAGCGTTTCCACTTTGCCCAGGAACGTGTTACAACTCGTACATGGCAAGGGGAAAGATTTCGCCGCCACCTGGACATGTCAACCTCAGGATGCTGGCCGAGCATCTGAAGCTGTCGCAGACCACCATCTCCCTGGTTCTGAATAACTCTCCCTCCGCAAAGTCCATCCCCCAGGAGACCCGCAACCGGGTCATCGAGGCGGCCGAGCGGCTCGACTACCGGCCAAACTACTTCGCCCGTTCCCTCCGCCAAAGCCGGTCGATGAGCGTGGGTGTGCTCGCCCCAGACCTCAGCGAGGGCTACTTCACCCGTGTGATGAGCGGCGTTGTCCAGGAGCTCACCAACGCCAATTACTTCTATTTCACCGCCTGCCACGATTGGAAACGCGAGTTCATAGAAAAATACCCTCGCATGTTGGTCGAGCGCGCCGTGGATGGTTTCTTGCTCCTCAACACCCCCTCGGACCACATCCAAGTCTCGGTTCCGGTCGTCGCTATCTCCGCTCACAACGCTCATGAAAACGTAACGAATGTTGTCCTCGATCATCATTTGGCCGTCTATCAGGCGCTCACCCACCTCTACGCCCTGGGCCACCGGCGCATCGCCATCCTGCGCGGCCCGCGCGCCATCCCGGATTCAGAGTTTCGCTGGGCGGCTATCCAGCAGGTGGCCCAGGAAGTCAATCTCAAGCTCGACCCCGCGCTCGTCATCCGCATCGACTCCGCCGGTTGGTCCATGAAGGACGGGTACCACCCCATGGCGCCCGAGATTGGCTACAAACCCATGCAGGCCCTCCTCGAGAGAACCCGCGACTTCACCGCCATCTTCTGCTTCAACGACATCGCCGCCATCGGCGCCATCCGCGCTCTCAAGGACGCCGGCCTCGCCGTCCCCGGAGATGTTTCCGTCGTCGGCTTCGACGACATTCTCTCCGCAGCCTATTGCACCCCCTCGCTCACCACCGTCCGCCAGCCCCTCACTGAAATGGGCAAGCGCGGCGCGCAGGTCCTCCTCGAACGCATCGCTGACCGCGGCAAGGAATACCCTTCCGAGATCGTGATGGCCCCGGAGTTAGCCGTCCGCGAGTCCACTGGCCCCGCACCGGTCCCGCTCCGCCCCCGCCCCAGGGGATGAGACCGCCATTTCATCCCGGAATGCCCCTCCAGCAACCTCTGCCTTAGCCGAAGCCTTGAAAGGGCACGACTTTGACGAAAGCGCTGATCAAGTCGATGCCTTGAAAGGGCACGGCTTCAGCCGTGCCGCAAGCGCAACAGAATAGACGCGGGCTTTAGCCCCGGCGGGGCGTTTGTCTGATCAATCCGATGCTTTGAAAGGGCACGGTTTTTAGCCTGCCCTGAGCTTGTCGAAGGGTGCCGCAAGCCGGACAAAACGAAGGCCGGGCTTTAGCCCCTGAGGGTCGTTTGTCTGATCAAGTCGATGCCTTGAAAGAGCACGGCTTCAGCCGTGCCGCAAGCGTAACGGAATAGACGCGGGCTTTAGCCCCTGCGGGTCGTTTGTCTGATCAATCCGATGCTTTGAAAGGACACGACTTTGAGGAAAGCTCTGATCAAGTCAATGCTTTGAAAGAGCACGGCTTCAGCCGTGCCGCAAGCGTAACGGAATAGACGCGGGCTTTAGCCCCGTCGGGTCGTTTGTCTGATCAATCCGATGCTTTGAAAGGACACGGCTTTGAGGAAAGCTCTGATCAAGCCAATGCTTTGAAAGGGCACGGCTTCAGCCGTGCCGCAAGCGCAATAGAATAGACGCGGGCTTTAGCCCCGGCGGGGCGTTTGTCTGATCAATCCGATGCTTTGAAAGAGCGCGGCTTCAGCCGCGCCGTAAGAATAGGCGCGGGCTTTAGCCCCCGAGGCATGCTTTTCGGGGATTCTGTCTGAAAACCAGCCGTTTTCCGCAGCCCATTCAACCCCCGCATCAACACGGAGGGAGGCGGGGGTTTCAACCCCCGCATAATTCCGAAAGACCACCGCGGCCTTCAGGCCCGGCCTCCCGCTGCCCAAAAACCGAAACCCGCCTCGGCGCAGCGCCCTTGAAACACCTCCCAGTCAAGTTTTTTAGCAGCAGCCCGACGCGCCGCGTCGAGTTACAACTTGAATGAACTGCCGCCAACTTGCTAACTCGCGATCACCGCGAAAGCCTCCTGAGCGTAGTCGAAGGGCGGTGGCCAACTTGCTGATTTTGTTACAAAACCGCCCCACCGAATCCTCCTGTTCAAAGGAAGGGAAGAGCCAATAAACACTAGCCGAATTTTCGGGAGCAATCGAGCTCAATGAGAGCATTGGCGATTTTGCATCATTCCAGTACTTCTCCAGGTCACGTGGGGGTTTGCGTGCATTTGCCTATGCGACGCCACAAACGAAGTAACAGGCTTCACTTCATTCCGCGAGCAATGGCCGGCGCTTGATGCGACCGGTCGCATTTGACCTT
>Ga0302156_10001413_pt1 | contig 21249 bp, 12 predicted proteins | sample I_Bog_N3_2_FD_193503 | JGI IMG/M metagenome (GOLD analysis project Ga0302156, IMG submission 193503) | Peat permafrost microbial communities from Stordalen Mire near Abisko, Sweden - I_Bog_N3_2 | ecosystem: Environmental > Terrestrial > Soil > Wetlands > Peat | place: Sweden: Abisko, Stordalen... | reverse complement strand
ACGACTCGATGCAACGGGCCTCACATCCGCGATTCGCGCGGCCATTGCGCGCGGCGTTCCCTTCCTCGGCATTTGCGTGGGCATGCAGTGGCTCTATGCGGGCTCAAGCGAAGCGCCGTCGCAGCCAGGGCTCGCGCACTTCGCCGAATCTTGTGTGCGCTTCTCCGAGAGCACCGAGAAAGTCCCACATGTCGGCTGGAACTCGCTCGAAGTGCGCGCCGGATCGCGGTTGCTGGCTGGCGTCGAACCGGGTGAATTTGTGTACTTCACGCATTCCTACAAAGCTCCGGTCACCGCCGACACTGCGGCTGTTACACACTACATCGAGCCTTTCGCTTCGGCAGTCGAACGCGACAACGTCTTCGGCGTCCAGTTTCACCCGGAAAAATCGGGTGCAACCGGGTTGAAAATTCTCAAGAACTTTCTGGAGGTTGAACGATGAAGCTTATTTATACGCTCACGCTTGCGGATTTCAAGGCAGCTTTTCGACTGCACAGGCGACAAACACTTCTTCGACGCCTCGGCATTTATACCTGGCCGATTGTGACGATCGTATGCTTTCTTATAGCTTTTTCATCCAATGTCAATTCCTTCCTGTTCTCGGAATCTTTCGGCTTCGGTTCAGCGTCGTTGGTGCTTTCCTTGGGTCTGCCTATTCATCGCTCCTACAATGTTCGCAAATGCTACAGACAGCATTTTCCAAGGACACGAACCGAGCAGACTACGACCACTGATATTGATGAGGAGCGTGTTCTTGGTTTAATCCCGGGAGTTAGCGAGACAAAATACTTTTGGAATGGCATCTTAGCGTTTGCGCAGGATGAAAAAGTTACTCTCTTCTATGTGAGAAAGAGCGCATTTGTGTTCTTTCCCACCTATGCCATGACACCCGCTCAGCGCGCCGAACTCAACGACCTCGTCGCCCGTCGTGTGGTAAGGAGCAAGCCATGATCACCAAACGCATCATCGCCTGCCTCGACGTGCACGGCGGTCGCGTCGTCAAAGGCGTGCAGTTTGTCGACCTCATCGATGCAGGCGACCCGGCTACGCAGGCGGCCCGCCACGCACGTGAGGGCGCCGACGAAATCGTGCTCCTCGACATTACCGCAACGCACGAGGGCCGCGCCACGCTGCTCGATACCGTGCGCCGCACGGCGCGCGAACTCTTCGTTCCCTTCTGCGTGGGCGGTGGCATTCGCTCGGCGGACGATGCGGCGCAGGTCTTCGAGGCCGGCGCGGACAAGGTTAGCGTCAACTCCGCCGCGCTCGCCGATCCAACACTGATCGATGCCATTGGCCGCAGCTTTGGCGCGCAGGCCGTGGTCGTGGCAATTGACGCGCGCCGCGATCCCCAGGCCGCCGATCCGGTGCGCGACGCGCAAGTCTACGTGCAAGGCGGGCGCAAGCTGGTTGGCCGCCGTGTTGTCGAGTGGGCGCGCGAGGCAGAAGACCGCGGCGCGGGCGAAATCCTGCTCACCTCAATGAACTCCGATGGAATGCGCACAGGCTTTGATTGCGAGCTGACCGCGGCCGTCAGCGAGTCGGTCGGCATTCCTGTCATTGCCTCGGGCGGCGCTGGCACTGTAGGCCATTTTGTCGATGTGTTTGGGCGCGGACGGGCCGATGCGGCGCTGGCCGCAAGCATTTTTCATTTTGGAGTGTCGAGCGCGCGTTCGCTCAAAGAAGAGCTGGCCAAGGCCGGCGTCTCCGTGAGGCTTCCATGCTGATTCCTTCTATCGATTTGCTGGGCGGGCGCATCGTCCAGTTAGTGCAGGGCGAAAAACTGCGCCTTGCCTTTGACGACTTTGAATACTGGATCGAGAAGTTCTCCAAGTTTCCGTTAGTGCAGTTAATCGACCTCGACGCGGCCATGCGCCAAGGTGATAACTCAGAGTTAGTCGCGCAGATTGCGAAGCGGCTGCCCGTCCAGGCCGGCGGCGGCATCCACACCGTCGAGCGCGCGCGGCAGGTGCTCGAAGCAGGCGCAAAGCGCGTTATTATTGGCTCCGCGCTCTTTTCGGCTGAGGGCAAAGTGAACACGGAGTTTGCCACCGAGTTAGCCGCCGCCGTGGGCGCGGAGCGCGTGGTGGCCGGCATCGACACCAAGAACGGCCGCATCGCCGTGAAGGGCTGGAAGGCGCAAGTGGCCCTCACGCCCGACGATGCGATTCCCGAGCTCGAAGCCCATGCCGCTGCGTTTCTTTACACGCACGTTGACGGAGAAGGGCTGATGCAGGGCTTTCCCATTGAGGCAGCCGCGCGCCTGCGCAAGCTCACGCAACGGCAGCTCATTGTGGCTGGCGGCATCCGCAGCCAGCAGGAAGTGGATGCGCTGGACGCGCTCGGCGCCGATGCCGTGGTGGGCATGGCCGTCTATACAGAGCTGCTCGCGGTTTGATGAGTCCTAATACTACAGTTGTAATTGCTTCAGATTGCCCCGGTGTTCGGGGCATGTTTTCAGGGGCATGAATGCCCCTGCTCCCTCCGAATACGCGATCTACAACTGTAGTACCAACCCACCCATCAAGCTAAGAACGCTTGATGGATGGGGCACATATTTACTGCGTTTGCTGCCAGCCGCACGACGGCACCGGCGCAACGGCTTTGCCATCGAGGCGGAAGCATGTCGCGCCGTTGATGTCCGTACGGAAGGTGCGGATATGCGCCGCTTGCAACTCCTCCAGAACCTCTTCGCGGGGATGGCCGTAGCGGTTATGCAGGCCGCAACTGATGACGGCCCACTGCGGAGCTACGCGCGCCAGAAACTCGGGCCGGGTGGAGGTGACGCTGCCGTGATGGCCCACTTTGAGCAGCGTGCTTTGCAGGCCCGGCTCTGCCAGCATGGCCTGCTCGATAGGCGCTTCGGCGTCGCCCTCCAGCATGACGGATGTTGCGCCGTAGGCCACGCGCAGCACCAACGAGTCGTTGTTGGTGGGCTCTGGGCCTGGCTGGTAATCGCGGAAGGGCGCGAGCACCGCGATTTGCGTCCCGCCGAACGTAAGCGCATCGCCGGCGCGCAGTTGCCTCAGCCGGACGTGAAGACCGGCGGCTTCGTCGAGCAATGCGTTGTAGGCGCCGAAGCGAGGGTTGTTGCCCACCCATAACTCGTCGGGATGAAAGTTGCGCAGCACAGCGGGCAGGCCGCCCATGTGGTCGGAGTGGGCGTGGCTGAGGGCCACTGCGTCCAGGTGCCGTATGCCGCGCGACCATAGCGCCTCGGAGACTACCTCTTCACCGATGTCGAAGTCCTGCGGAGCGTGATGCGGGCCGCCGCCAAAGCCGCCGCCATCGACGAGCAGGGTTTTGCCGTCCGGGGTAATGAGCAGCAGCGAATCGCCCTGACCCACGTCGATGGCCTCCATCAGCAGCGCGTCGTGAGGATGATCGATGGGGCGCGGCGCAACGGCTGTCAGCGCAGCGAGGATCAATGCGGCCCAGGCCGCACGGCGCGGCCATCGGACTGCGGAGGTTATAGCATCGTTGAGGGTTGGGGTCTCCCACCCTTGCCGCAAAGTACGCGTCAAGGATGGGGCACCCAGATTTGTGGGATGGTGGGCCAGAACCATGGCCGTGGCAAGCAGCACGCAGAAGGCTGCCGATTGCCACAGCAGCGGCGCGGGAATGCGGAAATCGCCGAAGGACAGCGATCCGAAGTGATGCACCAGCCAGACGCCGAAGTGGAGCGGAAGGGCCACGAACATGGCCGGCGCCACGGCGGCTGCGGGCCAGACCAGCGCTACCAGCAGGGTGACAAGCGCGGCCGGCATCAGCACCAAAAGCAATGGCAGGATAAAGACATTCACCGGCAGGGCAAAGATGGTGATGCGGTGGAAGTAAATGGCCATGGGCAATGTCATGGCCAGTTCCACCACACAGGAGACGACCAGCAACTCGCCGATGCGGAGCAGAAAGCGCACAGTCCACGGAAACACACGCCACGCCACGCGGCGGGCCAATCGATCATGCAGCGCCGCCTGCAACGCTGCCGCAATCATGCGCAGCGTCACGCGAAACTGCGCCAGGCGCGGAGCCAGCTTGGCATCGATCGCGATAAGCCGCAGGTCGCGCGTGGCGGCGACGTAGGGGTGCAGTGTGCCCTGAAGCAGCGGCGCGGCGATGCCTGCGATGGCGACTACCGCGAGCAGCGTCATTTGCAGGCTCGAATCGAAAAGGCTGCGGGGGCTTGCGGCCAGCAGGCAAATCGCTGCAAAGCCGATGGTGTTGAGCGGGCTGCGTTCGCGGTAAAGCAGCCGGGCCAGCAGATACAACGTAACCATCCAAAGCGAGCGCTGCACCGGTGTGGCGAACCCGGTGAAAAGCGCGTAGCCGAACGATGCAAGGATGGTGAGGAACGTGGCCGGGACGCGGGGAAGGCGCAGGCGGCGCGCCAGCCAGAAGATGCACCCGGCCACGATGGCCAGGTGGAAGCCTGAAACCACCAGCATGTGAAAGGAGCCGGTGCGCTCAAATCCCACGCGCAGAGTGTGGGTGAGGTAGGTGCGGTCGCCGGTGACCATGGCAGCCAGCATGACCGCATCATCTTGTGTGAGGTGCAAAGCCGCAGGTAGGTGGCGCATCGCCGCCGGAAGGGCAAGCAGGCGTGCGGTCGAAGCGTGTTGCCATCCGCTGATGCGGCAAACAAAAAAACTGCCAGGCGCGGGGCCAAGGCGCTCCACACGGTCAATGCTCACCGTGGCCGTAGACGTGATGCCTTGATCGACAAGAAAATCCTCGCGGCTCCAAACGCCGGGATCGTGATACACCTCCGGCGGCAGCAGGCGGACAACAGCGCTTATGTGTTCGCCGCAACGGAAAGGCTGGTCAAGCAGCCCGGCCGCGGCTTGCTCCGGCCAGCGGACCGTAAGGCGCACGCCCCCTGCAATGGGGGCTTGAGCATCGTCGGCGTCCGTGACTACTTCGAGGCTTGATACGCGCAAGTCGATTCTCTGCGAGGGCTGCCGCTCCGGCGCTGCGGCGCCAGCATCAGCGGAATCGCTGTCATTCAGGTTCTGTTCGATTTCGTTGCGCACCGGGCCTGCATCGACGACAGTCCCTTCCACGGTTCGCATAAGGCCGTCGGAGAGTGTCGCCAGCTCGGGAGCTGGCGCAGGGTGCGGCTCCATCTCAGCGCACCAGGCGCCCAGCAAGAGCCACAGCACGGCCAGCGGAAGCCACGAGATCCGCTGTGCGCGCAGCGCCGTCAGACCGCCCAGCAATGCGACCAGAGCCAGCGCCAACAGCACCAGACTGGGTCGCAGCCAGAGCCAATGCGTAGCGGCAATGCCGGCGGCAAAGAGCCATGCCGCATGAAACAAGGGGACGGCGCTCAGGCCGGGCGAGGGACTGGCGAGGCTCTGCACGGATGAGTTCGATTCAACTTGCATCGCGCCGGACAGATGGAAAAGTGCTATGGCAGTCAAGCCTATCAGGCGCGGCGCAGTTGAACCACTGTTTCCAGATGGAAGGTCTGCGGAAAGAGGTCGGCGAGGGTGATGGACTGGATCGCGTAGCCCGAGCCGATAAGCCCACGCAGGTCGCGGGCCAGGGTTGCCGGGTCGCACGAAACATAGACCAGAGCCGCCGCGCCCACTTCTGCCAGAAGCGCGGAAATCTCAGGGCCGAGGCCGGTGCGGGGCGGGTCCACGACGATCAGATCGGGAATAGAGGAATCGGAGCGCTTGCCCTTGCGGCTGCCAAGAAAATCGAGGGTTGTGGATCGAACTGCAATTCCTGTTGTGCCCCTGAGGTTCTCTGTGAGCGCCTTCGTGGCGGTAGGAGCGGACTCGACCGCAACCACACGAGCAAAGCTGGCAATGAGGCTGCGCGCAAACAGGCCAACGCCGGCAAAAAGGTCCCAGGCGAGGTTGCCTTTGTGGCCGGTGGTAACGCGCTCCACGAGTGCATCGACGAGGAAGCGGTTCACCTGAAAAAAAGCGCCGTGATCGACGCGAAAGTCGAAGCCGGCGGCGCGATAGGCAAGGCACGCGGCGCCCCATTGAGAGAACACAACCGGCTGCTCATCTTTGCCGCTTTCCGTCGCAAATTCGACTCCCTTGAGCGCGGGGATCCGCTCCCTGAGCGCCTTTGCCAAGTCATCCAGGCGGTCCTTCTCAGTGCCGGCCATCATGACGCTGGCCAACAGGGAGGTTTCGGAGCCATCGCAAAAAAGCGAGATTTCCGTAGGTCGCGCCGTGGGCGCAACTTGCCTGAGGACGTCAGCGGCAGCCTTGGCCGCAGCAACCAGAAGCGGCGCTGCAATGGGGCACTCGCTGATGGGAATTACCGCATGAGACCGGCGGCCTCTGTAGCCGGGATTGCCCGCCGCATCGAATGCCAGGCGAATTCGATTGCGATACCGCCAAGGTTCGCCGGCCAGCACAGCAATCTCATTGGGCGCTCGAACCCCGCCGCGCTCCAGCGTTTCGCGCAGGATGGCTTGTTTGAATGCCAGTTGCGTTTCATAGTTGGTGTGCTGATAGTGGCAGCCTCCGCATGAGCCGAAGTGCGGACACGCCGCCACGATGCGGTCCGGCGCGGCGTTGACGATCTCTTCGGCCTCCGCCGTCGCATATCCGCGCTTGCTCTCTGTGACGCGCACTCGCGCCTGCTCGCCCGGCAGCGTGAGGGGCACAAAGACGGCCTTGCCTTCTGCGTGAGCCAGGAACGCACCGCCGTAGATCGGCTTTTCGATATCAACCAACAGCGACTCGGAGGGAGGCGGGAGCTTTAGCCCCCGCACAGCGCCGACAGAATCAACGGGGGCTTTAGCCCCGGAGGTGCTGGGCGCACCATTTTTACTGCGCGGGTGCCCCACCCTCACCGCGTCCTTGTCTTTGCGGCTAGGTTGTGAAACCGCACCGGAATGTCGCTTGCGCTGTTTCATTGTTGGCTCATGTAAAACAGGCTGAGGCGCGGAAGATTGTAATGAACCAGCAGTTGCTTCTGCTCAAACTGCTGCATGACCTGGCGCAATTGCACAGCGCCCAGGCGACTTCGATAAGGAGCGAGCTCGCGCGCCGCATGTTCTTTGAGACCTACCATCAGATCTTCGGGAGCCGCAGCCTTGAGCGCCGCAAAGAGCTTCTCTTCCAGGACGGTGAGGGTGCGCTCCAGCGCTTCCAAATCGTGGGCCGCTGCGCTCTCGGCGTCGGCAACTCGCACTTCGCCCGCCAGTTCGCGCAGGCGGGCTGCGGTGGCGCTGCACGCTTCGGGAGCTACCGTAGCCGCATCCAGCGAGGTTGCGGCAGCTTCAAGATGCGCCGCCACACGCTCCTCCTCAAAGCCCGACTCGCGGCTGGCGGAGGTTGTGGCGGGAGCCGTGCCTGCGGCGGCTTCGCGCAACTCTTCAGCCGCTACCATCACCGCCTGCGCGCACCAGGCAAGGCCATTTACGCGCCGCATACGGCCCTTCTTTTGCCGCGCCTCGTACTTGTCAAAGGCCGCGTCAATGCCCCGCAGCGCAGCGTCCAGCGGGATTCCGGCCTCGCGCCAGGTTTCGATCAGCGCCCAATCCAGCGTCGAGAGCAGCAAAAGCGCCCCGCGCCGCTGCTGAAAGCGCTCTTCGATCTCGGTGAAATAGTTGAAATAGTTCAGCATGGCTTTCTTGGAACCGGTGCAGGAAATCGCATGGAAAGCTCACGCACGGGTAGGTCAAGGATAATTCGAGCTTCTCGGTTCTGAGAAAGAAAGACAAGTGTCACGTTTGAGCCGATGACCTGAGGCTCGATGCAACGAAATAGAAATCCCCTGCCCTGAGGCTCTCTAGTTCGTGCTGGTCCCCCAGATGATGCCGCGGCCGTTGGTGCCGACATACACCGTTCCGAAGGTGCGCATATCGCCGGTGACGCTGTCGACTCCGCCGCCCCAACTGTGGGCGCTGTCGTTGATCTGCGTCCAGGATGCGCCATTGTTGGTGGAGCGGAACAGGTTTTGTGAGGTGACCACTCCATACAGGTAGAGGGTCGGGGAACTCGACCCAGCGGCGGCTTTGCCGAATCCGAGGTAGTTCGCCGAGGATACCCCTGAAACCGCGGTCAGCGTCGGTGAACTGGCGCTGCCGGTGTTGTGGTAGAGGCCGCTCCCGGATACAAGCCACAGATCGCCCTGCGCATCGGGAAGCATGACCAGCTTGGCGCCCGAGGGCAGACCGCTCTGCTGCGATATCCACGTCTTTCCGCCGTCCGTGCTGAGATAGAGCGTGCTCGCCGCGATGCCGTAGTAGACGCCTGCCTTGACGCGATCGCCGACCACCTGCGCCTGTGGCGCAATACCCGTGGAAGCAGTCCATGTAGCGCCGCTGTTCGTGGAGAACCACACAGAGGACGTGTCAGCAGTAGCCCACACCATCGAGGAGCCGTCGGGAGCGATGGCGACTGTGCCGCCGCCCTTCGTAGTCCCCGTGGGCACGGCGGCAAAGGCGGTACAGGTTAGGCCTCCGTCGGTCGAGGTTACACCCAGTGGGGTGGCGCCGTAAGTTCCGTCAGTGACCCGTACAACGGTGGTGGGCGTGTTCTGCTCAAAATCCATCCCCGACGGGTTATATCGTGGATTCGAGTACATACCCTGCACCGGTGACGTGGTCAGATCAGTGTGGGCAAACCCGTAGATGTCGCCCATGGCGCTGAGCAGAAGGGTATTGCCGGACGGCGGCGCGAGGACGAAGCCGATCGAGGTTTCTTCCACGCCATTGGCGCCGACGGTCCAGTTGACGGTCTTGCTGGTGTCTGCGCCGGTTAGATTGGTTGTTGCCCAGATCGTTGCGCCAGTGCCGTACATCGCGTGGTCGGAGTTAAATGGATCGATAACCACACTGCCCACCCAGTTGCCGCTACCGATGTTGGTTACACTTCCGCTCCCGAAGGTCAGGTAGGGCGACAGGGTGCCGTCGTGAAGGCCACCAATGGCGCTGACATCGGTCCAGGTGCTTCCGTCGTTGGTCGAGCGATACAGTGTGTCCCCCGGATAATACTGATCGATCGATGCCAGCAAAAGAACGCCTGCATGGCTGGGATCAACGGCGATGCCGCCATAACCCGATTCGCCGGTGTTGCCCTTGCTATTCGGCGGCAGCGTGATCTGCTTCCATGTTCCTGATGTCCAACTGGAGCCCGGGGTGAACTCCCAGAGTTGGCTGGTTCCTATGCCGCCTGGACCTGGCTGATCCGCGTACAGCACATAAATGATGCCGTTGGGGCCCAGAATCGCATGTAGCGGCGCCAGGGGGGTGGATGCCGACGCAAACGAAGGCTGTCCAGTGACCGCCGTAAAGGTGCTGGTGGCCGACCCTGGGTTGGTGCTTACGTATAGCCCGACCGGGTCAGTAACGCTACCGGTGGTGACGCCGGTTCCGGCAACGGCCACATAAACCGCCTTGGTGGATCCGCCGGCCGCGACCGGCACGACCGAGACGATTCCGCTGCCATTGGCCGTGCGAGTCACCGGCAATCCGGTCACCGTATTCCAAGTGGAGCCGTGATCGGTCGAGATCTGCAACCCGGCAAGACGTGTGCCGAAGTACACGGTAGCTGGCGTGTTGGGGTCTACGGCGATGCGCTCGCCGGCGTTGCGCCCGTTGTCGTTCGATCCGTTTTTGAAGGTCAATGGAACGGTGGTAAAGGTTTTGCCCTGATCGTCGGAGACCAGCATGGCGCCGTTTCCGTCATAGTTCTCGAGGGCATATTCACCCACAGCAAGATACAGCCGGTTGGGATCGGTGGGATCGAGGCCGATGGCCTCCGTGCCGCCGTACCACCAGGTCGCCGGACTGATCCAGTCTGTCAATGGCACCCACTGGGTGTCGTTAGGGCCCCAGCGGTATGCGCCTCCGATGTCGGTTCGCGCATACATCAGGCCCTGCTGGGTGGGATGAAAGTAAAGTCCCGGAACATAGCCACCGGCCACGATCTTCACATTGTTCCAGGCGTAAGCGGGCGGAGGCGCCGCGGTCACAGTGAGCGAGACGCTGGCTGTCGCGGTGTTGTAGTCGGTCGTATCCGTGGGTGTGAACGCGACAGACAGAGTCGTGCTCCCCACCGTCGAAAGCACCGTGCCCAAAGCGGGTGTATAGACAAAAGCGCCAGCTACGCTGGCCGTGGCATCCAGTTGAGTCGCGCTTATAGCTGTGCCAACCGTAACTGCGGCCGGAGCGGCCCAGGTGATGGTGGGCGTGATCTTTGAAGGCGCATTCACCGTGATCGAGACGTTCCCAGAGGCGGAGTTATAGTCGGTCGTATCCGTGGGTGTGAACGCGACAGACAGCGCCGTGCTCCCCACCGTCGAAAGCACCGTGCCCGATGCGGGTGTGTAAACAAAAGTTCCGGCCACGCTGGCCGTGGCATCCAATTGCGTCGCGCTCAGAGCCGTGCCAACCGTAACCGCCGCCGGAGTGGCCCAGGTGATGGTGGGCGTGGTCTTCACCGGGGGAGCGCTTGAGCCGGAACTTCCTCCGCTTCCACAACCTGTGGGCAGGGAAAGGACCGCAAGGGAGGCGGCAAGGACTGGGGTGAAGAAGAATTTCATCTGGCGCGACATGTGGTTTCTCCTGAATGAGCCCGCGGCTCGCATTGGGCATTCGCTTCCCGCAATCAAGCCGCAACAGCGTCTCCCGATCTTCGACTCAGGGCGATGAGCTTGAAACGCGAGTCTCTGGATGCGCTGGTAAAGATCATAGTCTAAGATAGGCGCCGTTGACCTCAGAAGGTCCTGGGGCGGCAAGGCTACCACATTTGGAATTAGAGCTGGAAATGAAGGGTATGTGTTTTGCCCGCTGGGGGAAGATACTCAAATCGAGTTCAGTTTTGTAACAGGGCACGACTTCAAAGGCTGCCGAAGGGTCCCGCAAAAGCCCCAAACAAATGAGTCAGCATTAGCTGCTGCGGAAGCGCAAATATCTGAAAACAATAACCGCAGGGGCTAAAGCCCGGCAATTCTCTCTATATCTTCGGCACGACTGAAGTCGTGGCCTGTTACAGAACCACTCGGTAGCGTCGCTTTTTTCAAAGCTTGGACAGCCCATACTCTTCAACGATCCCAATGCGATTGCCTTGCCCGGTGGCGGGATTTTGATCGACGTATCCACCAGCCGTCGCCAATCGCTTAGTAAGTTATTGGTTTCATGCACGATTCCAATGGACCCGATTGCACATTCCCCGATCTAAGTCAAAGCCGGCAGAAATTCGACCAGTCGCCTCTACACCGCAAGGTTGCCGAATGAAAGCGATAAACTGTCCTCATGGCTTCTACAGCAACCGGCGAAAGCCCGCAGGATAAGAACTGGCGCGCGGCTGTATCGTCTCGCTGGATTATCGGTCTTCAGCAGCGCGAGGAGCAGGTATTTCTTCTCTTGTCGCTCCTCATTGGTGCGCTCACCGGACTTGCCGTTGTTGCATTCATTCTGGTTACGGAGCGTGTTGGAATCCGCTTCTATCCGGTGGGCAGCGCCGCGTGGAGGCGTGTGCTGGTGCCCATCGCTGGCTCGCTGACCATGGGCATCCTTCTCTTTCGCTATTTTCCATTTGCTCGCGGCAGCGGCGTGCCGCAAACCAAGGCCGCGCTCTTTGCTAGGGATGGGTTTATCTCCCTGCGCACGGTTCTGGGCAAGTTCTTTTGCACTGCAACCACTCTAGCCAGCGGAATTCCACTGGGCCGCGAGGGGCCGTCCGTTCAGGTCGGCGCAGGCATCGCCTCGGTGCTCGGCCGCTGGCTTGGATTGCGTCCGGAAAAGGTGAAAGCCCTCATTCCCGTGGGTGCAGCCGCCGCGATTGCCGCTGCATTCAATACCCCCATGGCCGCCGTCCTGTTTGCTCTCGAAGAGGTGATGGGAGACATGAACGCGCCGATTCTCGGCTCCGTTGTCATTGCCTCCGCCACATCCTGGGCAGTCATGCGCATGATTCTGGGGAACAATCCGCTCTTTGCGGTGCCGCAGTACACGCTGGTTCACCCGCTGGAGTTCGGCATATACGCTTTGCTCGGCGTCGCCGGCGGATTCTTGTCTGTAGCCTTCACCAAGCTCTTGCTCGGCATGCGCAAGTTCTTTCTGCGTTTGCCCAAGAGCACGCAATGGTGGCATCCGGCTGTAGGCGGCGTTGTTGTCGGGCTGATGGGCTGGTTTGTTCCTCAGGTGCTGGGCGTCGGCTACACCTATGTGGGCACGGCGCTGAACGGATCGATGGCGCTCAAGTTGATGTTGCTGCTTGTAGCGCTCAAGCTCTTCAGTGTCACGGTCAGCTATGCCTCGGGCAACGCCGGCGGAATCTTTGGCCCCAGCTTATTTCTGGGAGCCATGCTCGGAGGCGCTGTCGGCACCGTGGCCCACCACTTTCTGCCGGGATACACCGCAACACCGGGGGCCTATGCGCTGGTCGGCATGGGAGCGGTGTTCGCCGGGATCGTGCGCGTTCCCATGACTTCGGTGCTGATGATCTTTGAGATGACGCGGGATTACGCCGTCATTGTGCCGTTGATGATCGCCAATATGACCAGCTTGTTCATCTCTTCGCGCTTCCAGAAGCAGCCCATCTACGAGGCACTGGCCCATCAGGATGGGATTCACCTGCCCAGCCGCGGAACGCTGCACCAAACCAGCCAGTACACGGTGGCTCAGATTATGCGGAGATCCCCCGAAGTTCTCTCCGCGCAGACACTGGTCAGGGATGCGGTTGAACAAACTCGCTCTGGGCAACTCCGTAATTGGCCCGTCAAGGACAAACAGTATTTTCTGGGCATGCTGGCCACGGAGACGCTGGAACATGCCGTTGCCGACGGCAGGCAAGAGCAGCCGCTGACCGATCTTGTAGAAACGGTTCATGTTCCCCATGTCCACATGGATCATGCCCTGCATCTGGCGCTTGAACGCATGAGCAACTACCACCTCGATGTTTTGCCTGTGGTCCACCGGGCCGATATTCACAAGCTGGAAGGCATTGTGACGCTCAGGGATGTGCTGGATGCGTATGGCGTCAACACCATGGACTCGGCGCAGTTGTAAGGCTGAGGGATCTGGAACGGCGCCCCAGGATGCGGCTTTCGAATTCGAGAGCGTCGCAATTCCCGGCACTTTGCGGTTCCCTTCGGCCTGGTTTCGCGTTAGAATTTGCTTGGAACCATGCGCTTCCGCGACGACATTCCGGTCAAAGAGACACCCCGGCTCAGGCGGTTTCGCCGCGGCCGTCGGGACCGTGGAAGACGCTCCTCCCGTTGAGCAATTCATTCTGCCGAAGTCTTTTCGGGATCGCCGCGGCTCGTGTGCCGCGCGATCCGGCGGGATCTCCCCATCGGGGAGCTTCCAGCGTTAAAATTCATAGACCCATCCGCCGATGCGCGGATAGAAAGGCTTTCCAACATGGACAGCTTTGCCAGCAAGGCTACGCTACAATCCGGCAACCGTGACTACACCATCTACCGTCTGCCGGCGCTTACGGCGCGGGGATTCGACCTGAGCCGCCTGCCCTTCAGCCTGAAAATTCTGCTTGAGAACTTGCTTCGCCGCGAGGACGGCGTAAACGTGACCGCTGCGGACATCGAGTTCCTGGCCAAGTGGGACGCCAAGGCCGAGCCCAGCCGCGAGATCGCCTACATGCCGGCGCGCGTGCTGATGCAGGACTTTACCGGCGTGCCCGCGGTGGTGGACCTGGGCGCGATGCGCGACGCCATCAAAACGCTGGGCGGCGACCCCGAACAGGTGAATCCGCTGGTTCCGGCGGAGCTGGTGATCGACCATTCCGTGCAGGTGGACGAATTTGGCGCCGCGGGCGCTCTTGCGGCAAATACTCTGTTGGAATTTCAGAGAAACCGCGAGCGCTACGCGTTCTTGAAGTGGGGGCAGACCGCTTTCCGCAACTTCTCGGCGGTACCGCCAGGGATGGGCATCTGCCACCAGGTGAATCTCGAATACCTGGCGCGCGTGGTCTTCACCACGAAGACCGATGGGGCGCTCGTTGCCTATCCGGACACTCTGGTGGGCACCGACTCGCACACCACCATGATCAATGGTCTGGGTGTTCTAGGCTGGGGCGTGGGCGGCATTGAGGCCGAGGCGGCGATGCTGGGGCAGGCTGTGAGTATGCTGGTGCCGCAGGTGGTGGGCTTCAAGCTGACCGGCAAGCTGCGCGAGGGGGCCACTGCCACCGACCTGGTGCTTACCGTAACTCAGGCGCTGCGCAAGCTGGGTGTAGTTGGCAAGTTCGTCGAGTTCTTCGGACCCGGCGTTGCCGAGCTTTCGCTGGCCGACCGCGCGACCATCGCCAACATGGCTCCCGAGTATGGGGCGACCTGCGGCATCTTCCCGGTGGACGCGGAGACCCTGCGCTACCTCCGGCTGACCGGACGCAGCGAAGAGCAGATCACGCTGGTGGAGGCCTACTACAAAGAGCAGGGGCTGTTCAATACCGCCGACTCGCCGGAGGCCGAATATACGCAGACCCTCGCGTTGGACCTGGGTGCGGTTGAGCCCAGTGTTGCCGGACCGAGGCGGCCACAGGATCGCGTGCTGCTGAAGGATGCGGCGGCCAGCTTTGCACAGCAATTGCCCGGCCTGCTTGCGCCGACGGCCAAGCCGCTGGGCTCGCGGACCGCAGCTGAATGGATGCGCGAGAGCGTGACCGACACGGGCGTTGGAAATGCAACCGCAGGTCCTTCGACTCCCTCCGCTGCGGCTTCGGTCGCTCAGGATGACAGTGTTTTGAAGGTGGCAGCGACGGTCAAGGAACGGTTTGGGATCAATCCCGACCAGTATCTCGACCACGGCTCAGTCGTGATTGCCGCGATCACCAGTTGCACCAACACCTCGAACCCCTCGGTGATGGTGGCCGCTGGCATTTTGGCCAAGAAGGCGGTCGAGAAAGGGCTGAGCGTGCCGCCGTGGGTGAAGACCTCGCTGGCGCCCGGTTCGCGCGTGGTCACGGACTACTACACCAAAGCTGGTTTGCTGCCGTATCTTGAAAAGCTGCGCTTCAACGTGGTGGGCTACGGCTGCACCACCTGCATCGGCAACTCAGGGCCGCTGCCCAGCGATGTTTCAAAGAGCATCGACGAGCATGGACTGGTTGCGGTCAGCGTACTCAGCGGCAATCGCAACTTCGAGGGCCGCGTGAACGTGGACGTGCGCGCCAACTATCTGATGAGCCCGCCGCTGGTGGTGGCCTATGCCCTGGCCGGCAAGATCGGCCACAACTTCGAGACCGATGCGCTGGGGACGGACAATGCGGGCGAGCCGGTCTATCTCAAGGACATCTGGCCGACGCAGGCAGAAGTGGCCGCGGCCATTGAAAAAGGATTGTCCAGCGAGAGCTTCCGCAAAGAGTACGCAACAGTATCGGACGGCGACGCCAACTGGCAGGGACTGAAGTTCCCAACGGGCGACGTCTACCAGTGGGAGCCGGACTCGACGTATATCCGCAAAGCTCCGTACTTCGACGGCATCACGGCAGTTCCCGCGCCCGTTTCAGACATTCTGGACGCGCGGGTACTTGCTGTGCTGGGCGACTCGGTGACCACCGACCATATTTCGCCCGCGGGCAACATCAAGGCCAACGGACCGGCGGGAAAATATCTCTCCGACCACGGCGTCAAGCCGGCGGACTTCAACAGCTACGGCTCGCGGCGCGGCAACCATGAAGTCATGGTCCGCGGCACTTTCGCCAACGTGCGGCTCCGCAACAAGCTGGCTCCCGGCACCGAGGGCGGCGTTACGCGGCTGCTACCCGAGGGCGAAGGAATGTCGATCTTCGACGCCAGCGTGAAGTATGCGGAGCGCGGCGTGCCGCTGGTGATCCTGGCGGGCAAGGAGTACGGCTCCGGCTCCTCGCGCGACTGGGCGGCCAAAGGGCCCAAGCTGTTGGGAGTGCGCGCAGTGATTGCCGAGAGCTTCGAGCGCATTCACAGGTCGAATCTCGTCGGGATGGGGATTCTGCCCTTGCAGTTTGAGGCGGGACAGAATGTCGAATCGCTCGGCCTGACCGGCGAAGAGGTTTTTTCGTTTGCCGGGATGACGACTTTGTTGCAGGAAAAACTCGCCAGCGGCCGCGACCTGACCGTGCAGGCGGTTGCCGCCGATGGAACGGTCAAGTCGTTCATCGCCAAAGTCCGCATCGACACGCCGCAAGAGATCGAGTACTTCGAGCACGGCGGCATTTTGCAGTATGTGCTGCGGCAGTTGGCGGCGAAGTAGGGTCTGGCATCCCATCCGTTCGCGTTCGCGGCGAACGGATGGGAGACCGCTCTGTTACTTGGCCCGAGTCTTCCAGGCGCGCCATCGGGGGGGTAGGGCCAGGGTACGCGATTGAGTAAATAGCGCACGATCTCCCAGTGGGGAAACAGCTCCTGAATCGCGGCTGCATCCGCCAGCGCGAGCGGGCGGAGGATGAGGCGCTCGGTGGCGCCTTCAGCAACCATGCGCCGATGATAGCAACGCGCGGGCGGCGAATCCGCGATAATAGATACCTGGGAGCATAAAAAGCCTTTGAAATCTGGATTTGTCGCAATTCTTGGCCGGCCCAACGCCGGCAAAAGTACGCTGCTGAACGCCCTGATCGGCGAAAAGGTAGCCATTGTCTCCGCCAAGCCGCAAACTACCCGCAACCGCATCTCCGGCGTGGTCGAGGTGCCGGCGCGCAAAGGCGTGCACCCGGCCGCCCAGATCGTATTTGTAGACACACCCGGCGTTCACAAGCCCGGCTCGCACCTTGACCGCCGCATGTTGCAGGAGGTCTACGAGGCTCTGGAGACCCGCGACCTGGTGCTGGTTCTGATGGATGCGACGCGCAGGGTGCAGTTGGAAGCGGCGACCGGACCGGTTGTTGAAACGGCGACAGAAGCAGAAGGCGGAGCGGAATCCGGAATCGTAGAGGCAGCCACAGAGCTTGGGGTGCCCCCGGTCTCGCCTTTGAGACCGGGGATTGAAGACGCGCCCGCCGCCAAGCGCGAGCGGACGAACTGGGCCAGCGAGGATGAGTTCCTCTTCGGCCTCATTCGCAAGCTGGACTGCCCGGTCTTCCTGCTCCTCACCAAGATCGATCTCGTTCCCAAAGATCATTTGCTGCCGCTGATCGACACGCTGACCCGCCAGTTCAACTTCGCCCAGATTATTCCTGTGAGCGCCCGCAAGCGCGACGGTCTCGATGTCCTGGTTCGCAAGATTGTCGAGGTGCTGCCGACCGGTGAGCGCTTCTACCCCAAGGAGCAGTACACCGACCAGCCCCAGCGCTTCATGGTGGCCGAGTTGATTCGCGAAAGCATTCTGGTGGAGACGGGCGAAGAGGTTCCCTATTCCTCGGCGGTGGTCATTGAGCGGTTCGAGGAGCCCAAGCCGTTTGTTCCGCGCAAGAAGGGTGCGGTGCCCGCGCGTCCTCCGCTCACCCGCATCGCTGCCGCCATCTATTGCGAGCGCGACGGGCAGAAAGCGATCCTGATCGGCAAGGGCGGCGCAAAGTTAAAAGAGATCGGCACCGGCGCGCGGCGGCAGATCGAGTCGCTGCTCGGGACACGCGTCTATCTTGAGTTGCACATCATCGTTGAGCCCAACTGGCGCGAGTCGAAGGCATTTGTCGAATCGCTCGACTGGCGCAATCAATTAGAGCGCCTGGCCGGCGACCAGATCACCGAAAGGCACCTGGGCAAAGACGAATAGAGCCAACTGCTCAATTTCCTCAAACCCGGTTACACTGTTCTCCATAAGCTTCAGGAGGGAACGTGAACCCGACCGACACCTTCGATCCCCGCGTTGACGCCTACATCGCTAAGTCCAAGCCGTTCGCTCAGCCGATTCTTAATCATCTGCGCGAGCTGGTCCACAAGGCCTGCCCCGCGGTCGTCGAAACCATGAAGTGGAGCCGCCCCTTTTTCGAATACAAGGGCGTGATTCTCGGGAACATGTCCGCCTTCAACGAGCACTGTAGCTTTGGCTTCTGGGGCGAGGAAATAGCCGCCGTTCTGCGCGAAGCCAATCTTCTGCAGCCGGACGCAATGGGTTCGCTGGGGCGCCTCACTCGCGTTGAAGATCTGCCCGCGCATAAGCAGATGCTCAGCCTGCTTCGCCAGGCCGCAGCACTCGTTGACTCCGGCCAGTACACCAGCCCCATCGCCGCCCGGAACAAAGTTGTCAAAGCTCCCGCAGCCGCAATCGAGGCGCCTCCCGAGTTCACAAAGGCGCTCAAGGCCAACAGGAAAGCCTCCGCGGCCTTCGCCGCATTCAGCCCCAGTTGCAAACGGGAGTATGTCGAGTGGATCGCCGATGCCAAGCGTGCCGAGACCCGCGACAAACGCATTGCCACCGCAATTGATTGGATCAGCGAAGGCAAACAGCGGAATTGGAAATACCAGAACTGTTAACGCCAAGCCTGCCGGCCAGATCGCGGAGATGAAGTACGCTTTGAGGCCGCTCTTCGGATTGATTGCGCCTTCAGCGCGCCTTTCCCAAGCAGCCTTGTGATCGACACCCGGAATGTCGGGAAGAATATCGACGCCGCGCGGGGTCAGACGCTCCCCCGCCATTGCCACCCCTTATTTGCAGGTGTTAGCCTCATCCTTAACCCCGCAAGGAAAAGGACCCCCTGAAAGCCATGCAAACTACCTACAACGGGCTGGAACTGCCCAAAGACGGCCAGGCGATCGACTACAAGAACGGGCAGATGGACGTGCCCGCGAATCCCATCATCCCCTTTATCGAGGGCGACGGCACCGGCCGCGACATCTGGAGGGCCTCGCAGCGCGTCTTTGACGCGGCGGTCGAAAAGGCCTACGGCGGCAAGCGCGCCATCCGCTGGTTTGAGATATTCGCCGGTGAAAAAGCCTTCCGCAAGTTCGGAACCTGGCTGCCCGACGACTCCGTGGCCGCGGCCCGCGACCTGCGCGTCTCCATCAAGGGACCGCTGACCACGCCAGTGGGCGGCGGCATCCGCTCGCTCAATGTGGCCCTGCGCCAGCTTCTCGACCTCTACGCCTGCGTGCGCCCGGTCAAGTATTACCAGGGCGTGCCCAGCCCCGTGAAGCACCCCGAGAAGCTCGACATCGTCATCTACCGCGAGAACACCGAGGACGTATACGCGGGCATCGAGTTCAAAGAGGGCTCGGCAGATGCCGCCCGCCTCATCAGCTTCTTGAATGACGATCTGCTCAAAGGCGGCAAAAAGAAGGTGCGCCAAGATTCTGGCGTGGGCATCAAGCCCATCAGCATCTTCGGTACCAAGCGCCTGGTCCGCTACGCAATCCGCGCCGCGCTCGATTTGGGCCGCAAGACCGTCACCCTGGTCCACAAGGGCAACATCCAGAAGTTCACCGAGGGCGCATTCCGCGAGTGGGGCTACGAGGTCGCCGTTCAGGAGTTCCGCGATCAGGTGGTCACCGAGCGCGAAAGCTGGATTCTGGGCAACGCCGACGCCAACCCCGGCCTCACCGCCGAGCAGAACGCCGCCATGATCGAGCCCGGCCTGGATATGGCCTCGCAGAGCTATCAGGATTCAGTTGCCGCCGAGGTCAAAGCAGTGCTTGATTCCATCGGCAAGAGCCACGGCAACGGCGCATGGAAGTCGAAGATTCTCATCAACGACCGCATCGCCGACTCCATCTTCCAGCAAATCATTCTCCGCCCTGAGGATTACAGCGTGTTGGCCACCACCAACCTCAACGGCGACTACATCTCCGACGCGGCCGCGGCGCAGGTGGGCGGCCTTGGCATCGCTCCCGGCGCAAACATCGGCGATGGCTTCGCCGTCTTTGAAGCCACGCATGGCACCGCCCCCAAGTATGCCGACAAGGACGTCATCAATCCCGGCTCGGTGATTCTTTCAGGCGTCATGCTGCTGGAGTTCATCGGCTGGAAAGAAGCCGCCAAGCTCATCGAGCAGTCGCTCGAAAAGACCATCCTGCAGAAGTTCGTCACCTACGACTTCGAACGGCAGACGGCTGGAGCGACGAAAGTTGGAACGAGCGAGTTTGCGACGAGAATCATCGGAAATATGTAACCGCGAGTGAGCGAAGCGTAATTCTTCAGTAAGCGAGGAGGGCGCATGTCCAAGGTTGAACTGCTTGATCGCGCATCGAGAAGAAAAGTTCTCTTTAGAGCGGCTATCTTCATATTGTTCTTCTCAACGCTGTGTCACCATTGGAAAACTTATCCGTCCGACAGAATAGGGCTATGCCTTGCGCTGATTTGCACTGCTCTGTCGGCGATTATTCTCGGGAACGAAATCGTCGTAGGCATGAGGAATTCAAGGCGGAGAATCACAGATCAATCTGAAAGTAAATGAATTCATAGGCCGAGGAAAACGTGTGCTTTGTAACAGGGCACGACTTCAGTCGTGCCGATGAATTTAAAAACAGCAACGGGGCTTTAGCCCCTGAGGGACAAGCTCATCGTCCCAGGGAGAAAAACAAAATGCGTAAAAAAGTAAGCATTGTAGGCGCCGGCAACGTAGGCGCAACGGCCGCTCATTGGATTGCGGCCAAGGAACTGGCCGATGTGGTACTGATCGATGTCGTCGAAGGCATCCCGCAAGGCAAGGCGCTCGACCTGCTCGAAGCCATGCCCATCGAGAAGCGCGATGTGAGCATCACAGGCGCGAACGACTACGCGGCGACAGCCAACTCGGATATCGTCGTCATCACCGCGGGCATTCCCCGCAAGCCCGGCATGAGCCGCGACGACCTGCTCAACACCAACTTCAAGATCATGTCCGACGTGGTGGCGAAGGTGGTGGCGCAGTCGCCCGAGTCGATCCTCATCATCGTCTCAAACCCTCTGGACGCCATGGCCCAGGCCGCATACCGGCAAGCGGGCTTCAATCGCGAGCGCGTGATCGGCATGGCCGGCGTGTTGGACTCGGCTCGCTTCAGGACCTTCATCGCAGCCGAGCTGAATGTGAGCGTCGAAAACGTCACAGCATTCGTCCTCGGCGGCCATGGCGACACCATGGTTCCGCTGCCGCGCTACTCGACGGTCGCCGGCATTCCCATCACCGAGTTAATCGAGCCTGCCCGCCTTGAACAGCTCGTGCAACGCACGCGCGACGGCGGCGCGGAGATCGTGAAGCATCTCAAGACCGGCAGCGCCTACTACGCACCTTCCGCAGCTGCGGTCGAAATGGTTGAGGCCATTCTCAAGGACAAAAAGAAGATTCTTCCCTGCGCGGCCTATCTGCAAGGCGAATATGGCATTGACGGCTATTACATTGGTGTGCCCTGCAAGCTGGGCGCAGCAGGCCTGGAAAAGATCATCGAGATCAAGCTGACGCCAGAAGAAGACGCGGCCCTGAA
>Ga0302156_10001390_pt1 | contig 21455 bp, 22 predicted proteins | sample I_Bog_N3_2_FD_193503 | JGI IMG/M metagenome (GOLD analysis project Ga0302156, IMG submission 193503) | Peat permafrost microbial communities from Stordalen Mire near Abisko, Sweden - I_Bog_N3_2 | ecosystem: Environmental > Terrestrial > Soil > Wetlands > Peat | place: Sweden: Abisko, Stordalen... | reverse complement strand
TGGATATCTTCTCGCAAACGCTCGAACATCACTGATCCTTCCGCTTAAGGAGCTCGCCCCGGGCCGCTTTTTCGGTTTCCGTGAGGATGCCCCGCAAAATATTCATCTCGGCGCGACTGACCGAACTACGCCCGTACAGGCGGCGCAACCGGGCCATCAGATGGCGCGGCTTTTCGGGGTCGAGGAAGTCGATAGCCACCAAGGTCTGCTCCAGATGGCCGTAGAACCGCTCCATCTCATCCATGGTCGCCAGCTCTTCGCTGCGCGTCGACGCCACTTCATGCTTCTCTACCTTGCTTGGCTGCCCAACGGCCGCCAGCCAGGACATCCGCACTTCATAGCTCAGCACCTGCACCGCCGTGGCGAGGTTGAGCGAGCTGAAGTCCGGATCGGACGGGATATGCACGTGATAATGACATCGCTGCAGCTCGTCGTTGGTCAGGCCGGAATCTTCACGACCGAACACCAGCGCGACCTCGGCGCCCTGCCCGGCCTCCTCGACCACTTTCAACCCGGATTCACGGGGATCGAGCAACGGCCAAGGGATCCGCCGATCGCGGGCACTGGTGCCAAACACCAGATTGCAGCCGACCAACGCATCTTCCAGGGTGGCGACGACTTGCGCGTTTTCAAGGATATCGGTAGCCCCGGAAGCCCGTGCGTCGGCTTCAGCGGACGGAAAGATCCGCGGCTCCACCAGCACCAGGCGCGACAGCCCCATGTTCTTCATGGCCCGCGCGGCCCCGCCGATATTGCCCGGATGACTGGTATTGACCAGGACAACACGAATATTTTGCAGCACGAGAGACGCTCTCAGACTCGGCGAAGGGGAGCAAATCTTACAGAAGCACTGGGGATTGCGCCACGAGCGCCAACGTCGTCCTTCTCCCCCGGGACTTTTCTGGTAGAATGTTCGGCTTTCTTTAACACTCTAGGTGAAACGTCCATGCAGCCCATGCTGAATATCGCGCTGCGCGCCGCCCGCAGCGCCAGTGAATTGATTTTCCGCTCCATCGAGCGCCTGGATACCATCAAGGTCGACGAAAAAGACGCCAAGGACTACGTGTCCGAAGTGGATCGCGCCGCCGAACAGAAAATTATCGACGCGCTGCGCAAGGCCTATCCGACCCACGCCATTCGCGGCGAAGAAACCGGCTTCCACGCCGGCAGCGGCGAAGGCGAAGAATACCTGTGGATCATCGACCCACTGGATGGCACCACCAACTTCCTGCGTGGCATCCCGCACTTCGCGGTCAGCATCGCCTGCAAATACCGTGGTCGCCTGGAGCACGCCGTGGTCCTCGACCCGGTCCGCCAGGAAGAATTCACCGCCTCCCGTGGCCGTGGCGCCCAGCTCAACGGCCGTCGCCTGCGCGTCAGCGGTCGCACCAGCCTGGACGGCGCCCTGCTGGGTACCGGCTTCCCGTTCCGTGACAACCAGATGGACAACCTCGACAACTACCTGGGCATGTTCCGCGCCCTGGTCGGCCAGACCGCCGGCATCCGCCGCGCCGGTGCCGCGAGCCTGGACCTGGCCTACGTGGCGGCCGGTCGTTTCGATGCGTTCTGGGAGTCGGGCCTGTCCGAGTGGGACATGGCGGCGGGCGCCCTGCTGATCCAGGAAGCCGGCGGCCTGGTGAGCGACTTCACCGGCGGTCACGACTTCCTGGAAAAAGGCCATATCGTTGCCGGCAACACCAAGTGCTTCAAGGCCGTACTGACGGCGATCCAGCCGCACCTGCCGGCTTCGCTGAAGCGCTAAGCGTTCGCCGCACACAAAAATGCCCCGTATCTTGCGATACGGGGCATTTTTTATGTCTCTACAGTAAGTTTTACTGACCCGGCTGCGGAGCTGGCTGGTTCTGACTCAGGACCAGGTGACCGTCCTTGTCCACCGGGATCTGGTTGCCCGGATCACGATCCATCCGGATCTTGCCTTCCTTGCCGTCCAACTGATAACGCACGTCGTAGCCGACAACCTTGTCGCTGACATCATTGACCGTGTTGCAACGCTTCTGGGTCGTGGTGTAGGTGTCACGCTCCTGCATGCCCTCCTGCACCTTGTTACCGGCATAACCGCCGCCGACCGCACCCACCACGGTGGCCAGGGTCTTGCCGCGACCGCCGCCGACCAGGCTACCGAGCAAACCACCACCGACAGCACCCAGTGCCGTACCGGCCAGTCGATGCTCATCCTGGACCGGCTTCTGCCGGGTGACCGCGACATCTTCACAGACTTGGCGCGGGGTCTTGATTTGAGTCTTGACCGGCTCTACCGCCAATACTTGCGCATACTCAGGGCCGCTTTTTACCAGGCTATAGGTGGCAACAGCACCCCCGGCAGTCACACCGACAGCACCCAATACCGCACCCACCAGCAACGACTTGTTCATGTGAATCTCCTGACCATCACAAGCGGATCAATGCCCGCGCTTCTCCTAGCCTTGGAGTACAAAAAAAGGCGCGAGTTCAACACTCGCGCCTTTCAGCTGACAACCAGGAGAGCGATTCGCGTCAAGGACGGTCGTCGACTTCCTTCTGGGTGTTGGCAGGAGGAATCAGATCCTCACTGTTCAGGTTCAGCCAGATCAGCACCACGTTGGCGATGTAGATCGACGAATAGGTACCCGCCAACACACCAATGAACAGGGCGATGGAGAAACCGAACAGGTTATCGCCGCCAAAGAACAGCAGCGCGGAAATTGCCAGCAGGGTGGAGATCGACGTCGCCATGGTCCGCAGCAGGGTCTGGGTGGTCGAGACGTTGATGTTCTCGATCAGAGTGGCCTTGCGCAGCACACGGAAGTTCTCACGCACCCGGTCGAACACCACGATGGTGTCGTTGAGCGAGTAGCCGATGATCGCCAGTACCGCCGCCAGCACCGTCAGGTCGAAGGTGACCTGGAAGAACGACAGGATACCCACGGTCACCACCACGTCGTGAACCAGCGAGACGATAGCCCCCACCGCGAACTTCCACTGGAAGCGGAACGCCAGGTAGATCAGTACGCCACCCAACGCCATGAGCATGCCGAGGCCGCCCTGGTCGCGCAGCTCTTCACCGACCTGCGGGCCGACGAACTCGACGCGCTTGATCTGCACCGGGTTGTCACCGCCAAGCTTCTGCAAAGCCTCGGCTACCTGATGACCCAGCTGCGGATCTTCACCCGGCATCCGCACCAGCAGGTCGGTGGTCGCGCCAAAACTCTGCACGATCGCCTCGTGATAACCGGCCTCGGCCAGTTCTCCGCGCACCTTGGTGACATCCGCCGCATGCTCGTAGGTCAGCTCGATGAGCGTACCGCCGGTGAAGTCCAGACCGTAGTTCATGCCCTTGTGGAAGCAGCTGAACAAGGCCAATGCGGTGAGGAACAGGGTGACGCCGAACGCAACGTTGCGAACACCCATGAAGTTGATAGTACGTAACATGGCAGCCCCTTAAATCCACAACTTCTTGAAGTCACGACCGCCGAAGATCAGGTTGACCATCGCGCGGGTCACCATGATGGCCGTGAACATCGAGGTAAAGATCCCGAGGGACATGGTCACCGCAAAGCCCTTGACCGGGCCGGTCCCCATGGCAAAGAGGATGCCGCCCACCAGCAAGGTGGTCAGGTTGGCGTCGATAATCGCCGTGAACGCACGACCAAAGCCTTCGTTGATCGCTCGCTGCACCGTCATTCCCGCGGCGATCTCTTCACGTATCCGCGAGAAGATCAGCACGTTGGCGTCGACCGCCATACCCATGGTCAGGACGATACCGGCGATACCCGGCAGGGTCAGCGTCGCGCCCAGCAAGGACATCAGCGCCAGCAAGGCAACCATGTTGAAGGCCAGGGCCACGGTGGCGATGATGCCGAAGAAGCGGTAGATGGCGATGATGAACAGCGAGACGAACAGCATGCCCCACAGCGACGCATCGATACCCTTGGTGATGTTGTCGGCACCCAGGCTTGGACCAATGGTACGTTCTTCAGCGAAGTACATCGGCGCGGCCAGACCACCGGCACGCAGCAGCAGTGCCAGTTCCGAGGACTCGCCCTGGCCGTTCAGGCCGGTGATACGGAACTGACTGCCCAGCGGCGACTGGATGGTCGCCAGGCTGATGATCTTCTTCTCTTCCTTGAAGGTCTGCACCGGCACGTCTTTTTCGACGCCGTCGACAACCTGCTTGGTGTAGGTGGTGATCGGCTTCTGCTCGATGAAGATCACCGCCATGCTGCGACCGACGTTGCTGCGGGTTGCGCGGCTCATCAGTTCGCCACCATGACCATCAAGCTTGATGTTCACCTGTGGACGACCGTGTTCGTCGAAGCCCGCCTGGGCATCGGTCACCTGGTCACCGGTGATGATCAGGCCACGCTCGATCTGCGCCGGAGGACGATTGCCTTCACGGAACTCGAACTCTTCGGAAGTGGCCTTCGAAGCACCCGCATCAGCGGCCAGACGGAACTCCAGGTTGGCGGTCTTGCCGAGGATCCGCTTGGCTTCAGCAGTGTCCTGCACACCCGGCAACTCGACCACGATGCGGTTGGCACCCTGACGCTGCACCAGCGGCTCGGCCACACCCAGCTCGTTGACGCGGTTACGGACCGTGGTCAAGTTCTGCTTGATGGAGTATTCGCGGATTTCCGCCAGCTTGGCCGGGGTCATCGCCAGACGCAGTACCGGCTGCTCGTTGAGGTCAGCCGTTACAATGTCGAAATCGTTGAAGTTCTTGCGGATCAGCGCACGGGCCTGTTCACGGGTATCCGCGTCAGCAAAGCCCAACTGGATGGCACCATTGAACGGTGGCAGGGTGCGATAACGCACACGCTCCTTGCGCAACAGGCTCTTGACGTCGCCGTCATAGACTTTCAGGCGTGCATCAACCGCCTTGTCCATGTCCACTTCCAGCAGGAAGTGCACACCACCGGACAAGTCCAGACCCAGCTTCATCGGGTGCGCGCCAAGGCTGCGCAGCCATTGCGGGGTGGTCTGTGCCAGGTTCAGGGCCACGACATAGTCGTCGCCGAGGGCTTTACGCACCACGTCCTTGGCCGGCAGTTGGTCTTCCTGCCTGGTCAGACGAATCAGACCGCCCTTGCCGCCGGCAGCCAGAGTGGCGCCCTTGACGGTGATCTTGGCGTCGGTGAGCGCTTTGCTCACGCGGTCCAGATCGGCCTGGGTGACCTGCAGTGCAGTGCTTGCGCCGCTGACCTGGATCGCCGGATCGTCTGGATAGAGATTGGGAGCGGAATAAATAAAACCGATCGCCAGCACCGCCAGGATCAGTAGGTATTTCCACAGAGGGTATTTGTTCAGCATCACGCCGCCCGCTTATGACGCGGGGCGCCTTGCGCGCCCCGTCGATTGTTAAGAGTTGAAACCTAGATCGCTTTCAGCGTGCCTTTAGGCAGAGTGGCCGCGATGGCACCCTTCTGAAACTTCATTTCGACGGTGTCGGAGACTTCCAGAACCACGAAATCGTCGCTCACTTTGGTGATCTTGCCGGCGATACCGCCGGTGGTGACCACTTCGTCACCCTTGGCCAGGTTGCCCAGCAGGTTCTTCTGCTCCTTGGCGCGCTTGGCCTGTGGACGCCAGATCATCAGGTAGAAGATGACCAGGAAGCCGACCAGGAAGATCCATTCGAAACCACCGCCCATCGGGCCTGCAGCAGCAGGCGCGGCGCCGTCGGCGAACGCGTTAGAGATGAAAAAGCTCATTTAGCACTCCAGTTGCAATCATTCAATTCTGAAAAATTCAGTCCAAAGGCGGTACGGGAAGTCCGCGTTTGGCATAGAAGGCATCGACAAAGGCGGCCAATGTACCCTGTTGAATAGCCTCGCGCAAACCAGCCATCAGGCGCTGGTAATGGCGCAAATTGTGGATCGTATTCAACATGCTCCCCAGCATTTCGCCGCACTTGTCCAAATGATGCAGATAAGCACGGGAGAAGTTCTGGCAGGTGTAGCAATCGCAGGTCGGATCCAGCGGCGATTCATCATGGCGATGGAACGCGTTGCGGATCTTCAGCACGCCGGTATCGATGAACAGGTGCCCATTGCGGGCATTACGGGTTGGCATCACGCAATCGAACATGTCCACCCCGCGGCGCACACCCTCCACCAGATCTTCCGGCTTGCCAACGCCCATAAGGTAACGAGGTTTGTCAGCAGGCATCAGGCCGGGCAGGTAATCCAGCACCTTGATCATCTCGTGCTTGGGCTCGCCCACCGACAGACCGCCGATGGCCAGGCCGTCGAAGCCGATCTGGTCGAGGCCTTCGAGAGAGCGCTTGCGCAGGCTCTCGTGCATGCCGCCCTGGACGATGCCGAACAACGCGGCGGTGTTTTCGCCGTGGGCGTTTTTCGAGCGCTGGGCCCAACGCAGCGACAGTTCCATGGACACACGGGCGACGTCTTCGTCAGCCGGGTACGGGGTGCACTCGTCGAAAATCATCACGATGTCCGAGCCCAGGTCGCGCTGCACCTGCATCGACTCTTCCGGCCCCATGAAGACCTTGGCGCCGTCAACCGGCGAGGCGAAGGTCACGCCCTCCTCCTTGATCTTGCGCATGGCGCCCAGGCTGAACACCTGGAAACCGCCGGAGTCGGTGAGGATCGGGCCTTTCCACTGCATGAAGTCGTGCAGGTCGCCGTGGGCCTTGATCACCTCGGTACCGGGGCGCAGCCATAGGTGGAAGGTGTTGCCGAGGATGATCTCGGCGCCAGTGGCGACGATATCCCGAGGCAGCATGCCCTTGACCGTGCCGTAGGTGCCCACGGGCATGAAGGCCGGGGTTTCGACGGTACCGCGGGGGAAGGTCAGGCGACCGCGACGAGCCTTGCCATCAGTGGCGAGCAGCTCGAACGACATACGACAGTTGCGACTCATGCTTGGTCCTCTGGGGCCCGATCCTTGGGTGCGGCAGGCGCCGGGTTGCGGGTGATGAACATCGCATCACCGTAGCTGAAGAAGCGGTAGCCGTTGTCCACGGCGGCCTTGTAGGCGGCCATGGTCTCGGGGTAACCGGCGAAGGCCGAAACCAGCATCAGCAGCGTGGATTCGGGCAGATGGAAATTGGTCACCAGGGCGTCGACCACATGGAAGGGACGGCCCGGGAAGATAAAGATGTCGGTGTCGCCACTGAAGGGCTTGAGCACGCCATCGCGGGCAGCGCTTTCCAGCGAACGGACGCTGGTGGTGCCCACGGCGATCACCCGGCCACCGCGTGCACGGCAGGCAGAGACGGCGTCGACCACTTCCTGGCTGACTTCCAGCCATTCGTGGTGCATGTGGTGGTCTTCAAGACGCTCCACGCGAACCGGCTGGAAGGTCCCGGCGCCGACGTGCAGGGTGACGAAAGCGCGTTCAACGCCCTTGGCGGCGATGGCATCCAGCAGCGGCTGATCGAAATGCAGCCCGGCGGTGGGCGCGGCCACGGCGCCGAGGCGTTCGGCGTAGACGGTCTGATAGCGCTCGCGGTCGGCGCCTTCGTCGGGACGGTCTATATAAGGAGGCAACGGCATATGGCCGACGCGTTCCAGCAGCGGCAGCACTTCTTCGGCAAACCCCAGTTCGAAGAGCGTGTCGTGGCGGGCGAGCATCTCGGCTTCGCCACCGCCATCGATCAGGATCTTCGAGCCGGGTTTCGGCGACTTGCTGGAGCGCACATGGGCCAGCACGCGGTGGGTATCGAGGACCCTTTCCACGAGGATTTCCAGCTTGCCGCCTGAGGCTTTCTGGCCGAACAGGCGGGCTGGAATGACCCGGGTATTGTTGAACACCATCAGATCGCCTGGGCGTAAATGCTCAAGCAAATCAGTAAATTGACGGTGTGCGAGAGCGCCGCTGGGGCCGTCGAGGGTCAGCAGGCGACTAAGGCGTCGCTCGGCCAAAGGATGGCGAGCGATCAGGGAATCGGGGAGCTCGAAAGTAAAGTCAGCGACGCGCATGATGGGGTTCGTTCAGCAGGGCCGGGAAGTTTAGCGGAAAACGTAAAAATTGACCACGAAAGCCGATTGACCAACGGTAATCACGTCTCTATACTTCGCCGCCATTGAGCCCTGATGGCGGAATTGGTAGACGCGGCGGATTCAAAATCCGTTTTCGAAAGGAGTGGGAGTTCGAGTCTCCCTCGGGGCACCATTTGCAGTACATAGACGACTACCAGCGTCTACGCAACACCCCTAAAGCCCGCTAACTGCGGGCTTTTTGGTCTCTGGGGTTCCATCCCCGTCCCTTGCAAGCCAGCCTCTTTTTGGTACATTTTCTGTACAGATTCCAGTTCGAGAACCGGAGGTGTACAGCCATGCCCCTCACTGCCTTGCAAGTCAAAGCGTCCAAGCCTGCCGACAAGCAATACACGCTGAGTGATAGTTCGGGTCTTGCCCTTCTAGTCCAGCCGAACGGCCACAAGTACTGGCATTTCCGCTATTCGTATCATGGTCGCCCGGCGCGCATGTCATTGGGCGTCTACCCGAGCATCTCCTTGCAGGAAGCTCGCGAACGGGCTGACGAATGCCGCAAGCTGCTCAAGGAAGGAACCAATCCTGGAGCCAAACGCCGGGATGACAAGCAGCAAGAACGGGAGGCTGGCCTCAACACCTTCAGGCGAGCTACGGAGTACTGGTATCAGTTCAAGGCCGACTCCGGACGCAGCCATGCGACGCTAAAGAAGATTCGCGACTACCTCGACAAGGATCTGCTACCGGCACTCGGCGAGATGCAGTTGGAGCACATTACTCGCGCCGACTGCGCGAAGTTGCAGGCCAGCATCGAAAAGCGCGGGGCGTTCAATGTGGCAGACAAGGCTCGGACTTGGCTCAAGCAGATTTTCAGTCAGGCGATTGCGCGGGGGTTGTGCGAACACAATCCGGCTTCAGAACTTCATGCCATCGCGTTGGCGCCGCCTTCCCCTGAGCACTATCCGCATTTGCGTGAAAGCGAACTGCCGGAATTTCTTCAGGCACTGAGCAAGACCACCAGCCGGTTGCCGTCGAGGATTGCTTCGTGGATGGCAATACTGACGGCGAGCCGACCCGGCATGGTTCGGTATGCGACGTGGGATGAAATCGATTTTGAAGAAGGGACGTGGACCATACCGGCTGAACGCATGAAGATGCGCCGGGACTATGTCAGTCCCCTGCCCCATCAACTGATCGCGATGCTGATCAAGCTGCACCAATGCACTGGACGCAGCCGCTACCTGTTTCCGGGTAGTGGAGAGAAACGGCCCGTCATCAGCGAGAACACGATCAATCTGGTGTTTGCCAAGATTGGCTATAAAGGGCGGATGGTGAGCCATGGCGTTCGCCACACCGCGAGCACGCTGCTGCGCGAACATGGGTGGCTGAAGGATCATGTTGAAAGTCAACTGGCGCATGTCGAGGGTGGCATTGCTGGGGAGTACAACCAGGCACTGTACCTGACGCAACGGCGGATCATGATGCAGTGGTATGCCGATTATCTCGATGCGCTCAGGGCTGGGATTACGGCGAGTCTGCGGGATCAGTTTGATACGCGGGTTAATCAGTTTCTGTCGCGTAAGTCTTCGGAGCTTCTCGGAGTTAACTCGGCCGGTGGTGGCATCAGCGCCTTGGAAGATGAGCGTGGCGCATTCCAGCGCTAACACGTCAGTGAAATCTCCACAGCTTTGCCTTCCACGCGGGCCCTTCCAAGCAGGGCTGCAAAGCCGCCCTGCTTGGAAGGGCCTCACTTGAAAAATCTAAAAATCAGCATAACCGCCTTCTAGAAACCACGGATTTCCATAGACGGCTTATGCCATTCGCAGCCGCAGAATTCTCGAAAAGTCGAGCCTTGACCCTGTCTATCGGAGAGCGTAGAAAAGATCGTGCAAACGCTGTCGTTGACAGCAACCCAGGTAGCCAGAACCTTTAAGGCTACGCCACACTGTGGTGGTTCTCCCAAAGTGCGATTAGCGTCCGGCGGCTCGCACGGTCACAGCGATGTGATGGATGCCTACTTTTACCAGTTGCCCACTGCGGCAACTCATCCCCTTTCATAGCTGCTCTGCAGCAACCTATCCGCTTGGCCATTTCCTTGCGCCAACCTGCGCCCGTCTCTTTCTCCCGGAAAGAGACGGGCGCTCCAACCGCTGCTGCAGCCCAACTCGCACAAGGCTTTGCGGCATTCCCCCTCGTGACAATCGGCGTGACAAACACCGAAGTCACCCGCAACAGCGATGCAGATGATGGTGCCGCAGCCCAAGGAGTGGACTGCACCTGACTGACAGTCAGGCATGCCCCGGTCACCGCATCACTGCCTTCACCTGACTCAGGATCTCGCGGCGCTGGTCTCGTCAGCCAGCGCAGCCTCCACCCGCCCACTCCTTTGGAAGTGCTCAGGAGGTCAGATCATGAGATGCCCAAGCTCCCGGTCGTAAAGAGCCGCCAGTCCCGCGTTAGTGGACAACCCTCACAGGTCGCAGGGGCCTTGATCCCTGATAACACTCAGCATTCTTGGCGGGATGACGTGGGGAAAGACTTCAAACGGTTTGGCTTCGAGAGGAGTTTGATCATGGCGTTGGTCGGTAGACGGGATGGGCGCAACTTTGGCTATGGCCGGCAGCTGAGCTATGCCGGTCCGCAGGCCTTGAAAGACCTATTCGGCAGCGGGCACTACGGCACGGTCAAGGCGCACAGCGATCGTTGGCAGGCGTTTGTGCGCTGGTGTCGGTCGGAGGATGGCCCAGGGTTTAACAATGCGCGGCAGATTGATCGGCAGACCTTGATGGACTACGCCGGACATTTACGCCAACAAGTTGAACGAGGTGAGCTGGCCATCGCCACTGCGCAAAACCGGTTGTCCAGTGTGAATAGGACCATGGCTGCGCTTCGCGGTGATCAATATGTGAAAGTGCCAAGTCCGAGCAAGGCTTTGGGAACGCAGCGCATCACCGTGCGCACGACAAATCCTCAAGGCCAAGATCACGAGCAAGTGATGCTCACTGTCGATGCGCTCCGCGAACAGCATCCGCGTGCCGCTGCCATCGCACAATTGGCACGTGCCACCGGCATGCGTTTGCGTGAGGCGATTCTGGCCGACCTACCGCGACTCAAGCGTGAAGTCGAACACTACGACAAAATCAACATCCAGGACGGCACCAAAGGTGGCCGCGGCGGCGCAACCGCGCTTCGTTGGATCAGGGTGGATGACCATATTCGCGAAGCGCTCAGGTACGCCGAACAGGTCTCTCCCGACGGTAGCCGCAACCTGCTGGCACCGAACGAGAGCTACCTCGATTTCCAACGGGAAATCGTCCGCCCCGCCCGACACATCCTCCATCAGCACAATCTCAAAGGTTTCCACGAACTGCGCGCGGCTTATGCGTGCGAACGCTATGAGCAGATCACCCATCGCCTAGCGCCCATCAACGGTGGCAGGTGTAGGCGCCTCGATCCACGCCTTGATCGAGAGGCACGCTTACAAATCAGCTATGAGCTGGGACATGGTCGAATCGACGTGGTATACCGATTATTCGGCCAGGAGAATTTCCCTTGATGCAGACGCCGTGCCGCCAGCCAAACACCCAGCCCGTCGTGTACCAGCACTTTCATTCGATTGCCTCGGCGATTGGCAAAGAGATAAGCGCAGTGCGGCTGCGCCGCACCGAAGACGGTCACGACGCGGGCGAGTGCCTTTTCGGTACCGGAGCGCATATCCATGGGTTCGGTGGCCAACCAGATTGCATCGATGCGGATCATGGAGCAAGTCCACGGACAAAGCGGGCGCAGCCCTCGGGATCGGAGGACGGCCATTTCACCGTGATGGTTTGATCGCCAAATGGCAGTTCAATGATCACTGACGGCTCCGTTGGCCGTTTTGGGGCGACCTTTACCGGGACGAACGCTGGCAGCGTTGCGGGCGGTTGATCTCGATAAAGCGGCAACCACTTACGGATCACGTTGGCATTGATGCCGTGACTGATGGCAACGCTGGAGATGGATACGCCGGGTTCCAGGCATTCCTGGACAACCTGGGCTTTGAACGACTTGGGATAAGAGCTTCGTTGGCGCATTTAAGGGCTATCGCGTCCGCTTAAAAATAGGCGGACAACATCGCCCTTAAATCTGGAGTTCGGAAGGTGTGTTCACCGTTCCCTTACGCGTTGATTGCCGCACGTGGCATTAACACGTTGGTGCTTGTGCATCGGACGGAGCTGTTAAGGCAGTGGCAAGAGCGCTTGCAGGCGTTCTTGGGAGTCGGGAATGGTGTCGTTGGTACTCTTGGGGGCGGAAAAGCGAAGCTTACCGGCATCATCGACATTGCCGTAATGCAGTCGTTATCGCGAAAAGGCGAGATCAGCGATCAGGTAAAAAACTACGGCCAGATCATCGTTGATGAGTGTCATCACCTATCGGCAGTGTCATTCGAGGCACTACTGAGGAGCGCGACCGCGCGGTACGTACTGGGACTCACAGCAACCCCAGTGCGCCGAGATGGGCAGCAGCCCATTATTTTCATGCAGTGCGGACCGATCCGACATTCTGCTGCTCGACCAGCGAGTGCGCCCCATGACCTATCTGTCGTGCCTCGATTACTGCCCAAACCAATAGTGGTCCCCGACGGCTTTGGGATTCAGGACGTTTTTCGTCGTCTAGCCGAAGACTCTGAGCGGACAGCCAAAATCGTCTCGGAGATTGAGCAGGCATACAACGAGGGTAGAAAAATTCTAGTGCTAACGGAGCGGACGGAACATGTGGATGCCCTTGAATTAGAATTGAAGCCGCGCGTGCATAACCTTTTCACGCTTCATGGGCGGGTGCCTAAGAAACAGCGGATTTCCCGTATGCATGAGCTTGAGTCCCTTCCCCCTGATGCTCCACGGGTGCTGTTGGCAACAGGAAAACTAGTAGGTGAAGGCTTCGATCACCCGCCGTTGGACACGCTGGTACTGGCGATGCCCATCTCATGGAAGGGAATCCTTCAGCAATATGCTGGGCGCTTGCATCGATAGCATGCCGATAAGGCCGACGTGCGAGTGATCGACTTCGTTGACGAGGGTAATGTCGCGCTGCTGAGGATGTGGGATAAGCGCCAGGCGGGTTACAAAGCGATGGGCTACCGTATGGCTGATTCCATGGCCACCATGGACCTACTCTAACGTGGTTGACAGTTGACATATCAACGACCCCACTTTCGTAAACGAATGACCGGCCGCTGTGGGCCCAGGCTGTGTAAAAACGCAGACACTGTTTTGAAGCCCGCGTCGCTACGTAAAATTTGCCAATGATTGGTGTATCAGCGGACCTGAAATTTGCGTAGGAACGCGATTTTCGTTCTGGTTCTGACTGTCAAACCTGCTCTAAACCGTTTTTACACAGCCTCAGTCGAAAGCGGTCGGTATCCACGGTTTGGAGCTGATCCGGCGCGGATACCCTAGGTGGCGAACATTTGCGGTGACCACCACCAGTGACCACTTTTTGCTGGTCACATAGACAACAACTCTCGTGCGCGAAAGGAGCCTAAGAGTAGGGCGCTGAGTTTCTACTCAGGGTAAAAATGTCCCATGAACGTAAGTGCTTCAATCGCCCGGGCGTAAGGAGCAAACCTCGGATCTCCACCCTCGAATGCCTGTGCGACTTTCTGAGCATTTTCAAGGCTGTCCCATTTAGCCAAGTCAGCGAAAACACGCCCTTGTGGTTCAGGACAATAACCTGAGAACTCAATCAACCCATCAAACCCTTTGAGGGTTTCCCGAAGCATCAACCGCAACTCAGGCATTTGGCTTTCGAAGCCTTCCTTGACGGTAAAAATTGCTAGCTCGAGTACATGGCTGTTCTGCATCATATGTCACTCCAATTGTGTGGTGAGGAGCGACCAGTATCCTGGGATCGTACTGACACCGTACTGTCAGTGCTTGAGAGGTTGTTGGGCCGCCCATTGATCAGACTGAAACTGCATGTATGACCGCAGGTTCCATTCCGCCTCAAGCTTCTGACCATCCATCATGATCTGCAGGCTTCGTATCCGGTCAACTCGAAAGTCTCTGTATGCCTTTCTGGACGTACACCATGTTCCGACAGTCCACTTTCCTCCCCAGTAGAAAAGGCCCAAGGGGAACACCGTCCTGTCCGAGATCTCTTCACTCAAGCTGAAATATGAAAAGCGGACGGCTCTCGCCTGTTGAATAGCACGGTGGAGATCGTCCAAATATCGTTGGTCTGGAGTGACGGGCTTAGCCCTCAACGCGCGGATATTGGAGAGTGATGGTTCTGTATTGCGGAACGGTAATACGGCAGCAACTTTGCTCAACAGCGTCCTTGCAGAAGAAGCGAGTTCAGCGCCTGCGGAATTTGAAAGCATCTCAACGCCCAACATCAGCGCGTCGAGTTCATCCTGGGTGAGTGTCAGAGGCGGCAGCTCAAACCCTTCGTGCAGAGCATACCCAACGCCAGCGACGCCATAGAGAGGAATACCGCTCACAGACAGGTCGTCGACATACCGATAAATCGTGCGGACTGAGACCCCGATACGCCCTGCCAAGTCTTCCGCTGTAATCGGCTGATGTACCCGGATCAGGTTTACTACCTGGAATAGCCGATCTGATTTACGCATGTACTGAAGGACCAATGTGCTCGATTTTAGGAAGGGCGTTGCCATCGCCTCCGAAGCATCCCATGTGTCGGGCGCATCTCGTCTGCGGGCACTGGAGTGAATCAAAACCTGCTCTACTCAGAGCCAAAGTGTTCATTCTCCCCCATTTGGGGAAACACCCCCATGAATGAGCCGCTTCAAGTGCCTAACGGCGTTTTTTCAAGCAGTGTTTCACGCAGACTTTTCACGCAGGTGGAATGCGCGAAACTGTCTCTGAGACAGAATTGTCCGGCATTGGTACGCAGCCAGGTACGCACCATTGGTACGCACTCGCCAATGCATACCGGCCACGAGTTCGCACCCAAGTTCGCACTTCTGGTTCGCAGTGCTGGCGTGCGAAATTGCACTCCACTTGCCTAACGTTTGCATTCGGCCTGGCCAGTCATTTGCATTCGCTCTGACCACCGATTGCATCGGATTTGGCCAACACGTTCTGTAACTATGACCGGCAGAAATCGGCCAGGAGAGGACGGTGGACACAGTGATGGCAAAAGGGTAGCGTCACTGGTGCTGCTTTCGAATCTAGAAGACCGCAGGGCTTGCCGTCGCCCTTGTCGTGCTTCTCTCAGGGTGAGATCGGGTTTGCCGCGACAACGTCTAAGCTAGACAAGGACGTACAGGACGACAAAGAACATCATTCGATACGCCATCACGAAAAGAAACGTGACATGGCATGTCGACTATTAGTAGTTGGACGCCAAGATGACATACAGCGCCGCTGAACGCGAAACTATCGGGTTGTGCATATGCCTAGAAGCGGTAAGCGACATTGCGAACCACTCCTTGCTGGAGCTTCGTGATGTCTCTTCATACCCTGGAGAGGTCGAGGCGATTTTCCAAAGTCGCGTTCATCGTGATCTATTCCTGATCCGCCTACTAGATTTCGTCAAAGAAACAGGTAGTAAACAGTTAACTGGAGTAGCGGGTTCCTGTCTAGCTGTTCTGAAACAAGCATGTGTCTCGCAGTGTTTTAACGTTAATCGAAGCGTTACTGAACTCCAAAGCTCCGTCGAGGCCTTAGAAGTTTGGCTTAGTGAAAAGAAGGAAATAACACTTTGGCTACCTAGCCTTGAAATCAACGCAAAGATAAAAATCTCAAGACTTGATTTTCTAAATATTACAGGCAATCACTCGAAGCACAATCTTTCTCGACTCACAGGAGTTTCAAGAGATGTAGCAAAGATGCTGGCCGAACATGGGCACTGTGTCTCAGAAGAACAGATACCACTCGCGCTAGACGATTTCAGAGAACATCTGGCAGAGAACTATTTTGTGTACTACAGCACTTGGCTTGCGGAGCTATTGAACAATATTCGCTGGGGTTTGCAGAGCTACCTAACCCCTATATTTGTCATTTCATATAAATTAGATCCTACCGACTCCCCCATGTACACATACGAGTACCCACCAGAGATAACCAACTCAGTTGCGCGCGAATGGTTTTGGCGACTCATGAACAACGTGCGATCTCGCCCATACTTCAAGAAATTTTCAGGTGCCCATTATCTTAAAAAAGAAAGTTCTCTTGAGTGGCAGGACGAATAAGTTATTCGTCGCCCAACAAACGGTTCAAGCCGTTCGCTTCGCTTACTCAGGACAGGCTAAAGCCCGCCCATTAACCAGGCATTAGGCACTAAATATGACTAAAAATCTCCCGCTAGAAGTCAAAGAACGCTTCAAGCGTTTTGATGCTCATCTGCCATCATCGGACGATCCTACACTGATAGTACTTAAAGGTCATCTTTTAGCGGAGGAAATTCTAGAACATATAATTAGAGCCAAATGCCGTCTTCCTGAAGCTCTTGACAACATCGAAATAGGATTCTTTTTGAAAGCAAAACTTACTCGCGCCTTAATCGGAAACTCTCATCCAAACGGTCTAATTTTTCCCGAGAGCGTGTGGGGAATGCTTGATGCTTTAAACTCCTTAAGAAATGAACTTGCTCATTCACTCGAACCTAAAAAATTAGAAGCAAAAGTTCAAAGGTTTCTTTCCAGCGCACCAAAATCCAACAAAAAAATTAAATCAAAGCAAGAGTCCAATGCTGCTCTTTACTCAGCAATTATAAGCACTCTCTCATACCTTGCATGCTTCGAAACAATAGCATTAACTGGTGAAATCCCACCGAGACTTCCTGAAAACTCCTGACAACCGTTTCAGGTTCGTTCGCTTCGATCACTGTGACTGCATTCCGCGCCCCCTCAGCCAAAACGTTATGAATGTCTGCAAAGGGCCGATTCTGTTGAAAAAGTCGACCCGGGCTGGCGGTCCATGCATTGAGCGGTGAAAACGTCATTTTTGCACGCTACTACGTGAAATCTGAGTCCTGTACCCTCTGCTCAAAATACGGATTTCAATCTCAGACGCGTACTTTTTTGTCGTGAAAACCGAGACCGACTTTTTCAACAGAATCGGCCAGAAGCGGTCGGTCGGAATGATCGAGGCCGACCCAAAAACTGACGCTCACCAACATCAATATTTTGGTCTGCCCTCGATTGTTGCTCGAATAAGATTTACGCATATCCAAACACCTCAGATTCGGACGCCATCATAGCGCCCGTTTGAAGTGTCCAAAATCAGTTCAGGAATCAGCGAATTGGATGCGGCGATTCGCATGGCCAAAGAGATTGATAGGTGGAGAGGGAATTTAACCAATTAGTTAAAATTAGAGGCTTAGATTAAGCAATGACGCCTCACACAAACAATATCCGCACCACGCAATCAAAGACAACCATTAAGAGTCTTAGTTAAACTTGTAATTCGCCATATATAAAAAAACGCAACATTATATCAACACCCGACAAACATATTCACAATCACTACTCGCCCTCCCGAACGACTTTAAATCCGAGACACCTAACCGCCCTGGCAATCTAATAATTAAAGATGCCAGTTTATGTGATGCCTCACCCTAGAAAAATTAAATTAAAGTTTTTTCCGAACCGGTCGCTACCAGATTCGGACTACTAAAGGATGATAGGCATGAAAAACTTCGAAGCATGGGCACCCTACCTTGAAAACCCCCTCACGCTAGCTGCATTCATTGCAATGCTTGGAGGTTTTGTATTACTCGGAGTGCTCAAACTTAAGGGTGTTGGGAACAAATTGGTAACGGCCATCGCCGCAGTATTCATTATTGGTGCAATGGTAGGGCTGTTGCTGGCAATTGCTATGGCATACAAAAAACCCAACGAAACAGTCAAGCCGAATCCAGAAGCGAACAATAGTCAATCGAGCACAATTAGAACTGAAACCCCACCAACGGTCAATATTCAAATGGCGCAAGGCTCGAATAACGTACTGACTAACAATCAAGGAAAAAGCAAGTGACTAAAACTTTATCGATTTTGATTTTTTTGACCTCCTCCATCGCAATCGCAAGCGAGCAAGCACCTTCACAAAACTATCAATTGGTGAGCGGCAATTGCAATCTATTGATTAACGCCCCTCAGGGGGCAGAAACTAAAATCCCCCCTACAAGAATTTGCTCTGACTTATCATCAACTGCTAGCGTTGCTGACTCACTTAAAAAAATTGAAAGATTTATTGAGGCATCCAACCCTACAGAAGTTAAAATTTCCGATGCAGGTCTAATTAAATGGGCAGGAGACTCAGAAGATTACTTAACATTGACACTGCTCAATGCAAGTGCTTTGCCCGCCGAAAAAGTCAAGATCAGAATGCTTGATGTCGTCAAGACTAACGAAAAAAACTCGCGCACCTTGTCATTTTATCCAAGTAAATCTTTCCCCAAAGCCGCGTTAGATAACTTAGGGATACCAAAAGGTCGCACAGTGCAGATCCCGGTCGCTTCTGCTTCTGAAGTAGAGGGCGTATCGAGATCAAGAGTATCTTCGGGGCTCGAATTTATTGGGGCTGGATTATCACCAAACTTACCAAGCGAGATAAAAGAACAATATATACATAATAAAGGTTTTTCGAACAATTTTCAGTTTGAAAGCGAAGCTATCAGCTTAGGTGTAGAGTTAAAGTACACGAATATTTTCGGAGGAAACAGCACTGCCCTCACAGGCATATACCTTTATTTTGGCAAGGTTTCTCGAAGCTAAAGATCACGTTTGAGACCACAAGTTTCGAGATTATTCCGTTTTTTTTGTAGCAGGGCCTACTCCTCCTCTGTTTCGTGGATACGGTGCGACTCCGCACCACCGGGCGGAAAACGAGATTTTACAGGAGAGTGAGGCCCAGCTTTACGGAACCATCGGGGACAGACCACGATATTGATGACTCTGAGCGTCCGCAAGGGGTCGACAGTTGCCTATAGCGGCAGGCCAGACTCCGCCAACCTAATTGCTTTGTTAACAACATTGACTCACACAACATGCATCTCGTCGGAAACTCAAAAGACGGAAACATAAATCTCCCCCCTCCCACCTGCTCGCGTCAAAATACATGCCAAGTATAAATTCATGTACACAAAAAGATGTACATCCAATTTAATCTATACCAATCAAGTAATTAATGTTAGTTTCGAGTCTCCCTCGGGCACCATCTTAAAAAAAGACCTTGAATTTCAAGGTCTTTTTTTTCGCCTGTAGAAAAGCGGAAAAGCACCAGGCTCCTGTAGGAGCCGGCTTGCTGGCGATGAACGATGACGCGGTGAGCCTGCCGTGCGCCGCCACCAATCTCGACATCAATCGAAGATCGCCCGGCCCTTAACCACTCTCCCCTCGCAGCATTCCCTGAGTCAAATCCCCATCTCCCCCAGGCAATGCGATGCCCAGGCGTAACGCTCGTCATCGCTTTCCAGGGCGGCATCGAGAGAGAGTGCTTTGGCGCAATAGATCAGGAGGGACGCGTGCTCCATTGCTTCCAGAATGGTCGCTGGATTGGCAGCGACAGGAGAAGGATAGCGGACGGTCGGCAGCGCTCAAGAAAGCGTTTGACGCCAAATACTTCGGGATCGGGACTTGATCAACGAAGTCACAACCGGAGCACTCACCAGGAGAAATTGCAATCAACTGTAGTCAGGCGGAAGCTGCGAATCGCGCAATATTTAGAAGAAAAAGCGACGGGCTGCTACAGGTAAAGCACTGCAGCTCGGGGTGGATGGAAATCTGCCATGTTCTCTGCCGTACAGTATTGTTTCCAGCAACAGGAACGTCTACGCTCGGCAGCTACTAAGCTCAGCACGCGAAAGGAATTGCAAGCATGGTCCACCCCTTCCTTCAGCACCACCTTGCCTGCACAGAGCCAATGCGGGAGCAAAACCCCTCGCGCGCGCCAAGAGCAGCACTCAACAAACAAAACATTTAAAGACGCCACTCAGCCGATTACTCGTAATCCATGGCCTGGTTGAGCACTATTTTTAGCGACACTTAACATTTATTGGGGATAGCACATGAGCTTTGACTTCAAAAATGCAACAAAAGATAATCTCAAGGCCGAATATAAACGTATCGCCACCGAGTTGGGAGATGATCAGTTCTTCACCAAAAAAGAATTGAACCACCTTCCGGAAATTCTTGCTGACGGTGAACAAATACTGGCCTTCACATCCGGGCTGATGGACGCTAACACCTGGCTCATTACCCTTACCGACCGCCGGATCATCTTCCTTGATAAAGGAATGATCTATGGATTGAAGCAAACCACTATCGACCTGGACAAAATAAACGCTGTGTCGGGCGAAACCGGTATCTTCTTTGGCAAGATCAAGATCGAAGACGGCGCAAAAGAAAGGGAAATCAGGAACGTCTGGAAAAAAACTGTCGTCCGATTCACGAACAAAGCTCGTGATGCTATTGAGGCACGTAAACGCCCCCAGCACCAGGCAGCACCTACCAACGCTGATGACTTTGTTTCCAAACTGGAGCGACTGGCTGGTTTGAAAGACAAAGGTATACTGAGCCAGCAGGAGTTCGACCAGCAAAAAGCCAAGCTTTTGGCCGAATAACTCCATGGAGCTTCTTGTAGTTCTTGCCGGTATTGCCGGTTTGGTTCTGCTCTATTTTTGCCTGGGCATCGTTCTCAAATTTATTTGGGGCTGGTGGATATCTATCGTGGCTGTACTATTTTGCGTCTATGTTGGTTTGACCTATGGATGGGGCGGAGCAATCGGCGGCGTACTCGGTTTTTGCGTTGCACTGGCAGCCAACAACGAGTGGCACGACACGAAACTATACCTATTAGTTTGTGACAAACTGGATCAGTGGTTCTATTTCAAAGACACCTGACAAAACGCGCCAGCCGACCATCCAATGGAAATAGATGGCGACGTGTCAAGATTTCCTACACACCGAAAGCCCCCGCGCCAGTTTGGATGCGCTTGAGGCGATAAACAACGATGAATGGCGGGCGCACGGCTAAACCCGTCCCGACCGAAGCTGGGACAGCTTTGAAAATGAAGGCCTGAAACGAGCGCCCATTGTGTTACCGCATTAATCAAGATACGTCAGTACAAGTCAGTCCCTTGGTGCTTCTGGAAACCTTCGGTTACACCAAAATATTGCAAGCGGAAAAAGGTCTCAGTAATGGGAATGAATTTCCACGTTGATACAACTCAGTGAGCCCAACAAACCTGCGGCAAGCAGGTTTGTGGAAAAGTCGCCCTACATAAGGCGTTTTTTTCGCCTCGACTTTCTGGAAAAAGGAGCATCACTCCCCCTCAGGGACCACACCTCGGGCCGCGCTCATCTAGACTCAACAGGTAGTCGCAGAAAGAACCGCGCACGTCGCTTTCGTGCAGGCGAATCAAAGTCAGCGTGGCAAGCTGGCTTTTATGCCCTGAAGAGGTGCGGCAAAGACCGCACCGGGCCCAACAAGATGCCCGCCCAGGGTGCCTGGCCAACGGCCTGAAATGCCACGATACCGTGACGTGGCGTGAGTG
>Ga0302156_10001387_pt1 | contig 21476 bp, 14 predicted proteins | sample I_Bog_N3_2_FD_193503 | JGI IMG/M metagenome (GOLD analysis project Ga0302156, IMG submission 193503) | Peat permafrost microbial communities from Stordalen Mire near Abisko, Sweden - I_Bog_N3_2 | ecosystem: Environmental > Terrestrial > Soil > Wetlands > Peat | place: Sweden: Abisko, Stordalen... | reverse complement strand
ATCAGCACCTATGCCCAGGACAGCGAAAGCGCCGACAGCATGCTGGTCCAGGCCGATATGGCGCTGTATCGCTCCAAGAACAGCGGGCGCAACCAGTACCACTTCCATTCCGAGGAGATCAACCAGGCCGTCATCGACCGGGTCGCCATTACCCAGGACCTGAAAAAAGCCATCGAACAGAACGAGCTGGAGCTGCATTACCTGCCGGAAGTCGACCTGGGCAGCGGCAAGATCCTCGGCATGGAAGCCCTGGTGCGCTGGAACCACCCCGAACGCGGCCTGCTCGGCGCCGACCAGTTCATCCCCGCCGCGGAAAAGACCGGGACCATCGTCGCCCTGGGGCGCTGGGTGCTGGAGCAGGCCTGCCGGCAGATGCGCCAATGGCGTGACGACGGCATGGCACCACCGGTGATCGCCATCAACCTGTCGCTGGCCCAGCTCAAAAGTGGCGGCGAACTGATTCGTGATGTGCTCGAGACCACCGGCAAATGGGGGCTGTCGCCCGCGGACCTGCAGTTCGACGTCACCGAGGCGACCCTGGCCCAGACCAAATGGACCCAGAACGACGTGCTGCCCAAGCTGCGCGAACTCGGCGTGAAGATCGCCATTGACGATTTCGGCACCGACTACTCGTCCTTCGACTACCTCAAAACCTACCGCGTCAATCACCTGAAGCTGGCCCAGTCGCTGATCGACCACGCGAGCCAGGACGTGGAAAGCGCCACTACCCTGCGGGCAATCATCAACTTTGCCCGGGAAGTGGGGATCGGCATCATCGCCGAAGGCGTGGAAACCCAGGAGCAACGCTACTCATTGATGGCCACCGGTTCGCCGATGACGGCCCAGGGTTATTACTTCAGCAAGGCCGTCGACAGCCATCGTGCCAGTGAACTGCTGCAAACCGGCCATATCGCCCCCCTCCTGGAGAGCCGCCCATGAAGAGTGTCGACGGCGCCGCCAACCGGCGCATCCTGATCATCGACGATACCGCGTCGATTCATCAGGACTTTCGCAAGATCCTCGGGCCCGAGCAGGAGGACGAACTGAGCCTGGACTCCACCGAACACCTGCTGTTCGGCACCACTCGCCCGCAGCGCCAAAGCTTCGAGATCGACTCCGCCTACCAGGGACAGGAGGCGCTGGAGCTGGTAAAGCTGGCCCTGGCCGCCGAGAACCCCTATGCCATGGCCTTTCTCGACATGCGCATGCCACCGGGTTGGGACGGCCTGGAAACCATCGAGCAATTGTGGGCCGTCGACCCGGAGTTGCAAATCGCCCTGTGCACCGCCTACTCGGATTACTCCTGGGAGTCCATGGACGAACGCGTCGCCTTCGGTGACCAACTGCTGATCCTGAAAAAGCCTTTCGACGCCCTGGAAATTCGTCAGATGGCCAGCGCCCTGACCTGGAAATGGCAACTGGCGCGGGACATGGCCTTGAAGATGGCCACTCTGGAGCGAACCGTCGAGGAGCGGGTCCAGGAACTGCTGCAGGTTTCCCGGCTGCTGCAATTCGATGTGCTTACCGAACTGCCCAACAGCACCCTGCTCGGCGACCGCCTGGGCCAGGCCATCGCCCTGGCCAAACGGCACGGCGAACAGGTCGCGGTGATGTTTATCGGGCTGGATCGGTTCAAACGCATCAACAATGCCCTGGGCCATCCGGCGGGTGATGAAATGCTCAAGCATGTCGGCGACTGTCTGGTGGCGGCCTTGCGCCAATCGGACTCGGTGTTTCGTTACCGCTCCGATGAGTTTGTCCTGGTGCTGCCCGAATTCATCCACCCACAACACACCCGTGGCACCGCCGAGAAGGTCCTCAAGGCGCTCAACACTCCTCGTGAAATCGCCGGGCATGGCCTGCGGGTGACCGCGAGCCTGGGTATCAGTCTCTACCCCGGTGATGGCGAGGACCCGCTGGTACTGGTCAAGAAAGCCGAAGCCGCGATGCGCAACGTCAAGGAACAGGGCGCCAACAATTTCGGTTTTTTCATCGAGGACCTGAACCTGCGGGCCCGCGAGCATCAATCCATCGAGTCCGGCATTCGCCTGGCCCTGGAACGTAACGAGTTCGTGCTGCACTACCAACCCAAGCTGGACCTCAAGACCGGCCAGGTAGTCGGCGCCGAGGCGCTGATCCGCTGGCAGCATCCTGAACGTGGCCTGCTCTACCCTGCGGATTTTATCTCGGTGGCTGAAGACAGTGGCCTGATCGTCCCACTGAGCAGTTGGGTGTTGCGCCAGGTCTGCCTGCAAGGTCGGGCCTGGGAGGATCAGACCCACGCCGGGCTGACCCTGTCGCTGAATATCTCGGCAATGGACTTCCGCCAGCGCGATTTCCTCGACAGCATCCGCCAGGTGCTGGAAGAAACCGGCATGGAGCCTACCCGGCTGGAACTGGAAATCACCGAAAGCGTGTTGATGCAGAATGTCGACCACACCATCGAAACCCTGAAAGCCATCAAGGCCCTGGGTATCCGCCTGGCCATCGACGATTTCGGCACCGGCTATTCGAGCCTCAGCTACCTGCAACGTTTCCCCATCGATGTACTGAAGATCGACCAGTCATTCGTCCGAGACCTCAATGGCGACAGCAACGACGCCGCGCTGGTGAGCGCGATCATCAGCCTGGGCAAGAGCCTGAACCTGAATGTCATCGCCGAGGGTGTGGAAACCCAGGATCAGTTGTCCTTCCTCAAGGCCCATGACTGCGAGGAAGGCCAGGGTTACTACTTCAGCAAGGCGGTCGAAGCCGAGACTTTCCTGAGCCTGTTGCAGGACAAGCGCTTCGAGCGACCGACACAGACCTGAGCCCGGAACCCGCCTCTTTTGCCAAGGACATGCCCATGATGCCTCGCGCACCGCTGTCGTTGCTGGCGAGATCGCTCGCCTGCTGCGGGATGTTGCTCAGCACCGCCCTGGTCGCCGCGCCGTTGGACGAACCGCTCAAGCCATTACCGGATATTCCGGTACAGGATCCGCGAAAAGTCGAGCTGGGGCGCCAGTTGTTCAATGAAAAACAACTGTCGATCAACAACACCACGTCCTGCGCCAGCTGCCATCACCTGGAGCAAGGCGGGGCCGACGATAAACCCTTCTCCATCGGTTTCCAGGGCGCCAGCGTTGGGCTCAACACCCCGACCGTGCTCAACGCGGCGCTGAACTTCAGGCAATTCTGGAACGGTCGCGTCGAGACCCTGGAGGCACAGGTCGATGACGTGGTGAAAAGCCCGATCGAAATGGGCAACACCTGGCCCCATGTCGTCGACACCCTCAACCTGGCCCCGACCTACCAGGCGGCCTTCCGCGAGGCCTATGCCGACGGCGTCACCATCGCCAACGTGCAGAATGCCCTGGCCAGCTACGAACGCAGCCTGCTGACGCCCAACTCGCGCTTCGACCAGTACCTCAAGGGCAACACCGACATCCTGACCCTCGACGAAAAATACGGTTACCAGCGCTTCAAGGACTACGGCTGCATCGCCTGCCACCAGGGGGTCAATATCGGCGGCAACATGTTCCAGAAGTTCGGCGTGATGGGCGACTACTTCAAGGCCCGTGGCAATCCCACCGAGGCTGACCTGGGGCGCTACCTGGCGACCGGGGACGAAGAAGACCGCAACGTGTTCAAGGTCCCCAGCCTGCGTAACGTCGCGCTCACCGCCCCCTATTTTCACGATGCCTCGGCCAAGACCCTGGAGGACGCCGTCCACATCATGTTCACCTATCAACTGGGGCGCGTTCCGTCCAACGAAGACATCCGCCTGATCGTGCTGTTTCTCAAGACCCTGACCGGCGAACTGGGGGGCAAACCACTATGACGGAGACAGGTAGTGTCCTGAACCGGGTCGTCCTGCCGCGCGTGGCCATTCTGCTCGCCTCGGTGTTGCTGTTTCTGTACCTCATGGCCGGCACCGACGCGACCCTGGACTATGCCCGCTGCCGTGACCTGATCAACCGGGTCAAACAGCTGGATGCGCAATGGGACACCGAAATCCTCAAGGCCCGGATCGCGGTGGCGCGCAATTACGACCCGTTGGTCAAAGCCCCGCAGGAGATGCGCCAGCTCTTGCAGTCATTCACGCCCATCGATCCCGGCCAGGAACATAAAGCCGCCGACGCCTGGAAGGACCGCCGGGACACCCTGACCCAGGCGCTCGACGAAAAAGCCCGGCTGGTCGAACAGTTCAAGTCCCGCAACGCGATACTGCGCAACTCCCTGGCCTTCCTGCCGACCGCCGAAGACGACATCCAGCACCAACTCAGCGAACTGCCGGACCAGGACAAACTGATGCTCCAGGACATGTCCAACGACATCTACGACCTGCTGCTCAGTGCCCTGGAATTCGCCCAGACCACCACCGACGACCGTGCACACAGCATCGAATTGGGACTCAACCAAGTGGCGATCGATGCGCAACGCCTGCCATCCTCGTTCAATGATCCGGTGCAGATCCTGCTCAACCACGTCAATCTGATCCTGCGCGAACAACCCAAGGTCAACTTACTGATTGAAGAGATCGACGCCGTACCGGTCTCCGAAAGCCTGGACGCCATCACCGATCAACTGAACGAGGACCAGCAAAAGGCCGACCAGATCAACCAGCGCCATCATTGGTACCTGTTGATTTTCTCGGCGCTGCTGCTCGTCCTGCTGCTGTACCTGGCCAGCCGCCTGGTCCGCAGTTATGCCGAAATCAACCGGGTCAACCACGCCCTGCAAGCCGCCAACACCGACCTTGAGCAACGCGTCGAGCGACGTACCCAAAGCCTGCGCGAGGCCCAGAGCGAACTGATGGAAAGCGCGCGCCTGGCCGGCATGGCCGAGATCGCCACCAACGTGCTGCACAACGTCGGCAATGTGCTCAACAGCGTGAACATCTCCGCCGACCTGGTGGCGCGCAAGTTGCGCAGCAGCAAGGCCCAGGGCCTGGCCAAGGCGGTGACGATGATCAACGAGCACAAGCACGATCTCGGCGAGTTCATTACCGGCGACGAACGTGGCAAGCTATTACCCGGGTATCTCAACCAGCTGGTCGAGGCCATTGCCGCGGAACAACAGAGCATGAGCGACGAACTGACCCAGTTGAGCAAGAGCGTCGACCATATCAAGGACATCGTCTCGACCCAGCAATCCTATGCCGGCGTCTCGAGCATGGAGGAGCCGCTGCACATCCGCGATCTGCTCGAGGACGCCCTGCGCATGAACTCCGGCGCCCTGAGCCGGCACAACGTCACGGTGATCCGCGAATACGACGACGTGCCCCGGGTGATGGCCGACAAGCACCGCTTGCTGCTGATCCTGATCAACCTGATCAGCAACGCCAAGCAGGCCATGGCCAACCTCGCCGACCGCCCGCGGGAGATCACCCTGCTGGTCAAGGCGATCGAAGACAACACCTTGCGCATCAGCGTCAAGGACGCCGGCGAAGGCATCCTGCCGGAAAACATGACGCGGATCTTTGCCCATGGTTTCACCACCCGCAAGGACGGCCATGGCTTCGGCCTGCACAGCTGCGCCCTGGCCGCGATTGAAATGAAAGGGCGCCTGACCGCCCACAGCGACGGCCCCGGAAAAGGCGCCGTCTTTACCCTCGAATTGCCCTTGAAAACCGCCGTGGGGGCTGTATGAACACACTCCGCAACCGCCGTATCCTGCTGGTCGATGACACCCCATCGATCCACGAGGACTTTCGCAAGATTCTCACCCCCCTTGTCGACGAGTCGCCGGACCTGGACCTGATGGAAGCCGCGCTGTTCGGCCAGGAGATCAAGACCAGCAGCGTCCTGCCGTTCGAGCTCGACTCGGCCTATCAAGGACAGGAAGGTCTGCAAAAGGTCGAACAGGCGGTGGCCTGTGGGCAGCCTTACGCCCTGGCCTTCGTCGACATGCGAATGCCCCAGGGCTGGGACGGTGCCGAAACCATCGAGCACCTGTGGCAGGTCGACCCCAACCTGCAAGTGGTGGTCTGCACCGCTTATACCGACTATTCCTGGGACGAACTGCTGGAGCGCCTGCACGGTCACGACCGGCTGGTGATCCTGAAAAAGCCCTTCGACAATATCGAAGTCCAGCAATTGGCCAACACCCTGACCAACAAATGGGAAATGACCGAGCGCGCCAACCTGCAGATGCACCGGCTGGAAGAGTTGGTCGAGCAACGGACCCTGGCGCTCAAACAGACCAGCCTGGCCTTGCAGCACGAGATCGACGAGCGCAAGCAGTTGGAAGGACAGCTTGTGCAATCGGAGAAACTCGCCTCCCTCGGCCAACTGGCTGCCGGTGTCGCCCATGAGATCAACAACCCCATCGGCTTCATTTCCTCGAACCTGGGGACCCTGGAGGGCTATTTCGGCAAGTTGCTGGAAATGCTCCAGGCCTATCAGAACGCCGAGGAAGGGATCGCCGCGGTCGAGTTGCGGGCACGCTTGAAGGACCTGCGCGAACGGGTCGAACTGGATTTCCTCGAAGAAGATATTCCGTTGCTGATCAAGGAATCCAAGGAAGGCATCGGCCGAGTCGGGCAGATCGTCAAGGACCTGAAGAACTTCTCCCGGGTCGATTCGAACCAGGAGTGGCAATGGAGCAATCTGCAACTGGGCATCGAGTCGACCCTGAACATTGTCGCCAACGAGCTCAAGTACAAGGCCGATGTGGTCAAGGACTATGCGGCACTGCCGGAGATCGAGTGCCTGGCATCGCAGATCAACCAGGTGATCATGAACCTGGTGGTCAATGCCGCCCAGGCCATGGGGCCGGAGCGCGGCACCATCACCCTGCGGGGTGGCAGCCTCGGTGAGCGGATCTGGCTGGAAGTGGCCGACACCGGCTCGGGCATGGCGCCCGAGACCGTGCAGAAGATCTTCGACCCGTTCTTCACCACCAAGCCCATCGGCCAGGGTACGGGCCTGGGCTTGTCGCTGTCCTATGGCATCGTGCAGAAGCATGCCGGACAGATTACCGTGCGCAGTGAAGTGGGCGTCGGCACCACGTTCAGGATCGAATTGCCGATCCGCCAGAACAAGGCGGCTTGAACCACGGGGGAGCCGGCTGGCCGGCTCCCCCATTGTTTCAAGCTGCTTCCTGGAAATCCATTTCCGGCGGCTGCTTGCGGAAACCACCGGTCAGGAACCCCAGGTACACCAGGCCGACCGCCAGCCAGCTCAGGCCCAGGTAGATCGCCAGGTGATCGAGGCTGATCATCAGCCACAGATCCGCCACCAGGCCGATCAGCGGGCATACCAGGAACAGCAGCAGCTCACGCGGTCCACGTTTCTCGCCACCGATCCAGTAGTGGAAAATCACCGACAGGTTCACCAGGCTGAAGGCCAGGAACGCGCCGAAGTTGATGAACGAGGTGGAGGTGGTCACGTCGAGCTTCAGTGCCAGCAAGGCCACCACCGCACACAGCAGGATGCTGTTGACCGGCGTGCCGAAACGCTCATGCAAGGTGCCGAAGAACGACTTCGGCAACACTCCGTCGCGCCCCATCGCATACAGCAGGCGCGAACCGCTGGCCTGGGCCGACAGACCCGAGGCGAACTGACCGACGATCAGGCCGATCAGGAAGATCGTCACAAACAGGTCGCCACCGATATTGCGGGCGATTTCATACGCCGCCGAATCGACGTTATCGAATACGAACGACGGGTGGGCCAACTGCACGAAGTACGACACCCCAACGAAGATCAAACCGCCGATCAGGGTGATCAGCATGATCGCCCGCGGAATGGTCCGGCGCGGATCGCGGGTTTCTTCGGTCAGGGTACTCACCGCATCGAAACCCAGGAACGAATAGCAGGCAATCGCCGCGCCGCTCATGATCAGGGGCATCTGCATATCGCCGCTGATAAACGGTGCCATGGTCCACAATGGCTTGCTGGCGTCACCGCCGATGTAGTGGATCGCCAGGGCGACAAAGGCCACCAGCACCAGGAACTGCACCAGCATCAGCAAGGCGTTGATACCGTTGGCCAGGCGCAGGCCGACGATATTGATCACGCTGGTGATGCCGATAAAGGCCAGTACCCAGACCGCTTGCGGCACCGAGGGGAATGCCGAGTTGAGGTACGCCGCGCCGATCAGCCAGATCGCCATGGGCAGGAACAGGTAATCGAGCAACACCGCCCAGCCGGCAATAAAGCCCAGCTTGGGGCTGATGGCCTTGCGCACATAGCTGTAGGCCGAGCCGGCCACCGGAAAGGCGGCGGCCATGCGCCCGTAGCTCATGGCGGTGAAGAACATCGCCACCAGCGCGGCGAGATAGGCGGCCGGAACCATGCCGGCCGTGGACTGGGCAAGAATGCCGAAAGTGCCGAGGACAATGATCGGCGTCATATAGGCGATGCCGAACAGCACCACCGACCCCAGCGAAAGGGTGCGTTGCAAACGAGCCATGAGGCGACTACTCCGAATGTTATTGGATTTATGGCAGAGCCGAGTTCGGCAAGGTTGGAGCGGTACTACGAAATTCTTGTTTTGAAAAAACCATCGGCAGCCCGCCGCCGCGGGCCCCGGTCAATCCTTGGGAATCAGCAACTCCCGTACCCCGTTGGCATGCCCGATCACCTCGCCCGGCAACCGCAGGCGCTGGTCATCCAGATAACGGTAATCACGCCGCGCCGCCGCCAGCTGGCTCAGGTCCAGCTGTACCGTGAACTGCCCTTCCTCACGCCCGGCTTCGAACAGCAGGCTGCCGAACGGATCCACCAGCGCACTGCCACCGGCGAACAGCAAGCCGCCGTCGCCCTCCTCGACCCGGTTGACCATCAGCGCGAACGCCTGGTTTTCCTGGGCGCGGGCCATGATCGCGGTGCGGTGGGTCGGGCCGTAGGGGTCCATGTTGCCGTTGGTGACGATCAACAACTCGGCGCCCAACTGCGCCAGGGCGCGGGCGGTTTCCGGGAACTCGATGTCGTAGCAGATCAGCAGGCCGACGCGGATGCCGTTCCACTCAGCGGTGACATAGCGGTCGCCGGCAGTGAACACGCCACGATCCGAGGCCCACAGATGGGTCTTGCGATAGCGCAGGGCAATGCCTTCCGGAGTGATCAGCAAGGTGCTGTTGTAGAACTGCCCGGCGTCGTTTTCGGCGACGCCAATCACCACCGCCAGGTTGCGCTCCCGAACGGCCTGCTGCACGGCCTGCACGGTCGGGCCATCCAGCGGCTCGGCGACAGCGGCCACGGTCTCGGCGGACGGAAAGCCCATCAGGTGGGTTTCCGGGAATACGATCAGCTGCGTATCGGCGGCGCAGGCCGCAATCGCCGCCAGTGCCCGCCCGAGGTTGTAGGCGGTATCGTTGTCCCGGCCCGCAAGCTGGGCAAATTCGACCTTCATGGATTTTTCCTTGTTTTCGATAGCCGGCCAGGCTCAATGACGGCGCCGAGCTGGCAGAATGAGTGCCCGGCCATTGTGTGTGGGTTCAGTATGCGCACCGGGGGCGGGCCGTGGGAATCACGCGGCCGGGGTAACCTGATAGGGGTAGACGAATGACACTGATCCTGGACGACATCGCCTGGCACCGGGCGATGGGGCAAATGATCGAGGCCCTCGACCGGCCGAATTTCTGGACGCAACTGGTGCGCCTGCTCGACCAGTACGTGACCTTCGACAGCTGGGTGGTACTGCTGTTCAGCAACGGCCGGCACCCGGAAGTGTTCGCCGAATGCCCGGGCGAGGACGGCGGCCCGGATCAGTTGTTCCAGGATTACCTGCGTGGCCTGTACCTGCTCGACCCCTTCTACATCGCCAGCCGCGAACAGCAACGCACCGGCCTGTACCGCCTGCCGGAGGTCGCACCGGAGCATTTCGAGCTGACCGAGTACTACCAGCGCTACTTCCGCCTGAACGTGGTGGCCGATGAAATCCAGTTCAACTGCCAGCTCGACGGCGACCGTACCTTGTGCCTGTCGCTGGGTTCCACCACGCCCTTCAGCGCCGAACAGATCGCCCTGCTTTCGCTGATCCAGCCGTGGGTGCTGGCGCTGCTGCGCCAACGCCTGCCCTATGAAGTCCACGAAGCCGTGGCCCAGCCGAGCAACGCCGGGCAAGGTGATTGGCGCACGCAGTTGGAAGCCTCGGTGCAACAGCTCAAGGGTGCACAGTTGACCGCCCGTGAACTGGACGTCGGGCGATTGATGCTCAGCGGTTGCTCGAGCAAGGAAATCGCCCGCAAGCTGGAGATTTCCATCGAGACCGTGAAGGTCCACAAGAAGCACATGTACAGCAAGTTGGGGATCAAATCCCAGTCGGAGCTGTTCTCGATTTTCCTGCAGGCCCAAAGAGCTTGAGCCATCGCACAGCTCAATGACGGGATAACCGCCGGTCAGAAATGATCAACACCTGTCATTTCTGACAGTAGACAGCCAACTTGCCCTGATCGAACAATTCCCTCACGAGTTGATGGAGTTGCTGTACGCCGACTGCCCGCCTGTACGAAAGAAAAAGACGCAAGGACCGATCCCCATGGGAACGGTCCCCGCCACGGACAGGTGCCCCAGTGAATTCGAGCGTTGACGCTTGCGTTTCCACTGAGCACTTTTGGCAGGTAACCATGTTTGCACACCGCGCACTCCCGAGATTTGCAATACCCGACGGCAAGGTTTGAGCCCATGGGCCTCTTGCGTCGTATCTTGGTCACGCACCTTGTTGCGGCCCTGTTGGCCACTGCAACCCTGGAGACCTGTGTGAGCGTGCACGCCGACTCACTGACCGACAAAGCACAACAGATCGAGCAACTACTGGCCCGGATGACACTCGAAGAAAAAGCCGGGCAACTCACCCAACTGATCGTGCAAAAGTCCCCCTCCGGACCGGTGGTGGCAAACGGCGGAGAGGACGTCATACGCCACTCGGGGGTTGGCTCCCTTCTTGGTGCCGCTGGGGTGCGGGACACGCGCCACTTGCAACAAATTGCCGTGGAAGAATCCCGCCTGCATATCCCCCTGTTGTTCACAACCGATGTCATCCATGGTTTTCGTACGATTTTTCCCGTCCCGCTGGCCGAAGCGTCGGCCTGGGACCCGGACCTGACACAACGCACCACCCGGGCCGCCGCCGTTGAGGCCAGTGCCAGCGGCGTACACTTGACCTATGCCCCCATGGTCGATATTACCCGTGACCCACGCTGGGGACGTGTGGTGGAAGGGGCCGGCGAAGACCCCTTCCTGGGTTCCGCGCTCGCCGTGGCACGTGTACGCGGCTTTCATGGCCAGGGGGCGCCTGATGTTTCCACGCTGCTGACCACCGCCAAGCACTTTGTCGGCTACGGTGCCCCCGAAGGGGGACGAGACTACAACACCAGCGATCTCTCGGAACGTACGCTGCTCGAAACCTACCTCCCGCCGTTTCGTGCCGCCGTGCAAGCCGGAGTGGATGCCGTCATGCCCGCCTACAACGAACTGGACGGTGTCCCCATGCACGCCAATGATCCATTGCTCAAGGAGAAACTTCGTGAGCAGTGGGGCTTTCGTGGCCTCATCATCAGCGACTTCGGCAGCGTGCGGGAACTGATGCAGCATGGTGTCGCCGCCACGCCGACGGAAGCGGTCAAACTCGCCTTCGGCGCCACAGTGGATATTGATATGGTCAGTGGCCTCTACGCTCAGGAATTGCCGGAGCTGGTACGCAGTGGCCAACTTTCACAGAACGCGTTGGATGCCGCTGTACGCCGCGTACTCGAGGCCAAGCAACGACTTGGGCTATTCGACGCCCCCTATCGCTACAGCGATGCGGCCCGTGAAAAAACCAATCTACTGACACCCCAGTCACGCGCCCTGGCCAGGGAGGCCGCACAGAAATCCATGGTGCTGTTGAAAAACAACGGGGCCTTGCTGCCTTTGCACAAGGACCTGCCAAAACTCCTGGTGGTGGGCGCACTCGCTGACGACCAACTCTCGACCTTGGGTTCCTGGTCTGGCGACGGGCGCGCCGAAGAAGCGATCAGCGTTCTGCAAGGTATCAAAGGCGCGGTTTCGTCCGCCACGCAAGTGGTCTACATCCCGGGAGCCTCACCCGATGACCTCGACCTCTCGGAAGTCGACAAGGCACACCAAGCGGCCCTTGATGCCGATGTGGTCGTTGCAGTGCTCGGCGAGCGCGCGAACATGAGCGGAGAAGCGCACAGTCGATCCTCCCTGGGTTTGCCTGGGGCTCAGGATGCCCTGCTGGCCCGACTGGTTGAAACCGGCAAGCCCCTGGTGGTCATTCTCATGAGCGGACGCCCGTTGACCATTCCACGGATGGCCGAACAGGTCCCGGCGATTCTAGAGTCCTGGTTTCTCGGCTCCGAAATGGGCAATGCCGTGGCCGATGTCCTGTTCGGGGACGTCAATCCCAGCGGTAAACTGCCTATTACCTTTCCACGTTCGGCAGGACAGGTTCCCCTCTACTACAACCAGAAGAATACTGGGCAACCCTCGAAGAAAGACGAAGCCTATATTGACCTGTCCGGGACACCGCTTTACCCGTTCGGCCATGGGCTGAGCTACACCACGTTCACCTACGACCCGCCAATACTCAGTGCCACGCAACTAGCCGCCACCGACACGCTGAAGGTGCAAGTGACGGTTCACAACACCGGTCAACGAGAGGGCGAAGAGATCGTGCAATTGTATTTGCATGACAACGTCGCCAGCGTGACACGTCCGGTAAGGCTACTGCGCGGCTTTACCCGAGTCAGGCTGGCGCCCGGCGAAGCCCGAACGGTGAGTTTCTTGCTGGATCAGGACGACTTTGCCTTCCTCGACCAGTACTTTTTACGGCGGGTAGAACCCGGCACCTTTACCGTCTTTGTCGGTGGCAGTTCGGCCACGGACAATCAGGCAAGCTTCGAGATAACCAACACCGCGCGGGTCAAAGGGCTCGGCTCGGCGATACCGCGCATGTTACGCACACCGGAAAACCCACCCTACGAGTGACAAGGATTTCGGCTACACACTTTGTATCGTTTTCCCGAGAGGCGCAGAATACCCGACCTCCCGACGAGTCCGAACCAAAGGAAACCGTATGAGCCTGTCCCTTCTGAGCCGCTACGCCTTCTTTGCCGGTTGTGTGATCTTCACCCTCGCCAGCTTGCCATTCCTCGCGCATGACTGGCTGTGGCCGTTCACCCTGCTGACCGGCTGCTTGAGCCTGCTGGGCCTGTTTGACCTGCTGCAAAGTCCCCACGCGGTACGCCGCAACTACCCGATCCTGGGCAATATCCGTTATCTGGTGGAAGGCATTCGCCCGGAGATCCGCCAGTACCTGCTGGAATCCGACAGTGATGCCCTGCCCTTCTCCCGGTCCCAGCGCTCGCTGGTGTATTCGCGGGCCAAGAACGAAAGCGCCGACAAGCCCTTCGGTACCCTGATCGACGTGTACCAGGGCGGTTTCGAATTTATCGGCCACTCCATGCGCCCGGCACCGCTGAGCGATCCGAGCAGCTTTCGCGTGATCGTCGGCGGTCCGCAGTGCAAGCAACCGTACTCGGCCTCGGTGTTCAACATCTCGGCCATGAGCTTCGGCTCCCTGAGCGCCAACGCGATTCGCGCCCTGAACCAGGGCGCCAAGCTCGGCAACTTTGCCCACGACACCGGTGAAGGCAGCATCAGCCCCTACCACAGAGAGAACGGCGGCGACCTGACCTGGGAACTGGGCAGCGGTTATTTCGGCTGCCGCACCGCGGACGGCCGTTTCGATCCGGAACGCTTCGCCGCCCAGGCGCAGACCCCGCAGGTACGGATGATCGAAATCAAGATGAGCCAGGGCGCCAAGCCCGGCCATGGCGGCATCCTGCCCAAGCACAAGGTGACCAAGGAGATCGCCGAAACCCGCGGCATCATGATGGGCGAAGACTGTGTATCGCCATCACGGCACAGTGCGTTTTCCACGCCGGTCGAGATGATGCATTTCATCGCCCAGTTGCGTGAGCTGTCCGGCGGCAAGCCGGTGGGCTTCAAGTTCTGCCTGGGTCATCCGTGGGAATTCATGGGCATTGCCAAGGCCATGCTGGAGACCGGCATCCTTCCGGACTTTATCGTCGTCGACGGCAAGGAAGGCGGTACCGGCGCGGCACCGGTGGAGTTCACCGACCATATCGGCGTACCGATGCGCGACGGCCTGCTGTTCGTCCACAACACCCTGGTGGGCTTGAACCTGCGGGACAAGATCAAGCTCGGCGCCAGTGGCAAGATCGTCAGTGCCTTCGATATCGCCAGCGTGCTGGCCATCGGTGCCGACTGGGCCAACTCGGCGCGGGGTTTCATGTTCGCCATCGGCTGCATCCAGTCGCAGAGCTGCCACACCAACAAGTGCCCGACCGGTGTGGCGACCCAGGACACCTTGCGCCAACGCGCCCTGGTGGTGCCGGATAAAGCCCAGCGGGTGTTCAACTTCCATCGCAATACCTTGAAGGCGCTGGCCGAAATGCTTGCGGCGGCGGGGCTGGAGCATCCGGCGCAACTGGAGGCCAAGCATCTGGTCCGGCGGATGTCGGCGACCGAGATCAAGTTGTTCTCGCAGCTGCATGTGTTCCTCAAGCCGGGTGAATTGCTCACTGGAGAGGTGAACGGCGAGTTCTATTCACGTATGTGGCAGATGGCGCGGGCCGATAGCTTCGAACCGCATGAAGTCTCGGCGGCTTAATCAGACAAGGCTCCTGTTGACCGATGTCGCAAGACGGCGTCGCTGCTTCGATACAAATGCCAGCAACTTAGCTAGAACATAAAGGGAAGCAACGCATATTTGCGCTGCCCCCTTTTTTTTCTATTATCAACCATAACATCCAACACTGCCAACCAAGCTCAAAACCCGAATTTTAAATATATAATATTTATATTTACTACTTCAGGGTAATGATCTGCAATGTAATTCTCCCCACTGGCACCAATGTCATCCTAGAAATATTATCCTTAATTTCCGCAGGATCTCCTGATATCGCCCCCTCTAATCGTACGACCATCTCACTGCTTGAAAGGCCTAATCCAAACATGTGTGCATTTACAGTTTGAAAATATGCAAGCAGCTCTGACAACTGAGTTTTATGAATCGAAGCCACACTACTTATATATCTTTCCAGCAAACCACTATCCATATTGTAGCGATAGGGAGCTTCGTCTTCAAACCCAGAATGAAACATTATTCTTTCTGGATTAGCTTTATAAACACCCAAAGCAGTTTCCCATGAATTTACAGCGACTACAACATTTGCAGGCACCGATATCAGCCTTTCAACAGCAGCTTTTATTTCTTCATCTGAAGCAGATATACCAGGCATATATACCAGTAGGCTATCTGCATTATCTACCCTCTTATATCCAAACCATACTGCTGCCCCACCACGACCACCCCCCCAACTATTGATACTAGCCACCTCTGCTTTTGTAACTCTAAAAGATTCTAAAAACAATATATTATCAGTGACATTCACACTTACCGGCCTTGTCCCAGCAAGCGCTGTCTCTATATGCACCTTCCCCTCTAGCCTCTTTATAGTTAACAACCCTTTTATCTCTTTATTCTCCAGCTCTTTATTTGCCATATCTATGTTCATTACCCTACTCTCCCATTTGCTTTCAATATCATTTAACAAACCAAATACTCTTTATCCCGACGACTCATAAATAACACAACCTCACCTCCTCTAACCCTAATCGCCCAGCCCTCTCAGCATGGCAATCCATCCAGCTCTTCAGTTGCATCCCGCCTAGAAACAACATGGCCGTCATCAACGATGAATACCCCGTACTTCGTTACCAAATAACAGTTTATCGACCACTCTGTACCCGGCATACAGCAGCGCGAACAATGAGATCCCGCCGCCGACATTGCAGTTCGCTTGAGGGTATATCGCGAGTTGGCATAAAAGGAAAACGTGGCCGCCACGGCAAAAGCACAGATATTACTGACGGACTGACGAACCGATATGACACCGTGCACCGTCAGGAAAATACTCCCATGGATCAGGGTATTAAGAACGCCAATATAAACGCAGGTCGAAAAGCGCTTGAGTAATACACACACGGCCATGTCCTGGATTCCGCAGCCAGAAAGAAATACCCGCCCGATACCGACTGGGGGGCGCTTCCACGTACAGCGAAACACCAGCGTGGTGAGGTTTCAACACTAGACCGCGTCGACAGGTCTGTCTACTGTCAGAATTGACAGGTACAGACGAGTTTTTTTCACCTGCGGCGGCCCTGCCCGCCCCAGACGCCCGGCCGTCTCTTGCGACACGGACACACCTGTTATTTCTGACAGCAGACAGCGTTGTTGAGAGACCTGGGTGTTCGGTCCCGGAATGAGATGGTGCGGGCGGATAGTTTCGAGCCCAATGAAATGGCCGTCGCGCAAAGAGAGTAAAAGCGCCTGGCCGCCAAGGGCCAGGCGCCTTTATTCACACCTGACGGGGTTATCGCCTGGCACACTCCCACAGATCTCATACAACCCCAGAACATTATCGCCCATCACTGTTTGCGTGATCGAATGCCAGCGACGGGGAAGATCAACCTCGTCCCCCGGCTTTTTATAGACGTAGTCCAGCCACCATACTCGACCTGTTGCCGTTTCAAGACGATCGAGAGACTCAACATAAGTGTCATCGCCATATTTCATCATCGGGGCAGAAAAGCCTGACGCGATGGGCCGATGGCCTGATGACGACGAAAAGTGCAACAGCAGCTTCCGGTGTTTATCGTTGTAAAAATGCCCAGCGTAAAAGAGATAGGCATCGCTCACCACCAATACATCACCGCTCATTGACTTGACGTTAAAATCCTCCATCAACTCAGCCAGCCTATCGTCAGCCATCCGGTAAGGGTTGTTCATTGTATGCTGTTGACTATAAACATGGCTCAAGCCAAAAACCTCTACCGCTGACAATACGCCCACCGCCATGACAAACCCCCATCTATTACGCAGCTTATCCAGTGCTATCGCCACAAGAAGGGGCATCATCACCGCAGAAAAAAACAAATATCGCTCTACAAACACAGGAATATAGAAAGAGAATAAAAAAACGACCATCACGGTCAAAAAACTGCAGATAACAATCAGGGTTTGCACTGCGTACCGGCTGCGGTCTTGCCACAACACGATACCTCCAGTCACCCCATACACGATCGGCACCAGCCAGTAAATAAACGCATTGCAGCCACGCCCATCGTTAACGATCAAGAATTTCCATATCGCTGATGGCAAGCTATAACCGGAAACGGGCTGAATCCAGCCCACGCCAAAGGTGTTCAACTGGGTAAAAGCACTTGACAACCAGGGCAAGTAAAGCAGGGCAATCACCCCGTTCGCCAGCCACCACTGGGGCCGTTCTATGCCTCGATGCCGCCCATAAGCCGGCAGCCGGATCAACAGCAGGTACAACCAATGGGAAAGCGCGCAGAAAATCGAAAAATAATGGGTATAAAGTCCACTCACCATCAGTAAAACATACATCACCAGGTAGCTACTTTTTTGCGGTTTGAGCACCCAATACACCAGCGCAAGGGTGGCGCCCGTCAGTTCGACCCCCATCAGCGCATACATGCGGACATCCTGGCTATAGCGAACCGCGATAGGTAACAACGCCAGCAACAAGCCCGCCGTTATTGCCGCTCGCGGTGTTGAAACCACCCGCACCAGCCAAATGCCGAGCCCGACGTTGACGACGCCAAGCACGGCACTGAAACCTCTCGTCCACACCAACCCATTGCTGTCGGTCAGTGCGACCAGCCCATGCAGGAGCATATAAAAAAGCGGAGGATGTACATCGCGTCCGCTTAACGTCCAGATATCAGCCAGCGGATAGGCAATCAACTCCAGAGTAAAACCTTCATCGGACCATATGGAGGCGTTGGTCAACAGATAAAAACGCAGCACTGTCGACACGCTAACAATCGCGAAGATCCACCACCCGATGGCGTGTGAACGCGGGGCCGTCACGGCAATTGATGGGATATCATTCATGACGCCAGCACTCCTGGACGTTCAGCCTAGGGCTTAATCTGTTTCATCATGATAAGTCCTTCTTCCCCACCGAGATAAATATCATAGAACTTATTATTCACCACCGGCATACCGAAGTCATCGAGTTTATCTTTACTGAGGTACGACTCATCAGCATCCTCGACATTATCCATACCCACTCTTAAAAGAGCCGCCGAACTGACTGCCGCACCCAGCCCCATGATATCGTCAATACCGGGCATTACCGCCAGCGTGCCTTGAGCGGCCGGCAGCCAACCTGAATCGTCATCCTGCAGGTGAAATTTTTTGACCTTTCTTAGTTCCACACGGCTGAAAACATCGTAACTCAGATTAAATGAAATTGTCTTTTCCATCTCCTGCCTCATCATCAGTACCCGCCCATAGGCGTAGGAAAAGGACAACATGTACAGCAACGGCACCGCTAGCAAAACCCCGGCTTGTGGATAACACCTCACCAACACCGAAGCACTTAGATAAAACAAGAACATCAGAAGTACCGAAGCCCCAACCAGGGTCCGCGCCCCCAAATTAAAAGGTTCGAATACGAGCATGATCCCGTGAATGGAAAGACCCAGCACACCCAGCAACACACCGTACAATAAGGCTCTTATTAATTTTTCTCGAGCCCGAATATCAGATCTGAGCATTTCAACAACCACCCAGCAATAGCCGACTGCTGCCACCCCTGACAGGCACAGAACAAGCCCGTAGCTTGCGCCGGTGAACGTCTCCGGGGTTCCGTCGAAAAACAACATGATTCTCGAACCGATTTCCGCGATCGCGGAGGCGTCCAACTTAATCAGTGTCTTACGCTCATCGCCCATTAAAGGGTAGGCCGTTACATAATAAATAACGACGCCAATCCCTAACTGAAGCAGTTTATCACCTGTTACCCTGAAGATACGCTCAAGAGGCTCGCCCCTCTCCAGCAGCCTGAACACCTCAATACAACACAATCCCACAAATACGTTGATCATAGGCTGATAGAAAGCCGTGAGCACAGCCACCAGTAAAGCCGGCATCGCCGTTCGTTTCCAGAACACCTGCTCTGGGTAGGTCACCGCTAGGATGCTCGCAACAATACCGAGTATCATTGACGGCCCATCATACTGATAAGTCAGATTTTGCAGGAAGAACGGACAATACAGCAAGGGCAAGACGACGAGACAACGGCTGTATGTCAAGTCAGTAAAATAATGCCTGGAGAGACGGGCCAAAGCCAATGCCAATACTGTGATCGCCAGCAGGAGGGCTAACGGAAACATATTAGGCGCGGCATGACTTAACGATAATAGCCCATACAGCATATCTGTCAGAACTCGTCCCTCGTCGGAAAAATCCGCCCTGGCAAATACAGAACGCCAACCATCATCAACATAGAGATAGTCGGACAATATAAAGGGGAGCACATATAAAAAACTGACAATCAGGTAAAAAACTACCGCTTCACCTTGCGACAGCTGCTTCTTCAGAACATCAAATTTCATAGCCCACCACTGTCCCTTTTATTTCACGCTCGACTGCCGAGAAAGCAAACCACCAGGCGTCCCTGAAACCACGTCTTTAACAACATATCTGGGCCGATGTTTAGATTCCATATAAATTCGCCCTATATATTCCCCCAGCACCCCAATCCCGATCAGTTGCACACCGCCCAAAAACAAAATCGCCGTCATCAACGACGGGTACCCCGGCACATCATTACCAAACAGTATCTTGTCCAACGCCATATAACCGGCATACAGCAACGCCAACACTGAAATCCCGCCCCCGATATAACTCCACAGACGCAACGGCAAGGTACTGAACGAGGTGACCCCGTCGAGTGCCAGGTTCCATAACTTCCAGGCATTGAACTTGCTCCGGCCGCCGACACGGGACGCGCGATCGTATTCAATAATGGCGACCGTGAAACCGGCCCACGACAGCACGCCTTTCATGAACAGTGGCTGTTCAGGTAACGCCTTGATCACGTCCACCACCTTGCGGTCCATCAGGCGGAAATCGCCCACATTTTCCTCGATGTGGGTGTAGGCGATGTGCTTGAGCAGACGATAGAAGAGAGAAGCACTGTGACGCTTCAGGTAACCGTCACTGGAACGATCCCGGCGCTTGGCCAACACCACATCAGCGCCGTTTTGCCAGGCTTGGAGCAATCGGGGGACGACCTTGATCGGATCCTGCAGGTCAACATCGATGGGAATGACCGCCTCACCGCTGGCAAACTCAAGGCCGGCGAACAACGCCGGTTCTTTACCGAAATTTCGTGAGAAATTGACCAGCACTACATTGTCATCCATCAGTGTCAACGCACGAGCGATGTTTTCCGTAGCATCTAAACTGCCGTCATTGATAAAAATAATTTCGACCTGGTAAAGACTCAACCCAGGCTCTTGTCTGACGCTCTGGTAAAAAAGCTCAATCGTCTGCTCTTCATTGAACAGCGGAACCACCAAGGAAACTTTCACGTCGACGTGCTCCGAAAGACCACGTAACTGGCATAGCAGTAACCCACGACCAGACTGACGCCTGAAAAAACGACCAGTGTCACGATACCCGGCAGGGCCAACCCATCTCCAAGCCACCCTATTACAAAGCTCATAAAAGCCATAAAGCCGACAAAGGATAAATAGCGAGCCCATGTTGCAGTTTGCTTGAAGGTATATCGCGAATTGGCATAAAAAGAGAACGTGGCCGCCACCCCAAAAGCACAGATATTACTGGTGGCCTGACGAAGCGATAGGACGCTGTGCAGCGTCAGGAAGACGCCCCAGTGGATTAGCGTATTCAGAACGCCAATATAAACGTAAGTCGAAAAATGCTTGAGCAACACACACACGGCCATATCCTGGATTCCGCAGCCGGAAAGAAATACCCACCCGATAAGTATCGAGGGGCGCTTCCACGTACAACGAAACGCCAGCGTGGTGAGATTTCAACACTAGGCCGCGTCAACAGGTCTGTCTACTGTCAGAAATCACAGGTACATATGAGTTTCCACTCTACGACCAAGGCACTCTGCCGTTCCTTCTGGCACGTACACACCTGTTATTCCTGACAGTAGACAGACCTGTTGAGGCGCTCTAGTGTCAGGGTCATGCCCATAGGTGTTCGTAGCCAGGAATACATGGACGCTAAAAAACGCCATGACGGGGTTCTTTCAAACCTGCCCTGTCTATCTGAAAAATATCTCTGGGTGCTAGTCCTGGCGTTGGCCGTCTATGTCCGGTTTTATGCTATTCAAGGCCCCTATTTCTGGACCGACGAGGCCCTGTCGGCCCTGATCAGCAGCCAATCCCCCGAGCGGATATGGTTTCACGCGGGACACGACGTCTCTCCGCCGCTCTATTTCCTGCTGCTTCATGCCTGGAGCGCCGTGTATGGCGACGGCGTATTTTCGCTGAGGGCAATGAGTGCGCTGGCCGGGGTACTGAGCACGCTGTTGGGCATGTGGTTGATGCGCTTGCTGGATACACCGCGAACGGCCGTGCTGGCCGGGCTGCTCCTCGCCCTGT
>Ga0302156_10001378_pt1 | contig 21551 bp, 15 predicted proteins | sample I_Bog_N3_2_FD_193503 | JGI IMG/M metagenome (GOLD analysis project Ga0302156, IMG submission 193503) | Peat permafrost microbial communities from Stordalen Mire near Abisko, Sweden - I_Bog_N3_2 | ecosystem: Environmental > Terrestrial > Soil > Wetlands > Peat | place: Sweden: Abisko, Stordalen... | reverse complement strand
CTCGTCATTCCCGCCACCAATCCACGCTTTTTTGGCAAAGCCCTGCACAGTGCCTTGGGCCAGAGCTACGGCAATCTCGAAATCATCGTGTGCGATGACAGCCAGGATGACGAAATTGGCCGCTTGGTCGAGGTCATGAGTGAAGAGGCGGGCCGGGCGGTACGTTATGTCCGTAACGCGCGCAAGCTCGGGCATGTGGCTAACGTGCTCGCGGGGCTTGAGCTGGCCCAGGGCGAATTCATCAAGTTTCTCTACGATGACGACCAGCTGTTCGGCGCCTGTATCGAACGCCAGGCGCAGGTCCTGGTCGAGCAGGCCGACGTCAATCTGGTGCTGGCGCAGCGCATGTTCTGGGACGCCTACGATCTGCAACTGCCGATGCGTCTTGAGAACGCGACGTTGGCGCCCACTTGCTCGGTCTTCAAGGGCGAAGACCTGCTGGCGATTTTCGAGACCTTTCCCGTCAACATTCTGGGCGGTTTCAGCAATGCGCTGTTGCGTCGTACGGATGCGCTGGAATGGCTGCCCGCCTTGACCCAGCCGGGGCATTGTTTTGTCGCCTCGCTGGAGCTCGCGCTTTACATCTGCCTGTTGCGTCGCGGCAATATGGTGATGCTGAACCACGTCCTGAGTGTCGAGCGTCGTTACCCGGAGCGCCCCAGCCGGCAGCAGGCGATGCGTGAGGCGGTGCTCTCGGAGCGCGAATGGCTGGTACAAATGCTCAAGGCGCGCAGTGGCGAGTCGGCCCCGGCCCATGGCTGGGTCCGTTTGTTGCCGCTGACCCGTGCCGACGAGTCGCCACGGGTCTGGGATGAACTGGCGTTGCTGCGGACCCTGGGTACCAAGCAGACCACCGAGATCTGGCGCGTCGGGGTGACCAGCGAAAGTTTTTCCGAAATGTATGCCCAGTGGCTGGCCTGTCGGACCCTGACGGAGCCCGATCGCAAACTACTGCCTGATGTCTTGCACGAGTGGTCGTGGCAGCCGAAGATCGTGGCGGTGGTGATCGATCGCGAAGGCAGTTTCGCCGCCCTGGAGAGTACCCTGCAGAGTCTCGCCGGGCAGCTCTATCCGGCGGAGTTGACACTGGTACTGTCTGAGGCCTGCAGCGAGCCTGTGCTGTTGGACCGGGTGTTTACCTTGCCGTTGCAAGAGGACTGGCAGCAGCAACTCAATGAGCTGTTGGCCCAGGTTGACGGTGCTGACTGGTTTTATCTGTTGCGTGCCGGGGATCGTCTGGTGGAGCCCGCGCTGCTGGTGCTGGCTGATCGCATCGTGCAGGCCGGCGAGGAATGCTGTTTCTATAGTGACGAGAGCTGTTTGCACGACGGCGAGCCAGCGGAGCCGGTGTTCAAGCCCGACTTCAACCTGGACCTGATGCGCAGCTATCCGTATGTGGGTCGTGTCCTGGCCTTCAAGCGCGAGCCTTTCCTGGCGCTCGGCGGTTTCGATTCGCGACAGGGCGAATTGGCACCTCACGACCTGCTCTGGCGGCTGGTCGAGCAAGTCGGGACCCAGGCGGTCGGGCATATCACCGAGGTGCTGGTGGAGTCCGTGCTGTCGCTGTCCCAGTGGATATCACTGCCTGAGTTGCTCGAACTGAACGCACCGCTGCTCGAGGCGCATCTGCAGCGTCTTGGCGTGCCCCATGAGTTGCGTGACAGAGGGCAGGTGCTGTTCAACCGTGTGGATTATCTGCACGCCGATCGACCGCTGGTCTCGATCATTATTGTATGCAAGGACCAGTTGGCGGCGGTGCAGCGTTGTGTCGAAACCCTGCTGGAAAAAACCGCTTACAGTGAGTACGAGCTGCTGCTGGCGGACAACGGCAGTGAAAGTCCCGAAATGCTGGCCTGGCTGAGCGCCATGGCGAGCATGGGCAGCGATCGTCTGCGCGTATTGACCTTTGCGCAACAGGACCGGGCTTCTGTCATCAACGCTGCTGCCGGGCAGGCCAGGGGCGACTATCTGTTGCTGTTCAATCCCTATCTGGTGGTGACTGACGGCCTCTGGCTCGACGAGATGCTCAACCATGCGCAGCGCCCGGAAGTTGGCGTGGTGGGACCCAAGCTGTTCAATGCCGACGGCCAGGTGGTACATGCCGGCCTGATACTTGGATTACATGGGCCGGCCGGTCTGCCTTTTCATGGCGAGTCCCTGCAGTCCGCGGGTTACATGCATCGTTTGCAGATCGCCCATGATCTGAGCGCGGTCGGTGGCGATTGTCTGATGGTGCGCAAGAGCGTGTTCGACAGTGTGCAGGGGCTGGATGAAGCACAGTTTGTGCAGACCCTCAGCGAAGTCGATTTATGCCTGAAGATTGGCCGCAGCGGTTACCTGGTGGTCTGGACCCCCCATGCGCAACTGGCCCTGGGGGCCCGCCCCGGTGTTGTTCTAGAGGCGGACCAGCAAGCCTTGCGTGAGCGTGAGCAGGAGGCGTTCTACCTGCGCTGGCTGCCCGTCATCGCACGGGACCCGGCCTACAATCCCAACCTGGGCCTGCGTGCCCTGGGCGGCGGCAGTTTCGGTCTCGAACCGGGTCTGCTGTCTGGATGGACGCCGTTTTCAGTTCGCAACCTGCCGAAGGTCCTGGCGCTTCCGGTCAATGCCTCGGCCATCGGCCATTACCGGGTGACACAGCCATTGATCGAACTGCTGGCCGCTGGGCGAGCGGTCGGGCGGGTCATGTATGAAATGCCGTCGATTATCGAAGTCGAGCGTCAGTCTCCTGACGTTATCGTGCTGCAGGGGCGTTATACCGAAGGGCCGATCAATGAATGCGTGCCGCTGAAGACCCACTCGAATGCCCGGCGCATCTACGAGCTGGATGACTATGTGATCCAGCCGACCAAGAAAAACGCCCATGTTCGCAATATGCCGACCCGTGACGAGATGGAAGCGCTGGTTCGCCGTGGCATCGGCCTGTGTGATCGGGTCGTGGTGTCGACCGAGTCGCTGGCCGATGCCCTGTCGTCCATGCACAGCGATATCCGTGTCGTTCCCAATATGCTCGCGACCCACCTGTGGACGGGCTTGAAGGGACGGCGCCGGACTTCGAAAAAGCCCCGTGTCGGCTGGGGCGGCGGTACCAGTCACTCCGGCGACCTGGCGGTGATTGCCGATGTCGTGCGCGAGCTGGCGGCGGAGGTCGACTGGGTCTTTTTCGGCATGTGCCCGGAAGAGCTGCGTCCCTACATGCACGAGTTCCATGGGGTCATCGGACTGGATGTCTACCCGGCGAAGCTGGCGAGCCTGAACCTGGACCTGGCCCTGGCGCCGCTGGAGTTCCACATCTTCAACGACTGCAAGAGCAACCTGCGGCTGCTGGAATATGGCGCCTGCGGCTATCCGGTGATCTGCACCGATACCAAGGCCTATACCGGCTACCTGCCGTGTACCAAGGTCAAGACCAACTCCACCGATGAGTGGCTGCAGGCCATTCGCATGCACCTGTCCGATCCCGATGCCAGCTATCGCATGGGGGATGAGTTGCGTGAGATCGTCCTGCGCGACTACATGCTGCGTGGCGACAACCTGCGTTACTGGGAGAACGGCTGGCTGGCCGATTGATCCCTCCCTGGAGCTGGCGCGTTTCCTGCAAGTCCCCCTGCATATCGCCATAAATCGTGCATTTGGCGGCGCGGCCCACGGGCCGTGAGCCGCTGGCGCGATTTGACCCGGCAGTCTGGGAAGTCCCACAGCGCCTCAGCAGGCGCTGTGTCGAACAGGAGGGGACGTTGATGAAGGCAGTTATTCTGGCGGGTGGCCTGGGCACGCGGATCAGCGAGGAATCGCACCTCAAGCCCAAGCCGATGATCGAGATCGGTGGCAAGCCAATTCTCTGGCACATCATGAAGCAGTACTCGGCCCACGGTATCCACGACTTCGTGATCTGCCTGGGGTACAAGGGCTACGCCATCAAGGACTTCTTCGCCAACTACTTCCTGCACACCTCCGACGTCACCTTCGACATGAGCAACAATCGCATGGACGTTCATCAGAACTACAGCGAGCCATGGCGCGTGACCCTGATCGACACCGGCGAAGAAACCATGACCGGCGGCCGCCTGCGCCGCGCCGGGCGTTACCTGGAGAACGAAGAGGCCTTCTGCTTCACCTATGGCGACGGCGTCTCGGACCTGAACATCGGCGCCCTGGTCGACTTCCACCTGTCCAGCGGCAAGTTGGCGACGGTCACGGCGGTTCAGCCGCCCGGTCGCTACGGCGCGTTGGAGCGCGACGGCGACATGGTCCGTGGTTTTATCGAGAAGCCCCGTGGCGATGGTGGCTGGATCAACGGCGGTTTCTTCGTTCTGTCGCCCAAGGTGCTCTCGCTGGTCAAGGACGATAGCTCCGTCTGGGAAGCCGAGCCCTTGGCGGAACTGGCCGCCCAGGGGCAACTGAATGCTTTCCAGCACGATGGCTTCTGGCACCCGATGGACACCCTGCGTGACAAGAATCACCTGGAGCAACTGTGGCAGAGCGGGGAGGCCCCATGGAAGCAGTGGGACTGAGCCGGGCATTCTGGAGCGGCAAGCGGGTCCTGCTGACCGGCCATACCGGTTTCAAGGGTAGCTGGCTGGCGCTGTGGCTCGAAAGCCTGGGCGCCCAGGTCAGTGGCTTCGCCCTCGATCCCGGCACCGATCCCAGTCTGTTCGAACTGGCCCGGGTCGGCGAAGGGCTCAACGATCAACGCGGTGACCTGCGCGACCTCGGCGCCTTGCTCGAACTGATCGCCGATACCGAACCGGAAATCGTCCTGCACCTGGCGGCCCAGCCGCTGGTGCGCGAGGCCTATCGCGATCCGCTCGGCACCTATTCGAGCAATGTCATGGGCACCCTCAACCTGCTGGAAGCGATTCGCCAGGTCGGTGGGGTGCGTGCCTGTGTGCTGGTCACCACCGACAAGGTCTACGCCAACCAGGAATGGGCCTGGCCCTATCGTGAGAACGAAGCGCTCGGCGGCCATGATCCCTACAGCAGCAGCAAGGCCTGTTGCGAGCTGTTGGCGCAGTCCTATGTGGCGTCCTTTTTCCCCGCTGAACGCTACGAGGCCCATGGCCTGGCAGTGGCGACCGCGCGGGCGGGCAACGTCCTGGGCGGCGGCGACTTCTCTCCGGAACGGCTGATTCCCGATGTACTCAGGGCCTGGTCGGCGGATGAGCCGGTGACCCTGCGTTACCCACAGGCGGTACGGCCCTGGCAGCATGCCCTGGAACCCCTGGCCGGTTACCTGCAACTGGCCGCCGCGCTCTATGAACGTGGGCCGGAAGCGGCCGGGGCGTGGAACTTCGGACCCGGCGAGGACGATATGTGCAGCGTCGGCGACGTCGTCGCCCGGCTCGCCGGGCGCTGGCCACAGGCGCCGGGTTTGCGGGTCGAGCCCAGCGAACTGCACGAGGCCGGCCTGTTGCGCCTGGACAGCAGCCGCGCCCGGCAGCTGCTCGGCTGGCAACCGCGCTGGTCCTTGCAGCAATGCCTGGAACACACCCTCGATTGGCACCTGGCCTGGAAAAATGCCGAGGACATGCGCAGCGTGACCCTGGCGCAGTTGAATCTCTACCGGGGTGAGCTTTGAGTGAGTTCCTGATTCATGCCTTGCCCCTCAAGGGGCTGTTCAGCGTACAGCACAAGCATCATGCCGATCAGCGCGGGCATTTTTCCCGGCTGTTCTGCGAAGGCAGCCTGGGTGCGTTCGGCGAGCCGTTTCATATCCGCCAGATCAACCACTCCTGTACCCGCGAGCGCGGCAGCGTACGTGGCCTGCATTATCAGAATGCCCGGGCCCCGGAAGCCAAGCTGATCACCTGCCTGCGTGGTGAGGTCTGGGATGTGGCGGTGGACCTGCGTCCGGACTCGGCGACCTTCCTGCACTGGCACGCCGAGCACCTGCGCGCCGGCGACGGTCGCAGCCTGTTGATTCCCGCTGGTTTCGCCCACGGTTTCCAGGCTCTCAGCGACGATGCCGAGTTGCTCTACCTGCACAGCGCCGACTATACGCCGGACGCTGAGGGTGGTCTGTCGGTGCTCGACCCGCGCCTGGCCATTGCCTGGCCTGAGGCTGTCAAAAATCTGTCGGCCAGGGACAGCAGTCACGCCCTGATCGATACGTCTTTCCCTGGAGTGCGTTTATGAACTGCCGAGGTTGCGGCACCCCGCTGGTTTTGCCGTTGATCGATCTGGGAACTTCGCCGCCGTCCAATGCTTACCTGCGGGCTGACCAGTTGGAGCAGGCCGAGCCGTGGCTGCCGTTGAAAGTCGCGGTGTGCCAGAGCTGCTGGCTGGTGCAGACCGAGGACTACACCCGCGCCGATACCTTGTTCGATGCCGAGTACGCCTACTTCAGTTCGTTTTCCAGTACCTGGCTGGAGCATGCCGAGCGTTATGTGGCCGAAATGGTCGAGCGCTTCGAGCTGAACGCGGACAGTCGCGTGGTGGAAGTGGCCGCCAACGATGGCTACCTGCTGCAATATGTCGCCGGGCGCGGCATCCGCTGCCTGGGCGTCGAGCCGACCCGCAGCACCGCCCAGGCGGCGCGGGACAAGGGCCTGGAGATCCGCGAGCTGTTCTTCGGCCGGGACACCGCGTTGCAGTTGCGCGAAGAAGGCTGGGCGGCCGACCTGATGGCGGCCAACAATGTGCTGGCCCATGTGCCGGACATCAATGATTTTCTCCAGGGCTTCGCGACGCTGCTCAAACCCACGGGCGTGGCCACCTTCGAATTTCCGCACCTGCTCGCCCTGATCGCCGGGAAGCAGTTCGATACCTTGTATCACGAGCACTACTCCTACCTGTCGCTGACGGCCGTGCAAGCCCTGTGCGTGCGCAACGGCCTGGAAATCTTCGACGTCGGCGGCTTGCCGACCCACGGCGGTTCGCTGCGGGTCTTCGTGCAGCGCGCCGACGGTTCGCGCCGCGCGGTGCAAACAGTGGTCCGCCAGGTGCTGGAAGCCGAGCTGGCCGCCGGGGTGAAAACCCCGGCGTTCTACGCGACCCTGGCGCCGGCCGCCGAGCGCATCAAGCACGACCTGCTGCGTTTCCTGTTGCAGGCCAAGGCCGAAGGCAAGCGCGTGGTCGGTTATGGCGCGGCGGCCAAGGGCAACACCTTGCTCAACTATGCCGGGGTCCGGCCGGACCTGCTGGCCTGGGTGGCCGATGCCAACCCGCACAAGCAGGGCAAGTTCCTCCCGGGCAGTCGCATTCCCGTGGTCTCGCCTGAGCGTATCGAGGCGGAAAAGCCCGACTACGTGCTGGTGTTGCCGTGGAACCTGTTGCAGGAAGTGAGTCAGCAGCAGGCCGTCGTGGGGGAATGGGGCGGGCGTTTTGTCGTGGCCGTGCCCGAGTTGACGATCCTGTGAGCGGCTTGACAGTGCTGGTGACCGGTGCGACCGGCTTTGTCGGTCGTCATCTGGTCTCGGCCTTGCTGGCGCGCGGGCATTCGGTCCGCGCCGTGGCTCGTGATCCTGAGGCCGCGGGAAAGCTGCCGTGGATCGATGAGGTGGAATTCGTCGCCGCGGATGTGCATGCCGCGGACCTCGATATTGCCAGGCTGACCCAGGGCGTCGATGCCCTGGCCCATCTGGCCTGGCCAGGGTTGCCGAACTACCAGGCGCTGTTTCACTTCGAACACAACCTGTTCGCCGATTACCGTTTTATCAAGCAGGCGGTCGAGGCCGGTGTGCCCCAGGTCCTGGTGACCGGCACCTGCTTCGAATATGGCATGCAGAGCGGGCCGTTGAGCGAAGCAACGCCGGCGCAGCCGAGCAATCCCTACGGCCTGGCGAAGAACACCCTGCGCCTGTTCCTGGAAACGTTGCGCCAGCAGTTGCCGTTCAACCTGCAATGGGCGCGGCTGTTCTATTTGCACGGCGAGGGGCAGAACCCCAACAGTCTGCTGGCCAGCCTGGACCGCGCCATCGAGGCTGGCGACAGCCATTTCAATATGTCGGCGGGCGAGCAACTGCGCGATTACCTGGCCATTGAAGTGGCCGCCGATTACCTGGCCCGATTACTGGAGCTGCGGGATTTTTCCGGCGTGGTCAATTGCGCCTGCGGCCGGCCGATCGCGGTCCGGACCCTGGTCGAGCAACGCCTGCGCGAGCGTGGATCGTCCATCGTGCTGAATCTGGGTCACTACGGTTATGCCAGTCACGAGCCCATGGCGTTCTGGGCCGTGGCCGAGCGACTGCAACAGCTACTGGGAGTCGAACATGGCGCATGAGTTGTATCGGGCAGGTGACCTGCCGGTCCTGCAAAACCGCACCTTTGCCGACGCAGCCTCGGCCAGGGCTTCGGCCAGTGCCGATATCGTGCTGGTACAGGACGAAGTCAGCGGGCTGATCTTCAACCAGGCCTTTGATGCCGACAAGTTGAGCTACGACAGTGATTACCAGAACGAGCAGGCCCATTCCGGCCAGTTCCAGCAGCACCTGAACGACGTCGAAGGCATCATTGCCCGGCACTTCAAGGGCCGGAGCCTGATCGAGGTCGGTTGTGGCAAGGGTTATTTCCTCGAACTGCTGCGCGGTCTCGGCTACGCCATCACCGGTATCGACCCGGCCTACGAGGGCAGCAACCCGGAAGTGATCAAGGCGCCGTTCACCCGCGGCCTCGGCCTGGCCGCCGATGCCCTGGTGTTGCGCCACGTGCTGGAGCATATCGCCGATCCGGTGGCGTTCCTGGCGGCGATGGCCGAAGCCAACCAGGGCGGGCAGATCTATATCGAGGTGCCGTGTTTCGACTGGATCGTCGAGCACCGGGCCTGGTTCGACCTGTTCTACGAGCACGTCAACTACTTCCGTCTCGACGACCTGCGGCGCTTGTTCGGCACCGTGCACGAGGCCGGCCATCTGTTCGGCGGGCAGTACCTGTATATCGTCGCCGACCTCGGCAGCCTGCGCCTGACGCCGACCGAGCCGGTGCTGCGCCAAGACCTGCCGGATGACTTCACCGCCAGCCTGGCCAAGGCGATCCGCATCATCCGCGAGGCGCCCGAGCAAGGCTCGTGCATCTGGGGCGCGTCCTCCAAGGGCGTGATCTATTCGCTGTTCCTGCAACGGGCGGGAATGGCGGTGGACCAGGTGGTGGATATCAACCCGGCCAAGCAGGGCCGTTACCTGCCCCTCAGCGGTGTGCGCGTGTCGTCGCCGCAGGAAGCCCTGGACACCTTGCCCATGGGTGCCAACCTGTTTGTGATGAACTCCAATTACCTCGAAGAAATCAAGCGCATGACGGGCGGACGTTATGTCTACCACGCCGTCGACAGCGCCACCTTTCAATGAACTTTTGCCGAGACTGAACGATGACCAAGACCGTTATGCAAGCCTTCGAAGCCGAATGCCAAGCCGAAATCGCCGCCCAGGGCCAGGACGAAAAACTCCAGGGCCTGGCCCGCGACTTCTTCAACGAGTCGGCCAAGCACAAGTACAGCTACCACTTCTCCTGGATGGGCCGGCCGATCATTCAACTGCCCCAGGACATGATGGCGATGCAGGAGATCATCTGGCAGGTCAAGCCGGACCTGGTGATCGAGTGCGGTATCGCCCATGGCGGTTCGATCATCTACTACGCCTCGCTGCTGGAGCTGCAAGGCCACGGCGAAGTGCTGGGCATCGACCTTGATATCCGCCGGCACAACCGCGAGGCCATCGAGAGCCATCCGATGAGCAAGCGCATCCGCATGATCGAGGGCTCGAGCATCGAGCAGTCGACCGCCGAGCAGGTCCGTGCGGCGGCCGAGGGCAAGAAGGTCATCCTGGTCCTGGACTCCAACCATACCCACGATCACGTACTGGAAGAGCTGCGCCTGTATGCACCGCTGGTCTCGGTCGGCAGCTACTGTGTGGTGATGGATACCGTGGTCGAAGATATGCCGCCGGAGTTTTTCCCTGATCGTCCGTGGGGCCCGGGCGACAACCCGAAGACTGCGGTCTGGGCTTATCTGCAAGAGAACACTGATTTCGAGATCGACAAACAGCTGGAGAACAAGTTGCTGGTTACCGTCGCACCTGACGGCTACCTGCGCCGGGTTCGCTGAGTAGCCACATCATCCCGAGTTCATTGGTCGATTCGAAGTTTTGAGGAAAGGTTATGCAAGGCAACTACGTTTCTGAACAGGCATCGCTGCAGGGGAATGCGCAGCTCCTGGGGGATTTGTTGACGGTGGTGCTGGTCACCCACAACCGGCCGGCGTTCCTGCGCCGGGCGGTAAAGTTCTACAGCGCGTTGCCTTGCAAACTGCTGGTGCTGGATTCCTCCCCTGAGGCCTACGCCGAAGTCGCGCAGGGGCATGATTCGATCGAATACCTGCACGTGCCGCAGTACGACTACTGGAAACTGCAGAACAAATTCGCCCACGGCGTGATGAGCGTGACCACGCCGTACATGGTGTTTGCCGCCGACGACGACTTTATCGTTCACAGTGCGCTGACCGAGTCGGTGGCGTTCCTGGAGAACAATGCCGACTACGGCATGTGCCATGGCTACTGCATGATGTACCTGTCGTTGGCGGGCAGCGTCAGCTACTACCGTCGTGACAAGAAAGTCTGCGAGGACTACGCCTCCGAGCGGGCCCAGGATCGGGTGCTGGACTATATGCACCAGTACCTGCCGCCGTTCTACGCCGTCCACCGTACTGCCCTGATGCGCGACTGGCATTCGGCCTTGCCGGAAGGCACCAGTTTCCAATGGCAGGAAATCGGCCATGTCTACTACATGCTCGCCCGGGCCAAGGCGCGCATCCTGCCGATTCCCTATGTGGTCCGTGAGGTCAACTATGGTGATTCGGAACACAGCACCGAGGTCTATCACTCGCTGACCTACACCGATGCCAAGTCGGTGGCCGAGCGTGAGGCTTTTGCCGAGTTCCTGGCCTCGTTGCCTACCGCGATCGAGAGCCTTGATCCGGCACAGGGCAAAGCCTTCGCCCTGGAAAGTTTCGAAGCCATGACCGACAGCCTGCGTACCGGGCGGGCACTGACCATGGAAGGGCTGTTCGAGTCCACCTGGGTCAGCATCAAGGACGCTCCCGTGCGGCGTTTCGGTCCCAAGCAGTACATGGAAATGCCTTACTACAACCAGGCGTTTTTCGATCAGTTGACCCACTTTGAATTCCTGCTCCATGCGATGCCGGCCGGTCGTGTGCAATTGATGGGGTTGGAGGGTGTGTGGACCCGTCAGGACTCCCTGATGCGCGCGCGCAACAACGACACCCCGGAAAGCGTGGTGGACCGTTTGTGGCAGGCCCTGGGGTGCAACCTGTTCAGCCGTCGGGTGGTCAAGCGCCTGGCCCGGCAACTGGAGAGCCTGGGCGAAGAGGAGGATGCACGGGGTATGTTCGCCTGGGCCGAGCGCCTGGACGCGGTTTCCACCGAAGACAATCAGTCGACTTTCGAGGCGATGCTTTCCGGGCGCCTGCTCGACTGGCTGAAAGTCCGTGAGCCATCCAGCACTGAACTGGAGGCGATTGGTGGCTACGAGGTTGCGCAGGGCAAGGGGCCGGTCTTCGGCCTGCTGGTACTGAACCTGAGCGACGACATCGTCAAGTTGCAGGTCACCCTCGACAGCCTGGTGGAAGGGCACAGCAAGGCCTTCCGCATCGTCGTCTTCACCACGGGCGAGCCGCAGACGGCGACCACCCTGCAGAACACCCTGCATTTTATCCGGGTGACCCCCGGCAACCTGGTGGACAAGCTGAACCAGACGATCCGCCAATTGCCCTGCGACTGGCTGTTGCTGGCCGAGGCCGGTGATGAGTTCACGGCCAGCGGTTTGTTGCGCGCCGGTCTCGAACTGCGCGCGGCCGAGGGCTGTCGTGCGGTGGCCACCGATGAAATCCAGCGCGATACCAATGGCGCGCTGACCGATGTATTCCGTCCAGGCTTCAACCTCGACCTGCTGCAAAGCGTGCCGGCGCTGATGGCCAGGCACTGGCTGATCCGCCGTGAAGTGTTGCTGGAGGCCGGCGGCTACAAGGCCGACTTCAGCAAGGCCCTGGAGTTCGATCTGTTGCTGCGCCTGATCGAGCAGGGCGGCATGGCCGGATTGGCCCATCTGGACGAGCCATTGCTGATTTCCAGTGTGCCGGCGCTTGAGGAGAACGCCCATGAACGCCTGGCGTTGCTACGCCATCTGGGCACGCGCGGCTACAAGGCCCAGGTCACTTCCCAGAATCCGGGCAGCTACTTTGTCGATTATCGACATACCGGGCGCCCGCTGGTGTCGATCATCCTCCACGGTCAGGCCGATTTCGCCGAGCTGGAGCGCTGCCTGAACGCCGTCCTGCAAAAAACCCGTTACCTGAAATACGAAGTGCTGGTGGCCGACCACCCGAGCTACAGCGAAGCCCTCGCAACCTGGCTCCGGGCACAGCCCCAGGCCGGCAAGGTCAGTGTGTTGCAGGCCGATGGGGCGAGCGCCTCGGCGTTCTGCAACGCGGCGTCAAGCCAGGCCCTGGGCGAGTACCTGGTGCTGCTCGCGCAAGACAGCGAAGTGGTCAACCCCAACTGGATCGAGTCGCTGCTCAACCAGGCCCTGCGTCCGGAAGTCGGTGTGGTCGGCGCCAAGCTCTACAGCCGTGATTCGAAGGTGTCCCAGGCCGGGCTGATTCTCGGCTTGAACGGCGGTGTCGGTTCGCCTTTTGTCGGCGAGAAGACGGAGGCCAAGGGTTACATGCAGCGTCTGGCAGTGGAACAGAACTATTCGGCGGTCTCGGCGGTGTGCCTGATGGTGCGCAAGGCGTTCTTCGAGGCGGTCGGTGGCCTGGACGAAGGCGAGTTCGCCGAGGCCTTCGCCGATGTCGATCTGTGCCTCAAGATCGGCCAGCTCGGTGGCCTGGTCTCGTGGACGCCGCAGGTGCAGGTGCTCCACCCGGGCCTGCTGCCCGAGGCACCACAGGCCCTGGCTGCCCTGCGCGAGAAATGGGCGGCGAACTTCCAGCACGACTCCGCTTACAACCCTCACCTGTCCCTGACAGGCAAGGGCTTCAGTCTGGGCAGTGCCAACCCTGTGGGATGGGCGCAGTTGCTCGTTTAAGCCTGGCAGACAGTTAAAGGGACTCACGGCATGTTCAACGGCAAATCGATTTTCATCTCCGGCGGCACCGGTTCGTTCGGTCGCAACTTCATCCGTCGTCTGCTGGAGCAGTACCAGCCGCGGCGGGTGGTGGTGTTCTCGCGCGACGAGCTCAAGCAGTACGAGATGCAGCAGACGTTCAACGCGCCGTGCATGCGCTATTTTCTCGGAGATGTCCGGGATGCCGAGCGCTTGCGCCTGGCCATGCGCGGGATCGATTTTGTCGTGCATGCCGCAGCCCTGAAACAGGTGCCGGCGGCGGAGTACAACCCCACCGAATGCATTCGCACCAACGTCAATGGGGCGGAAAACATCATTGCCGCGGCCATCGACAATGGCGTGCAGAAGGTCGTCGCCCTGTCCACCGACAAGGCGGCGAGCCCGATCAACCTCTATGGGGCCACCAAGCTGCTGTCGGACAAGCTGTTCGTCGCCGCCAATAACATCGCCGGCGAGCAGGCCACCCGCTTTGCCGTGGTGCGCTACGGCAATGTGGCCGGCTCACGAGGTTCGGTGGTGCCGTTCTTCAGCAAACTGATCGCCGAGGGGGCCCGGGAACTGCCGATCACCGACGAGCGCATGACCCGCTTCTGGATCACCCTCGACCATGGCGTACAGTTCGTGCTCGACAGCTTTGCCCGTATGCACGGTGGTGAAGTGTTCGTACCGAAGATCCCGTCGATCCGCATCGTCGACCTGGCGTCCGGCATGGCCGCGCACCTGCCGCACAAACACGTGGGCATTCGACCGGGCGAGAAGCTGCATGAACTGATGGTACCGCTGGACGATGCGCGCATGACCCTGGAGTTCGCTGACCATTACACCATCCAGCCGTCGATTCGGTTCACCAGCGTCGATGTCGATTTCGCCGTGGATGGACTGGGTGAACAGGGCAAGGCGGTGGGCGAGGACTTCGAATACCGTTCCGATACCAACCCTGAGTTTCTGAACGTGATGCAGATTGCCGATCTGCATGCCGGGCTGCCGGTATGACGCCTTATCAGATTCCTTATGGTTGCCAGAGCATCGAACAGGACGATATCGATGCGGTGGTCGAGGTGCTCAAGTCGCCCTGGTTGACCCAGGGGCCGACCATCCCACGCTTCGAGGCGGCGCTGGCCGAACATTGCCAGGCCGATTTTGCCGTGGCCGTATGCAACGCCACGGCGGCCTTGCATATCGCCTGCCTGGCCGCGGGCCTGGGGCCTGGGGACCGTTTGTGGACCAGCCCGAATACCTTTGTCGCCTCGGCCAACTGCGCTCGTTACTGCGGCGCCGAGGTGGACTTCGTCGACATCGATCCGCTGACCTTGAACCTCGATGCCAGCCTGTTGGCGCAGAAACTGGAGGTCGCCGAGGCCAGCGGACATTTGCCCAAAGTGGTGGTGGCCGTGGCTTTCGCCGGCCAGAGTTGCGATATGCGCGCCATCGCCGGATTGTCCGAGCGCTATGGCTTCACGCTGATCGAGGATGCGTCCCATGCGGTCGGCGCGTCCTATCTCGGGCGACCGGTGGGTTGCGGTGACTTTGCCGCGATGACCATCTTCAGCTTTCATCCGGTGAAGATCATCACCTCGGCCGAAGGCGGCATGGTCTTGACCAACCGCCCCGAACTGGCCGAGCGCTTGCGTCGCCTGCGCAGCCACGGCATTACAGGCGATCCGGCGCAGATGAACGTCCCTGCGCAAGGGTTGTGGTACTACCAGCAACTGGAGCTGGGCTTCAACTACCGGATGACTGACCTGCATGCCGCGCTGGGCCTGTCGCAAACGGCCCGGCTCGACAGCTTCGTCGCCCGGCGCCGAGAACTGGCCGCCCGTTATGACCGTCTGCTGGCCGACCTGCCGCTGCAACTGCCGGTGGCCCAGGCCGGTGCCGAGTCCGCCTGGCACCTGTACGTGGTGCGCTTGCAGCTGGAGCAGATCAAGGTCAGCCAGCGCGAAGTCTTCGACGCCTTGCGCGCCGCCGGCATCGGCGTGAACCTGCATTACATTCCCGTGCACCTGCAACCCTACTACCGCGAACAGGGCTTCAAGGACGGTGACTTCCCCGAAGCCGAGCGTTACTTCGGCGAAGCCCTCAGCCTGCCGTTGTTCCCGCTGCTCACCGAGGCGCAGCAGGACTATGTGGTCGAACAATTACGAAACCTTGTCGGTTAAACGACGCTCAATGGCCCGAGGATAAACACCCGACATGCGTGAGTTCAGCGAACAGGAAGTGTTCTGGCGTGGCGAGTTCGGCGATCAATACGTGGGCCGCAACCAGGGGCAGGCGCTGGTCGCCGCCAACCTGGCGCTGTTCGCCAAGGCCCTGGCGCGCACCGGCCGGCTTGCCAGCCTGCTGGAGCTGGGCACCAACACCGGCAACAACCTGCAGGCCTTGCATCAACTGCTGCCCGCGTGCGCCCTGCAGGGTGTGGAGATCAACGCCAAGGCCTGCGAGCAGGCGCGCGAGCTGGGCATCGCCGAGATCTGGCAGGGTTCGTTGTTCGACTACCCACGTGAGCGAACCTTCGACCTGACCCTGAGCAAGGGCGTGCTGATCCACCTGGCGCCCGAGCTGCTGGCAACCGCCTATGAGCAGCTGTATATGCTGAGCGGGCGCTATATCCTGATCGCCGAGTACTACAACCCGGTGCCGGTGGAAGTGTCCTATCGTGGTAACAGCGGCAAGTTGTTCAAGCGCGATTTCGCCGGGGAAATGCTCGATCGTTACCCGGACCTGCAACTGCTGGACTACGGCTTCAGTTACCACCGCGACCCGCAGTTCCCGACCGACGATATCAACTGGTTCCTGCTGGAAAAACGTCCTTGAGTGCGATTGCAATCATTCCGGCGCGCGGTGGCAGCAAGCGCATCCCGCGCAAGAATCTCAAGCTGTTCCATGGCGAGCCGATGATTGCCCGCTCGATTCGCCTGGCGCTCGATTCGGGGTTGTTCGAGCGGGTGATCGTCAGTACCGACGACGAGGAAATCGCCGCCCTGGCCCGGGCCCGGGGGGCTCAGGTGCCGTTTATGCGCCCGGCGGCCCTGGCCGATGATTTCACCGGCACGGCGGCGGTGATCGCCCATGCGCTGGAAGCTTCGCAGCAGGCCGGCTACGTGTTCGAACATGCCTGCTGCCTCTATGCCACGGCGCCGTTGTTGCAAGTGCGGTTTTTGCGCCAGGGGCTGGAGCTGCTCGAGGCCCATGCTGAAAAGTCGTTTGCGTTTTCGGTTTGCGAGTTCGGCTTCCCGGTCCAGCGCGCCTTGACCCTCGGCCAGGACGGCGCGTTGACGCCGCTGTATCCCGAGCATCGACAGACCCGTTCTCAGGATCTGCCCCGGACCTTCCAGGATGCCGGACAGTTCTACTGGGGGCGCAGCGCGGCCTGGCTGCGGGGCGACGTACTGTTTTCGGAGAAAAGCCTGCCGGTCATCCTGCCGCGCCATCTGGTCCAGGACATCGACACCGACGAGGACTGGCGGCGTGCCGAGTATCTTTACAGTGCCTTGCTGGCTGGCGGAGAGCTGCAGCCATGAGGGTGCTGATCCGCGCGGATGCCTCGCCGGCCATTGGCAGTGGGCATGTGGCACGTTGCCTTACTCTGGCGCAGGTGCTGCGCAGTGGCGGCGCCGAGGTGGTGTTCGCCTGCCGGGCCTTGCCCGGCCATTCGCTGGCGCGCATCGCCGGACAGGGCTTTCGAGCCTTGGCACTGCCTGCCGAGTACGCGGGCGAGGAGCCCGGCGCAGACATCGAGGCCCCGTTGCCCTGGCAGGCGGATATCGCCGCCCTGGGTGCCTGTCTGCTCGCCGAGCCGGCCTTCGACTGGATTGTCGTCGATCACTATGGCCTCGATCACGCCTGGCAAACCGCTGCTCGCCAGTGGGCGCGGCAGATTGCAGCGATCGATGACCTGAACAACCGGCAACATGCCGTGGATCTGCTCTTCGATCAGAATTTCACAGCCGGCGATCCCGAGTATGCCAACCGCTGCTTGCAGCCCTGCCGTGAGCTCTTCGGTCCGCGTTATGCGCTGATTCGTGATGAGTTCTGCCAAGGCGCGGTGCCCATCACCGTGCAGCCCCGTCGGGTGCTGGTGAATTTTGGCGGCCTGGATGCGGCCGGTGAAACCTGGAAGGCCATGCAGGCCCTGGCGGATTTCAGCGAGTTGGAAGTGGACTTTATCGCCGGCACCGCCAACCCGATGCTGGCCTCGATCCAGGCGATGGCGGCTGATTGTCCGCAGTGGCGGGTGCAGACCTTTGTCAGCGACTTCGCCACGCTGATGGCCCGGGCCGACCTGTTTATCGGGGCCGGTGGCGGTACCAGCTGGGAGCGCGCGGTCCTCGGCCTTCCGACCCTGTGCATTGCCGTGGCGGAAAATCAGCGGGCGAATGCCGAGCGACTGGCCGCGGCCGGGGTCCATGTCTATCTGGGCAGCAGCGACGAGGTGGCGGTCGACAGCCTGCGCCAGGCCATCGGTTTTGTCCTGGGCAATGTCAGCCTGCGCCGTAGCCTGGCGACACAGTCGCGGCGTCTGGTGGATGGGCTGGGGGCGCGACGCTTTGCCGTGGCCCTGGCCGGTGTCAGCCTGGCTGTGCGGCGGGCCACGGCGGACGATTCACGGCTGCTGTTCGACGGCCGTAATGCCGAGTCGGTGCGACGGGCCTCTTTGAGCCCCGAGCCTATCGGCTGGGAAGCGCATCAGGCCTGGCTGGCCGCGAGTCTGCTCAACCCCGGGCGCCTGCTGCTGATCGCCGAGGCCGCGGATGGCCCGGTGGGCGTGCTGCGCTACGATCTGGCGGGCAGCCGCGCGCAAGTCTCGCTGTATCTGTTCCAGGGCCGCGCGGGCCTCGGCTGGGGCAGGGCGCTGCTGGCCCGTGGCGAAGTCGCCGTGGGCGAGCACTGGCCGCAGGTGACGGTGATCGACGCCCAGGTACTGCCGGATAATCCGGCCTCCATCGAATTGTTCCGTCACGGCGGCTATGTCCAGTCGGTCTGCCGTTTCGAGCGTGTGGTAAAGGATCAGCACCATGACTAGTTTCAAGATCGGCCAGCGGTTGATCGGCCCGGACGCGCCACCCTTCATCATTGCCGAGATGAGCGGCAACCATAACCAGTCGCTGGAGGTGGCGCTGCGGATTGTCGAGGCGGCGGCCAAGGCCGGTGCCCATGCGCTCAAGCTGCAAACCTATACCGCCGAGACCATGACCCTGGACCTGGACGAAGGCGAGTTCTTCATCCAGGACCCGACCAGCCTGTGGGCCGGCTCGTCGCTCTATGCCTTGTATGAAAAGGCCCATACGCCCTGGGAGTGGCACGCGCCGATCTTCGCCCGTGCCCGGGAGCTGGGCATGCTGGCGTTTTCCACGCCTTTTGATGAAACGGCGGTGGATTTTCTCGAAAGCCTCGACGTGCCGGCCTACAAGATCGCCAGTTTCGAAAATACCGACTTGCCGTTGATCCGGCGTGTGGCCGCGACCGGCAAGCCGCTGATCATTTCCACCGGCATGGCCAGTGTCGCCGAGCTGGATGAGAGCGTGCGCGCCGCCCGGGCCGCCGGTTGCAAGGACCTGATCCTGCTCAAATGCACCAGCACCTACCCGGCCAGCCCGGAAAACAGCCATGTGCGGACCATTCCTCATCTGCGCGAGTTGTTCGGCTGCCAGGTCGGCTTGTCCGATCACTCCATGGGCGTCGGGGTGGCGGTAGCCGCGGTGGCGTTGGGGGCGACGGTGGTGGAGAAACATTTCACCCTGGATCGCGCCGATGGCGGTGTGGACTCGAGCTTTTCCCTGGAACCGGCCGAACTGGCCAGCCTGGTCATCGAGACCGAACGCGCCTGGCAGGCCCTGGGCCAGGTGCATTACGGCGTCACCGAGGCGGAGCGCAAGTCCCTGGTGTATCGCCGCTCGCTGTACGTCACTCGCGATATGGTCGCGGGGGAAACCTTCAGTGCCGACAACCTGCGGGCGATCCGCCCTGGCCTCGGACTGGCGCCCCGGCATCTCGATGCCGTGCTCGGGCGCTGTGCCCGGCAGGCCCTCAAGCGTGGGACGGCGCTGGCCTGGTCGCTGGTCGAATAGCGCTTTGTCGCGCTGATTCGGCAAAATAGCGTGACCTGCGAGTCATAACGCGCATCTTCACTGTATTGTATCGACCTGGAAGATGGCGCCCGGCTCGTAACGGGTCCGGTGATAGCCTTTTACTCTTCCGGCAGTCGCTCCTCGGTGGGCGGCGTCAAATCTCTGTTTGTCGGCAGCCTTCGGTCCTGGTGAGCGAGGGTTTTCAGCTGTTTATTATTGGGAAGCCGTAATGATTGGCATAAAGAGCATTGCGAGCTACGTGCCTGTAGCCGGCGTGGACAATTACGCACAAGGTGCAAAATTCGAGAAGGATGAAACCTTCATCCTCGGCAAGATCGGTTCGGCCTTCCTGCCGCGCAAGGATGACGAGCAGGAAACCTCGGACCTGTGTGTCGAAGCCGCGAACGCGCTGTTCGCCCGCAATCCCGAGCTCAAGCGCGAATCCATCGACGCACTGATCGTGGTCACCCAGAACGGTGACGAGGAAGGCCTGCCGCATACCGCCGCCATCGTCCAGGACAAACTCGGCCTGCCCACCAGCGTGGCCGCGTTCGATATTTCCCTGGGGTGCTCCGGCTATGTCTATGGCATCTACGCGATCAAGGGCTTCATGGAAGCGGCGGGCCTGAAGAACGGCCTGCTGATCACCGCCGACCCGTATTCGAAGATCGTCGACCCGGAAGACCGCAACACCACCATGCTCTTCGGTGATGCGGCGACGGCGACCTGGATGGGCGAAGATGCGCCCTGGCAGCTGGGCAAGGCCAAGTTCGGCACCGACGGATCCGGCGCGCCGCACCTGAAGGTCAGCAATGGCGTGTTTTTCATGAACGGCCGCCAGGTCTTCAACTTCGCCTTGCTCAAGGTTCCGGCACACCTGCACGAGTTGCTGGAAGAGTCCGGACTGCACGCGGACGATATCGATGCGTTCTGCATTCACCAGGGTAGCGCGGCGATTGTCGATGCCGTGGCGCGGCGTTTCGAGGGTGAGCCGGAGAAGTTCATCAAGGACATGGTCGAGACCGGCAACACGGTGTCGTCGAGTATTCCACTGTTGCTGGAAAAACATGTTCTAGACTCGACCTGGAAGCGCGTAGCCCTCAGTGGCTTCGGTGTGGGCTTGTCGTGGGGCTCGGCGATTATTCATCGGCCTTGATGCCAAAGGTCGCAAAATGGCGCTCCAGGTGAGATAACCTTGAGCGCCATTTTTTTGCGCGGATGTTGAGTGAGGCGGCATGAGCGAAAGTTTCGAGCAGAATCTGCAGGCCATTGGCGATCGTTGGCCGGGCTTGCTGGCGCGGCTGCTGGCCGAGGACAGCGAGTCGTTGCCGGTTGAGTTGGTGGAGGGGCTGGGCTCGACCCTGAGCGTGGGCGGCATCCAGCTCACCAGCCGGCATGATCGCGTCGCCGAGGCCCGCCTGCAGGCTGCCAGCTTGCCGCCGGACAGCGCCTTGCTGCACCTCTACGGCACCGGGTTGGGCGATCTGCAACAGATCCTGCTGGAGCGGCCGACCCTGCAACGCCTGTGTGTCCATGTCCTTAATGGCGCGTTGTTCAAGCTGGTGCTGGGGTTGCTGGATCAGCAATCCTGGCTGAGGGACCCACGGGTCGAACTGAGCTATGCCGCCGACCACCCCGAGATTCTCTTGCCGTTTTTTGCGCTGCCGGCCGAACTGGTGCTGGCCGATGACTACAACGCGCGGATGCGTGATCGTCTGGTCGGCGAGGTGCACCTGACCTTCAACAATCGCGAGTTCGATCCGCAGTCCGCGGTCATCCTCCAGCGTCTGCTGGACACCCGCGAGGTGTTTGGTGCAGACCGTGATGTCGCCGAACTGTTTGCGACGCGCCCGGGCCAGCACATCTATGTGATCGGCACCGGACCAACGCTGGAACAGCAGTTCGCCAAGTTGCGCGCGATCGGCGAGCAAGCGGAACGGCCGTTGTTCATCAGCGTCGACACTGCCTACCGGCCTTTGCGTGAGCAGGGGATCCGACCGGATATCGTGGTCAGCATCGACCAGCGCATCGGTTTCCGACATTTGCCCGTCGAAGCCTCCGATGGCATTCCCCTGGTCTATATGCCGATGAGCGATCCCCAGGTGCTGCATGCCTGGAAAGGTCCACGCTACGGCGGTTATTCCATCAGCCCGATCTATGCCTCGGTGCGTGAGCAATGCCAGCGCGGCCTGTTGTTTGTCGGCGGCAGTGTGCTGCACCCGGCGGTCGACCTGGCGGTGAGGATGGGTGCGGCGCGTATCACCCTGTTCGGCGCCGACTTTGCCTTCCCGATGAACAAGACCCATGCGGGCTGGAAGGATGGCGATCTCGGCCCGGGTGTCGACCTGGCGCAGCACTGGGTACTGGACGGTCAGGGGCAACGGGTCAGGACGCAGTTGAACTTCCGTCGTT
>Ga0302156_10001374_pt1 | contig 21628 bp, 10 predicted proteins | sample I_Bog_N3_2_FD_193503 | JGI IMG/M metagenome (GOLD analysis project Ga0302156, IMG submission 193503) | Peat permafrost microbial communities from Stordalen Mire near Abisko, Sweden - I_Bog_N3_2 | ecosystem: Environmental > Terrestrial > Soil > Wetlands > Peat | place: Sweden: Abisko, Stordalen... | reverse complement strand
AAGATGATGAGTGCAGCAGAGAGCAGGAAGCTTGCCAGCAGAAAAACATAGCTTAACCTTCCGCTGCTGCGGCGATAGTCGATAAGGCCGGCAAGAGCGAACACGAGACAGCCGGCCGCTACACCCTCCGCAAAACTCATGAAGGCAAGCGTGTCTCGCACTGGGTCGCGCAGGCTGACCATCAGTGTGAGCCCGATACCGCTGAGGATGAGAAGGGCGGGCAATACATATTGCGGGCCACCGACTTTGCGAACCGACCAGAAGATATGTACGACCGCGAATGAGCAGAAGAATAGGACGGACGCAAGTACGAGCTGATTACGAAACTGTGATGTGTCACGCACAACGAAGAACGGTTTCAGCCGTGCCAACTCAGGGGAACTGAGCAGCAGGATGGTCTCCGCTCCGGGGCGCGATGACTGCACCTGAACTGCACGCGATTGCAAGTCGGTGAGTCCATGCGTTCCGAGCACCTGCTGGATGGGAACGCGGATCTGGCCGAGCTCTCCGACGTGCGACACCGAACCTTTCTGGCTGCTGACATGCTCGAAGATTTTGCCTGCGACGTATTGGCGTTCAACAGGGGAAGAGATCCATTGCAGGAAGGGAAGAAGCTGTTCGCGCCTTTCCAAGGTGGACAAATTCAGGTGGTCACTGTCCGAGCCGGCGATTCGCGCGATCTTTGCTGATGCGGTGAGGCTGATTGCAGCAAGGATCAAGGCCGCAGCCGCCAGCAGGAGAACGCGCTCGAGCACACGGCCTCGCGTCAATGTGGGCTGGCGAGGGTTCTGTGCCCGGTCTGTCGATGTGCTGCGAGTTACCGCCATTCGTTCTCCTTGCCTAATTGACAGATGAGATGTGGTTTATTGAGTCATTTACTTGTCTGAGGCTCGCGGCTGTCCCGTCCCAGGGCAGAATGCTCTCATAAAGACGGCGGGCTCGCGCCAGGTCAGGCGCCGCCATCCGGTAGAAGTGAACCGCCTGCATTCTTGTGCTCGCCTGATCTCCCAGGGCGATGGCACCCTGCGCGCGGTATCGGTAGCCATCGGCAAGTTCCGCCGTCTCCCGCTTGCCAGTCACATATCCGAGATGGTTGGCCTGCCGTATCGCACCTTCGCCACGCGCAAGGTCGTGAAAAGAGCTGAGGTAGAGGGATGCCAGGCCTAGCCATGGGTCAGGGGACTTTTTCATCGATTGCGCCGCGTTCTGAAAATCCTGGCGTGCATCATCGAGCAGTCGTGGGTCGTGATCAACGGTACCGCGCAAGCGAGCCAGGTGACCGTTTACCAGCAGAAGCTTTGCATGGAGGGTTTTATCGTCTGGTGCGAGTTCTATCGCGCGCGAGAGGTCGTCGCGGGCATGGGTCCATTCTGTCTCCGGCACTGGTGGTCCATCGGGTGCCCGGAACTTCACGATGGTTCTATCCGCGTCGGCTACAAGGTGTTTTTGCAACTCGGATTTAGCTGCCCAGAGGCTGATGGGCAGATGGGATCGCGACGACAGCTTCTGGTAGTCGCGCCAGGCTGCATCAAGGTTCTGCTGTTTTTCGCTGGAGAGGTCCCGCGCCAACTGATGAGCGCTTCCCCAGACGAGATACTCATTCACTACCAGGTAGCCCACAAAGAGCACTACCGCGAGAAGTATGGCGGCGATGGTGCGCAACACTGTGCGCAATGCGCTGGGCTTGCGACGAGGCGTTGGAGGGACCTGGACGGGTGTCCATGGCGGCGGCCCTGCTTTGCGAGTTGTGTCTATGGGCGGAGCGTTTCCGGCGGGCTGTGGTCGAGACGTGCGTCTTGTTGCATCGTCATTTTGCGACACTCTACGTGTGGCTCCCGCGTCTGGCGGACCCGCCACAGTCTGGCCATTCCGGAAGGCCTGCATGTCTCTGGCAAATTCTGCAGCAGTTTGGTAACGCACACGCTGATCGGGATTGAGAGCTCGTTCGAGAATGTTGCGGAGGGACACAGGTAACGCCTCCGGTAAAGGGAGCACGCGGCTGTAATTGCGGATGAGCTGGTCTAGCTTCGGACCGTTTTCTGCCTGGAAGTAGGGATGGCCCGCAACCATCTCATAGAGCATGACGCCCGCGGCCCAGAGATCAGCTCCGGCGTCGACCTCGCCGGTAATGAGCCTTTGCGGTGAAGAATACTGAACGCTGCCAAACAGGTTTTGCGTGTAGTTGCGCGTGAGCGTGAGCGCCTTGGCGATACCGAAGTCGAGAACCTTGATCTCGCCCGTGGGGGTCACTCGGATATTGCGTGGCTTGAGGTCCCCATGAACAACGCCACGAATCGAGCGGGCGTCCAGGGTGGTTGAGAAGTTGTGTGCGTGATCCAGAACCTCGAGGACATCCTGGGTGATGCGCGCGGCCAGCATCGGGTCGAGACTGCTTCCGGTATAAAGCTCCGACAGATCGCGGCCCTCGACGTACTCCATCACGATGTAGAAGTAGCGCGGCATCTCGCCGGTCTCATAGATCGCGGTGACACGCTTGTCGATGGCGCACAGCCGGGTCTGCAGTTCCGCCCCAAGCCGTTCCGCGCTCAGGATCTGCAGGCTGTCAGGGTCTGTGCCCAGGTCAATGAGTTTCAATGCCACCCGACGTGGACCCATCGGATCGTCCGCTTCAAAGACGCGGCCCATGCCGCCCGCCGGCAGCTTGCGTTGGAGCGTAAAGCGGCCTGCTGTTTCTGAGCTCACTGTGTTTTCACCTTGAGCTGAGCATTGTTTTCGCGCTTTTCCGGAGCTACTACGTTGGCGGTCAGCATGCTGCCTACGCTGAATGACGGGGATATCCATATCTGCTCCGCGCCGCTCTCTTCAATGATGTTTCCAAAGAGAGTGGGAGTGGCTGAGCCTTCGATCAGGACCCCGGGCAGCATTGCCGGGCCATGCCCGTTATGCCGAATGAGATTGTGGTCAATGCGGGGTCGTGCACCCCCACGAACAGAGATTCCGATACCGGGATTGTCGGTAAACTCACAGGCCTGGATGACGGAATAACCCGCGCCGGTGATCTCGATACCGGCTTCTTCCATGCCACTGACGCGGACATCTGTAACCTGAAGATTGGAATCCGCGACGCGAATGCCCACTTTCCCTGGTCCGGAGATTTCGAATCCGACCAAGCGCGCGTTGTGAATGTGCTCAGCGGAGACTGCCAGTTCGGGCGCAAGAATGCGGGCGCCATGAAGGTCTGTGCTGACCACAGAAATACCGCTTCGCAGAACGACATTTTCGTGATATTCCCCGGGAGCTACTTCGACCGTATCCCCATCACGTGCGCGGTCTATTGCTGCTGCGATGGTGGGAATTCCATTGGGTCCAACCTTCCAGGTTTGTGGCGAACGCACCGTTCCGAAATTAAGCTTGAGGCCGGAAGTGGAGTCTTCCCAATACGGTCGCGAAGCCAGGAACATACCGGATGCCGCGAAAAGGCCCAGAAGAAACCATATCCAACGGGAGGGAGGCCGGGGAGAACCAAAGCCCGTCTCTGATTCCGCAAGTATTTGCGGGTAGTCGTGAGTCTCGACAAGGATAACTGTAACGTTGTCCTTCCCGCCTGCTTCATTCGCGGCGGCGATCAACTGGCGGACCGCATCTTCGGGATCGCTTGCGTGGCGCTCGACTGTTCGCCGGATGTCGGCCGATGTTACCTGGTCGGTAAGCCCGTCGGAGCAGAGCAAAAGCGCCGCACTTCGCGCCAGAGCGAAAGAGTGAACATCGACGAAGTCCGGGTCGTTGGGCGTGTGAGCCGCACTCCCAAGGTCTCTGTAGACTTCATTTCGGCGAGGGTGGCGCATCGCGGCCTCCTCGCTGAGCTCAAGAGAGTCTTCCATCTCACCGATGGGTGAGTGGTCTCTCGTGATCTTCTCGATCTTTCCGGGCGTGAGGAGATAGAGTCTTGAATCGCCGACATGCCCCACCGTCACTTGATCATCCTCAATCAATGCGACTGTTGCCACGCACGCCATTCCGGACCACTCTGGGTTTTGAGCAGCGGCTTCGAATATCGCGGTGCTGGCCAGGGCAAATGCTTCCTTTATCCGCTGATCGTTGGCGCCAGTGCGGCGAAACAGGCGCGTGGAGATAATGTCAACCGCAATCTCCGCAGCTCGCTCGCCGGCCTTATGTCCGCCGAGGCCATCCACTACCAGAAAAATCCCACGCTCCGCATCGATGAAGAAGCGATCTTCGTTCTCGTGCCGCATCCGCCCCACGTCGGAGTTGCCGCCAACCATTAATTGTGAAGTCACAATCATGGTTTAGTCGCCGCGGCGCAACAGCGCCCAGCCGAGGAATACGACCATGGCGAGAAGTCCGAGAAGAAGCGGGATCCGGAGCCAGAAGAGTGTGTAAGTCATGCGGGAGGCTCTGCCTCGAATTCCAAAGTGCACACGTCGGCGAGCGTGATCCGCGCGGGCGACGGCAACGGTACCTCGCGGTTGCGATCGACCTTGTCACCGCCTTCGACTCGCTCCACGCTATTTGGAATCGGAGATCCGTTCACGGTTGTTCCGAATTGACTGAGGTCCTTGATGAAGAATGCACCAGTTTTAGGATCGTGCCGAATGCGGCAGTGTTCGCGCGACACATCCGCAGGCCCTTCGAGTTTCAGATCTACCCACACAGCCTTCCCGCCACGCCCGATTACAATCTCTCCGGTGGTCATCGCGAAGGTGTTGTCCTTTCCAGAGTCGTTATAGCGAAGCCGGGCCAGCACTTTGCGATCAGCAACTTCGCCACTGCCGCCAACCGTTGCTCGAGCGGTATTTCGCGTGATTAAAGTTGTCATCGCCCCGGCTCCGAAATCCTTGGGACGTCCGCTACCCAACTCCGAATAGATCTCGATCTCACCGGGCCGAAGTCTCTCCTCCTGGTCTCCATGGAACTGGATCATCCATTGCTTCTCGAGAATTTTGTATTCAGGACGGGCTTCGCCACTAAAGCCAAGACGCTTGACGAGCGGATGTGCAATGCGTCGTTTGTTCAGGCTAGCGAGGTGCTCCTGGAGAGCTCGTGCAGCTTCCTCCTCAATCAGTCCCACGATGGGCTTGATGAGTTCGTGGTCGCGTGGATGCAGACAGACGTTGAAGATGCAAGGCACAAGAATGGTGTAGCGAACTTTGAAAAGCCCGGCATCGGCATTCCGGATCAACTCGGAGATGATGTCGTCGCCTGTGATCTGGCTCGCAACGATTTCGCTCATACTCGTAAACCTCAAAACCGGCTCTTGATTGAATCAGATGAGACTTACGGCGAATGCGTGGCCCAGGACTAACTCTCAGCCCTGACAGGGTTCCGTACCTCTGGCTGCTCGACCTTGCCCGAGGCAGAATCGCGATGTGATTCTACCACTACCGTAGGTGTCCAGCCCGGTCTTTATCACACGGCTGGAGTTTGCGCCTGCATGTTTGTGGTCTCAAGAAGGCAGCCTCCAGGGCGGTCGGCGATCCAACGGAGAGCAACCTGGGAAGCGAGGACGAGGGCCCATCTCCTAGGCAACCCGTACAACAGGAGCGATAGTTGCCCAGTTGTGATCGGAATCTGCATAATTCTTCATCCCACTCGGCGACAACTGGAGGGACACTTGGCCGGAAAGCCGAATTTGCGTCCACGTGGAATATAGGTCTCTTCCGTGAGAGTCGCGTACCCTGAAGCAACCGATGTCCTTGGAGTGCCGAATGGAATTGCCGCGATTGGGTGCGCGCACGAGCGCATCCTCATCGCAACGCGAATCCAGGAATGAAGTAAAGCGAGTTGGCGCAAGCGTCGGTTGTACAAACTCATCGACAAATGGGAAGCGGTTAGGCGAGGGAGGAACCGCTCCGCAGTTTACGGCCCGGTTCCAGATGAAAGATCAATAGAGCCGAGCAGATCCCGGCGACCTTGCATTAGCCACTATAGTCAACCAGAGCTTCTTCCCAAGGTTTTCATTACCTCTGGCGGGAGTTCTTCGAAGTAAAGGCCCCCCGACCTTGCGAATTGGCGATTCGAGATCCGGAGAACGAGCGCGACAGCGGCGAGAACAAGACAGATTGGAACGGAAAGTGGAGAATCTCCTGCTCATACTTTATAAACAACATTGAGATCGGAAGGAAGATAATCAAAAATCCCCAGAACAGGTACTGGATATTTGATTTGCCGGGTAGATATCGCACTGGATTGAGCCACCTTGAGCCTGTGCCACGCGCTATCTGCCTGCGGGACTCTTCCCTGCGAATGATGCAAACACGTGGTCGATGAGTTCCTGACGCAAGGTGAGGCGCAGATCGGTTCCAGGCTCCGGTTCAGTATTGGACTCAGGATGCAGCGCGGTCGATGGCGCGGGCGCTCCCGTATCGGTCGTGTTGACCACCAGAATGCCAGCCGCGTGCCGGTCAGGATCGATGAGTATCTCGGACGAAAATCCACCCTGGTCACCGTCGTGGTAAACGTAGCGGTGCCCGTTGAGACTTAGCACAAAGAAGCCGAGCCCCATTTTCGGTGCGTCCTTCGTGTAGGCGGTAGAGGTCTTGTCCTGCTCGGCAACCGGCAGCACGCCGGTCCATGCTTCCTCAAGAGAACTGCGCTTGAGAACGAAGTCGTAGAGAGGGTTGGCGGAGTCGCCGATAAGGAAACGGAGATACTTCACCATGTCTGTAAGGGGAGCTTTCAGGCCGCTGTTCGAGGTCGTGATTCCGGTATCGAAGTTGAACGGCTGCTCGGTGAGCTGGTCTCCGGCGCGCAGATAACTCACAGAGACATGCGATTCCAGAAAATAAGGAGAACGATCGAAGTAGCTCTCTGTCATTCCGAGCGGCTTCAGAATGTTCTTATCGATGTAGACTTCGAAATCGTCGCCGGTCAATCGCTCGATGATCTGGCCCAAAAAGACATAGCCAAGATTGGAATAGCTCCACTCAGTGCCTGGTCTGAACGCGACGTGCGTGTACGGAAGCATAGCTGCCACCTGGGCCCAGTGAGTCGGCTCAAAAGGCTGCCAGTTGCAGTTCGTTCGATCATCGCAGTCCCACGGCCACGTAGGATTGCGAAAACCCGCACTGTGCGTGAGTAGATCGCGAATCGTGATCGCATCGATCGGCCCGAATTCGTCGTGGACCTGCTGGAGTTCCGGCACATAGCGCACCGCAGGGTCATCCAGGGAGAGTTTGCCGCGATCGCGCAGCTGCAGGATGGCGATCGCCGTCATGGTTTTGGTGATCGATGCCCAGTTGTACGAAGTTTCGCCGTCGACATGCTGTTTCGTACCGTTCCGCATCACCCCGAAGAAAAACTCTGTTCCCGGCTCCTGCCCATGAAGGATGGCGATACCGCCTCCCACAATCCCGTGCTGTGCCAGGACGGTATCGAAGCGCTGATGCAACGCGTTGCCCTGCGCAAGCCCAGCAGGGGGTGAGAGCAGAACTCCCAACAAAAGGGTTGCGAGGATGATGCGTGCTCCGTTCGACATGTCGCCCATGATAATTGCTCCACTTCCTGGCTCGCGTGTCCCTGGTCAGCTCGTCGCCAAGGAGCCGTTGTGCAACCGGTGCTACGGATGACCAACTCCGCGGAAAATATACACGCCTCCGTGTGATTGCTGATCCCAGTAGACTACCCCGTTTCGCAGGCAGCAACCTCAGGGTCGGTTATGGGATGTTAGCCCTCGGCCACCCTCAACGTCAGAATGGCCTCCGCGACGCCTCGCCGCTCCGACGAATCCAAGGCGTGCTTATTGCGCTCCTCGAACAGGTCGGCCATCTTGGCGTTGTAGGCCGCGATCTTCTGCTCGGCTGGGGTTTTGGCGATCCCTGCTGTGTCTGGTGCTGGCATGACGCCTCCACTCCCACTTGTCACAACAAAGAATAACTACCCGCCATTGCGACAGAACCGGTTTAAGGGGCAATGCTTGGGGCGCTCATTCAGCCTTCCGGTACTACTTCAATGGCATTGATGGTGGGGTAATTTACTACTGGCGTGAAATTTAGTTCCAACAGACCTTGCGCCGTCGGTTTTAAATGATGAAATGTGGGCGTGGCGATCCCATCGGGATGGTCTTTCAGGATGTCGAAATCCTTGAGTAATACGGTGCCATTGCAGGAGACGTCAAAGATGCGGCTTGCGACCCCGCCCGGACCATTGTTCTTCGCTCCAAACCATCCTTCGGCCAGGTAAAGCTTGACGCTGTACTCCTGTTGGGGAACCACGGGGAGCAGGTAGCGGAAATGTCCGTAGCGCTCTGTCGCAAAAATCCTCGCGTTCAGGTCTTTGGGAGGATTGCCTGGTTGCGGAGTACGCCTGCCTCCCATGAAGAAGCGTTCCGGCCCCCACGTCTTTCCCTCCGCGTCATAGACAACTTCCGAGCCGGCAGTCATACGTATTGGAAGGGGATCGTCGGATGGCGCCGGAAGGATCTCGATTGCATTCAGAAACCCCAAATCGTTGAGGATGTCAATGTGGATGGTCCCGTCAGCCAGGGGATGCACTCCAGCGAAGAGGTTTGCCGTTGCAACATCGTTGTCCCCTGCCTGGTCCACAACATCTATTCCCACAGGTGGGCCGCTATTGATGGCAAAGGTGGTGTTTTGACCATTTACTTTGTCGTTTGCCGTATCCGCAAAGAAGAGTTCAATCTGGTAAGCGCCCTGCTTGACGGGGATCGCACATCGGAATATCCCTTTGCGGCCTTGCTGGAAGACTCCCTGATCGTCTGTACCCTTCACCGTGTGATCCGCATGTACAAAGCTGGTTCCCCCCTTGCAATACTGATTTGGAAGCCAGATTTGACCGGCAACGTCCACATAGGGCTTGGGCGAGTCTCCGGTAAGTAGCCGCAATGGACCGGATGGTGGGGCTGTCAAGGCAGGACCCGGGGCGGTTTTGTGGGCAGCAGACAGAACAGACCAATGCTTCGACAGATAGACTCCCGCGGTCGCAAAGCAGGCAACGAAAACCACCCCCGCAACCGCCCAGCGAAACCGTCCCGCCAACGTTGGTCGAGCGCCAGAAGGGATTCGAGATTCAGGTATTTCGTCATGCTGGGAATTCAAGCCGAAAGAGGGTTCTTCTTCTTTATGTATAAATTGAAGCACGTACCTGCCAGACGGCAACTGCATCTGGACGCTGTGAGTTGCACCTTCCTGCTGGTAGTACTGTTCAAGACGCTTTCGCAGGCTATATGCGGTAACCCTGACAATTGTGTCCGACTTGGGATCAAAGGTCGGAGGACGGTTGAGCGCCTCCACTGCAATGCTGTATTCCTTGACGTCCTCCGCATTGCCGGCAAAGTATTTCTCGCCGACGAAGGTCAGGAAATTTTGCATATTGGGCCCCTTACCCAGGAGACCTGATTGCAAGACGGCCCGAAACTCCTCCCGCTCCTCCCGAAGCGTCTTGGTGTGTAATCCTGCAGGGTGTTCAGCCATAAAACCCGACCGTTCGGTGTGCGTCCATCATATCAAACAGTCTATAGCGCTCAGTTAATTGCCGCATATTACACAAACTAAAGCGGATTATCCGGAGTCGAAAGACTGAGGCAAGCCATGCCGAGTGAATTGGACGCACATCTTTCTTGCGGCATGAATCGGTGTCGCTGGTCTTGCAAGATCGGCAACGACCAGTAACGGCGAAGATTGGAAACGGAGTAGTTTCCATCGAGCATTACACACTAACGCAACTTTAACGTTGATTGCCGGCTCGTTTGAATTGTTAAAGTTCAATTCGAAGATGCGAATTCATACGATGGATCCATGATTCCAGCTGACTGCCTCAGTCCAGCGGGTAGCCTCACTGTGAAATAACGGTTTACGCCTTGACTATGCCTGGGGTCTTTCGCCAGCCTTGCTGACGCAGTCGCAGCCGTTCTACAAAGGCTGTCAAGTTACAGACTAGCTTCAGCAGCAAAAGGGAATCTCCGATGAACAACTCGCTACATGAGCCTTTGATGCGTTCTCTATCTCTGTTGAAGAGTAAACTTGCGGGCCTGCCGTTTATGGTCATCCTCCTGTGCACAACAAGTTTTGCCCAAGCTGGAGTGTCCACAGGCTCCAATCCGCCGGCCCAGCCAACCGGGCTGGCCGCGACCTTTCAGCCGGGTGCCAATCCTCTGGTGATCACTCCCGGCACGGTTGGCTTGACTTGGACCGCAAGTTCCACCTCCGGGGTCACTTACAACATCTTCCGCAGCACGGCCAATGGGTTTGCGCCCGCCGCGGCGAATCAAATCGCCACCGGCCTGACAGCCGCGACGGTCAGCTACACGGATAGCACCGTAACCGCGAGCGTCCTCTACTACTACCTTGTTCAGGCGGTCAGCGCGGGCGGCACCATCGATTCCAACCAGGCCAGCGTGGTTGTGCCGGCGATCCAAAGCATTCTGCAGGATGTGGTCGACATCAACGCCGGCGACACCGGGACAAATACAATTGCAAGCACTCTGACCCCCTCCGTCTACTGGCTGCCGGATGGCGCGCCCAATGGCGCGTTTACAGTCACGGGCGGCGGAAGCGAAGGGGATGGGGCTCCCTCAATCCCAGCCGGCCTGACCGATGCAGCTCCGCTGGCCGTCTACCAGACGATGCACAACGGCACCTTCACATATGCAATTCCGAATCTGACGCCAAATGGCAACTATATCGTCAATCTTCACTTCGATGAAGACTATTTCCAGAGTGCGGGAAGCCGTGTATTCAATGTATTGATTAACGGCACAGTCGTGCTGCCGAACTTTGATATTTACGTTGCGGCAGGCGCAGCTCATACAGCAAACGTTCAATCGATTCCAGCAACTGCGGATAACACAGGTACGATCACTGTTTCAACCGCCGCAATTGCAAATAACCCGATTCTCGCCGGTATCGAAGTAGGCAACGGCGGTTATCCCGGCAATCCGCAGGGACCCAACCCGCCCGCGGCACCGACAGGCTTGACAGCTACGGCATTATCCGCGGCTCAGGTGAATTTGAGCTGGAATCCGAGCATCACCGCGAATGTCACCTACAGCGTCTTTCGCAGCACGACTGCAGGCTTTACGCCTTCGTCACTGACGCAAATTGCGTCGGGACTGGCGGCTACGACGTATCAGGACACTGCCGTCAGCGGCAACACCACCTATTACTACCTCGTGCAGGCGATTGCATCCGATGGCGTGAGCAATGCCACCTCCAATCAGGCCTCCGTTTTGACACCGCTCGCCGGCGGCGTAATTGAGAACACCGTCATCGCCATTGATGCCGGATTGAATTCAAGCTTCGTACTTCCGTACGGCATCTCCAACGCCGCATTCCCTGACAACCCGAATGTTGCGGGTAGCTTCATCTGGCAACAGGATGGCACGAATGCGGCATTGAACATCACGGAGACGGGCGGATCTCCCGCCGCGAATGTGGTGGGTATTACGCTTCCCAGCGGCATCCAGCTCCCGTATAGCACTGAATTTGTATTGCAGACGAATCGGACGGGCGCGTCCACTTGGAATATTGGCAACCTCATCATCGGACAGACCTACATTGTCGACCTCTTCTTTGAAGAGAGCTACTTCACAACTCCAGGCCAGCGCGTCTTCAACGTAACCCTCAATGGCATTCCGGCGCTGACGAATTTCGACATCGAGAACGTCACGGGTGGGGCGAACATCGGCACGGTGCAGTCCTTCGCAATTGAGGCTGTTTCGTCGACAGCCGATTCAACCGGGCACATTGTGGTTTCAACAATAGCTGTCGCGAATGCCCCCTTGATCTGCGGCATTCAGATCGGCACGGGCATTGTGGGCGTAGTTCCTGAAGCGCCTGCTTCACTAACGGCCACTGCGGTCTCGGACAGCGAAATCGATCTGAGCTGGCCGGCCAGCGTCACTCCCAACGTCACCTATAGCGTGTATGGAAGCACCACTTCCGGCTTCACTCCTGGAGCGGGAAATCTGCTTCAGTCCGATGTGACGGGGTTGAGCTATCGGCACATCAACCTGACGCCGGAAACTCCGTATTACTACGCTCTGCAGGCGGTAAACCCAAACAACGGTCAACCCATCACTTCGGGATTTGCTACAGCTTCTGCCACAACAATGCCCCCGCCCTGCTCTCAGGCGCCAACGGCCCCTGGAGTGGTTTCCGCAACTGCGGTCTCCTCCACCGAGATCGACCTGACCTGGGCGCCCAGCACGGCTCCCGTGGGCTGCATTGTTACCTACAACGTCTATCGCGGGACAGCCTCTGAAGCCGAGAGTGCGACTGCGGTGAATGGCAGTCCCTTGTTTCCATCCTTCTATGCCGACACCACATTGACGGCAGGCACACCGTACTATTACTACGCAGTGGCATCCGACAGCGCCGGCCCTTCGATAGCATCGGGTGAAGGAACCGCAACCACGCTGCCTGCCGGTAACTCTCTGTGGACCCTGGCCTGGGGAGATGACTTCGCCGGTGCGGCCAACACCACCTACGACCACACCAAGTGGTGGAATGAAGTCGCGGAAAACACCGGCAACAAGTGGGGTGACAACACCATTCAGTCCACCAGCGATAGCCTCCAGAATGTCTACCTGGACGGCAACGGCCACCTGGTGGAAGCAATGACCTATACCGCCAATCCAGCCGCTGGACAAACCAACTACACCTCGGCACGTTTGCATAGCATTGAGAACATTGGATACGGAAAGATCGATGCCAACGTTCAAAACCCCGCCGGTCAAGGCTTGGGCGCTGCATTCTGGGCTTTGGGAACGGACACTTTCAACTTCAGCAACGGCACGGTAAATAATCCAATCTCCACCACGAATCCGCCCACTGCCGGCGCAGTGCCATGGCCGAACTGCGGCGAGCTGGACATGATGGAGCTTCAGTCTTCCAGCCCGGCGCACAATGGCTCCACCATTCACGGCTTTGAGACCGATACCGCCACCAACTACGAGTACGATGGCCTGAGCGTTCCGATGGATCTTCCTGCCGGAGAGCCGAACTTCGATCAGGCATTCCACACCATCACGACCCTTTGGGGCCCCTATCACGTTCAGTACTTCATGGACGGTGTGCAGTATGGCGATGTGAACCTTGCGAACCTTGGCGCGTCCGATATTTGGCCGCTGATGGGACCGTCGGACAACTACACCATCAACCTGATCATCAGTTCAGGCGTAGGTGGAAATGGCGGGACCCCCGGCACGACAGGCTTCCCGGCTGACTACACCTTCGATTACGTTCACTATTCGACGTTGACTGCCGGTGTGCCCGCAGCTCCCACGGCACTGACCGTAAGCCAGGTATACAGCAACGCGGTGCAATTGAGTTGGACGGCCAGTCAGACGCCGAACGTGACGTACAACATCTATGAGAGCACGACTCCGAATGCCACGCTGGATTTGAGCACTCTGATCGAGCAGAACGCCAGCGGAACCACATTCATGGCTGGCGCCCTGAATCCTGGAACGACCTATTACTTCACGGTTCTGGCCTCGAACTGGGGCGGTGAATCGGCTGCCACCAGCGGTAACGTGGTCACGGCCACAACCTCGCCCACAGGAAACAGCACGGGCATCCTGCTGAGTGCAGGCGGCTATGCCGTCGGTAACTACCTGAACTCGCAGTATGTGACGGGCGGCAACACCAATTACCACTACGGCGCCCCGGTCGTTATTCCCCCAACAGTGACCAACCCCGCTCCGGAGGAGGTTTACACTACCGAACGCTGGGGAGCGGCCGCTTGGAACATTCCCCACCTGATTCCGGGCGCGGTATACACCGTGCGTTTGCATTTTTCGGAGACTACGCATACGGCGGCCAATCAACGCGCCTTCAGCGTAGCTATCAACGGCAATACCGTTCTCACCAACTTCGACATTTATGCGGTTACTGGCGGCCAGTTTACAGTCACCACGCAAAGCTTCCAGGTGCCGGCGGATGGAAACGGTGCAATTGGAATTCAAACCCTCGCCGGAACGTCCACAGTCGCCGGAATCGATGAGAACCCAACCATCAGTGCGATCGACGTGACGCCTGTTCCGCCCCCGCCGGCAGCGCCGACCGCCCTGATTGCAACAACTGCTTCCTCCAGCGAAATCGATCTGAGCTGGACGCCAAGCACAACAACCGGTGCGGAGTATCTGGTCTTCCGCAGTAACGCAAGCGGATTCGCGCCTTCGGCGGGCAATCAGATTACCTCCACCCCAATTTCCACTTCCACATTCGCCGATACCACTGCTGCGGCGGCCACAACGTACTACTATCTGGTGGAAGCGACCAACGCCAACGGGACCTCTGCAGCTTCCAATCAGGCCAACGCAACCACGATCATCGCCGCGCCGGTTGCGCCGACAGGCCTTACTGCAACCGCAATTTCAGCCACACAGATCAATCTGAGCTGGACGGCCAGTATAACTACCGGAGTGCATTATCTGATCTTCCGCAGCACGACCAGCGGGTTCACTCCCTCGGCCGGCAATCAGTTGATGTCTTTCGGAATCACAGGCACAACTTGGAACGACAAGACAGTGCAGCCCTCAACAACCTACTACTACCTGGTGGAAGCCACCAACGTTGGCGGCGCTTCCGCACCCTCGAATCAGGCCACGGCAACGATAAATAGCGCGGTGCTGACTTCTCCCACGCCTGGGCCAGGCACCATCCTTGGCGCCAGCAATGTAACCTTCCAGTGGACCGCCGGGATTGATGTCAGCGATTACCAGCTCAACCTCAGCGCCGTAGCTGCGGGCGGCAGCGACCTGTTCTTGTACAAGGGCACGGCCACTTCCACCATCGTTCCCACCCTGCCCGCAAACGGCGAAACGGTCTACGCAACGCTGTATTCAAAGATCAACGGAGTCTGGCAGTCCAACGCCTACCTCTATACCGAAAGCGGCACGCTCACTCCAGCGGTACTCACTTCTCCAACGCCTGGGCTGAGCACCATACTGGGCACCGGCAATGTGCTCTTCCAGTGGACCGCAGGAAGTCCGGCATCCGATTACCAACTCAGCCTCAGCGTAATTGCCCCCGGCGGCAGCGACCTGTTCTTGTACAAAGGCACGGCTCTCTCCACGACTGTTCCAACGCTGCCCGCAAACGGTGTAACCGTCTACGCCACGCTTTATTCAAAGATCGAGGGAGTCTGGCTGTCGAACGCCTACGTCTATACCGAAAGCGGCACGCTCACTCCGGCGGTACTCACCACTCCAACGCCTGGCCTGAGCACCATACTGGGCACCAGCAATGTGCTCTTCCAGTGGACCGCAGGAAGTCCGGCCTCCGATTACCAACTCAACCTCAGCGCCGTCGCGGCCGGGGACAGTGACCTGTACATCTACAAAGGCACAGCCCTGAAAACAACCGCACCAACCCTTCCCGCGAACGGAGTCAAGGTGTATGCGAGGCTCTACTCAAAGATCGACGGAGTCTGGCTCTTCAACGATTACGTGTATACCGAGCAGTAGTGGAGCCGAAAACCTCGCGCCGCGCTCAATTTGCGCAGGGCGGGCGACTGGCTAAAAGACACTGGCCGCGCCGCCGTTCCGGTACAACGATCGCCCGCCTGCAGCTTAACAGCGGAACACTGTCGGCCACTCGCGACGGAACTCCAAACCTGCTCGAAGCAGGTCATCTTCTCTCTCCAGCGCTATCTGAAACACCACCAGGAAATGAGTTCCGGGCGGATGACCGGCTACACGGACAGAACTCGAAAACCGACGTTATGTCCGGATTGCCGACTCGAACGAAGCCGCTGGCGCGGCGGACATTGCCTCGATGCGGAGCGATTAGCGGCGGTGGCTAAGGTAGTTTGGTTCACAAGGAAGGAGTTCCTTGTGACCAACTTACGCAAGCGGATGCTGGAAGAGCTTCAGCGGCGCAACTACTGCGAGAGTACGATCCGTGGCTATCTACGTGCCGTCGAGCAGTTCGCTGGACACTTTGGAAAATCCCCAGACAAGTTAGGGCCAGATGAGCTTAGAAGCTATCAAGCCTATCTGCTCACAGAACGCAAGCTGGCCGTGGGAAGCGTGGTGGCGCGCGTTCTTGCGCCGGTTCTGCCAACATGTGCTGCCCAGAGGCTTCGTCCGCATCCGCCACTTCGGCTATCTCGCCAGCGCCCACCGCACCTCTCTCCTCGCGCTCGCTCGGCAGCAGCTCGATTGCCCGCCCCTACCAAGTTCACATCTCACCAACTCCCCGATGGCCATCTGGCGGTGCCCGCGTTGCGGAGCCAACATGAACATCGGGCCCAACCTCACCGCGCAACAACTGGCGTATCGATGCAAGCTGACCGACTCCTCCTGATGCCTGCCCCATCCAAGGGCTCGCGAAGATGTGATCGCACGTCCCGGCCCACCTGTGTCTTCAGTGCGAAGTTGCGACCTAATAACCAATTCCTGCATGCACGTAGTTCCCGAAATCACTCGTCCCTGAGAGGTCTATCTCCGTTGCCGCCTTATCCAGCCAGAGTTTTCCAGCCTCTTTGTCCCATCCATCGAAGCCAATTCTCGCCTCTAGCTCCATAGCAGCGCCCACCACTGCCAGCGCCTTCCTTCAAGTCCCCTTATCGAAAATGCCTCGGAGCATCTCTTGCTCACCTACCATCCTGCCCCGAGCCATTTCCGATCAAGGCTAACGACAAGGCCACCTGGATGACCGCGCAGCGAAGCGCGCTCAATGGTATTCTTGGGCCCCGCGGCGTTCGGCAGGTAATCCGGAAGACCTCTGCCGTGACAGAAGTGCCTATGTCGCGCATGGTAGCGCCGTGACGAGTTCGGCCGGCAATCAATACCCATGCGCGAATCTGATCCGCAGGAGCGTCTCTGCGTGTACCCCGGCTGCGAGCAAATTCCGCTCGACGACCGAACGTATAAAATCGGTTTCGGTGAACTCGCAAGGGCATTACAGTCATTCAGATCGAGGGGTAATCACAACAACGAACCATAGTCCTGGCACAACTGGCCGTAGAACGAGGTTCTGATCGCTTCCAAATCATCCTTACAGTCAGCGGGGGGGTGTCCGTTGCATATGAGTGAATTCCGCGGATGCTCTGACCAGGACCGGAGTGTCTCGGTCCGCATCTTTCCATAAGGCCAGGAAATCTCGATAGCAATCCAGAGCTTTCGATGATTCTCCTGAGACAGCGTAGGCGCGAGCGAGCTGCAGCCGAGCCAGTGCCGCCAATGGGGTGTTCAAGACCAAGCCGGGATGGCCTATCAGTTTTTGAAACTCTGCGGCTGCCGCTCTGCCGTCGCCCATCAGAAGATACGCTCGGCCACGGACGTAGGCCGGGTAGAGAGAACTGGCTGAAAACTCATCCGTAATCGCTGTCTCAGTGGCCAGTGCAGGGCTCAATAACTGGATCGCCTTCCCGGGATTTCCTTGATCGATGGCAACTCGGGCGCGGAGAACAGGAAGCCAATACTTCTGAACAAAGGTGGCGGAGGGCGATTGCTTTTCCAGAGCTTCGCAGAGGCCAAGCGCCTTTGCAGAGTTGCCGGATCCGGCCCCGACAAGCGCATCGAGCGTCCTGACTTCCTTGCTGTCATCCAGCTTCCGCGCCTGCGCCATCAACGATTGCGCCTTCTGGGGAGAGCCCGCCTCGGCCAGCCACACCGCGGCGCACGCAAGAACGAGGGCAGCCGATGCCTTGTCACCATCCTTCTCCAACTGCCTGGCCGCGTTGGCGGATGCCGCAATCGACTTGTCGAACTCACCGCGATATGCGTAAGTGGTGGCCTGTTCAGAGAGCAATCGCCCCTGGGCCCCGGGCATGCCCGCAGACTGGTCGACTTCGCGCTGCATTTCGGACTGGTCATTGCGCAGAAATGAATCCCAGTAATTTACCTGGAGTAGGAAGTCGGTATGCATCTTGCGATCCGAGGCCTGCTTTAGCACTGCTTCGGCCTCATCGATGTTGCCGGCCATCATCAGAGCTTCGGCCAGATTGCCATAGGCGTTGGCTCGCTCCGGGGCCATCGCAAGGGCCCGTCGCAACTCGACGACGCCTCGCTCCGGTTGTCCGATGTTGGAGTAGGCAACGCCCAGTTCGCTGTGCGCCATCGCTGTGTCGGGATAATTCTGCAGGTGGCGCTCGTGAACGGCAATCTGCTTATCAAGCTCGCCGGTTACGTGGTGATAGTAGCGGGCATCGATCGCGTCTCTCTCTGGCTCCGTGACGCGATCTCTCAACTGGAAGGCGCGCGCCGCGTCGTCTTGGGCCGATTCTGAATCCCCCAGGTTGTTCTCCATGTCAGCCAATGCACCATAAGCCATGGCGAAACTGGGATCGATTGCGATGGCCTTCTTCAGCAAAGGAATAGCGGCCGCATCGCCGTGCTGGTCCCACGCGGAGAGCGCCATGCCGTATGTCTTCAGCGCGTCTAGCGACGGGGTGGTGGCTTGTTCGAGGGGAGCATTGTATCTACGGATGGAAGGCAGCGATTCGCCGAGCCGTTCGCGCAGCTTCTCGGATGTTTTGCCGAGAGCGTCAACAACATCGCCCTTGTTATCTGCTTCGACCTGCTCATGAGCGATGAGTTTTCCGTTTTCACAGCGAATAGCGGCAAGGCCAACCAGATAGGCGTTACCGACTCGGGAGATGGAGCCTTGTAGCAACGCCTTGGCGCCCATGCGCTGGCAAAGCTGAAAGCCCAACTGGCCATTGATGCCCTCCTCAGAGGAATGGCCCATCTGCTTGAGGACAACGGCCATCTTGCGGTCGGAGAGAACGTGGACATCGGGCGATTGCCGAATGCCAACCAGCAACGCCTGGCGCAGTGCGTCGTCGAAGACGGCCTCTCCTGTTGTGTTTTCAAAATCTGCAACCAGAATGGCGTCTTGGGGACTCAGCTGGAATGGAGATTGTTGGCGATAGAGTGTGACGCCGAGGACCGAAACACCCATCAGGAGAATGACTCCGCAAGCCATCCAGATGCGAACCTCGCGCGTTCCAAGTCTGTTCTTCGTTGGACCGGTCTGTGTCTCTGCCTCTGCTGTGGCAGGCAGGATCACTTGCACCATTCCTGCGTGATCTGTCTTGAGTGGAACAGTTAGTGGGGAAAGTGAAGTCTCTAATTCGCTTGAAGCGAGGACACCGGTGTCGACGACTGAGACGGAAGCCACAAATCGATAGCCGCGGCGAGGGATTGTCTCAATATAAGAGGGCCGGTCTGCGGAGTCGCGCAGCGCCTCGCGTACTTTGTTGACGGCCACGCGCAGGCTCTGGTCGAACTCAACGTAGGTGTTTTCCGGCCAAAGGCGAGCTTGAATCTCCTCCCTGGTGACAACCTCGCCGGCGCGCTCGACAAGCAGGACCAGCAGGCGCAACGGCTGATCCTGCAGACGGACCTTGTGGCCACGGTGCATAAGAGTGCCATCTTGCGGACTCAACACAAAGTCTGCGAAGGCGAACCTCATCGGCTGGGTTTGCGGCTCTGGCATTCTTGCGTAGTGGATCGGGAGGCGAACCTGCAAAGAGCATACCATTGGACGCAGTTAACATTCCTGCCAAATCACGCACAATGCACTCATAAACATAAAGTTAATCGTTAACAATCCCTTGATGGGCAGTTAATTTGACGCGTCGGGAATGCCGTGTGGAAATGGGACAGTCAAGCTTCCCCTTGAGGTTCCCCATGTTTCGGTTCCCAGCTCTCTGCACTTTGGCTATTGCCTTGCGCAAGCATGCCGTGCCTTCGATTCATCCCCGCAGAAGTGACTTTCCCCGGCCGGTTCGTTCGGCTCCTGCCGTGAGATACCGCGCCCACGCACGAGCATGTTTCATCGCATTCCTGCTTCTCGGCGGGCTTACGATTCCTGGCCTCGCCCAGACGGCGACCCCCGTAACGACGTTCCTCTCGTTCAATGCCGCACCAATCGGCGTGAGTGCCGGTTCAGCGCAGATACTGACGGCATCCTTTACCATCTCAGACTACGCGGGCAGCTTTACGCCGACCGCTACTCTGCACTATGGGCATGACTACACGCTCGGCACCGTAAGCTGTTTGGGGGCAGGGCCTGAGACTTGCACTGTCCCGGTCACCTTCCAGCCGACGCTGCCTGGCACTCGCAAAGACGCTATCTTCCTCATGAACGGCACGACTCGGCTGGCGACAATGCTGCTGGATGGGGTGGGGCAGGGGCCAATGTCGCTGGTGCAGCCGGGAGCGTTCTCGACCAGCGTCCCGTGGGTACCACAAAATCAGTACCTCTATCAGTCCGTGGCTGACGAGAACGGTACAGTCTACATTCTCGCTTCAGGTGGCTACTACCTGATCATCAGCGTGGATAAAAATGGTGTCGTCAAGCAGATCCCAACTTCGAATCACTATTACGTCTGGTCGATCGCTATCGACGGCGCAGGTGTGTTGTATCTGTTTGACGAGTCGAATGTTGTAGAGACCTATGACACCGTACAGGGAACTGTAGGCTCCTATCCCATCCCGAACCCGGGCAACGACACTCAGTGGTACCCCGGCACGATTGGGCCAGCCGGTACGATCGACATTGTCGATCAGATAAGAAACAACGGTTCGATCGACATGATCGGCGCGAACGGCGCGCCCACTCTGTTCGAGGTGCTCAATCCCGGGGTTCTTCAACCAGACACGATCACCGCCGATAGCCAGGGAAACGTCTTTGTGGGTGGCTACGAGATCAACGAAATCACGCCCGCTGGAGTGCAAACCCAGGTCAATACGGTTGGAGCCAGCGAAGGATTGGCCGTGGATGCGGCCGACACGCTGTATGCAACCCGATACAACCCCACGGACGGAGTGGCGGAATTGCCTGCGTCCGACTACTCCACGCCGATCGCTTCTTTCGGGAGGAGTTCTCCGCTGGGCATGTCTCTCGGTTCCGACGGGACCCTATACGTCTCGAATTATGTGAATCTGGACATCTTCGATCGATTCACAACGGAGACGGTTGACTTTGGCGAAGTCGATGCTGGTTCGTCGCAAACAAACTCGACCGCGAGCGTCTATAACGGCGGCAACCAGCCGCTGACCATCTCCGGCTTCACGTTTTCCACGCTTTCGGATTCGGGCTTCAGTCTCGACTTAAGTGGCGCGAATGAGTGCACATTCGGCATTGTCCTCGCTCCGGGAGCGCTGTGCCAGGCGAGCGTGGTCTTCGCTCCCACACATCCAGGTACGTTCTCGGGTACGATCTCAATCGTTTCCAACTCTCTGAACAGCGATGATACGAACCAGACCATCCAGGTGACTGGGACGACGTATGGCAGTTACGATGTGCTGAGCCCCAATCCGTTGGTGTTTCCGTCGCAGGCTGAAGGCACCAGCCAGACGTTAGCCGTCACCATGACCAACGAGGGCAATTTCTACCCCTCAACCGTATATAGCGTTGCCACTGACAACACGGCGTTCACAATTGCGCAAGGAACCTGCACCAGCGCACTCCAAGTTGGCTCGAACTGCCAGTTTCAGATCACCTTCTCACCGTCAGCGGCGCAGCCCTATACGGGCAATGCGACAATCGTCACCTACGTTTCCGGGACTGGACAGCCCTTCCAAACCATCACCCTGCCCTTGCGCGGCACGGGTAGCGAACCGGCTGCGGACACGCCGGTGATCACACCAGGCACCGGAACCTATTCCAGCAGCCAGCAAGTTGCCATCACCGACACCACTGCAAACGCGACCATCTACTACACCACCGATGGC
>Ga0302156_10001373_pt1 | contig 21636 bp, 19 predicted proteins | sample I_Bog_N3_2_FD_193503 | JGI IMG/M metagenome (GOLD analysis project Ga0302156, IMG submission 193503) | Peat permafrost microbial communities from Stordalen Mire near Abisko, Sweden - I_Bog_N3_2 | ecosystem: Environmental > Terrestrial > Soil > Wetlands > Peat | place: Sweden: Abisko, Stordalen... | reverse complement strand
TTCGCTCTTCGAGAACCCCGTCGATCCGGAGTTCCAAAAGCGCTACTAGTGTCCTGAGTCTGAAGTTCGCTAAACAACTGCGCTGTCATCCTGAGCGAACCGGGGTCCCCGGCGACAGGTCTTCGTCGCTGGGGTGGAGTTTGGGGGTGGTGAGTCCAAGGATCTGCGACTGCACTTCGAAATTATGCAACGAACTTTCGACTCAGGACTCCAGGTTCGTTTGAGTCTCGCGCAACGGCGGCCATCTCCTCAACAGGAGGTGGCCGCTTTGTTCTGTGATCAAAAGCCGCAGTAACCTTTCGCTCGCTCGTACATCTCACAAGAGGGTCGAACCATGAGCGCCGAAATCCTGAAAATCCAGCCCGAACCTGAACCGCGCACGCTCGGCCGCCGCGCGTTCATCATCGGTGCGGCAACAGCCGTCAGCGCCGCGGCCTTCTGGGGACTGCATCGCAGCACCATCGCCGCTGCCCGTCCGCTTGGTGCCGACGAAGGCCCTAAGGAAGTCACGGTTGCACTCTTCTCTGCCGATGGAAAGCGGACAGGAACAGCGACGATTCCACGCGTAATTAAGACCGACGAAGAATGGAAGCACCAACTCTCGCAAACTTCCTACTGGGTGACTCGCCACGCCGACACGGAGCGCGCCTTCACGGGCGATCTGCTCAACGAGCACGAGCGCGGCCTCTTCCGTTGCATCTGCTGCGACCTGGCGCTGTTCAGCTCCGAAACTAAATTCGACTCAGGCACCGGCTGGCCAAGCTTCTGGCAGCCCATCGCACAAGAGAATGTCGTGGATGAGGTAGACGGCAGCCTGATGGAAGTCCGCACCGCCGTCTCCTGCCGCCTCTGCGATGCGCACCTCGGCCACGTCTTCAACGACGGCCCCGCGCCCACAGGCCTTCGCTACTGCATGAACTCGGCGTCTTTGCGGTTCGTGAAGCTCGGTTGACCGCCGGCTTCATTTCCCCTTGTACTCCACAAACAGCTCCGGAAACTGCGCCTTCAGCGCCTCGATCTTTGGCCGGTCGCAAACAAGAATGTACGGGTTGGTTGGGTTCAGATCGGCATAGTGCTGGTGGTAGTGTTCCGCATCGTAGAAGCCCTTCAGCGGCGTGAGCTCAGTGACGATCTTGCCCCCATACACGTGCGCGGCGTCGAGTTGCGCGATGTAGGCCTCTGCGATCCGTCGTTGGTCGTTGTCCGAGTAGAAGATCGCCGAGCGGTACGACGTGCCCACGTCCGGCCCCTGGCGATTGAGCTGCGTTGGGTCGTGCGCCACTGAGAAGAAGATGCGCAGCAGTTGGCCGTACGTGATCTTTGCCGGGTCGTACACCACCCGAACGCTCTCAGCGTGGCCGGTAGTCTCCGTCGTCACCTGGTCATAAGTAGCCGTATCTGCCGAGCCGCCCGCGTAGCCAACTGTCGTGTCCACCACGCCCTTCACGCGCTCAAACACCGACTGCGTACCCCAGAAGCACCCACCCGCAAACACCGCCGTAGCCTTGCCCGGCGAACTCGCCAACGAATCATCCACAACGGCCGGGGGAACCGGGAATTTGCCGGATGCAGAGGCATTCGTCCGAAAGAAGAAACTCCAAACCAGAATGCCTGAAATTACAACGAACGCGACTGGAAGAAACCTGGACACTTGAAACCTCCGGGGCCGAGTGAAAAGGGGAAGGCCCGCTCCTCTAAGATGCGCCGCGGACGAAAACGTTACGAGAGACCGCGGCACGGAGTGAAACAGATCTGGTGCATTCTGCCCGCGCCGAATGCCGAACCGCAAGTATCCTCCCGGCCCTGATGCGCCTGACAGGAAAATCACCGCCCTCTCAGGGAACCAACCCCCGCCACCTCACGTATTAACGCAATATGCAATGCGTGGCCACATTAAGCTGGAACATGGTGGGACTGCCATCGCCGCCGAGACCCTCTCGGCGTACGATAGAGGCGCCGCAGATTGGCGTTTCTCAAACGCCAGTAACCGGCAATTCCAGCATAAGCAGGGGAGGCAAGGTGACGGCGCCAGACGCCCAGCAGCCCAGCGCAGGTGGAGTTCCGGTGGAGATCGATTGGTCTCTCACCGTCCGCCGCTGCATGGATGGAGACTCCAGCGCATGGGCAGACCTGGTAAAGACACACCACCGGCGCGTCTATGGCATCTGCTATCGCTTTACAGGCAACCCCACCGACGCCGAGGACCTGACCCAGGACGTCTTCCTCAAGGTGTATTCAAACCTCTCCAGCTTTGACACCGGCCGCGGCAGCCTGCAAGTGTGGATCACCACCATGACCCGCAACCTGCTCATCGACAACTTCCGCCGCACCCGCAACCAGCGGGCTACGTCTTCGCTGGATGAGGGCTGGGAGTCGTCAGAAGAGATGGTTCCCGTCGACCGGCTGGTTCAGAAGGGGCCCTCGCCCCACGAGTCGGCTGCGCAAAAGGAATTGGCGGCGATGGTGCAAAATGCCCTCGCCAAGGTCTCCGTAGAACTCCGCGAAGCGGTTATTCTGCGGGACCTGCAAGACATGGATTACAAGGAGATTGCCCAGGTATTGGGCATACCCGAAGGGACGGTTAAGTCCCGCATCAGCAGGGGACGTGCGGAACTGGCGCGCCTGCTGGAACGTAATAAACGGGAGGTGATGTGAAATGACCGAGCGCAATGACAATCCGAGATATCAGGCAGCGGGTTCCGCGGCCTGTGGCCAGTGGGAGACACTGCTGGCCGATGCGCTCGACGGGACCCTCAAGCCCGAGGATGAGGCAACTTTTTCCGCCCACATGGCGGTGTGCCCTTCCTGCGCTGAGCTTTTCGAAGAGGCACGCCGAGGTCGCGAGTGGCTGGACTTCCTCTCCACCGAGCCGGAAGTTCCAGCCGGCTTGCTGGATAAGATCCTGGCGCAAACCGGCCCCGGACAAGTGGAAGGCTACGGACTGATACCCGCGCCCAGCGCAGGCATGCCCACGCTGCAACCCTGGCAACAGCCGGGCTTTGCCGGCCAGATTCGCCGCTTTGCCCAGCCCCGCCTGCTGATGACCTTCGCCATGGCCTTCTTCTCTATCGCTCTCACGCTCAACCTCACCGACGTTCGCCTGAGCAGCATTCGCCTGAGCGATCTGCGTCCTACAGCGGTTCGCTCGTTCATGGAACGCCGTCTGACCATGGCCTCTACGCCCATCATTCGTTATTACGACCACCTTCGCTTTGTTTACGAAGTCGAATCGAGAATGCGCGAGCTGCGCCGCACCACAGAGAGCGAAGGCGGCTCCGAGGGACAGCAAAGGCAGAAAGACAACACTCCGGGCGAATCCAGACAGGCGCCGAACAAAGATGGGGGCTCTCGCATAGAGCCTCCGCTCCAGTCCGTAAGCCCGGCAAACATCGATTCCAACGAACTAATGGAAACTTCCCTCACATTTCACTCTCCGGTGTATCCGGCTCGGCACACCCCGTCCGGCAGCTCCGACAAGGAAGTACGGGAAAGGAGCACAACATGGACTGCGTAAATCACAGTGGTGTGACTGCCACTTCCTTTTGCCAGAACTGCGGCAAGGCGCTTTGCGGCCCTTGCATCCGCACCGCGGCGGGAGGACAAATTCTCTGCGAACCATGCATGAACGCATGGCAAGCCTATCAACAGCCGTTTATTCCGGCTGTTCCGGGTTCTCCCAACCCCTCTGCCGCCGCCGTCCTCGGCCTCATTCCGGGCGTGGGCGCAATGTACAACGGCCAGTTCTTCAAGGGCCTCATCCACGTGGTCATCTTCGCCGTGCTGGTAAGCATTACGGAGTATCACGGGATCTTCGGAATCTTCATCGGCGCATGGGTTCTCTACCAATCCTTTGAGGCCTACCACACGGCAAGAGCATTGCGTGACGGCCACCCTCTGCCCGATCCGCTCGGTCTGAACGAAGTGGGCAACTGGTTGAACCTCGGCAGCCGTACGCAACATCCTGGACAATATCCAGGTGTGCCCCCAACTGGCCAGCCTCCGGCGAGCCCCGGCGCTTACACGCCGCCGCCGGGAGCCTACCAGCCGCCCTACACAGGCGGAGCGTACCAGCCACCCAGCCAGAGCCCATATCAGTCGCCGTATCAGGCGCCTTACACGCCGCCTGCCTCCGGATACACGCCGGTAGCGGGCGCCACTGACCCGGTCAATCCGAATCCCGCCAATCCAGGTGTCGCGCCCCAAGGGCCCGACATCATCCAGCCGCTCTTCTGGCGTCGCAAAGAGCCGATCGGCGCTATCGTCCTGATCGCTCTCGGTGTTCTCTTCCTGCTGGGGCAGCTTGATATCTTCCACGGCCGCCTCATCGAGTTTGCCTGGCCTCTGTTCCTCATCGGGATCGGTGTCTGGCTCGTCGTTCGTCGCATCGGGGAATCGCAAGGAGGTCCCAAATGAACAGATATTTCCTTATTCGCCGGCTTCGCTGGCCCGCGGTGCTCCTGCTGGCCGGATGCGTGGCCCTGCTCAAGCAGACCGGAGTGATCGAGCATTTCTGGAGCCTGTTCGTTCCTTTGTTCCTCATCATCATGGGCCTGCTTATGCTCGCTGAGCGTATGTCCCTGACGGCCGATGGAGACTTTCCCGCCGGCTACCCAGGCTCTCCATACGCAGGCTCGCCCTACCCCGGCGCACCTGCCGCCACGCCCGCACAGCCCGCTGCGGCTGAAACCACATCCATCGTCCCCTCTTCTCACGACTTCGGAGACAGCAACGGAGGACAATCATGAGCACCGTACCTCCTTCCACACCTCCGGGCGGAACACCGCCCGGGTACCCCCCTTATGACCCGAAGATGCAATGGCGGGTCTATCGTGAGCAGCAGCGAGCTGCCTGGCGCGCCCAGCGCGACGCATGGAAAGCCCAACGCTACGCAGCCAGGGCCGGATACGTTGCCGGTGCTTACGTTCCCCGCGTTCCGTCGATCGTTGGGCCCATCCTCCTCATCGGCGTCGGCATCATTGCCTTGCTCATCGCCACGGGCCGCCTGGTGGCCGTTGATTTCTGGACCTGGTATGGCCATTGGTGGCCAGTACTGCTGATCCTTGCCGGCCTTGCGCTGCTCGGCGAATGGGCCCTCGATCTACGCAGCAAAACGCCCGTCCGCCGCGGCGGCGGTTTTGTCGGCATCATCATCCTGCTGGCCCTCATCGGCGTCAGCGCAGCCGGATGGAATCACTTCTGGGGCCCCTTCCGCGCGCAGTTCGGCGACAACGGTGACGACTTCTTCAACTCGTTCGGGCAGCCTGAGCACGATTTCGACCAGCAGGTGCTGAACACCCAGGTTCCGGCCAACGCCAGCATCGAGATTCAGAACCCGCGCGGAGATATCAGCATTACCTCCTCGGACGGTTCGAACGTCGAAGTGCAAGCCCACGAAGTGGCCTATGCCGGCTCTGACAGCGAAGCGAAGAAGATCTTCGACTCTGAAGCCGCAAACGTCAAAGTCAGCGGCAACGCCGTGCTGGTCAAGTCCGACAGCAACAACAGCGGGCGCCTCAACCTCACCGTCTCCGTTCCCAAATCCGCAAGAGTCACCGTGGATGCGGGAAGGGGCGACGTGACTGCGGCCGGCCTGGGCGGTGGCATCAACGTTACCGCAGCCCACGGCGACATTCACCTGAGCGCCATCACCGGCTCTGTACAGGTCCACTTCGCCAATGGCCGTCACGACTTCTCCGCCCACGATGTGAGCGGCGATGTCACCGCCGACGGCGACTGCAATGACCTTACCCTCTCTGAAATCAAGGGAAAGATTACGCAGAACGGCGAGATCCTCGGCGACGTTCACATCGAGAGCGCGGCGGGGCCGATCCACCTGCACACCTCCGTGACCGAACTCCAGGTGGCTGAGCTGCCCGGCGACCTTACCCTCAACTCCGATGATCTGCGCGTCACCGAAGCAAAGGGCCAGGTGCGCGTGACCACTCACTCCAAGGACGTTGACCTGAGCGAGATCTACGGCGACACCTACGTGGAAGACCGCGACGGCCGCATCTCCATCGAGCCCGCCGGCAACTTCTCCATCGATGCGCGCAATAGCAAGGGCGATGTCGAAGTGACACTGCCCCCCAACGCATCGGCTTCTGTCAGCCTGCACACGCGGAACGGCGACATCGTCTCCGACTATCCAATGCCTTCAACTGAGGGCGAGAGCAAGTCGGCTGCCTTCACTATCGGCAGCGGCTCTGCGAAGATCTCGCTCACAACTGACAACGGGGATCTGCACATCAAGAAGGGATCGACAGCCCCGCCGCCGCCCCCCTCGGTTGGCGCGGCGCCCAAGGCTCCTGGATCGCCAATGGCTCCGGCCGCGCCTCACCTGAAGGCGCCAAAGACAGATCAACAGCCGGTCACGCAGTAAAACTCACTCGCTCCGCAAACAAAACAGCCGTGGAAGGTTCAATCCTCCACGGCTGTTTTGTTTTGAGACTTCATCCGTAAACTGCGAAGCGGAGTAGCGCCGCTCTCCAGAGCGGCTGTACCGGCGGCGTCCACGCCGACGGAATCGGTTTGCGGGCCAGGAGGCCCGCAAGACAGCCGACCTGGAGGTCGGCGCTACTCGATCACCTCGCGTTCTACGCGAGGCGCAATCCGCGTGAAGATCTCCCACGGAATCGTCCCCGCGGCCTCGGCATGATCGAAAGCTGTGATCGATTCGCCGCCCTGCGCACCAATGATTACCACCTCATCGCCCACCTCAACGCCCGGTATCTCCGTCACATCGAGCACGCTCTGGTCCATGCTGATACGTCCCACCAGCGGCGCTCTCTCGCCCCTCACCAGCAGGCTAAATCGATTGCCCAGCCTGCGGTCGAGCCCGTCGCCATAGCCCGCCGCCACCAGCGCCAGCTGCATCGGCTCGGTAGCCACAAACGTCCCGTTGTAGCCCACCGTCGTGCCTGCCTGAACCTCGCGCACACTCACCACCCGGCTCTTCCAAACCAACACTGGTTTCAATTGAGCGCGGGCCTTCGCCACTCCTGCAGGTTCTTCCGGTTCGAACTGGGGTGCGAGCCCATAGAGCGCCAGCCCCGGCCTCATCAGCGCCCGCATTGAGTGCTCATTGGCGATCTTTCCAATCGCCTGCGCAAGGCCGCTCAAAACCGCGGCTGAGTTCCCCACATTCAAAATCTCCGGTCGAAGCCCGGCTGCATGAATCCGCTCTAACGCCACATGCAGCCGCTCCAGTTGCTCCCGGTTGAGGACGCCATCCCCCTCGTCCGCAGCATAGAGATGGGTCATCACGCCTTCAAGCCGCAGCGCAGATCCGGTGCCAAAGCGGCCCAGAAGTTCTTTCAACCCATCAAGCGACGCGCCCTGCCGGCTCATGCCCGTATCGATCTCCAGATGCACCGGAACCGATCCCGCCCCAGCCGCCGCCGATCGTGCCGCGCTTTCAATCGCTGCCCTTGCAATCTCGTCGAGCTGCCACGGCTCCCACACCACCGCGGTCAGTCTGCCCGCCACAAGCGCCGCTCCCTGCCCGGGAAAAACTCCGGCAATCACCAGAATGTGCACATCGGGGCAAAGCGCGCGCGCAGCAATTCCTTCTTCAACGCTGGTTACTCCCAGCCACTTTGCTCCTGCCCGCACCGCAGCCGGAGCGCACAACGCAACTGAGTGGCCATAGGCATCGGCCTTCACTATCGCCAGCAGATCGGCGTCTTGACCGGTCAGGCCTCCGAGGAGTCGGAAGTTCTCTTCTAGGGATCGGGTCGAGATCTCAACCCAGCAAGGGCGGTTTGGCATCAGTGCGTCCAAACGTCAGTTTATCGCGCCCACCGGTGGTGCTATTCCGGGATGCGATCTTCAAATCCGTTCACCCGAACATCACCCGGCACTCATCGCACCAGCGCAAACGCCACCAAGGTTTCACCGCTAGTGCCAAGCTCCCCCACGATCTTCGATTCCAGCGCGTGCGGAACCTCCATCTCGCAAGCCTTCACGTCCTCCTGGCTTGCGCCGTCAAAGCAAAGCTCGCAGTGGCCAAGTTCGTCTCCTTCGCCCATCCGTACCGGCGGTCCAAACACCCTGCAAGTCATCGGCCTCCACGCGTACACGTCGCACCGCCCGGTCTCGGGATCGAGTGCCGGGCAGGCCGCGTCATTCGCAAACTCCTCAAATTCCTCGATCTCTGCTTCACTCTCCCCCAGCATCCCGGTCCGCACATCTCCCGGAAACGCCTCCCCGTGCTCGGCAATCCACGCCCGCGCTCGCCTCTCCAACTCCGTCGCAAGCTTCGGGTCAGAACTCCGCAGCGCCTCCATCCCCGCCTCCAACCGAAGCGCATCCAACTCATTGATGCGAAACGCCCCAAAGCAGCACTGCGTGCAACTCTCCCGGCAAACCAGCCATGCGCCGGCGCGACGGGCCACATCGCCCAGCGCCGCATCCATAATCTGCACGAGTTCAGAGTCACCGAATGGAAGCTTCATCACGGCAAGCATAGCGCCTCCGGAAGGGCAACCGAGGATCTGTCTGCCCAGCCCGAGCCTCCCAACAGAATCCCTTGATCCAGATCGCCGCCAGGACTAGTCTTTCTGCGGAGGTCCCCATGCCCGCATCCCCAGGCGCCGTCATCCCCGCTCTCCGCTACAACAACGCTCCCGCTGCCATTAGCTGGCTGTGCGATGTGCTCGGCTTCACCCGCCACACAGTCTTTGAAGGCGAGAACGGAACCATCGCCCACGCCGAGCTCTCGTTGGGCAACGGCATGATCATGCTCGGCTCCGCGAAGGACGACGAGTACGGGCGCAGATTCAAGTCTCCAGCTGAAGTTGGCGGGATGGAGACCCGCAGCGCCTACATCTTCGTGCCGGATGCCGATGCGGTGCACGCACGCGCCGTAGGCGCCGGAGCAGAGATCATTCGCCCACTCCAGGACACGCCCTACGGCAGCCGCGAGTTCGCGCTCCGAGACCCCGAAGGCCACTCATGGAGCGTCGGCACCTACGATCCATGGGTGCCCCAGGCGTAGCCCCGCGCCTCCGCTTGACCCATTCCGGTAGACTCGTTGGGTAAATCCCCGGAGGCTCCGATTGCGTTCGAATCACTTCATTGCTGCTCTTTCACTTGCCCTTGCTCTCACCGCTGCACACGCCCAAAACGGTCGCCTCCTCGTTGCGCAAAAGGGCGACCAGAGCCTCGCCATCGTCGACCCCGCATCCGGCAACGTGATTGCTTCGGTTCCTGAGGGCGGCGTTACCGGCCACGAAGTAATCGCCTCGCCCGACGGCCGCTTTGCCTATGTGCCCATCTACGGCAATTCCGGCGTTGGCATGCCCGGCACAGACGGCGCCAATCTCGTCGTCATCGACATCGCCGCGCACAAGGTCGTCGGCAGCCTTGATTTCGGCCATGGCGTCCGCCCGCACATGCCTCTCTTCGGGCCAAAAGACGGGCTGCTCTACGTGACCACCGAGCTTGACCAGGCCATCGCGCTCATCGATCCCGCAACCTTGAAGATCGTCGGCCATGTTCCGACCGGCCAGCCCCAGAGCCACATGCTTGCCCTCTCTCACGATGGCCGCCGCGGCTACACCGCCAACGTCGGGCCCGGCACCGTCTCCGTGCTCGACATTGAGGCGCGCAAAGTCCTCACCATCATCCCTATCTCCACCAATACCCAGAGGATCTCCATCTCCAACGACGACCACTGGGTCTTCACCGCCGATCAGACCAAGCCGCAGTTGGCCGCGATCGATACGTCCACCAACAAAGTGGCCAACTGGATTCCGCTCAGCGGCCTGGGCTATGGCAGCGCCATCACTCCCGATGGCCACTGGCTGCTCATCGCCGTCCCCTCCAAAAACAACGTCGACGTCATCGATATGAAGGCGATGAAGCTGGCGCAGTCCATCCCCGTCTGCGCCGATCCCCAGGAGACGCTCGTTCGCCCAGATGGCAAGGTCGGCTATGTCTCCTGCGTGGGAAGCGATCAGGTGGCCGAAATCGACCTGGGGACAATGAAGGTCTCTCGCCTCTTCGCCACCGGAAAGGGGACGGACGGGCTGGCCTGGGCGACTGGGCACTAGCACGTCACCGTTCTGGGATGCTTATGGTAAGATACATAGTATGACAATGCAGGCGGCATCTCGGAAGATGAAACGGAGCTTCACTTTGACACCGGAGGTCGTGGCCTTCGTCGGGGAGATGCGCCAGAAGCGCGGAGCCGGATCGGACTCTGAAGCGCTTGACCTGCTGCTGCGCGAGGCGATGCTGGAAGCGAAGCGCCAGCAAATCGACGCAGCTTACAAGGATTATTACGACACTGCCTCAGACGAAGACCTTGCTGAGCAACTGGAGTGGGCGAAGATGGCTGGGCCGAGCGTTCTTGCTGAAATGGACTCCCCAGAAGCTCAGCTGTGAGCACGTCATTGGCGCGCTATCCGCTTCGAGGCGAGATATGGTGGACACACTTCCCGACAGACCCACCCGAGAAAGGGCGGCGTCCGGTCGTCATCGTGTCAGCGGACGGCCGCAACTGTCATCCAAGATCGAACACCGTACTGGTAATTCCCCTTTCTACTTCAATCCACAAATCCCGCCCCGCCGACCTTTTGCTGCGATCGGGTGAGACTGGTCTCCGCGAAGATTCAGTCGCGCAGGCAGACAACATCTGCACTGTGAGGCGAGCAGATCTGGACGAGCCTGTCCTTGGCCATCGGGCATTGACTTCAAGGCAGATTTGTCGGCTTGCCGAGCTGGTTCGGTTGGCAATGGGATGCGTCGAATAGTGCGGCTTAGTGGATCGGCCGCTCCCAGTTCTCCAGCGCCTTCTTGAACTCGCTCATGAACTTGCCGGAGTCGGCCCCATCAATCGTCCGGTGATCGAAGCCCAGGCAGAAGTTCTGCATCCACCTGATCGCAATGGAGTCATTCCCTTGCGCGTCGGTCATCACCACCGGCTCTTTCTTAAGGCCGCCAATGGCCAGGATCGCCGATTCGGGCTGATTGAGAATCGGCGTCCCAAACTCTCCGCCAAACACGCCTGAGTTGGTCAGCGTGAATGTCGAACCGCTGGCCTCCTCCGGCTTCAGCCTCTTGGCCCGCGCCCGTTCCGCCAGGTCGGCAATCGACTGTGCCAGTTGCGCAAAGCTGCGCCCTTCGGCCTCCGTCACCACCGGCACAATCAGTCCCCACTCGAGCGCCACCGCTATGCCCAGATGGACGTGGTCGTGATAGTGGATCGTGTTGCCTTCAACCGATGCATTCACGATCGGATACTTCTTGAGCGCGTCAATCGCCGCCGCCGCAATAAACGGCATGAGCGTCAGCTTGACGCCGTGCTTCTGCTCAAACGGCACCCGTTCCCGTTCACGAAGGCGCGCGATCCGCGTCATGTCCACCTTGTAGACGGAGTAAACATGCGGGCTGGTCCTCACGCTCTCCACCATCCGCTGCGCAATGATGGCCCGCATCTTGCTCATCGGCACGCTCTGGCCCATCAGCGCTGCAGCAGCCGGCTGGGCTTGCTGCGCGGACACTGACGGAGCCGGCACTTTGGCACTGCCGGGGCCGTGCTGGCTAAGCCACCTCAACACGTCTTCCTTGGTGATGCGGCCTTCTGACCCTGTTCCCGGAATCTGGTTGAGATCGAGCTGGTTCTCTTTCGCGATCCGCTTGACCAGCGGCGAAGAGCGCAACCGTTCCCCCGCAGCGCGTGCAGACGGCGCAATATTCTCCGGCTGTGGCATCGCCAAGCCCCCCCCGGTAGAGCCCTCATCAGGCTTTTGAACGGAACCCTGAACCCTGAACCCTGAACCCTGTCCTCCTATCACCGCCACAACCGTGTTGATCTCCACCGTCGCGCCTTCCCCAACCTTGATCTCCGTCAGCACCCCGGCAACCGGCGAGGGAATCTCCGCATCCACTTTGTCAGTGGAGATCTCAAACAGCGGCTCGTCTTTCTGCACAGCTTCCCCGGCCTTTTTCAGCCACTTGGTAATGGTGCCCTCGAAGATCGACTCGCCCATCTGCGGCATCACCACATCAGTCCCGGCGGTCCCAGCCTCGGGCTTCACGTCTGATCCCTGATCCCTGACCTCTGTTCCCTGTTCCCTGTTCCCTGTTCCCTGTTCTTCCACCACCGCAACCACAGTGTTGATTCCGACCGTCGCGCCCTCGGCAACCTTGATCTCGCTCAGCACACCCGCCACCGGCGAAGGAATCTCCGCATCCACCTTGTCGGTCGATATCTCAAAAAGCGGCTCGTCCTTCTGCACCGTGTCCCCGGCCTTCTTCAGCCATTTGGTTATGGTGCCCTCGAAGATCGACTCGCCCATCTGCGGCATCACCACTTCGGTTGCCATAGGTGCTCGGTCCCTTTCTTGGCCGTTCAGCGGATGACACCACGCCAAACTCCGGGCTCTCGCCCTGCCGGATTATAAATCGCGGCCCATAGAACGGCGTCTGCGCCGATGGCGCTTCTGCATCTCAGGCTCGCCTCGGTCGATCGGGAATCCCCATCAGTCGGGTTACCTCTTCGGGAATCTGCAGCGGCGTGTCTTCCGCCGGAAACTCAACAGCCGCCGGACCGGCCAGGCTCCGCAGCGAATCCAAACTCTCTACCGCCAGCACCTGCTCGTCGAAAACCTGCCCAAACTGACGTGCCGCCTCATACGCAGCGGCCTCCAGCGTTGGCATCTCCGCGCTCGGCAGGCCCGCACTCGCGCGCTCCACCTCCAGACTGGTCACAGGATGATCGGGAATGCCGCAGGGAATAATCAGGCCAAAGTCGCGCAGATCCGTCATCAGGTTGAACGCAAACCCATGCGACGTGATCCCCCGCGCCACATGGATCCCGATCGCGGCAATCTTTCGCTCCGGCCCCGTCGCCCTGTCAGTCCCCGGTCCCTCGTCTTCTGACCCCTGGACCCTGAACCCTGAACCCTGAACCCTGAACCCTGTCTCTCGGCACCACACCCCCGTCAACCCCTCAACCCGCCCAGCCCGCACGCCATAGGTCAGGCACACCCTTATAAGCGCCTCTTCCATTCCCCGCACAAAGTCCACCGGCCCCATGCGCGGGCCGTTCGGATTCCTGAGCGTCCGCAGATCAAAGATCGGGTAGCCAACCAACTGCCCCGGCCCGTGGTAGGTCACGTCGCCGCCGCGATTGATGGAGTGCAGCGTGATGCCGCGCCTCGACAGTAGCTCTTCCGAAGCCAGCACATTTACCCGACTCGCGTTCCGCCCCAGCGTCAAGACAGGCGGATGCTCCAGCAGCAGCAAGGTGTTCTTGAGTCGCCCCGCGCCCACAAGTGCAGCGATCTCTTCCTGCAGCCGCAGCCCTTCCGCGTATCCAACCCGGCCAAGATAGAGAGTCTGAATCATCTTCCTCAATTGTAGTGAAGGCCGGCGCCCACACCTCGGCTCAACCACGGCTTAACGAATCCCCTCCAGCCCTTACTTGCGGCTTACCCGCAACACCCATGCCGGCTGAGCTCGCAGTTCCTCCGGCAAATCGGGAAGCTGCACCGTCACTCCATCTTTCGAGCCCTTGAACTTCAACGGCACATCGGAGCCAAGCAGCGTGACCGCCTTCACGCCCGTCACGTCCTTGAGCAGAAAGCTGCCCCCCGGCCAGCGCGGCAGAATGGCAAACAGGTCGTCGCCTTTGGTTGTGAAGAACGCCTCAATGGATGCTTTGCCCGGTTGTTGCTTCTCCGTCAGCTTCGTAACGTCATACTCAGCCTGAAATTCCGCGTTGTACCCAACCTTGGGAACCGCACCCGCGCTCCATTGCCGCGTCAATTTCCAGGGCCGTGTTCCATAAATCGCGTCGCCGTTCACCTTGAGCCAGGTGCCCATCTGCTCCAGCCGCTCCTGCATGATCACCGGAATCGTGCCGTCAGCGTTTGGCCCAATGTCGAGCAGCAGGTTGCCGCCCCTGCTCACAATGTCTACCAGCATCGTCACAAGCTCGCGCCCCGTGTGGTAGTCCTCAAGCCGCTCGGCGCGGTTGTAGCCGTAGCTGAACCCCATGCCACGGCTCTCTTCCCAGGGATGGTCCATCCCGCTCATTCCCGGTGTGTACTCCGTGGTCCAGTAGCCGCCGTGCTTGTGGCGCGTGTCAGACCCCCACCGGTCGTTGATCACCACTTCGTCCTTCACTGGGGATTCATTCAGCAGCCACGCCAGCAGCTCCGGACTCCGCCAAAAAGCGGATGTCTGTTCCCACTCCCCATCGCTGAAGATGATGGACGGCTTGTAGCGGGTGACCACATCTTTGAACTGCGGCATCATGTGTTCGCTCACGTAGCGCGGCTTATCGGTGAGCCACAGCGGGTTGTACCACTCGTAGAGCGAGAAGTAGATGCCCATGCGCAGGCCTTTCTTGCGCACCGCGTCGCTCAGGTCGCCCAACAGATCGCGCTTCGGACCGACTTCAACGGCATTCCACGGCCTGCCCCAGGTTGCCGAGGCTTCCTTGCTGGGCCAAAGCGCGAATCCCTCATGATGCTTCGAAGTCAGCACCACATACTTGGCGCCTGAACGCACAAACAAGTCAGCCCACTGGTCCGGATCGAACAACTGCGCCCGGAACTGCGGTGCGAAGTTCTTGTATTCGTAGTCGGCGCCGTAGACCTTCTGGTGGTAGGCCCAGGTTCCGGTCTCAACAGGATTTGCCTTGGGGTTGTCCCGGCCCTCGACCATCTGGTGCCAGTACCACTCCGCATAGGCCAGTTTGCCGGGAATCACCGGAGCGTACGCCGGCACTGAGTACACGCCCCAGTGAATAAAGATGCCGAACTTGGCGTCCCCAAACCAGCTCGGCGTGGGCCGCTTGTCAATCGAGTCCCATGTGGGCTGGTAGGTCTGTGCGGACAGAGGAATCGCGGATAGAATCGCGGCGAGGGCAAGAAGAAACAGAATTACGCGCTTCATTTTCAGGTCCCTTCAAGTGAAGGGAAATCATCGCACACAGTCGTCGAGAAGGTAAGCAGTTCTACCCGGCGAACAGTAGAGCGGATTAAAACAGCTTTCTGAAAAGCTCGCCGGACGGTAGGCCGGGGATTTATCCCCGGCACAAAGCCCGCAGAATCACCGGTGGCTTTAGCCACTGAGGTATGCTTCTCGTCCGTTTCAACCCGTATTTCGGGTTCTTCCGCAACCTCTGAAGCCCAACCTGCGTCTGCCGGCTTTCCTCAGCCGGCTGCGCAGCCCTTTTTGCGGCAATCCACATCCCGGCAGTCTCTATTCCTCAAGCCGCGCCGCAAACAGCTTTGCGAACACGATCCGATGTTCCCAGGCCACCAGCGCCCACAAAAACGTGGCAAACAACCCCAACCCAATCCCGCGTGGGTTCATCGTAATGTGAAAGACGAGGATGTTGAACAGCACGGGACCAAGCAGCGTAAGCCCCAACCCTACGTAACGGTTCACCAGAAACAGCAACCCGGAGACAATCATGACCGCGCCAATGAAGTAGGCATAGTGGGATGTGAAGAGAACCCGGAAAAAGTCTCCAGGCAGGCCCGTGGGCAGCGGCCCCATGGGGATGAAGTTGAAGAAATTGTTGAGCCCGAAGACCAGAAACATCAGGCCCAGCAAGTACCGGGCAATCATCGTAACAATCTTCATAGAGTCTCTCCTTGGAATTGGGGTTTGGAGTTCATCGAAGGGGGATCGACTGGGCCGGTTCTGTCGAAGGATGGCAACCCGTCTGCATCAGATAGATGGCCAGTGATGTCGCGCCGATTCAAACCATTCGACTCCGACGTGATCGAAGGTTCGAATCCGGCGGCTAAACCAGATTCGCGCTAAACTAAAGTCTGGCAGGAGGACCGGGCGGTCGCTGCCGGGAGTTGGCGCAAGCCGCCTTCCGGGGGAGGAAAGTCCGAACTCCGCAGGGCAGTGTGCCGGATAACGTCCGGGACGCGGGCTTCAAGGCCCGTGGACGGCCAGTGCCACAGAAAACAAACCGCCTCGGCTACCCCTCCCCGTTTCTTCGGATCCGGCTGGAGGGCCACCCTGGAACCGCAATACCCGTGTTGCCCCGGCTTGCCGGGTACAACCGTCGTTGCGGAATCTCCAGCGCCGGGGTAAGGGTGAAAAGGTGCGGCAAGAGCGCACCGCTCCGGCAGTAATGCCGGGGGCAGGGTAAACCCCACACGGAGCAAGACCAAATAGGGAGGGAAGTGGCAGCCAGGAGCAAGGCTGCCGCCCGGTGCCGGCCCGGCGCCGTAAGGCTGCTCCTTGCATAGCGCGGCGCTCTCTCAGGCTGATCGATGCAATCGCCGAAACCTCCGGGTAGGTCGCTGATGAACGTCCGCGGCGACGCGGCGTCTAGAGGAATGACCGCACACGACAGAATTCGGCTTACAGGTCCTTTTGCCGATTTCTCCCGATCCTGGTCGAGTTCGCTCGCACCAGGAACAATCGACAGCCCCGGCCGGGAAAACCTCCCTGCCGGGGCTGACCATTTTGACAGCAAGTCGGAATGCGCGGCTTTGAGCAACTGCGTTACTTCCGGATTGCCGACGTCCACCGAGAAGAAGCAAGTAGAGTCGTCACAGTCTTTTGGGTTTGTCCAATGTAGGATGGCTCCCATCGGAGCGAGAGCCGCGATTTCGTCGCATTCTTTTGAGCGGATCTCCAATTTGCGCCGTCTGGTACATAGTTTTGAGGGGGAGTCATGCAGCGTCTAATTTTCGTTCTTTCCACTGCTGTGCTTGCGTTTTCCTGTTTGCCCGACGCGGCGCAGGAGCAGGCAGCACCCCAAACCGCTCCACCCGCATATACCACCGTCAGCGGCCACGTGACATGCGGCGATACCAACCATCCGGCCCGCTTTGCCGCCGTGCTGCTGATCCCCGAAAAGCCGCAGCCCACCCAAACTGCCGATTGGGCGAACGTGAAGAACGAGAAGGACATGGCAAAGCTCCTCGCCAAGAATATGGCTCAGACGCGGAAGGGCACAGGGCTATCCGCCGTCAGCGCAATCGACGGCAGCTTCGAGATGCCCAAGGTTCCGGCCGGAACCTACTACGTGGTCGCCGAGCTGAAAGGCTATCTCTCGCCGCTCTCAGCGCTCTCGTCTGGAGAGAGGATGTCTGGCGGAGACGATGCGGTCAAAAAGATCCAGGCCCAGGCCGAGAAGATCGTGGTGCAGGATGCTCCGGTGCGTGTGGATGTACGGCTGGAGCGCGGCGGCTCGATCAGCGGGGTGATTCGCTACGACGATGGCAACCCCTCCCCCGACGTGAAGGCCGTCCGAATGGTCATGCAGGAGGATGGCAAATGGATGGTTGACACCTTCAATCCTTCTATGCCCGCGCCAGAGACCGACGATCGCGGCCGCTATCGAATCAGCGGCCTGCCCAAGGGCAAGTACGCCGTCAGCGCCGAACTGCCAACGAATCAATCGACCAACGGCCTGGGTTCCGGGTCGTTCGATATGCACCCGAACTACGGCGATGCCCTGGTTGTTTATTCCGGCGGGGTCTTCCGCGAAAAGGATGTCAAGCCGGTCGAAGTCGGCGCCGGAGAGGACGTTGATGGGGTGGATCTCGTCTTCCCCGTCGACAACCTGCACGTGGTCTCCGGCACGGTCACGGCCAAATCGGACAACCACCCTCTCAACTCCGGCTGGGTAAATTTGAACGACGCTGAAACCAAAGTCAACCTGCGTCACACGCAGCTCGAGGAGGACGGCAGCTTCAGGTTCAACTACGTCCCCGTCGGCCAATACCAGTTGGCCATATCGCGCGCAGGCGACGTGGACAAGGACGCTCCAGGAGGGGTTGTGCAGATGTTCAACCCCACGTTCCTGAAGACCTACCAGGACGCTAAGCTCCCGATCGAAGTGAAAGGCGACCGGACCGGGCTCGTGGTGCAACTGGCTGACAAGCCCTCTGCTGGGACACCGGCCAAGCCGCCCACGCCCTGACCCAAACGCTGTCCACAGGTTTTCTGGTCCTGCTTTTCGGGCCGCCCCGCAAAGGCCGAATCTTTCGAGAAAGTGGGTTTTTCGTGAAAGACATTTGTCGTCTGCCCCTTCTTTTCCTTGGCCTTTGCCTCCCGGCGCTCGCAGGAGCACAAGCCGCAGGGGTACAAGCCGCAGGAACACAAGCCGCAGGAGCCCAAGCGGATGCCACGTTGCTTGTAAAAACCGACGCGGACTGCAACTGGAAGCTCGATGGGCAGCCCATGGACCCGCTCAAGGCCAAAGGCTCCAGGGTTGTTGCGGTCTCGCTGGGCGAACATCGCATACGGGCCGCTACCACCGATGGGGTGACCAAAATTCGTATTGACGTAGAGATCGCTCAGGGCCAGCAGTTTGTCGAGATCCAACTCAAGGATGAACACGAAAAGGAACTGTACAGACAAAAAGTAGAAGCAATCAGAAAACAAGCTGAGGCCGAGGCGGCGCTGCATCCCACGTGGACCGACCCCGCCACCGGGCTGATGTGGGCAAAGAAGGACAACGGCTCGGATGTGAGTTGGGAGCAGGCCAGCGACTATTGCACCAAATTAGAGCTTGCGGGCTACAACGACTGGCGTCTGCCCACCATTGAGGAGTTGGAAGGGATCTACGATTCCAGCGCCAGTGTTTCGGCAGTGTTTGATGAGGATTGGATCCTTCGCGCGCGCGTAAAGGGGGATCTCAGGCTCACTGGATGGGACTGGAGCAGTTCTCAAGGAAATCATCCGGACGGTACGGGGGCGGTAGCGCGGGATTTCAATTTCGCACAATTGCAGCAGAATGAGCCGGACTCCTTCCGTTCTGGCTTTCCTCTCGGCGGCTTCAACTACAACATGCGTGCGCTGTGCGTGCGTCGTTCCGGAGAATGATGAGTCAAGTTGGGCGTCGTGGAAGCGCGAACGGTTGGGAGTGCGGCCGGTGGTGCGAGTGGGACCCAGGTGCGGTTCCCGCCCTAGCAAAGCTAGGACGGGGCACCCACATTGTGGTTGGTTGAGGGACGGTAAGTTGGGGTTGATGGTGACCCACATCTGCTTAGGATGGGCCATAGGCCGGATCTCAACTTCTTACTTTGCCTGCGTCAGTTCCGCAAGAACTGCGGCAATCTTATCGAGGATCTGGTTCCAGCCCTCGAGTTGGCCGCTGTTCTTTGCGCTCTCCGCGGGTTCATTTCCAATGAAGGTGAGCCTCGTCTGGCCGTTGCCAAGATCTTCAAACAGGGTCACGTCGTACGCATCTTCTATGGCCTCGTGTTCGATGCCAAGTTGCGCGGGGTCAATCCTGTTTCCCTCTGGGTCAGAAAAATACATCAATGAAACAATCTTCTCGTACGGAACGATCTCGTGGTATTCAGCGGCATTCCAGAACTCCTGGCCATCGGGCGATCTCATGCAGCAGATGAATTTTCCGCCAACGCGAAAATCCATCTTGCAAACAGGCGCGGTAAAGCCCTTCGGCCCCCACCACCGCATCACATATTTCGGGTCGGTCCACGCCTTCCAAACCAATTCGCGTGGGGCATCAAAAACTCTTGTGACAACCATCCGCTCAATTTCGTTAACCGCGCTTTTTGTCATCTCTGACCTCCTCTTTTTTCATTTGATTCACGACCACTTCAAGTCTGTCGAAACTCTCTTCCCAGAATCGGCGATAACTGAACGCCCATTCGCTGACGGTTTTTATAGCTTCCGGCCTAAGCGTGCAGACACTCTCTCGTCCACACTTCCTCTTGATCACGATCCGCGCTCGCACCAGGCAGGCAATATGTTTTGAAATCATCTGCTGCGAGAGTGCAAACGGTTCCGTCAATCCATGCACAGACGCAGGCCCATGTGAGAGTCGTTCGATCATTGCCCGCCGAGTTGGATCAGACAAAGCCGCAAATGTTGTGTCCAGTCGATCCACAACCATATGGTAGTGGATTATTTTTCAATGTCAAGTGGGAATTTTGCGATTCCTGATTTCTGTTTTCCATGAGCGGCGTGATCGCGACCGGGGGTAATAGGTGTGCGGCTGACTTTCGCACGGGAGGGCGGTGGTTGTAGGATTCGTAGGCGTCTAAAGGCAAAGGTAAAAGGAGCACGTCAATGTCGTCTTATTCCGTTCCAGAGCTGGAAGCAACTACGCCGGTAGCGGCGAATGAGGTTTTGCTGGTGGCAAGCGGCGACCTGCGGCAGAGTGCCAACGAGAAGTGCTGGCCGGCGCAGGCGGAGATGGAGGCCAAGCTGACGGAGGCCTTCAAGGCTGAGGGGTTCACGCTGCGGCGGGCCCATGCCTACAACGAGAAGCTGAAGCACGGGTTCATCTACAACCAGCGGATGGGGATGGACGTGTTTTCCGGGATCGACAGCCACGCGCCGATTGTGGTGGCCGAGGCGGTGTGGCAATACAGCAATCACGTGCTGGCAGGACTGGCGAGCCATAAGGGGCCGATTTTGACGGTGGCGAACTGGAGCGGGCAATGGCCGGGGCTGGTGGGGATGCTGAACTTAAACGGCAGCCTATGGAAGGCGGGCGTGAAGTTCAGCACGCTATGGAGCAAGGAGTTTGAGGACGACATGTTCCGGCGCGGGCTGCGGCAGTGGCTGACGGTGCACCGGGTGACGCACGATCAGAGCCATGTGCGGGATCTGGACTTGAGTGCGCTTCCGCAAACCGAGCGCGCGCTGGGCACGCAATTGGCACGGGTGATGTTGACGCGGAAGGCGATTATGGGGGTATTTGATGAAGGGTGCATGGGGATGTATAACGCCATCATCGAAGACAACCTACTGAACCCGCTTGGGGTGTACAAGGAGCGGCTGAGCCAGAGTGCGCTGGTGGCGGGGATGCGCGAGGTGACGGACGAAGAGGCGCAGAAGGTGCGGAGCTGGCTGGATGGGCGGGGCATGACTTTCAGGACTGGGCCAGTGGAGGAGACGGACCTGACGGATGCGCAGATATTGACGCAATGCAAGATGTACATTGCGGCAATGCGGATTGCGGCGGAGTTTGGGTGCGACGCGATCGGGATCCAGTATCAGCAGGGGCTGAAGGATATGACGCCAGCGTCGGACCTGGTGGAGGGGCTGCTGAACAACGTGGAGCGGCCGCCGGTGTTTGCGAAGGACGGGCGCGAGTTGTACGCGGAGATGCCGCTGCCGCACTTTAATGAAGTGGACGAGTGCGCGGGACTGGATGCGCTGGTGACGAATCGGGTTTGGAATGCGATGCACATGGATCCGGCGACGACGCTGCACGACGTGCGCTGGGGCGAGCATTACACGGGCGAAGGGATCGACGACTTTGTTTGGGTGTTTCAGATATCGGGGGCGGTTCCGGCGTCGCACATTCACGGGGGCTATGCGAAGGCGATAAGCGAGCGGCAACCGGCGATGTATTTCAGGTTGGGCGGCGGGACGCTGAAGGGCATTTGCAAGGCGGGGCACGTGGTGTGGAGCAGGGTGTTTGTGGAGGGCGGCGCGGTGCATGTGGACATGGGGCGGGCGACGGCGGTGGAGTTGCCGGCCGAGGAGACGGAGCGGCGCTGGCAGGCGACGACTTCGCAGTGGCCGATCATGCATACGCTGCTGCACGGGATTACGCGAGACCAGTTCATGGCACGGCACCACGCGAACCATGTGAATGTGGCGTATGCGGGGACGGCGGAGAAGGCGGACCATGCACTGGCAGCGAAGGCGGCTATGTTTGCC
>Ga0302156_10001372_pt1 | contig 21655 bp, 23 predicted proteins | sample I_Bog_N3_2_FD_193503 | JGI IMG/M metagenome (GOLD analysis project Ga0302156, IMG submission 193503) | Peat permafrost microbial communities from Stordalen Mire near Abisko, Sweden - I_Bog_N3_2 | ecosystem: Environmental > Terrestrial > Soil > Wetlands > Peat | place: Sweden: Abisko, Stordalen... | reverse complement strand
CGGGTGGAATCCGCAGTACGCGGACACGAACTTGCCGGCCCGGTCACCAAAGTTAACATCCAGCCAGCGCGCGACGGATCCAGTGTCCGAGGCCGAAATCTCCGCGAACGTGTCGACGGTCAATGGCCGAACATCGAGACGCCCCAAGCGGGCCAATTGCACACAGTGGTCCGTGAGGTTAATCAGAACACCGTGGCGTTCCTTGCGTTTGAACATGCGCAAGGAATTAGGTGATAGTGCCCCTTTCCTGTCAATCGGCGTCAGGCGACCTATTGGGATGAAACCACAACGCTTCCAAAGGTTATGGGTGTCCTCAAATAATCAAATGCCGCACCGCTCTGCGAAGGATTGGTTGATATGTAAGAAGTCGTCGGTGACCGGAGAGCAAGATCGTAGTGAATCACTGGCGATCCAGAAAACGTCACCGATTCACCAACAATTGAACCAAAGATTGGTGCAGTTACCCCATTGGAAATCGTTATCGGCATGTACGGGAGATAAATCACTCCATAGAATGAGGTTCCTGCTGTGCCGATAGTCGCGGTGGACCAATTGTTGTTTGTTGCACAAATCGCAATCTTCTTAGGCAAACAAAGATTGGGGTTTGCCGCTGAGTATGCGGCCGAATACGTTAATCCAACCGAGCCCGTAATATTGATGTTGCCGTATTCGTCGAAGATTTGGAGGGAGGCCTGTTTGGTATTTAGTTCAAACCCGCCGGTGCCAGTAATACTTATTCCGCCGTAAGTAATTATAACGACTGGACCGTTAATCGTAACGATTTGATTATTCCCAAGGGAAATTCCATTGCCGGCCTGATAAATGGCCGGCGAAGTTGCGGCGGTTGTCCCGAGCACCGTACCACCCACCCCCGGGGATCCGCGATTGAGTGTTTGGGTATCTGTTGAAACCGAAGCCGGAAGCGATGCAGCACTTGTGTAGGGGTTTCCGGTTGTTGGAAGCTCTAAGAAAATCGGTTGAAAAGGGGTGCTTTCCGTCAACAGCCTTGTGGTATCGATAAAGGTTGATGGGCTTGTGTTAGGCCCCACGAGCTTTCCGGATCCACCGTATGAAAACCAGTTGGTCGTTGTCGGGCTAAAGTGGTCGTAGCCCACGGCGAATCCCTGGACCACCGCATTATTGATAAGCACGATGGCTGTCCCAAGCGCTGCGTCCTGGGCTGCGAGCACCGCTGAATAGCCGGACATACCGGCAACCAATGGCTGGTGCGCGGCATAGGCGGTTCCCGAGCCGGACGATGTTGCCGTGGCTGTGAACGTGGTGCCCGACACGTAGGGGGGGGCAGGGGCGCCGGCAGCCATCCAGTTTGTGGACCCTACGCTCGCGATCGTATAGGAGGCGCCGACTTTCAGGAAAGTCGCCGGTGGATTGGAGTTGTAACTGTCGATCGTTCCCGCGTTGCGAAAACGTACCCGTCCGGCCGTGGCGGAGACGGCGTTCACGAACAGGGGCGCCGCGCCGCTCAAAAGCCCAGTCGAAGCCGAATAGGTCGTGCTCGCCGATATCGAGGCGGGCGTACTGCCGCCCGAGTAAGCGGGCATGACGACCGAAGCTTGCGCGTTGATAGAGGGTCCTGGATTGCTGCCAGCGATGGAAGTCGAATTTAGGACGTAGTTTGTGACGGTTACAGTCACGGTTCCGTACGCCCCGTTGCCAAAGTAAAGGGGAGTTGGCGCCGTGGACGTGAGCGCCAATCCGCTGGACGTCAAAGTGAATTCCGCGGAGGCCGTGGGCTGGCCTAGGGCATTGGTGCCCATGTTCCAAATTGTCCAATCTGAGTTGTTTAAGGCATAGAGGGCCTGCTCAATGCCCATCTCCGAAACCTCAGAGCAACGGCTCTGCAACTGATTCCTGGTGCTGATGCTCAGGGATGTGAAGCAAAGCGCGAGATAGCTCGAGAGACTGATGGCTAAGACGGCTGCAAAGCAAAGTGCAGCAAGCATGGCAGCGCCGCGCTCGCTTGTCGGAATCATTGATTTCGGGCTAGAGATCACGGAACGTTAGGGTCCGTTAGGTATCCCTGATTCTTCATAATGATGAGCGGAGACGCGATCGAAAGATTCGACTGATCTCCTGTTGAAGCAACTCCGGCAGTTGACGTGTAGTACATGCAAACTTGTTTCACATTTAGTTGCAGGGTCGTCGGAGCAGTGAGCGGTGAGGCAGTGCCTGGAGCCGCGACTGGGTTTCCATCGATGTCATAGTAGCCGAAATCGAAGCTAGTTAGGTTGGTGAGCAGAGTCAAAACCGGTCCGCTCCCCACCTGGCGGGTGAGCTTGCCCATATTTGCCCCGCCCGACCAGTCGCAACTGTAGTAAACGCTGCCCAGGGAAGGCACTGAAAGTACCATCTGATAGCCCGTCGTAGTAGCCCCGGGATTCTGGATATAGATTGCCGATGCTGAGGAGGCATCCTGAGTTAGCCAGTATAACGCCAGCCTTGTCCTTGATTCCAGGCTTTGCTCGTTAACCTGTCTAGCTAAACTTCTGCCCAAGAACATGTAAGCGGACATCACACCTGCGAACACGAAGGCCGTTATAAAAGTGGCCAACATGACCTCCAGCAGGGTGAACCCCGTCACGCTTCGGGCGCGTATGCTACGAGCGCTGGAAGATTTGGTAAATTCCATTGAAACCGACGAAGGTTGTGGCCGTTCGGGAATAGGGCCGGCCGGTTACTCCATTCCATGTAATTGTGAACGTTACTTGGAGGAGGAGCGGGGGGGTGGAATAATGGATGCCCGTCGAATTAAGATTCGGATTCGCCGAGGGTTGGATGCACGCCACAGTCCGTGTTAGAGTGAAGATTCTTTGGGCATTTGGATACATCGTATTGTAGATTGCAAAGAACGTGTCATTGCCTGTGGTGAGCGACGTGCTTGCGCCGTAACCGAAGGTGGTGCTTGCGACATTTGCCGATGTGTATCCCGAAATTGTCTGCCACGATTGAAGTCGGAGCTGATCGATCTCGCCGTGGAGTATTTGGCTCGCAATCGTTTGCTTACGAGAGAGATCCAACATCTGTGAACCCGACTCAACGACGCCGATCATTCCGACCAAGGTGAGTGCCAACACGGTGGACGCCAAGGCCACCTCCATGATGGTGAAGCCTTGGTTCGCAGTGGCAAATGGTGTCTGGCGCAATGTCATCACCGTTCAAATTCGATGGCCTGTGGGCCGAAAGTTGAGACTTGTTTGCTTCGAATTTTAAGCCAATCGAAATATGACTTCGCGTCGACGCGGATTGGCGAAAGAGAATGCGGCCCCGCGCTAGGCATATGAATTGAATTTTTTGGCGAAGAGGCGCTCCAGATTTTACAAATATGACTGCCGAAGTTACGTGCAGACAAAAACTAACGGTATTTGCTGAAACAAAGTACGCCAGGGTGTATGGGCAGGTAACATACGGTCGGCGGGTAATTCGCGCTTGCCAGTATGGGCTCGGCCCACTGTTTTGGACCTTCCGTCAGTCTTAAACAACAACATCAACGTCAGTAACAACCTCGATCGCAAGGCGGCCCTTTTGGCCGACCTGTGTACCGACAAGATACATTAGATCATTATGAGCATTAGCATCACTCCAAAAGACCTGCTAGACGCAGGCGTTCATTTCGGGCATCAGACCAAGCGCTGGAATCCGCGCTCTAAGCCCTTTATCTTCGATCACCGTCAGGGGATCACGATCATCGACCTAGCGAAGACCTTCGAGAACCTCGAGAAGGCGTGTGCATTCGTCGAAAATGCCGTGGCCAACGGTGGCAACATCCTCCTGGTCGGCACGAAGCGCCAGGCGAAGGACCTCGTCCGCGAGGCCGCGGCCGCCACGGGAATGCCCTTCTCGGTCGATCGCTGGCTCGGCGGCACGCTTACCAACTACGAGACCGTCAAGAAATCCATCGCCAAGTACAAGAGGTACCAGGCCATGGAGACCAGTGGCGAGATGTCGAAACTCCCCCGCAAGGAGGAGTCGGCGATCAAGCGCGAGATGAGCCGCATGCAGCGCAATTTCAACGGCATCGCCGAAATGGGCGGCCTGCCGTCGGCCCTCTTCATCGTGGACGTGGGCCACGAGGCAATCGCGGTCGCTGAGGCTGCCCGTTGCGGCATCCCCTCCATCGCCCTGGTCGACACCAACTCTGACCCGACACTCGTCACGTACCCGATCCCCGGAAACGACGACGCAGTGAAGTCGATTCGCATCATCGTCGAGACCGTCGTGGCAGCGATCCAAGCGGGCCTTGCCCAGCGTGATTCGCGCCGTGCCCAGCGCGGTGCAGACGCCAAGGCTGCGGCCCAGGCCGCAACCGAGCCCGCGCCGACTCCTGTGACCGCCGAGGGCGAGATTGACCTCTCCAAGATCGAGATTCCGATCGACCTGGCCGCCGTCGAGGCGGATACGACCGTCGCCCGCAAAGCCGTCCGCACGCGCAAGGCCCCGGTGAAGGCTGAATGATATGAGCACTCCCATAACTGCAACAATGGTCAACGACCTCCGCGGCCAGACGGGCGCGGGGCTTCTCGATTGCAAGAAGGCTCTCACCGAGTCCAATGGCAACGTCGAGGAGGCGATCACGATCCTTCGCAAGAAGGGTGCCGCCTCGGCCGCCAAGAAGGCGGACCGCATGACAAAGGAGGGCCTGATCGAGAGCTACATCCACGTAGGCGGGAAGGTCGGCGTGCTGATCGAGGTCAACTGCGAGACGGATTTCGTCGCGCGCAATGACGAGTTCAAGACCTTCGTGCGGGATCTCTGCCTGCAGATTGCCGCGGCGAGCCCGCTCTACGTCTCCCGCGAGCAGGTTCCGGAGGCGGACCTTGCCAAGGAGCGCGACATCGCTGCCGCCCAAGTTGTGGGGAAGCCCCCCGCGGCCGCGCAGAAGATTGTGGAAGGCAAGCTCGAGAGGTTCTACTCAACGGTCTGCCTTCTCGACCAGCCCTTCGTAAAGAACCAGGATAAGTCGGTGAAGGAATTCATCACTGAAACGATCGCGAAGACAGGCGAGAACATCCAGGTTCGAAGGTTCGTACGCTTCCAGCTCGGGTCCTGAGGACCGCCATGGGACTCTTCCCATGATGGTCACCCGGGTTCAGGTGGTCTCCCGCGGGCTCCGAAACCGGTGCCCCAACTGCGGGGGACCCCACCTATTCCGAAGCGGCGCCATGTTCGAGTTGAACAAGGCATGCCCCGATTGCGGTCTTCGCCTTGAACGCGACGAGGGCTTCTTCATTGGGTCGATGTCGCTTAACTACGGCGTGACGCTTGTTTGCTTCCTAACGCCGGTGATGGTGCTCGCTTACAAGGGGATCATCGGAACTACGCTGGCCATCGTTCTGTCCGGAATCGGTGCAATAGGCTTTCCGATCGCGTTCTACAGGTCCTCGCGGAGCTGGTGGCTCATGCAGTACTACCTCATGTTCCCGCTCCACCTCCCTGCGAATAAGGGAACCGGCACGGCTGCCGCCGGTGACGACGAAAACGTTTGAGGGGTCGAACCATCCCTCTTGACCTCAATCAGGATTAGGGGCAATTAGATCAACTTTCCGCTCCTTAGAACCCTCACGGAGAGGTGGCAGAGTGGTCGAATGCGCCTGACTCGAAATCAGGTGTGCCGCAAGGTACCGGGGGTTCGAATCCCTCCCTCTCCGCCATTTTCCCCCTCTGAGGGGAAAAACCAACAACCGATTTGCCAGTTGACGTGGCAAATCGGTCATGAATCAAGTCACCGCATTCGTCATCTCACAGTTCACGAATCCCTCCGGGGAGATCGTCTTCCGCGTTTCCGGCTGGTTGGACGGCAAACGCATCCGGAAGAACTTCCAGACCCGAGCCGAGGCGGAAGCCCAGGGCCAAGTCCTCGAAATCCAGCGCCTCCAAAAAGACACCGGCATCCGGGCCACTGCCACCCGGCTTACGGAAGATCAGCTTCACGAAGCCGAGCTTGTGTTTCGCCGCCTGATCGGCCGGTCCAACTCCCTCTCGTTTTACATGGAATTCGCCCTGGCGAACTATCGCGAGCCATTGACGCAAAAGCTACTTACGGAAGCGGTCACAGAGTACGTTGCGACTAAACAGCACGAACACGAACAAGACCTTCTCTCCGAGCCTCATCTGACGCGCGTGAAGCGCGACCTCAGGCGCCTGATAAGGCATTTCCCAGGGGCGACGGTCGCGGACCTGACCAGTACTCGCCTCGCTGGATATTTTGAGGCCCGCCAGGCGGGTCTCAAGACCTACAACAACCGGCGCGGCATCGTCTCGAACTTCCTCAAGTTGGCGCTGCAGCGGGATTGGATCACGGAAAATCCGCTCGCAAAAATACCTGCGCGCCGCATCCGGCGTCGGCGCGGTTGCGCCATAACGTTTGCCGCCTCGCAGGTGGCCGACCTCATGGCCTATGTTGAGGAGCACTATCCCACAGCCGTACCTTTCTTCGCCCTATGCCTCTTCGCTGGCATTCGGCCCTGCCTGCGTGCCGGCGAAATCTTCCGGCTCCAGCCGGAGAGCGTCAAACTCGACACCAACCTAATCCGCATCGACGGCGAAGTCTCGAAGGTGCGCGAGCCCCGCAATGTCACGATTCAGCCGAATCTCGCGGCCTGGCTACAGGCCTATCCGTTGAAGAGATTCCCGATCATCCCGGCGAATCTCCAGCACATCCGCGAAAAAGTAGCCCAGAAATTCCCCCTCTCCCATGATGTGACACGGCATACCTTCATCTCGATGTTCGTCGCGAAATTTCGCTCCATTGGCGAAGCCGCTATTCAGGTGGGAAATTCCGAGAACATCATCCGCAAGCACTACCTGGACCTGAAAAGCCAGGAGGAGGCGGAGGAGTTTTTTGGAATCCTGCCAAAGCGGGCTCATACCAAGGCAATGAAGCCGGCCGCCACTCCCACGCCGGACTCGGCGTCGCGCGCAGCGGCGTAATTGCTCCAGTTGACACTCAACGAAAGGCATGGAAATGAAAGCAACTACCTCCATTGGAAATCAGCTCACAGACATAATCGGCCTTCGCCTCTGCGGAATTTTTCCCGCAGGCAAGGAGCCCTCCGTGCGCACGCTGCGGGATTGGACGAAGCTCCGGCGCATCCCTCATCATCGCGTCGGACACTTCGTTTATTACGATCCGTCCGAGGTCGCCGTCCATATCCGCACGAAACTGAAAGTGCCGGCCCGAGGCTGATCGCGACCCATAGCAGTCACGCCGCACTGGTTTCCCCAGTGCGGCGTTTTGTTTTCGGAGAATTGGCAACACGTGTTGCCGATTGGAGCCACCGCCCGGGGTACCGAACGCTGGCCCTATTTTGAAATGAAAGCCGGGAGTACGGTGTCCCCGAACCCAAAACCTCCATGAATGAAAATCCCGATTCCTTCTTCATCGACCCTCCCGATCCACGCCAAGAAGCGCGTGCCATCGCGCTCGAAGTCATTTGCCGCGTCCTTCTCTGGATGGCCGACGAGACAAGCATCGAAGGTCGCGGGCTGCGCACCTCGGTCGCGCTTTACTGCGTCCGGCCCGACCTGATCGACGGAGAGACGCTGGCGCGCATCGGCGACCGGTCCGGTCGCACCCGACAACACATCCATAAGCTGGCGGAGAGCTTCCGCCAAACCACCGGACTAAACTCATGAATCCGCCGGCCAGCGGGGTGCCCGCACACGAAATCAACCGATTGCATGAAGAAGTGGTTCGGCAAACGGAGGGCTCCCGACAATGCCTCCACGCTGCACTAGTGGCGGCGTGGCAGGCCGGACAGTTGTTGCTTGCCGAACAAAAACGCGTGCGCCGCACGATGGGCGCAGCATGGGGGCTTTGGCTGAAAGAGCAGTTTCGCGGTTCACGGCGTACGGCGCAGAACTACATGCGGCTCGCCGAATGCACGCCCGACGTGGCGGCTCTAAAGGGCTTGAGCCTACGCCAGGTCTACTTGCGTCTCGGCATCGCTACGGAACCGAAGAGCCGGACGGATTCCCCGCGCGTTGAGAAACTCCCTCCCCATGTCCGGCTGGCCAACAGGCTCCTCGTCGCATTGAGCAGTTGCGACAAGGGAGCGCGGGCCAACCAGGAGCAGAGCGCGAACATCCGACAGGACTTGCGGGCGCTCTACGAGCGGTTGCGCCGGATTTTCGAGCCCGGTGCCCCGGCGAACTTGCCCGGATCGACGGTTTCCAATAAGAGCCCGCCATGAACCCGCCCGGCCCCGCTGCGAACGCCGACTTGCTCCTTCGTCGATTGATGGAGAACAACGACGAGAGCGCCACGGCAGCCCTGTTCCTGCAACTCTATCGGCAGTCGCCCGAGCTGCGCCACTGGTTACGCGAAGACTATGGCCGCGACGCAAAACTCAGGAAGAAGGTCGATGGCCTCGCCATGAAAGGCGCTTCGCCGCAGGTCGCCCGCTTTGCAGAACTCACCGATGATAACGGCCCGTGGCGCAAAGAGCGGCGCCGGTTAAAAAAGGAGATTTCAGGACATATTTACGGTGGCCTGACGTGGAACGAAGTTGTGCAGCTCATTCACCGATACCAAGCGGCCCACCTCGACCCCGGCGCTTTCCTCCTGGTGCGCCAGTGGCGCGAGGCCGGCAAAGTGACCCCGGCCCTCATTTGGGCCGGACTGGCGTTTTTGGAGTCGGTCCTTCCATCGGGCAAGAGGCGACTCCTCAAGCATCTGAATCAGGCGCTCGCTTTCGTAAAAAAGTATGAGAACAAAGCGGAGCGCCGCGCGGCGGTCGGCTACGCCGATTGGTGGAAACTGAACACGCTATTTTACATCCTCCGGCATCCCCGCGCATCCTACAGTACCCGGGACCTGCGCGCTCATCTCGCAACCCTTGGCCTGGAAGTCGGCACCAGGGATGTGCGCCGATTCTGCAAGCGGCATGGTATCCACCGGGACGAACGCGCTGGGCGCCCCCGAATTAGCACAGTCGCGCGGGCTACCGGCTAATTGGGATGGTCGATCCCAAATAGACGCGGCGGCTTGCCGTCGCTTCAGTTTCTTCTATGCAGGAATCCCCCGAGGGAACCTCTGTGCCCGAGAATTCAACATTTTCTCCTTCAGCAGGATGTCTGCTGTTTTTCATCGACGAAACGGGACACGAGGAATACGCCGACCCGACTTATCCCCTATTCGGAATGGGCGGTTGTGCGCACCTGGCTGGCTATTGCTGGCGCGATCTCGACGGCCCGTGGCAAAATCTCCGAAGGATCCATTTCCCTGGGCTAGGGAATTCGCCCATGCATGCGAGCAAGCAACGGTGCTCGCCAGATCAGGCGGCGGCACTCGGCGACTTTTTCCGAAACGGATTCTTTAGCCGTTTTGCCGTGATGACGAGAGCCTCGACGACGAGACCGGAAAACGTGACCGTGCTTCGCTTGGTTGCGAGCTGCCTGGTCCAGCAAGTATTGGCGATCTCTCGCTATTACAGCTTAGATTCCTTGGGCTTTGTCATCGAAGACTCTGATCGGACCAATGCCGCCGTTGCACAGGCATTCGCCGGGGTTCAATTTAAAAACAATCAGGGCAGCATCGTCCCGACCTCGTGGAATTTCCTGCCCAAGGCTTCGCGCGAGCCAGGGCTCGAAGTCGCAGATTTCGTTCTTCATGCCGCGGGCGGCCAGGTTCGGCATCGACTTCAAGGAAAACAGGAGTTCAGAAAAGACTACGATGCGGTCTTCCGGACGAAGTTTCCGACCCAATTCATTGACGTTGAGGCATCAGCATTTGATCGCCCTCCCGGCAAGAACGTCGAGGAATCGAATCCGGCCGCTTCGCCTTCAAGTCCGGAAGCCGCCTCATCTCTTTAGCAATTCAGGGTGTTTTCGGATAAAACGTCTCATGTCAGCCAGGGTGACCTTCCAGCGGCCGCCGGTCGGTCTATATCCCTTTAGCTTACCGAGCTCTAGCCATTCTCTGACCTGTCCTTCATTGACCCCGAGGCTTTTGGCGACATCTGGCACTGATACGCCCTTGATATGCCGAATTAAAATTGGGTTAGTGGGTTCCGGTATTGGTTCCGCCACCTTTTGGTCAGGCGGACCGCTGAAACGAATCGAAACACCTGATTCCCATTGGCGATGGAGGCGAACGATCTGCTCCTTGAGGACGGCCAGTTCCTTTGATCGCTCAAGTAATCCGCGAGCCTGCTTTGGTGAAAAATCGTGAAATACTTCTCCTCCGACCTTCTGTAATTCTGCAATCTCGGCGTCGATGGCTCCTTCAAGATGGAGAAACGCAGCTTCAACGATAGGCGGGCTAGTGAGCATGACGAAATCCTTTCGAGGCAATCGGGTGATTTCGCTTTGATTTCTGCCAATTAAGATTCACATCCTCGGCTGGCCGCATTGATTGCGAGCCACATTTGCGGGCCACGTCTACTGTTTGACTTCGATATAGACGAGCGCAATTTGGCGCTCTATGCGCCGCCCGACGGAAGAGTACGAAAAGATGGCCATGTTTTGGTCAAGCCGGGCCCTCAAGTCTATACGCCCGGCCATTCTGGCGAAGGGACTAGGAAAAGCAGAGGCATATCGAGAGCTTGCCAATAGAGCGAAGACAGAGGCCGAGTTGCGCGATTTCGCCGAAAGCGAATTGATCGCCGCTCATCGGTTCTTCAAAACCGATGGTCAGGAGTGGGCTCGGCGCTCAGCAATTGCTGCCACAATCTTCGAGGAAATTGGACGTACAGATTCTTCACAGCTCCGCAAACCGCGCCGGCCCAAGTAACTCTTTAGAGCAGTCCGGCGTTGCGGAAACTGTAGTGACCGAGTCCGACTGGGTCTGCCGCGGCAGTACCGACCACCACATGGTCGAGAAGGGAGATCTCCACGGTCTTGGCGGCTTCTCGGAGCAGATGCGTGATCTGCACGTCTGCCGAGCTCGGCGCCGGGTCCCCGCTCGGATGATTGTGAACGCATACAATCGCAGCCGCAGCCTGGCGGATTGCCTCCCGATAAACTTCGCGGGGATGAGCCAGCGCCGCCGTGGCCGTGCCCGAGGTAACTTCGACCTGTTTGAGAAGGCGATTCTTCCGGTTGAGACATAGTACCCAGAATTTCTCGATCTGTAGTCCGGCCACGATGGGGGCAAAGTGAGCAGCAATAAGGTCTGCCCGGTTAAGCAGCGGGGCGGCCTCCCGCGACGAGGTCATCATCCGCCGGGCAATCTCGGCCAGGGCGGCAAGCTGCAAACCCTTCGTTCGCCCGATGCCCTTCATTCGCCGGTAGTCCGACGCAACCCACGAAATGAGCCCGGCAATCGAGCCAGCTTCGGCGATCAGCCGTGAGGCCATCATCACCGCCTGCGGGATGCGAGTTCCGCCGCCCTGGAGTATCATAGCCAGCAATTCCGTGTCGCTCATTGCGCCAACACCGAACCTCTCCATTCGCTGTTGCGGCTGTTCGCTGCACGCCATTTCTGGCGCCCGCTCCCCTGAGCTATCGGTCAAACCTAATGTCGATTGAATCATTGTGCCAAACGCACGTGCGCTGCACCGGTCCGAATGACATATCCGGTTGTCGGGCTTTGCCCGCGCGTTGGCCCGTGAGGGCACGCCCAGTCACGACGCCGGCCGCTGAGCACGGAGCCTATGTGCTCCGCGCGAAGGGGAAGGCCGACGGCGGGAAGGTGGAGTCGAGCGGAGCGAGCGATACCTTGACGGGCGTGCCAGAATGGGAAAACGCGCGGAAGTAGAGCCCCACCCTCCGCGAGTCGGCCGGCCCGCGCATTTGCGGTGTTATGTGACAGGCACGAGTTGACGCGAGCCGATGGTTGTTATGCGCCCTGAAACGTTACGTTCCGAAGGAAGGGGTAATGTGTCCTGCATCAAAAAGAACGCGGGTGCGTTTGAAAAATTCACACCGAAAAGTCGGCAGTAATCACGAATGCTTCGACCACAGGCACAGTATTCGCTTCGCAATGCGCGGGAGTATTTTCGCGAGCATCTGTGCGTTGGTGACTATTATATGGAGGGGCAGAAGATCGATGGTGAATGGTTCGGTCAGGGCGCTCGAGTCCTCGGGTTGAGGGGCACGGTGGACGAGAAGGCGTTTCTAGCGTTGTGCGACGGAAATGATCCGCGAACAGGCCGCCTGTTAACCCTGCGTTTGAATTCCGTTCGGCACGAAAACGGCCGGGAAACAGCAAACCGTCGCATCTTCTATGACTTCACAATCGGTCCCCCAAAGAGCGTGTCGATTGCGGCCCTTTATCAGGACAAACGGATCGTCGAACTGCACAACGAGGTCGTTCGGCTGGCGATGACCGAACTGGAAAAATTTGCTGAGACTCGAGTGCGAAAGGGCGGCCAGAACGGCGAACGGGTGACCGGCAATGTTGTGGGGGCCTGTTTTCGCCACGACACCAGCCGGGAGTTGGACCCCCATCTCCACACCCACTGCGTGGTGATGAACGCCACATTCGACCCGAAGGAATCCCGCTGGAAGGCTCTCCAAACCCACGGCATGTACCGAGCCCAGAAGTTCATTGAGAACTATTACTTCCATGAGCTGTGCAAGGGCCTGCGGATACTCGGGTACGAGATCGAGAACAACTCCCGAAACTTCGAGCTTCGACATGTCCCGGCGACCGCCATCGCCCGCTTCTCCAAGCGCCGCCGCCAGATTGTGGAAGAAACCGGGCGGCGGATCGCGCGGGACGGCTTCCGGGGGCCAATCGACGTGATCCGAGAACAGGTGGCGCATGATCACCGCCGCCGGAAAACCAAGGACGCCACCGCAGACCGGTTGCGGCCATTGTGGGCGAGCCAAATGCAGCCCGACGAGCGAGCAGCCCTGGCGCGGCTGCCGCAATCAGCCTCATCCCTCCGCGAGTGCGCTGATGTTCCGTCAATTGTCGCCTGGGCGGATCAGCACTTGTTCGAGCGCCGGTCTGTGGTTGAGGACCACGAACTCATGTCCGCAGCGCTCACCCGGGGCCGGGGTGATCCATTCGATCTGGCCGATCTTATCCGCGCCATCGAGGCCAGCGGCTACGTTCGCGCGGTCGGCACGCGCAAGCTCACCTCGCAGGAGGTGCTGCGCTGTGAGCTGGACATCGTACTGGCAGCCGCGGACGGACGACGGCGGCACCCGCCGCTGGCGCCCAACTATGCGCCAAAATCCGACCTCACGGAGGAGCAGGCCCTCGCCGTTCGCCAAATCCTCAGCAGCCGGGATCTCATGACGCTATTTCGAGGCGGGGCGGGGACGGGCAAAAGCTACGCCCTAAAGGAGGTCGAGCGCGGCTTGGTTGCGGCCGGACGCCCGGTGGTCGTCCTGGCACCCCAACGCCAGCAAGTTCGCGACCTCAAGATGGACAATCTGCCGGCTCAGACCCTCGCTCAGGCCCTTGCTGCCAAGCGCCTGCCGCCCAGCGCCGTCGTCATCCTGGACGAGGCTGGCCAGGTTGGCGGCCACGAGCTGCGCGAGCTGATTCGCCTGGTCCAGGGGCACAAGGGCCGCCTGATACTCTCCGGAGACACCCGCCAGCATGGCGCGGTTTCGGCCTCCGATGCCCTGGTGGCAATTGAACGCTATGCGGGCCTCAAGCCGGCTGAAATTCGGAGGATTCGCCGTCAGGATCCGACGTTGGGCCGGTCCCGAGCCGAGAAACGATCCATCCGGGACTATCGCGCGGCGGTCAAGGCCGCCGCCGCCGGCAGGATCGAGGAGTCCTTTGACCGACTGAATCGCCTGGGCTGCATCAGGGAACTCGCGCCTGATGACCGCCGGATGGCGTTGGCGGCGGAATATGTCGCCGCAGTGGAGCGAAAAGACCGCGCTTTGGTGGTCGCCCAGACCTGGGACGAAGTGCGCGGCGTCAATGATGCGATCCGGGAGGAATTGCGGGCTAAAAGACGGATCGAAGCTGGGTCGGTCCTCAATACCAGCCAGCCGCTCGACCGAAGCGAGGCACAGAAGTGTGACCCACGTTTCTACCAGCCGGGATGCAACGCCTATTTTTTGAGGCGCTATGGCCGGTTCGCAAAAGGCGAATCTTGCGGCATCATCAGCGCGAACGAGCGCGGGATCGTTCTCATGAAGGATGAGCGCCGCTCCACGCTCAGTTATCGCTATGCCGGCCGGATTGTCGTTGCCGCCCAGGTTAATTTGGAGATCGCACCCGGTGATAGGGTGCAACTGAAGTTTAATGGGAAGTCGAGCGAGGGCTCCGCCATCGCCAATGGCGAGCTCGTCACGGTGCGCCGGATCGGAGCCAACGGCGCCCTGGTGGTCGAGGACGATGCAGGCGTGCGGAAGACCCTTGCGCCGCACCAGCGCCTGTTCGTCCGGGGATATGCGGTCACGTCCTATGCCTCGCAGGGCAAGACGGTGGACACGGTCCTGTTCGCCGATTCCTCCAGCCGGGCGGCAACAAATGCCAATCAATGGTATGTCGCCATCTCAAGGGGTAGAAAGCGGGTCATCGTGTTCACCTCGGACAAGGAAGCCCTTCGGGCGAATATTCGCCGCAATTCGGGCCGCGATCTGGCGCTGACATTGACTCCCGATAGCGCGATGCCCGCAGCCAATCAACGGGTCCCAGCGTGGACTCGCAGGGCAATGGCCGCCATTGAGCGCTCCCGATTGCATCGGATCACCGTAACGCACGCGATGGCGGCAACCCGGCGAGCTATTTCGCATATCCATCGCCCATGAGCACCCTGAAAGAATCCCTCATTCATCGCCGGATCGGAGAATCGCCCTCGGATGGCGCGTGTTATTCGACAGAGGCTTCCGTACCGGCCTTGTCGATCTATGCCGAGAACGACGAACTCTGGGTCCTACCGTGGTCGCATTTCGTGTCCGCACGGCATACGGGTGACGGGAACGGCGAACGGTTGGCGCTTCTGTTCGCCAACCACGAGGTCGAATTGCATGGCACTCGCCTTGCGTCGCTCGTGCCTGAGATTGCCGGGTTCCGACTCGACTCCTTGCGCAGCCTCCCGGCGAAATATGAACCTCAGGGCAACGTCTCCGAGCCGTTCATCGAACGCCTCTCAGTCAGGCAGGTTGGCACGCCGCCAACGGCGGGAACCGCGTCTTCTTCCTGAAAAAAGCCGGTTCCGTCCAACGACATTACAACTCGGGCGCGGTATGATCCCGATGGGTGAAATTATCTGAATATCTAAGCCTTGTGGTACTTTGCGCGCTCGCGGCCGCGGCTTTCTATCCCATATTGGGAATCGGGATCGTGGTGGCGCTCGGCCTCATCGTCACGGCGGGGCTCTGGTACGCGTCGCGTCCACGGTGGGTCGTCCGCAAAATTGGGGTTGATGGCGGCAACCGCTGGATTCTCCGAATCGGCGAACTCAAGTGGAGCATGGACGATTTCTGCCGCGGCTGGCTCATCACCGGCCGCCCCGGGACGGGCAAGACGACGGCTGCGATCAATCAAATGCTCTGGCAGGTGTCCAAAAGCTGTCCGAATTGGGGCGGCGTATGCGTGGATGACAAGGGCCTCTACTGGGAGACCCTGAAACCGATGTTCCATCATCTTGGGCACGAAGACAAACTGATACTTCTCCAGGTCCGGCCCGAAAGCGCCGGGCCTGATTGGAAGCCGGCGCACACCTTTAACTTCCTCGATGACCCGCATCTTACCGACGACACGAAGGCCGAACTCGTCTGCAACGTCGCCGGGTCGTTCGGACAGCGATCCGAGCAGACCTTTTTCAAGAAACAGGCGGAATCTCAGATCGGATTCGCCTTCAAGGCCCTCCGCTGTGCCGGCCTGCCCGTCACACTCGCGAATACCTATGAATTTCTCACCGCCGACAATCTGATGCGAGAGGTCATGAAAATGCTTGAAGGGAAGGATGCGGGGGAGGCGTCGGAACTGTTGGATCACTTCAAGTACCGGTGGCTCGCCCAGCCGCCCGAACAGCTGGGCGGCATCAAGACGACAGTCGCCAACTACCTTAAGTATTTCACCGATCCGGACATCGCCGCTGTCTTCTGCCCTCGCCAAGCGAGCTTTTCCTTCGATGACATCGATCGCGGCAAGGTCATCTGTGTCTCGATCCCGCAGCGCTTTCAGGTCGAGCGACGATACATTAACACGCTCCTGAAACTTGCCTTCTATTCCCATGCTCAGCGGCGATTCGACGAACCCCTGATGGTTCGTGCGCGCCATAATCTCATCATTCTCTGGGCAGACGAGGCCCAGCGAATAGTTACGGCCAGCCATGATGGCATGAGCGACCACAATGTCGTGGACGTGATTCGCGAGGCGAAGGCAACCGTCGTGGCTGCCACGCAGTCCTACACCTCCCTGATTCCACCCATGGGGGATGAGCATAGGACCAAGGTACTCATTGCGAACCTGGCGAATCGGATCACATTTGCCGCTGCCGACGAAGACTCGGCGAAGATTGCCGCCGACACGCTGGGCAAATACGAGGGGAAGCGACGCACGGAAGGTTATTCCGGCGGCCAGCGCTCCTATTCATGGACGAAAGAGAACAAGTATTTCTTCGAACCCCACGAGTTAAGGAAGCTGCGCAAGTTCAACGCCGTGGTTCAGCATTGCGAGGGAGGGTTTAGGAAATTGAAACTGCCCCCGATTGGGCCGGACGGACGCACCCCATCTTGGTATTGATAAAATCGCCCTGTCTTCGAAATATCCTCCTGCCTCAGCCGCCGAACCGGCTTTTGATCGACTACCCTTTTCACCCACATGCGTCCGCTGAAACAATCTGAAGCACCGGGCTGGAAGAACAATCCCTCGGGTCGGCCCTATGGACTGCCCTACTTCATTGGAAACAAGGTCAGCGTCACTTTTGGCCGATTGGAACCCAGTTTCTGGTACGAACATAGCTTCAACCGGGTGCGCCTCCTTTTTGCTCTCGGCCATCCGTATGGCTCGATCGAAATCACAACCCCAGGCAATTATAGGTACCCGGCGCAGTGCCTAGGCCCGGACGAGCTTTGGATCATCCCACCAAAGCTAGAAACGACCCTTGACTGGGTGCGTCGAGCGGAGCTGGTCGTGCTTTACGTCAACGTACCCGGATACAACATGGACCGGGAACCGTTATCGTCCGATGTCATTATTCGAGACCTTCGCTCCCTCGGACGGCGCGACCCCTTGATTTGCCAACTTGGCCAGATGTTTTTGGCCCTTTGCCGCCAATTGCATCCACCCGAACCGGAGTTTGTCGAAGGCCTCGGCATAGAGCTGGCTTGTCGGACTCTTAGGGCGTGCGATTCGTCCGACGAGGCCGCCCCGCCGGTCAGGTCGGGCCTACCCGTCGATTTGGTCAGCCAACTCACGGAATATGTCGATGGACACCTAAGCGAACGGATCTTGGTCACGGACCTGGCCGGGCACGCCGGGCTGAGCCCGGATCATTTTGCCCGCCGATTCAAGATCACCACTGAGATGAGCCCGAGGGAATTTGTGCTCACGCGTAAGGTGGAAAAGGTTCGCGAGCTACTTCGCACCGGACGTTACAATGTGACCGAAGCTGGCCGGGAAGTCGGCTTCCACGACCTAAGCCATCTGAACCGCTGCTTTCGAAATCTCTACGGCTGCTCGCCAAAAAAGGCACTCAATTCCGTCCTCGCGTCGGATTCTCCCCGATAAAGGACGGATACGTCCATAGCCTCAATGTGCCAAAAGGTCTAGGATGGCGCCATCGACCATGGGCGCCGCCACCTCAATCGCATCCACCGCAAGACTGGAGCCGCCGATACCTGAAGGCTTGCCGATAGTGCTTCCCCCGCATCTTACGGAGAACTTTGAAAAGGCTGACTCCCAGATAAAGGAATTCTACGGCCAAAGCCCGGGGGTGCCGGCCCTCTTGAGGTTATGGGTCGCGTGCGGCACATCCGGCCGCATCCGAAACGAATTCGAGCGTGCAGTCCTCGACATCAAACGGAAAACCGTAAACCCGATTGAGGAGTCGGAATTCGATGATGACTGCCAATAACTTTGGGCGACGTTCGCTCAAACAAGGTCAAGTGCCACTGGCGACCAGCCGCCTTGTTTAAACAATGGCTGGGGAAAAACAGGAGGCATTATGCCGTCATTAAAACAAGCAGTCGCTGAGAAGAAGGCGCAGGAACCCACGCTGCGGAGAAACCCGGAGATCGATGCCAAGCTGGATCGGTTCATCCAGGAGAACCCAAAGCTGCTCGAGTACTACCAAGGACTCAGCAAGGATGAGCTGATCCGGAAGCAAATGCTCGGGAAGATGCAGCGCACCGAGTACGCCAACGGCCGCAACGAAGCCGTCAGGGCGTGGGTGGAAGAGCACCCCGAAATCAAATCGAAGATCGAGGAGCGCATCCGCAACGTGCCCGCTGCGAACCGTGAACGGGCGTTCCTGAACGCCGCGAAGACGGAGGCGTTGAACCAGACAGTTCGGCTCGCGGGCAACAGCATTCGCCCGTAATCGCGAGGGACTCCCGGGCGGCGGGTGCTTCGGCGCCCGCCGCCTTTGCCTTCTGGCGCGGCCAGGTATATTCAGCCTGTTGAAGGGATCCCTGACGATGTCGGTTTGGTTGCCATGATTCATTGGGCGTGATTGAAATGCGGGCTAGACCCGCACTTCGGTTATTACGTCTATTTGAAATTCGGCATTTCTATCATTCATGTCCCGACTCAAGAATCTCTATACCCACCTTATCACTAACCGCCGAGCCGAAGTAGACGGCTGGCTAGATGAGTATCGAGCGATCACCGGAGATGTCGCCGAAGTTAGAGCGGCTCTGGGGCAAGGCAAAAGTATTACGGACAAGGCAACCTACGAAAAAACGCGGTTCAAAGCCGAGCCCGACCCGTGGCCGGTTTTTGCCAGCCGGATTCTTTTCGACAAAAGTAATGGCGTGGCATCGCGCGGACAATCGGTGTTGAGCCACGATAACCGTAAGCGGTTCCTCGGGGAGCAGGGCTTCGTCGATGCCTTCGTCGATTTGATCAAGCAGCCGAGTAGGGAAAACTTCACGACGTTCGGAGTCGCGTGGGGGCATGCTGCGGACAAATACTCCGCTAACCGAAATAATTTGTTGGTGAATCGCGCCTTGGCCGCATGCTCGCTCAACGTCACCTGCGCCGTCAACGGCTCGAACTTTGAGACCGTTTACCAGTGGCTGGTTGGCGAATACATTCTCACTGCCTTGGTCGATCCAGCGGCAGACTGGTACGATAAGAATGTGCACCTAATTTCTTTTCTGCGCGAGGTCTTCGCAGATGGGGTCGGCGGAGAAAAGGAGGTGCCGTGTGATGAACTCCTAAGCATCTTTGTTTGGTGTCTCTTCGAGAACATTTCCAACCCCTTCAGTCTAAAAAAGCAGGTGATCAAATACGGTGCGCCGGGCACGGGTAAAACCTACACGGCCAAGCGGGATACACGACTGCTTTTCGATATCTGGCGGGAGGACTTCGGCAAAGGCACCCCCTTTACTCACGAAAGCCACTGCGAAGTCGTGCAATTTCATCCCTCCTTTGGCTACGAGGACTTCATAGAGGGTCTGCGTCCGATCTTAGACAAAGAGGGGAAGGCTCAGCTTACTCTGCAAAACGGCATCTTTAAGCGACTCTGCCTCCGGGCAGCGATTTGGGAGCGAGATGTCCATTCCATTCCCATACAAGGCCCCGAATTGATAAAGAAATGGGATAGCCTCCGCATCGACGACCTCATCCCGCACCAAGCCCACCTCGCTGGCGAGCATTGGCAGCATATTTTTTGGCAATCAGCCAAGGGCAAGAAAATCGCCGATGCCGTACCACCGTTTTTCTTCATAATCGATGAGATCAACCGAGCGGAACTTTCCCGCGTGTTAGGCGAACTTATGATTTGCTTGGAGTATCGCGGAGTGGAGGGTGCCATATCCACGCAATATGCTGCGCTCAACACATCTAAAACCGGCATGGTTGAGATTCAGGGCACCTACAAGTTCTTCGTTCCGCACAACGTCTACGTGATTGGAACTATGAATACCATAGATCGAAGCGTGGAGAGTTTCGACCTGGCGTTGAGACGCCGCTTCCGATGGGAACGAATTGATCCGGACATTACTGCCCTGCGCTACCATCTGAAGGAGCGCGATGCCCAGCCGGGCAACGCACCACGCCCTTGGGTTGGCCTAGCTGACGACCTCGAAAAATTAAATGAGCGCATTCGGAAGGCGGACATCCTAGGGCCAGACTACGAAATCGGCCACGCCTATCTGATGAACCTGCGTTACCCGCAGACACTCACCCGAAGCGATGTGCGCGAAAACGTATGGGAAGATGCCATTAAGCCACTCTTGGAGGAATATCTTCGCGGTTCTGGCCGAGGTGAAACCCTGATCCCTGAATTCCAGAATGCGTTCGGCATTGTGTGATTAAGACCCTGAGCCAAATCCTCTGCGACGGCACCTTGGTGGACAATACGGTTCACCAAGTACAGGAAGGCGTTTTTCGGACGCGATCGTTCGGAGCGTCCGTGGAGATCATGCAGGGGCGGGCAGCGAACAATCCGGGGGCCGTCTGGCCGCTGCTTCAAATGGCGGCTACGTTAGACACCAAGGCGTCCAAGTTGGTGTTTCGCATCCCCGATGCCGACTACGAGCACAACACCGACGATGCCTTCATCGGCCTGACTGGCCGCGATCCGTTGAACTTCACTCTGACAACGGGCAATCTCATTGGCTGCGTCAAATCCAAGGATTTCACGCTCCGGGTCTCTTCCCGCTTCGGCGACGAATTTCTCAAATACATCATCGCTGACTCGGATGGGTTCGTCGAACTGCCTGAGCATGGCGGCACGGACAACGGCGGCTACGATTGGCTGCTCGTTTATCTTTGGCTAATAAAGCTCAAGAAGGCCTTCCGCCTCGGTCTGCCCAAAGCCTATGCGACCCGCTCGGAGGCCTTTGCCCATGTGCGCGGGCGCCTCGACCCTGTGGACTATTTTCTGAACCACGAGCGCGCCAACTACCGCTGCACCTTCCGCGAACACAGTTACGACAACGACACCACGCGGCTCATCGCCCGCACCCTCGAACACCTCGATTCCCACGCTTTCCTGCGCGAGGCACACACACTCAACCAAACCTTCCAGATCGCCACCCAAGGACGGCGTAGCTCACTCCAAGACCTGCTGGGCACGCCGCCGGTGCGAAATCCCTATTACGCGGACTACAACCCGGTAGTCGCGCTCTCGAAGCAAATCCTACGCGATGAGCTGTCAGATTTTGGCGACCAGTCGCAAACCAGCGCCTTCTTTTTCGATGTCTCGATGCTTTTCGAGTATTTTGTGCGCAAACTGCTCAAGCGCGCAGGGGTGGTGCTACAGAGCAAGACGAGTCGCGACTGGACGATTCCTTCCGGGCTCTTAACCGGTTACACCCGCCGTCACCTCATTCCGGACCTGGTTTTCGAATTTTACGGTGCTACCTATGTCTTTGACGTCAAATACAAGTCCTTTGACTTCAGCTACGGCGTGAGCAGGGAGGACCTTTTTCAGCTGCATACTTATATCGGCCAAGTATCAAATGCAGCCACTCTAGCCGGCTGCGGTTTCATCTACCCGATCCGTGAATCCCGCTGGCGAAGCCATGGCCTGGAATCCACCGGGGGAATTCTAACGAACAGCTTCGTCCACGGTGGGCGCAACATCCCCTTTCACGTGGTTTTTTT
>Ga0302156_10001363_pt1 | contig 21713 bp, 23 predicted proteins | sample I_Bog_N3_2_FD_193503 | JGI IMG/M metagenome (GOLD analysis project Ga0302156, IMG submission 193503) | Peat permafrost microbial communities from Stordalen Mire near Abisko, Sweden - I_Bog_N3_2 | ecosystem: Environmental > Terrestrial > Soil > Wetlands > Peat | place: Sweden: Abisko, Stordalen... | reverse complement strand
TCGACCCAATGGCCTTCTCGATCGACAGCGTCAACCAGATGCTCTTACCCGCTCGTCGTCGCGGCAAAGCCCCCAGGAAATAAACCAAGTATCCTCGACAACGCAGGCTTACCGAAAACACACGTTGGAACCTACGGACGGCGCGGATTGTTCGAGTGAATTCAGCGAGTTAGCGTCCGCTTCGCGGACATAGAAAGTTAGCGCGTTAGCAGTGGTATCGCCGGGCAAACGTTTCATCCCTCCATGGGTCGGCAACGCCGGTGGACGGCTGTGACAAAGCTCGCTTCGATGGAATCTTTGCGCCGGCCTGAGACGGTTGCTTGCCATGAAAGTTCAAATGCGATTGTCCTGTGGGGCACCCGGCTTCGCTTGCTATTGCCAGCCGCCGGAGCCTACGAAACCGGCCCAGTACCAGGGATGGGTGCTCTTGCCGGCGGCTTGGCGGTCTTTTAGCAGTTTTCTTGCGGCGTTCCAAACTGCGTCCGCGGTTGTGGCGCGGCGGGCGAAGCGTTCGGCGTAGAGGTCGCGCATAAACTCTCGGGTTACCTGGTCGTCGATGGGCCATAGCGCCATGATTACGCTGTTGGCGCCGGCGACGCGGAATGCTCTTTCCAGGCCCAGAACACCCTCGCCGTCCTTTAATTCACCGCTTCCCGTGTCACAGGCCGAGAGGACAGCCCAGTCGACGCCGCGGAGGTCGACGGCGGCAATCTGCTGCGCGGTGAGAATGGAGCTGTCGCGGCTCTTGTTGGCACCGGCAAAGACAAGGCCGGAGTGAAGCAAGGGATTGCCGTTGCCGCAACTCTTGTCCAGCAGAAAAGCATGCGTGGCGATATGCAGAATTCTGGACTGTGGCGCGGCATCGAGGAAGCGCGAGCGCGTGGCATCTTCGCCGGTGAGCATCCGCTCGGGCTCGTCCGCGTTCCAGCGCTTGAAAGTGGACGAGATGTCCTTGACCTCGTCGAGCGAGGCGGGGAGCGGATGGAACTCCATCTGGGTGAAGGCTTCGCACTTGATGGGACCGCCGCGGAGTTCGTTGGGGAGTGTGTTCGAGGCTGCATCCGCCTGCGCGAGCTCGAACGATGGACCGCCGACAGCCAAGAGTCCTGCTTTCTTGTCTCCGCGAAGTTGGGGCAGCAGGTCTTTTTCACTGGTGAGGATATGGACCACGGGGCCCTGCTCCACCATGTAGCCGTTGCCCGAAGGCAGAGCACTGAAGGGGACGAGATTCAGCGATCCGTCGGGGACAACCAGAACCAGCTTGGCGTTTTCAAGATCGGCCTTCAAGGGGTCCCAGATTCGCTTGCGCACCTCCAGGCCGGCCTCGCGGTATTCGCGTTCGTTGCGCACCGACCCGAGCCCGGCGCCGTGCGCTTCAGCATCGGCTGAGGCACGCATCTTCAAGATCAGGTCCCTGGCCGGTGTTGCGTCGCCGAGGTCGTACACGCCGATGTTTTCAGAGTCGCGATGGAGCACAAATGCCATGTAGGAAGGGACCGGCGTTTTGTTGAAATCCTCCGTCTTCCCCTCTGCATATTTCGCGTAGGCCACATAGGAAACAAGGACCGAACCGGGCGGCATGTTCTTGCGGAGATCGCCGAGTTCGCTGCTTTCGGCCCGTTCGTCGGCGCGTACGGCGGCGCTGCGTTCGGCGAGCTTGCGTTCTGTCTGCTCCATCTTCAGAGTGGCATCGGCCAGGGCCGTGGCCGCGTTGCCGGACGGCGGAGCTCCCTGTAACGCCATGAGCGTCTTGCCCTCCTTTTCCAATTCCTGTTTGAGGACTTCCGATTCGGGACCGAGCTTGCGGTTCAGCACGGCCTGGCGCTTCGCCATCTCGTCGGCCACCATGGCCCGCGAGCGCACCACTTCCTGATAGACCGGAGCTCCAGCGATGGCGGGATGGCGCGTGGCAAGCGTAACTGCGATATTGAACGACTTTGCACCGGTGTTTGCCATGGCCAGCGCTTGCTGCTCGGGCATGAGTTTTATAGCCAGGCGGATGCGCTCCCGTTGCATCCTGTGCGCGCCCAACTCAATCTCCATGGCTTCCTGGTAGCGGCCCATATAGGTCAGGGCATAGCCGTAGCCAGAATCGACGAGCGTAGTCATCGAATGCTGTGGACCGTAAACTTTGGCGAACTGACTGCGTGCATGCGCGTAATACGACAGCGCCTCGCTTGTGTTGCCTAGACACATCTCCACATAGCCAAGGTTTGCGAGGACACCGCTCAGCGTCATGCTATCCGGACCATTCAGTTGAATGTTCAGGTCCAGGCCCTTTTTCAGGTGCTCGTAGGAACGCTGGAAGTCGCCGAAGACCATGTAGAAGGCGCCGGCATTGTTCTCCAGGATCGCCCACTCTTGAGTTGGTGTTTCGAAGTGAGCCGCGAGGTCCATCGCTTCGTCGGCCGCGGCCTTTCCGCCGGTCATGTCGTCGTTGAGGCGTCGCGCATGCATCAGACCGATCAGGGCTGACGCCATGTCGACCGGAGCCTCGTCCTTTACTTCTCGCAGAGCCTGGACCTGTATCTCCGCATTCCGCAGAGCGCAGATTTTGTCGCCCTCCCTTTCGCAGACAAGGCTCAGGGTCGATGCGGCATCCGATAGACCCCGGTGATCCCACCCGACCCGCTGCAGGATGGCCAATGACTCCTCGGCCATTGGCCGCGCCACTTCCGGGCGATCCAGCATCTGGAGAACGCGCGCCTTTGCCGCCAATGTGAGCCCATAGATGCGCGATTGCTTGCCTTGGGCTGCCTCGGCTACTTTTACCGCCCGTTCCGTCGTCGCAAGAGTCTCTTCGTTGACGGGTGCGTACAATATCTCGGCGTACACCAGCTCGATGAGCTCCGCGGCCACTTCAGACGTATTGCCGGGGTGGGCTGCCTCGGCCGCGCGGACGCCGGCGCGCGCTTCTTCAATTGAACGAGGCCGCGGAGTTGGCGCGGCAGTGTCCTCGCCGCCCTTGGCATCCTGGGCTGCGGGCGGATTGGCAGAGGCGGAGGGCTGCTGCGCGGCGCTAGCCATGCTCAAGGCCGCAACGAGGACGAGACTCCACGGCCTTACCGTGAACCGCGGCGTTGTGGTTAGAGGTACTTTGCTCGAATGAACCGGCATTGTCGGGAATTACCTAAAATTGGATCGATTGGTGTCTCTCTAATGATTAGGCTTTTTGCGGAGCGGATGGCAAGGGAAAAAGCTGGCTTCCAAGAAGAATGGCGGCGCAGACTTCCTGCCTTCCCAAGTCCGAAGATCCGGACAAGGGGCGCCCGGCCCCTAATCGACCGACTCCCCCTCGGCGGCCTGGGGATTGATCCCCAGGCTTCGCCAAAACATTGGATGGATCGAGATTCTGGTCTTTGGGGTAATCTCGGCCTCAGATATCGAGCGCCGGCCACTCGTCGACCAAACGACCGCTTCGAAGGCTTCGAGCTTCAGTCCGATCAGGCTGACGCGATAGAACGAAGCAACGAGCCAATTGCGGAAGGAGCCAACGTCCGTGGGGTTGACCTCGATCCTACGCAAAACGTCTCCCAATTCCCCATCCCGCTTTCGCCCATCGTCGAAGAGCTTGATTGCCAAGTCAAAGCACTGCTCGTCCGTGATGTCCGAGACGCCGAAAGTCGATGGGCGATTCTTGAGAATATCAATCAAATCCAGCAACTCTGGATAGTCGGCGATCCACTCATCTGCAAGAGATCGGAGTCGTTGACGCGAATACTCACCTTCCGCTTCCTTTAGCATATGGGGGGAAATGATCGGGTTGCCCTGAGCCTGGCGGATGCAGGCATTGAAGAACATGATCACATCTCTAGGTCGCATGAGAGTGCGCTCTAGTATGTAGTCGACTGCGGGACTCTTGTTGATCAGCGTCGGGAGGACGTCTTTGTGTGTGACAAGCTCTTTTGTGTAGGACTGCCGTACCAGCTTGTTGATTCTCGCGTCCAGAATTTGGATCAAGTCGTTGGATGACCAACTTAGGTCGAGATAAAGCGATTCGTATTTTTCTTCCTGAAATCCAGGACCTCGGGATAGCCGAATCACTCGGTCAATCAGGTCGTGTCTAAGAGCAATTATGATCTTCGCGTTCCGTACCCTGCCAAAATCACGAACCGTCTCAATGAGCGCACGGATCAATTGGTACCGCAATTTCTCTTCTATCCAATCCTCATCCAGTCTGTCTATGACGATATAGTACCGCTTCTTGGGGTCTTCCAGAATTGAATCAAGCAACTCAAGAACATACGAGAGTTCCTGGATTTGGACCTGATTTACCACGAATCTCGCGCGCTGCACGACACTGGCCTTCTCTTCCTGGGAAAGAGTCTCACCGCCTGAGAGCTTAATCTTTGAAACCGGGACCTCCAAACTAATCGAGGCCTCTAACTCTCTTTCGAGCTTGGTTGTAAGCTCACGAATTCGGTAATCCGTTTGCTCCCAGAAATTGCTTCCCCAACGTTCAAGGTATGCGAGGGCCTTTTCGTGTTGCCGTTTTTTATCGCTAAATACTCCTCGAAGCCAGTCTACGAGCCCCTCCTTGGCATCTGGGCTATCTAGGTGAAAGTGTGCTTTGATGACCTCAACAGCGAAGACATGGCGCCATAGCAGCTTGAAGAATGTATCGAGATTGACACCAAGGCCATGTACGAACTGAAGGATGGTGGAGTTCGTGATGTATGCAAGAGCCAGGCTCTCTGGCTTGATATTTATGACTGTCGAAAGGCGCTCCCGCAACTCATTTAGCAGTGCGGTCTTACCGGCACCAGTTCGCCCCAAGATGATCCGTCTATGATCTACACAATCTGACAGCAGATCGAGCTGCCCCGTATCGATAAAACATTCTTTTAGGAACGCGCGGTCAGACTCCGCGTCTGCGACGCCGACCGTGTCGGAGCTACGAAAACGAAACTTTTGTGTCATCCGGTAAAGTATAGACCGAATGGGCCAACGGCTCAGCCGCTGACCTTTATCGAGAGTCTATGCCGCCGAAACTGCGCCAATTCGATGTGATTGTTCTCGGTGCGGGGGCGGCGGGCCTGATGTGCGCGGCTACGGCGGGACAGCGCGGTCGGCGCGTGGCGCTGCTGGAGCATGGGGGACAGGCGGGGCGAAAGATTCTCATCTCAGGCGGCGGGCGGTGCAATTTTACGAATCTGCACTGCGGGCCGCAGAACTTCATTTCGGAAAACAGGCATTTTGCCAAGTCGGCGCTGGCGGGTTACGGGCCGCAAGACTTCCTGTCGCTGGTGGACAGGTATGGAATTCGCTGGCATGAGAAGACGCTGGGACAGCTCTTCTGCGATGGGTCGGCGCGGGCGATTCTGGACATGCTGCTGGCGGAGTGCGCGCTTGGCGGGGTTGAATTGGTGCTGAATGCGCGGGACATCGCGGTCGAGCGCGAGTCGGCCGGCGGGTTTCGCGTGGCATCGTCGGCGGGCGAGATGCGGGCTGAGGCCGTCGTGGTGGCCACGGGAGGGTTGTCGATCCCGAAGATGGGGGCGACAGGGCTGGGATACGAGCTGGCCGCGCAGTTTGGTCTGAAGGTAGTGACGCCCCGGCCGGCGCTGGTTCCCCTCGTGCTGGGGGGAGATGAGGCGCGATGGATGGAACTGGCGGGGGTGGCTACGGAGGTGGTGGCGTGGGTGGAACCGGCGTCGAAGGACCGTCCCTCGGGGGCTAAAGCCCACGACACTTCCGAGGGACCAATGTACGGGCTGAAGCCCGTACCCTTCCCGAGGGCTGCACCCTTCCAAAGAACCGTGCCTTTTCGAGAGAAGATGCTGGTGACGCATCGGGGCTTGAGCGGGCCGGCGGTGTTGCAGGCTTCGTCGTATTGGCGGCCGGGGGAGGATCTGGTGCTGGATTTTGCGCCTGGAATCCTGCTCGATTCTCAAATGCGCGGCGGTGTGGTGGGAGCGCTGATGGAGCCGCGGGGCCGTCGGGACAAGGCGGCGTTGAGGCTGGCACTAAGGGAGGTTTTGCCGCAGCGGCTGGCGGCGTTTCTCACCGAGACGGAGGCGCCGGGTGGCTGGGGGAATGCGGCGTTGATGGCCTGGGAGCAAAAGCTGCATTGCTGGCGGCTTCATCCGCTGGGGACGGAAGGATTTGAGAAGGCCGAGGTGACGGCTGGAGGCGTGGATACGGATGGGCTGCATGCGCGGACGATGGAGGCGCGGGCTGTGCCGGGGCTCTACTTTATTGGGGAAGTGGCAGATGTGACAGGGTGGCTGGGCGGATTCAACTTCCAGTGGGCGTGGGCTTCGGGGGTGGCGGCGGGGAAGGCGGTGTGACTGAGGCAGGGAATAGGGCATAGGGAATAGGGATTAGATCGCAGTCAATCGCGGTTATTGCTGGACTGGGGCTGGGGCAGGCTCGGCGGCGGGAGCTGGTTGGACGGGCGGAGCGCCGGGTTTGGCGGGAGGGGTTAGGACAAAGCCGTTGCGGACAAGGGCGAAGCCGGGCTGGGGGAGTTCGGCCTGAAGGAGCTGGTTTTCTGGGCCGGAGAAGAGCTCGGTTTTGGCGCCGCCCATGTTGGCTACCAGATGATGGACGGTGATGGGCTTGCTGTCGAGGGTGCCTTGCTCATCGGCGTAGGTGGCTAGCTCGATGGAGGCGATGGAGCCGGCCTGGACTGTCCCGTCTGGCCCGGTGGACTGCTTGGGAACGATGGCCCAGAGGTTGCGGTTGTTGTGTGTGACGGCGAGGGCCAGAAGCGTTTCAAGCGCGCCAGGATCGAAGTCGGGAAGAAAGACGGCGCCGGGATGGAGCGTGAGGCGGGCCGTGGAGCTCTTGCCGCCGGCCGAGACGTTGAGCAGGAACTGGGCGGCATCTGGTGCGGCGGTTACGTTGACGGCGACGTTGTTGAGGATGGCGCTGACCTGGACATGGCGCAGGTGGTTTGCCGAAGAGAGCGTCTCAGTCTTGGAGAGCGAGTAGTTGAGGCCCTTCATGTCCAGATGGACAACGGATGTGGAGTCGTAGCCGCGGGGCGTGGCGGCGAAGTTGAATTCGGCGGTTCCAACAGGCTTGCCGTTCTGTGCGATCGTGAAGCTGCCGGATTGCGCGGCAACTGGTACGGCGGCGACCGAAAAAAAGCCAGCGGCCAAGCTAGTCAAGGCGAAAAAGGCTGCAAGAAGAACAGGTTTGCGCATGGGTGTATGGGTCGTCCCTGCTGGGTTAGACACGGGATGGGGGAAAGAGTTGTGAAAGGCAGTTATCAGTAGTCAGTAGTCAGTAGTCAGTTAGCCAGTTGAGGGCTATGGTTTCCCACCCTTTCCGCAGAAAAAAGCGGAAAGGATGAGGCACGGTGCTGTTTAGGCTGCCTACTGACTACTGACTACTGATCACTGATCACTGATCACTGACTACTGAAAACTGACCACTGAAAACCGACTACTGCTTTGCGATTGCGAAGCGCTTGTTGACTTCGTGCCAGTTGACTACGTTCCACCAGGCGGCCAGGTAGTCGGGGCGGCGGTTCTGGTACTTGAGGTAGTAGGCGTGCTCCCACACGTCGTTGCCGAGGATGGGGTAGTGGCCCTGCGAGAGGGGCGAGTCCTGGTTGGCGGTGGTGACGACCTTGAGCTTGCCGCCCACAAAGACGATCCAGCCCCAGCCGGAACCAAACTGCTTGGCGGTGGCCTCGTTGAAGGTCTTCTTGAAGGTCTCGAAGTCGCCGAAGTCGGCGGCGATCTGCTCGGCGATGGGGCCGGTGGGCGCGCCGCCAACGCCAGCGGAGCCGACGGGGCCCATCAGGTTCCAGAAGGCGGTGTGGTTGGAGTGGCCTCCGCCGTTGTTGCGAACCACGCCGCGAATATCCTCGGGAACGTCGGCCAGGCCGCGGAGCAAATCGTCGACGGACTTGGCGGCGAGGTCGGGGTGGCCGCCGAGGGCGGCGTTCACATTGTTGATGTAGGCCTGGTGATGCTTGTCGTGGTGCAGCTTCATGGTCTCCGCGTCGATAAAAGGCTCGAGCGCGGCATAGTCGTAAGGAAGTGGTGGAAGTTCGTAGGCCATTGGGGAATTCTCCTTAGCATTGGATTGTACTGCGGGGGTTGTGCCCGGCGTCGGGCAGGGGGCCGAAAGCAAAGAGGTTAAATCCGATTTTCACACGCTCTCGCGCGGTCGTATGGTTGGATGCCGGATGGAGCCGGGAGGGTGCGGGGGAATGTTTTTTGGGGAATAGTTATGAGTGATCAGGGGAGCCTCTTGGAAATTTCCTTTAGCAACCTGTGGCAGAAGTCCTGTTTTGAAAGGGCACGACTTGAGTCGTGCCGTAAAGCCTCAGGAATCAATGGGGCTTTAGCCCCTGAGGGGTGTATTTTCTGAATTTTCGACTTTTGCCGCAGGCTGTTAGGCAATAGATTGTGTCAGGGCACACTAGAGCCGTGCCCCGACACATTTTGCAGTTTCAATGGGATTTTGCAAGATGCTCAGGCGTTAGCGATTCGTTGTGGGTGCGTTTGGACAGAGAGGCGGAAAGGCATGGCCGGATCGGATCTCTGGTTTCCCATGCTTACTCGCGGCCGCGCTTGCAGTCGGCGATCCATTTTCGCCATTTGTAGTCGGCGATGAAGGAGGCGACTAGGAGGATGAGGGCGAGGATGCCTAAGAGGAGCTTCATAAAGAGAAGTTGTCAGTGGTCGACCGTAAAAGATTTTGGATTTGTGGTGAGGCTAACGGCCCACAACGATTACGGTGAAGCTGCCGGGGACTACAGCGGGGCGGGGGTGGGGGTTGTCCGCCGTGGAGGCGGGGCGAGGGCCGAATTCGGCGGTGACAAGATAGATGCGGTCGGTGGCGGAGTCGTAGGCCATGGTGCGGGCGCCGCGCTGGGTGGGGAGCGTCTCGATGGTGGTGTAGGCCGGCGTCGATGCATCCACTACGGAGAGAACTCCCTCGCCGCAGGAGGCAAAGGCGAGCTTGTGGGCGGCGTCCCAGCCGGCGGCGTCGGGACCGTCCCCGATGTTGGGCGTGGCCAGGACCTTTCCGGTTTTGGAGTCAACGACGGCCATCTTCTTTCCGTCGCAAACGGGGAAGAGGCGCGAGCCTGCCACGTCAAGGACGAGGCCGCTGGGACTGTCGCAACCGGCTACTGGCCATTCGGCGGTGAGCTTGTTCGTGTGGGCGTCGAGGCGGACGATTTCATTCTTGTCTTCGATGTTGTCGAAGACTTGCCCCAAGCCGTCGACGGCGGGGAACTCGGGCTTGCCCGGGAGCGGGATGTTGGCGACCAGCTTGTTGGTCGCGGTGTCAATGACGGCGGCGTCTTTGCTGCGGCCATCGAAGGCCCAGACGGTCTGGGTGACAGGCTCGAAAACGATACCGTCGGGGTTCTGGCCGCCGGTGGGGATGGTGGCTACGGTGGCGAGGGTGTTGCGATCGAAAACGACAACCGCGTTGCCGCCGCCGTCGGAGATATAGCCGAACTTGCCGGCGGTATCGAGGGCGATGCCGTGGGTGCCGTGAAGACCGGTGATGGCGCCGACCGATTTGCCCGTGGTGGTATCGAGGACATCGACGCGGGCACCGTGGGTTAGATAGAGGCGGTGGGCACTGGAATCGGCGAAAAGGTAGTCCCAGCCGCCGTCGCCACCGACCTTCCATTTATCGAGGATTTTGTACGGCTGCTGGGCGGAGAGCTGGGCAGAGGTTGCAACGAGGCTGCAGAGAATCGTTGCGGCTAGGACGGACAGGGCGAAAAGACGGGGGGTGCGCTGCATAAGTGGCAACTCCGGATGGGATTCGGTCAATCTTGGGATTTACCGGCGAAGAAAGTGTGTCACATCGAGATTAAGGCGTGCTGATGATTTGGAGTTTGTGGATTCCCAGGTCTCAAAATCGAGATCTGGGGCACCCTGCTTTATTTGGAGATGGGGAGGCGGACGCTGACTGTCGTGCCCTGGTTGGGTTGGGCGGGGTCGGGTTGGCTGGCGATAGCGATTGATCCGCCGGCTTTGGTGACGAGGGCTTTGGAGATGGCCAAGCCTAGACCGGTCCCTCCCGTGGTGCGGGTGCGGGAGGGATCGCCGCGATAGAAACGGTCGAAGACGTGGGGCAGGGCTTCGGCGGGGATGCCGTCGCCATGATCTTGAATTTGGAGGACGGCGGCGGATGTGGCTTGGCTGGATTCCAGGTTGAGGCTTATTTCGACAATGGACCCGGCGGAGCTGTGCTGGAGGGCGTTGAGGAGCAGGTTGGAGACAAGCAGAGTGCAGTCTTCGGGGGCGATGCGGACTGGGGGAGCTGAATCCGCGGAGTTGAAAACTACCTGAACGTTGCGGAGGGACGCGATAGGCTCTAGCTGGCCGGCAACCTGGTGGATGCAGGCGGCGAAATCGGCCGCCGGTTGAAGGCCGGGGTTGGGGGTTGAGCTTTCCGCGCGGGCCAGGGTGAGCATGTCGGCCACGATGGCTTCAAGGCGCAGTGAATCGGCGAGGCAGCGTTCCAGGCCGGCCTGATACTCCTGCGCGGAACGGCGCTTCATGGAGAGGAGTTGGAGCGAGGACTTGATGACGGCTACGGCGGTTTTGAGTTCGTGGGCAGCGTCGCTGACGAAGGCACGCTGCTGCAGGAAGGAGCGTTCCAGGCGCTGAAGGACGCTCTCGATGGCGTTGGTGAGCGGGGCTAGCTCCGGAGTGGTGTGTGCGGAGGCTGGCGGTGAGAACTGCCATGCATCGACAGAGACCTGCGAGGCGAGCGAGGCCAACTGGCGCAGGGGGAGCAGGCCGCGGTGCAGCAGCCAGGCGATGAGTGGGCCGGTCACTAAGAGCAGTAGAACGCTGCCCGCGGCGTAAAACTCGACCGCGCTGCGAATGACATGCCAGACGTTGCGGGTGGGCGATCCATAGACAACAATGACCTGATGGAGCGTTCCGCCCTTTATGCCTGGATCGACAGTGCGCGACCCTTGCATCCGGAGGATGCGGTAGTGGTGGCCGTTGAGGACGGTCTGCGAAAAGTCTCCCCAGGGGTGCTGGGGAACACTGGCGCCAGTGCCTTGCCAGTTGGAGGACCGGCCAAGCAGACGGCCACCCAATTCGTAAACCTCGTAGACGTCGTCGGGAGAGATATGGAGATCGGCCTGATCGAGGATCACGTTATCGTCGGGGTCGTCCGCGTCTTGCACGGCTCCGAGAATGGAGTCTGCGCGGCCGTGGAGCATGACGTCAAAGGCGCGGAAGTGGATGTGGCGCTCGTAGCCGAAAGAGAGGACGACGACCAGGATCGACGACGCAAGCTCGACGGCGAGAACGGCGACAACGAGTCGAAAGGCGATGGAGCGGGGCTGGATGGCTAACTTCATTGGCCTCGCTCTTGGATTGGGAGTCTGCCTGGTTCAGCGGCCTGGTCGCGGTCCGATTCGGGGGCAGGGGGCAGGCTCGGTGCGAGGCGGTAACCGCGTCCGCGCATGGTTTCAATAATGGGGTCCGGCACGGGAAGTGCAGCGTCGAGCTTTTTGCGAAGGTTGGAAACGTGGACCTCGATGACGTTGGAGTGGTGCTCCCAGTTGTAGTCGTAGAGATGCTCGAGGAGTTCGCGTTTGCTTACGATGACGCGGGGGCGATGAATCAGGTATTCGAGGACGCGATACTCGGTGGGGGAGAGGTCGACGAAGACACCGTTTCTGAGGACGGTCTGCTCCAGGGTGTTGACGGTGAGGCCGAGAACGGTGAGCGTGGGGTGAGCTGCGCCTTTGCCGCGGCGGATGAGAGCCTTGGCGCGGGCGATGAGCTCACCTAGGTCGAAGGGCTTGGCGAGGTAGTCGTCGGCGCCGGCGTTGAGGAGCTGGATGATGGAGTCGGCGCCGTCTTTGGCGGTGAGGATGAGGACGGGGGTCGGGTCTTTGCGGGCGCGGAGACGACGGAGAAGGCTGAGGCCGTCGAGCTTGGGCAGCATCAGGTCGAGCACGATGAGGTCGTAGCAGAGGTTGCTTGCGCAGTCGTCCCCGGCCATGCCGTCTTCAGCCCAATCGACGGCGAAACCCGGGCCGTCGCGCAGGGCTGTGGCCAGGTTGTCGGCCAGGCGGACTTCATCTTCGATGAGCAGGACGCGCATGGGGGTGCCTATGTCTCCGGGAATAGTATGACGCAGGAAAGATTAAGCGTGCCTGAACCACCTGCGGTGGGGCAGACGGCGCTTGCGCGTCAGGGGCGACTTCGCCTTAGTACTACAGTTGTAGATCGCAGATTCTGGAGGGAGCAGGGCGCTTTAGCGCCCTGAAATGCCTCAAAATTCCTGCACCTTTAGGCGTGGGCCTTGGCGGTTTGCTAGCCTTCGGAGCAAATACAACTGTGGTGTTAGAACCTGTTTAATGACTTGGCATAAGGTCAAGGGTACGGGCTTCAGCCCGTACATTTCAGCCAACAAATGGTTGCTTTAGATGGGATGAGACGGCTGGTCTCGCGGACAGCTAAGCTGTTCGGTACGCATTCGAGATGCTAAAAGGAGACCAGCCAATGAAGAAGGTTAACAGAGAGTTGCCGAAGATGGAGGCAGGTTGCGCCAAGCCGAAGATGACCGTGGGTCTGGACATGGGCGACCGTTACAGCCACTATTGCCTGTTGGACGCCGACAGGGAGGTCGTAGAGCAAGGGCGCATGCAAAGCGCCGAGACCGCGCTGCGCCGGCATTTCGAGCCCGAGCCCTGCCTGCGCATCGCCCTGGAGTGCGGCACGCACTCGCCCTGGGTCAGCCATTTACTGATCGAGCTCGGCCACCAGGTCATCGTGGCCAACGCCCGCAAGATCCCGGCCATCACCGGCAGCGAATCCAAAAGCGACCGCAACGATGCCGAGAAGCTGGCGCGCTTCGCCGCCTACGACCCCAAGCTGGCGGGTGAGCCACCCATAAGCGCTAAGATAACCTTTGACTTTTCGGAAGAGCAGTTTTAGTCTTCTTCCATGTCTGAGCTTGAGGATTGGCGAATTCTCGTTGGGCTGATGCCGTCAGCTTGGGAGCAGTTGGCCCGAAGCAGCGGCGCGGTACGGCGACTGCGCGGGTTTAAGAGTCTTGAATCCCTGCTGCATACGCTGTTGCTGCATGTCGGTTGCGGTTGGTCATTGCGCGAGACCGTAGTTCAGGCTAAGTTAGCGGGGCTCGCCGAGGTTTCCGATGTGACACTGCTGAACCGGCTTCGAGACGCAGAGGCGTGGTTCCGGCAATTATGTGAGCTTCTTTTGCTTGAACTGGGTGTGACTTTGAAGCCCAGTGTTGGTGGGCGGAGCGTGCGCTTGCTGGATGCCACAGTGGTCAGCGAGCCGGGCAAAACCGGCAGTCAATGGCGCATCCATTACAGTCTGCGCCTGCCCACATTGGAGTGCGATCATTTTGTTCTTACTTCAACGAAAGGCGCTGGCGCTGCTGAACGATTTGCCCAATTCAAATTTCAAGCCAAGGACCTGGTTTTGGCCGATGCCGGATACAGCCATCAGCTTGGCATTCAGAGCGTCGTCGAACAGAACGCCGCTGTGTGTGTGCGATTGAATCCATACGCGCTACCACTGTATGACAAGGCTGGAGGGCGCATTGATCTGACCGCACGGCTAAGTGGATTGGCCACGCCCGGAGAGATAACGGAGTGGCCGGTATGGGTTCATGTCGGTGAGCAGAAATATCAAGGACGGCTTACGGCCATTCGCAAGAGCCTGGAGGCAATCCGGCGGGCAGAAGTGCGCATCAACGACAAGGTGCAAAGGGGAAAGACCGTCGGCCCGCTGGGCAGGCTCTGCGCTCAGTATGTCCTGGTGTTCACGACCCTTTCCTTAGAGGAGGCCAGCGCGGAAAAGGTATTGGATATATATCGGCTTCGATGGCAGATTGAACTGAGTTTCAAGCGGCTGAAGTCGATAGCGGAACTCGGCCATCTTCCGAAAGACGATGACCGAAGTAGCCGCGCATGGCTTTACGGAAAGCTTTTCATTGCATTGCTGACAGAGAAGATGAGGAGAGTGGCAAGCACCATTTCCCCCTGGGGCTACACGACAAAATCAACAAAGAACACGGAGCAAGTGGCGTGAATTCCACTTTGCATTCCATCAGGTGATCGCCGCCATTACGCCTAGACTCCCATTGCAATCTGTTCTTGATCAGTGGAACCAGATTGCTGCATCCCTCTCTGAGCCAAACCGAAAGAGAAGGCCGCAAGTCGAAACATTATCTTAGCGCTTATGGGCGGGCCACCCATTACCAGCCAACGAGTTGGGTCCCCATCCTTCCGCATGCTCTTGGCGGAAGGGTGGGAGAGCACATCCCTCAATCCTGAGATCGGGCGGGTGGCCAAGGACTTGCTGGCCAAGAAGGATCTGGTGGCCCAGGTCTGGACTTTCAGACCTGGGATTCGAATGTCCAATGTGGATCCATCTCCACGGGTTCTCGAAACCCATCTCTCCAAAAGGCGAGACATGGGGCACCCAATCATTTCGGGTCGAGTAAACCCCGGCCACCCGCCTGCTGATTGAGAGAATCCACTCGGGTAAAAAGTCTCCAGTTTTCTCCCGGAGTTGTCGAGTAGCCCCGGGGGATTTCACCCCGAGGCCCTCACAGGTATCCGCGAGGGCAAGGGCGGCAAGGACCGCGATGTCATGCTTAGCCCGAAGCTGCTTGAAGAACTACGCACTTACTGGCGCGGCCTCCGCCGCAAGCCCAAGGAGTGGTTGTTTCCCGGCAACAGCTGGCACACATCCAGCCGACCTGTGACCACCAAGGTGCTTTGGAGTGCCTGTCAGATCGCCGCCGAGCGCGTTGGCCTCGACAACAGGCGCATTCATCCCCACACTTTGCGCCACTATTCCGCATGGTAGATAGTAGACACTGCTTTGCGACTCACCTGCTTGAAGCCGGCGCCGACCTGCGTACGATTCAGATTTTGCTAGGACATCGAGACCTCGAAGTGACGACCGTCTATCTGCATCTGTCCCAACGGCATCTCAGCGCGACCGCCAGCCCGCTCGACGCACTCAGCTTGTCTTCGCAAGGAGGACGCAAGCACAGTTCATGAATCGGCCTCTTCTGGAGATGGCCGTCATTTTTCACGCTGTCGCTGCTCTCGGTACAACGGCAGGAAAACCGGCTATCACGCTCGCTTTGGAGTAAAACTCTTCTACCGGTATTTGGTTCAGCAAGGCGTATGGCAGAGCCTTCCGACTGATGAAGTTACCAACGATCTGCCTGCATTGGTCATTGCTTTCCGCGACTGGCTTCACATACATCGTGGCGTTACTCAAGGGACTCTCCGGTATTACACCCGTGGCGCGGCGGAACTGATCCATTCACTTGGGGAAGATGTCCGTCAGTGGAATGCCCAGGGCGTCCGTGCGTTTTTGTTGGATCGCGCGAGCCAGTGTGGCAGTGAAGCGACCCAGAGGCCGATCACAGCCGTGCGAGCGTTCCTGCGGTATCTCATTTTCTGCGGCGAAGCCAGAGACGATCTCGACCTCGCCGTTCCGGCGATCGCCCATTGGCGTCTGGCCACACTTCCGCGCTGTCTCTCAGCACAGAAACTCGACCGCCTCATCACCGCCTGCGACGGGGCTACTCCAGAGCGCCTTCGCGACCGCGCAATTGTATTGTTGCTATCCCGGCTCGGACTCCGCGCTGGCGATGTGGCCCGGCTTCGCTTTGCCGATATCGACTGGAAGGCCGGCACCATACACGTTACCGGGAAGGGCCGACGCCAAGTGAGTTTGCCTTTACCCCAAGATGCCGGCGAGGCTCTGCTTCGCTACTTGGATTCCCGACCTCGAGTTGGCGATGCTAGTCATGTATTCGTTCGCAACATCGCTCCGTTTAGGCCATTTGTCTCTGGCAGCAGTATTTCTAATGTTGTGAAGCGTGCTCTTCATCGCGCTGGTATTGAGAGTCCGGCAAAAGGTGCTCATTTATTGCGACACACCGCTGCAACAGCGATGTTGAGACACGGGGTGCCGCTCGACAAGATTGGCCTCGTCCTGCGCCATCGCAGCATCGATATGACGGCTTACTATGCCAAGGTGGATTTCGCTCTCCTCCAGCAAGTCGCACAGCCATGGCCGGAGGTGAACTCATGATAGCCGCGATCGAAAGGTACTTGGCCACAGGGCGCGCTGCCGGCTATTCCCTCAGCAACGTGGAATATCGATTGCGGAGCTTTGCTCGTTTCGCTGCCGATCGTCAGCAAACACATGTCCGCCGCTCAGTTACATCCGAGTGCATGAGATGTTCCGTAGACTGCTGAAGTCTGCAGATATCCAGCCTCATAATGGACGCTGGCCGCGGATTCACGAGCTACGCCACACGTTCGCAACGAGGGCTCTGGAGTCAAGTCCAGCCGGCCGTCGGTCAATCGGTCAACACATGCTGGCTTTGGCCACGTACATGGGACACGTCAACATCGACTCGACATTTTGGTACCTTAACGCCACCCCTGATCCGATGCAGGATATCGCTGTGGCAGGAGAGAGTTTCCTGCACGGAGGGCGGTCATGACCTCCATCGCACCGCACATCGAGGCATTTCTCCGCGAGTATCTTGTCCGGCATCGCGGCAACAGCAGACATACCTGCGAGTCTTACGCATACAGCTTCCAGGCGTTGTTTGAATTTGCCTCGCAAAGACTCAGGGTGCCGCCCTCTTCGATGGCTTTGGAACAGTTGGATGCCGCTCCGATCTGCTCGTTTCTGGAACACCTGGAGACCGCACGTGGCAACTCGGGCAACACACGGAACATCCGCTTGGCGGCCATCCGATCGTTCTTCCGCTTTCTTCAGCATCGGGAACCAGGCGCACTCGCCCAAGTCCGTCGTGTTCTGGCGATTCCCTTCAAGAAAATAGACAGCCGTCTGGTTCCATATCTGGACCAGAAAGAAGTGCAGGCTTTGCTGGATGCACCCGATCCGGCTACGCGGGATGGAGTACGCGATCGGGCTATGTTACACCTTGCGATCGGTGCTGGACTCAGAGTCTCGGAACTGACCGGACTCCGAATTGACAATATCGCGCCGCAGTCAGCCAGCATCCGTGTGTATGGAAAGGGCCGTCGTGAGCGGGCGTTGCCGCTCTGGAAAACAACCGCGTCTACGTTGCGCGCCTGGTTGGCTGTATGCGGCGCTGTCGCCGCAGACGAAGTGTTTGTTAATGCACGTGGTGAACCATTCAGCCGTTGGGGAGTCGCGTATGTTCTGAGGCGCCACGCCCAAACCGCAACCAAGAAATGCAGCTCGCTGGCTGGCAAGCAGCTCAGTCCGCACGTATTGAGGCACACCTGCGCAACGATCATGCTTCAGGCAACGCAGGACATCGGAAAGGTCTCACTGTGGCTTGGGCACAGCAACTTGACCACCACAGAGGTCTACGTTCGGGCAGATCCAAGTGAGAAGCTCGAGGCCATTGAAGCCGTCGTTCCGCCTCATCTTCGCACAGGCAGGTTCCGACCTGAAGATAAACCGATCGCGCTCCTGAAAGCCAAACCGTAATGGGGAGTGAGAAGGGCGTGCGGGGAAGACTCTGCACGCCCTTTCATCGTCGAACTCCCCACAACGAAAAACTCCCCATAAGGCATGAGTTGTAGGAGATGGGTGATTGGTACTGGCAGTCGGCACACTTGTCCTTATGTCCGCCCAGAGCCGCGGTACGGCAACGGACAATGGCATCGAGCACCTTGCGGTGTATCCATGAAAGATGCGACTTGTACTTGTTCCAGAAGCTGATGCCCGCTGCGCGGACGATGTCGGCCACCTCCAGGGTGGGCCGGCTCATCGCTTCATCAGCCTCCTGGACCGCTTCACTTCGCCGGGACTCGAAACCTCGATTGCTTCCAACGGACTGGCGACCGCGTGCAGATGGCGACGTGACAGATGTAGGTAGAGCGCCGTATCGCCGATCTTGGCATGGCCGAGCAATACCTGGATAGTGCGCAGGTCGGCGCCGGCTTCGAGAAGGTGTGTGGCGAAACAATAAGCGTGTGCGGAGATACATGCTTCTTGATACCGGCATGTTTAGCCGCGTGGGCGACAGCGTCCCAGACGATCTTCTCCGTGATGGGCACATCTGCCCGCCAGTTCTTCACTGTGCCTGGAAGTAGAAAGGTCTTGGGCTTCATCCAGCGCCAATACTCGCGCAGGGTCTCCAATAGCTTCGGGGTCAATAGAGCGTCACGTTCATGACTGCCCTTGCCGTGAACATGAATGACCATACGCTCGCTGTCGATATCGGAGACCTTCAGGTGACACAGTTCGGACCGGCGCAGTCCGGTCGCGTACAGCGTCATCAACATGGTGCGATGCATTAGGTTCCGAGCCGAATCAATCAGCCGAGCCACCTCTTCCGGGCTGAGTACAGTCGGCAGCTTCCGAGGACACTTGGGAAACGGGATATCATCGGGCAGATACGGTCGCCGAAGGGTCTTGACGAAGAGAAACCGCAGAGCCGACGAACGGCTCTAGATGGTCCGGGGCGAAAGCTTCCGGTCGCGAAACAGATGAACCTGGTACTCCCGAATGTGGCTTGGGCCCAGGCGCTCGGGTGAGCGATGGAAGTACTTCGCAAAGTCTTCCACCGCGTGGAGATAGATGGTTGTAGTTCTCTGAGAGTAGTTGCGACGCTGGAGCTCATCCAGCATGCGCTGCCGAAGATGGGTCATGGTAAGGCTCCTGTGACCAGAGGCTTACACAGCCAACAATGCCGGGGAAACGCCCATGCAGCAGCGTCCGTCGCGCCAGCGGCTTAGTTCAAACGCCCTTGTGTCCAGATTCGATCGAGCATCAGATCGACCCTCTTGCGATCCGTTGCCGACCTGCCGTCGCGAATTCACCGCTATTGCCCGTCAGGCTGTCACACACCATTGGCACACATGTATGGCATAGTCCACCATTCAAAGGCCAATTGAAGTAGTGTCACTGATTAAGAGGTCTCAGTGGTCGAGTCAGCTCGACCCCACGTGCGTCGCATTGAGACGGCTGCTGTCGTCGAATGGGCGCTTCAGATACCGCCTTTAGGCTTCCGGAGCACATTTTGGCTCCTTCCGTCCGTTGGGGAATGTATGACTGCCAATGCGTCAAGCAGTCGGCGTCAAGCGGACGCGTCGCGCGATTTGGTATCTGCAGATCCGAGTATCGGTCCACTTTGGACGAAGTAGCCGGCGGCCGGCCGGCGGCAAGCAGGGATCCTGTCTCCGATTAAATATCTTGAATATCCCTGCCCAGCGCAGAGAATTCCGCCGCGCAGGACATATGCGTAAATTCCGTCTTCAAAATCGATTCTCCTGCGCGGCAAGAGTACAAGAATAAAGGAGAGAGCACGAGAACCAGGCAGAGTCCGCCGCGCCAGACAAAGACGCAATCAAGTATTCATGGAATGCAGATCCAGTTGATCCCGGGCCCAAGGCATGGACAGATCAAGATCAGGATCAAAATGGTTGAATCACTGGATCAACTCCACGGACAGAAATGGCATCCGGAACGTGGCCGGAACCTGGAGAGACTCCCCCTGGCGGGAAGCTGGGAAAGCAGGGAGCGGACATGCCAGGGACCGGTTGGCGCAGTTTCCGGGACCAGTTGGCGCACTTTCAGGGGTCCGTGAGACTGGCTAGGCCGGCGTCGGGGGAAAGTGATCGTTAATGGCCAGGAAATGATATTTGCAAGTGATTTATTTACATGTACATGGTGAAGGATATACCGCATTGGCTGGAGTTCTTTTCAAAGGTGGCAAAAAGGGGAAAAGGACGTCTTCACCTGGTTGTATTCCCGTGAATAGGGAGCCACATCAGCCAGGATGGCCATCTTGTGTATCTCGGGATAGTCTTCCGGGTCGATGTCTCTGAGTTCCGGATGCAGTGCAGCATAGCCTTCGCCAGACAGGCGCGCATAACCCTCATCGACCTTGATGAAGGGATCTCCTTCATGGAAGTTGGTGTAGTAATCATCACCGGGCAGCCAGCTGGCGGCGGTGTTGCGAATCTCATTGGCCTGGGGAGTGAAGGTCTCGTGCTGGACAAAGCGGCGGAATGGTTCTGTGTATCCGAACTTCTGATCCAGATGGGGATGTTCCTACACCTGCACCCAATTCCTTTTCGTAATAACGTCTGGAGAAGTTATCGATCCGTCGAGATCCCTGATAGTCGACTTCCTTGCCCAGTGAGTTTGTATCTGGGAACAGTCCCTGGTATGCACTCTTGGCGACGAATCCATAGAGGCCGGTGTACTCGGCGAATATGTTGGCTTCTTTGCTGAAGACATTTCCCAGCGAGTATTCATCTCTGTGCAGCGGAGGCTGGAGCGCCTCGGGAAAACGGGCATCAAGCCTTGGCGAGTAGAGCGAGTACTCTTTTCCGTCCCATTCCTCCTCGTGCATACAAAATGTCGGCTTGACCAATCGGCCAATCGTGGCAGCCAGTACTGGCCCTATCAACGGTACATTGCTGAACGCGGGGGACGATACCGGATACGGTCTGTCTTTATAGTGCTTTTCTTCCAGGTAATAGGGATCCCTGAGGTAGCGGATGGGATGCAGGATGGGGTTATGTTTCCACTTCTCCGCTTCCGATCCGTAAAGGGCTATGTCCTCGGCATGGCTCTTGTGGAGGATGCTCCAGTGGGGACGCCATTCCTTGATGCGAGTTCCTTGAGAACGAAACCTGCCTCACGTAATTCAATTCAGCGCGGCACCGATTTTACTTGACATGCGTGCTTATAAAGAGCGATGCGTATATACTCATTACGATTTACATGCAAGATGACCCCAGTCCAGTTCGCCGCCGAGCCCTGGACCGGACGTTGGCAGTCGTATTCAGAGGCTTCGTAAGGCTGGCGGCCGTTTTCCAGAGTAATCGGCCACTTGGCCAGCATAGAGGTGCATGAATGAACTACGGTCGAGGCCGGCACCCTTGACCTTCCGCGCACTGGCCGCAGGTCACCATAACTCATATACTCACGCTCAGAGGGAGGGGGTGAGTCAGATCAAACAGAAGGAAGGAACAGGGATAAAGCGCGTGAACATCAATGTCCCAACAGAGCTTCACAACAGCTTTAAGGCCTCAACCGCAGCTCGCGGCCTCGACATGACGGTCGTGCTTCTGGAGTACATCCAGAGCTACGTCGCCAAGTATGGATCCACCACACCGTTGAAGAAGGGACGGCTCGTTTGAAGCGCGCTGCGCTCTACATGAGGGTCAGCACCCTCGACCAGCACCCGGAAACCCAGCTGGACGACCTTCGACAGATGGCCAGCCAGCGCGGCTATACGATCGTCCACGAGTACGCCGACCGGATCAGCGGAGTGAAGGCCAAACGGCCAGGCCTCGATGCCATGATGGCCGACGCCCGCCACGGACGCTTCGACGTCGTTCTTGTCTGGGCATCAGACAGGATCGCCCGGTCGGTGGAGCATTTCCTCGATGTGTTGGACGAGCTCAACCGGCTCAACATCGAGTACGTCAGCTTCAGGGAAAACATCGACACCGCCGGACCCCTGGGACGGGCCATCGTGGTAATCATCGGCGCCATTGCTGAGCTGGAGCGCAATCTGATCATCGAACGGGTGCGCGCCGGCATGCGGCGCGCCCGCCTCGAAGGCCGGAACATCGGAAGGCAGCCACTGCTCCTCGACAATGCCGCCATCCAGCGCGACCGCGGCCAGGGTCAGAGCCTTGGTCAGATCGCAAAGGGACATCGCATCTCCGCAGCCACTGTCTGGCGCGCCCTCAACGACAAACCAACCCAACACCCTGAGAAAACGGCCTG
>Ga0302156_10001354_pt1 | contig 21784 bp, 22 predicted proteins | sample I_Bog_N3_2_FD_193503 | JGI IMG/M metagenome (GOLD analysis project Ga0302156, IMG submission 193503) | Peat permafrost microbial communities from Stordalen Mire near Abisko, Sweden - I_Bog_N3_2 | ecosystem: Environmental > Terrestrial > Soil > Wetlands > Peat | place: Sweden: Abisko, Stordalen... | reverse complement strand
CCTCATTTTCGACGGCTCCTCGCTGGCTCTCAATGCGCAGGGAGAGTTGATCGCCCAGGCCGCTTCATTTGAAGAAGACCTGGTTCTGGTCGATCCGTTCGATGCTCCCGTCGTTTCCGGCCCGGCAGACGATGACACCGAGGCCGCCTACCGCGCTCTGGTCCTGGGTACCAGGGATTATGTGCGCAAATGCGGCTTCCGCAAGGTTCTTGTGGCCTTGAGCGGCGGCATCGACTCCGCGCTTGTGGCCTGCATCGCCGCCGAAGCCCTGGGCGCGGAAAACGTGCTGGGCATCGGAATGCCAAGCCCCTACTCCTCGCCAGGCTCCATCGATGACAGCCGCCAGTTGGCGGCCAACCTCGGCATTCGCTTTGAACTCATCGGCATCAGCGGCCTCTTTCAGGAGTTCACGTACGCGCTGGAGCCTCTCTTCGCGGGCACACAGCCCGACACCACAGAGGAGAACATTCAATCCCGGATACGCGGCAACCTGTTGATGGCCCTCTCCAACAAGTTCTCCGCGCTGGTGCTTACCACGGGCAATAAATCGGAGATGGCCGTGGGCTACTGCACGCTCTATGGCGACATGGTCGGCGCCCTGGCGGTGATCGGCGATCTGGTCAAGACCCGCGTCTACCAGGTCTGCCGCTGGCTTAACCGCTCGGGCGAGGTGATTCCCCGCGCAATTCTTGAAAAGCCGCCTTCGGCCGAGCTGCGTCCGGACCAGAAGGACACTGATTCGCTGCCGCCCTATGAGATTCTCGACCCGATTCTTGAGGCTTACGTCGAGCGCTACGAGACCCCCGAAGAGATCGCCCAGGCAAACGATTTTGCCCTGGAGACCGTCCAACAGGTTGTGCGCCTGGTCGAGCGCGCTGAATACAAACGTCAACAGGCCGCGCCGGTCTTGAAGGTGACCTCCAAGTCGTTCGGCATGGGCCGCAGATTTCCCATTGCCGTCAGGGTTCAGGTATAAGCTAGATGTTGGGAGCCTTCCCGCAGTTTAGCTTTTCCGCAATTCAAGGAGAAACAGCTTGATTCGTCTGTCTGCCCGTATTGCCAGCCTCGCTTCGCTGGCCGCATTGTCCATGTCCGTATTCGTGGCTGCCGCACAGCAGCAGGTTCCGGACGCACCCGCGCCGGATGCTTCGGCGGCGGCAGCGCCCGCACCGCCTCCCGCGCCAGTCTTTCCCAAGCCCAACCCTGCCGACTTTAACGCGGCTGGCCCCACAAAGGAGGCCATCAACGCCTTCTTTCAAATCAATTGGGGCTTCGATCAGAACCGCGTATGGCAGGTGCAGGCGATTCAGAAGACGCCCATCGATGGCATCAGCAAGGTGACGATGCTGGCAGCCGAAAAAGGCTCCAGGATGGAGCCGCAGCCGATCGTCTTCTTTATCTCTGTCGACGGCAAGCACATCCTCTCCGGCGAGGGAATCATTCGCTCTGACGAGCATCCCTTCGCGGAGAACCGGGCGATCTTGCAGCAGCGCGCCGACGGTCCCTACCGCGGCTCTGCCTTGAAGGATTTGGAACTGGTCGAGTTTGCCGATTTCCAGTGCCCCCACTGCAAAGAGGCGCAGGCCAACATGGAAAGGCTGGCGGTGGATTTTCCCAAGGCTCGGATTGTCTTCGAAAACTTTCCGTTGCCCCAGCATCCCGAAGCGGCCCAGGCGGCTGCCTATGGCGTCTGCGTGGTCAAAGCGGGAGGCAGCGACGCCTTCTTCACATTCGCCTCGGCCGTCTTTGAAGGCCAGGACGGATTGGCGACCCCCGATGGCGCCGCTCTGACCCTGAACAGCGCAGTGACCAAGGCTGGCCTGGATCCGGCCAAGATAACAGCCTGCGCTGCCACTCCCGCGGCTATCGACGAGGTGGAGGCTTCAACGAAGCTGGCACGCGACCTGGAGATCAATGCGACTCCCACCCTGGTGGTGAATGGCCGGATGGTGCTGGCAAGCGCGCCTTACGACACCATCAAGCAGATTGTCGCTTACCAGGCCAAGCTGGATGGCCTGGCCCCATAGGGCCGGCTTGAGCCTGAGCCGCAACAAAGCAAGATAGAAACCCCACTGCCGGCGCGATTCCATCAGAGAATTGCACCGGCAATGGGGTTTTCTTTTGCGCCACTGTGCGGGCAGAGAGGAACTGGATCAAAAGCGGCTTGATGATCCTGGTTCCACGCGCATCATCGGCGAGTTCCCGGCGGCCTGCGTGCCGCGGATCACATGAGGCGTGAAGACGATCAGCAGCGATGCATAGTCCTTCTGGTTGTCCTTGCCCGTCAGGTCGTTCATGCCGGGAATCTCGCTGATTCCGGGGGTGCCGCTGATGGCGCGGCTCTCCGACTTGTCCAGTTGGCTCACCACAACCACGGCCTCGCCCTGCTTGACGGTCACCACCCCGGTCCATGCGCGATTGTTGAGGATGGGATTCCCATTCACGGAGGATCCGGCCAAGGCATCAACCTTCAGATCGATGGTGAGCGCGACCTCGTCGTTGCGCATGACCTTGGGCGTCGCCTTCAGGGTCAGGCCCAGGTCCTGGTACTCCACCTGGGGAACATTCGGCACGCCGCCGCCGCCGCCGTAGGAGGCCAGCAGCGAAGTCAGGCTGCTGGAGCTTCCCGCGCCGGTCAGTCCCGGTATGTTCGGAACACTGGCCCCGAGGCTCGAGAACGATGAGGTCTGGATCGGGTATTTCGTGCCCGATTTGATCGTCGCTGCCTCGCCGTCGCCCAGCCGCAACTGAAGCTGGTCCAGCTCGCGCGAGTCCGAAGAGTTCAGATTCAGATTCGCTGATATCGCGCCCGGCGCCAGCGCGGAGGCCGTCAAGCCGCCGCCAAAGAGGGCAACACCATTGGAGAAGAGTGAACTGGAGACCTGACCCGAAGCCACCAATATGCCTAGAATCGCCAGCGTGTCGCCTGGAGCTGCCAAACCGGAGGAGATGATCTGCTGGATCAGGCTCTTGTTTGCGTTGAAGATCGACTGTTCTTCGCTATAGAGGTTGTAGGCGCTCATGGTCTGGGGCGCTTGAACGCCGGTGTTGCGCTCGCTGTTATGCACGAGTTGAATCATGCGCACCTCCAGCAGAACCTGGCTCCGCCCGTCAAGCAACTGGCTCATTGTGGCGTTGAAGGCCTTCAGCGTCTTCTCCGGCGCACGCAGGGTGATCGTCCCGGCGGTTGGCTCGGCGACTGCCCGCTCCACTTCAAAGACGTTCTTGGCCAGGTTAGCCACGTCGGTCAACTCCGTCGAGCTTAACCCTGACAGATAAACCGTCTCGACCGCGGCGCGCGCAAACTCCTCGCGGTCTTCGTGGGTGTCGCGGGCCACCAGGACGCGATGCGCATCCAGCGGAACAAAGAATGTGGTCGTCAGCAGTTCCAGCGCTCGCACCGCAGCCTCGAAGCCCACGCTATCCACATCAAATCGGGCCGGGATGTCGCGCACGCTCTGGTCCACAGTGGCATCGATTCCATAGGATTTGAAAACAAGTTGGACGATCTGCCGCATGTCGGTGTGCAGGTGAAAGCTGTGGATTCCGGCAACGGGCTCCAGTTCCTCTGGCGCGCCGGCCGTCTCCGCGCCTTGCTCATAGGTGGGCCTCGGCTGCCCGAGCAGGGCATCGTCCCCCAATTCGTACAAGTGTTCGTTCACCTGGGCGTTTTTCGGATCCAGTTCGAGCGCATGAGCCAGAGCCGCGCGCGCGGCCGCCGGGTCGCCGCGCAGCCGGTCCTTGGCCGCGGCCTGCACCAGTGCGGTTACCGCGTGACTGCGGGCCACGTTCGCCGCCAGCGGGTAGTCCTTGTTGCCTGGGTCCAGCTTGGCGGCCTCTTCATAGCCCTGCATGGCTTCTTCAAACTGCTCATTGACGAAGAGCTTGCTGGCCGCAACGTAGAGCTTCGCCGCCCGCCGCCGGTCGGAGTTGCGCGCCGGTTTGGCCACCTTGATCTCCGCCGAATCCGGCGCGCTTGCCGCAGCTGCGGCCGGGGCCGGCTGCTGGGCCGGAGCGCCCCTTGAAGACCCCGCCAGAAGCATGGCCGCTGTGGCCGCGAAGATGATCCGAAGTCGCATCATTCGGCCGCCTGTGTCATCGCCAGCAGGTCGGCCAGCGACGAGGCGCAAACCTGCGGCTCCAGCTCGAGCAGCGCGTCGAAGCTGAAGCTGCCCGTGGCGACGGCAATCACCGGCAGTTGGTTGGCGCGCGCCGCCGCGATGTCGTTCGGGGTGTCGCCCACCACGCAGACGCGCGCAGAGGCTCCGGCCAGCTCTCGGGCCTTGCGCGCCGCGTGGCCAACCAGCTCGGCGCGGATCGGGAAGTGGTCGCTGAAGCCGCCGAAGCGGAACCACTCGCGCAGGCCGGCCTCTTCAATCTTGATCCAGCCAATCGCCTCCAGGTTGCCGGTAGCCACTCCCAGCAGCGCGCCCTTGCGCGCCAGGTGGCCGAGCGCGTCTTCCACGCCCGGCATCATCCGCAGCTTCATCTCGCCGCGGCGCTCTGAGACGGTCTGCCGCATCGCCTCCAGAATGGCCTCCACCTGCGGCTCCAGAACCTCGGCGGGAATCCCCGCCCGCCGGCAAGCTTCGCTCAGAATTCCCGTGTCCGTGCCGCCGTGAATCGGAATGCCGTCCAGCGTGACGGCAAATCCGGTCACCCGCTGAATGCTCGATGCAAAGGAATTCATGTGAATGCGGTCGGGATCGCGCAGCAGCGTGCCGTCGATGTCGAAGAGATATGCGTCCTGCCCATCCCAGGCAAAGCCCGGTTCGATGTGCACGCGCGCGCCTCGATTTTGTACTTCGCGGGACTGGAGAATGGTTTGCATGCCCTCGTAGAGCGCCGTCAGCCCTGGCGATAAACCTGGCGTATCGCGCTAAATACAGGACGTTCGCTGCGCGGCGGACGCTTGAGCGTGGCGCGCACCTCGGCCAGGCTCAGCCCCAGCTCCGCCATGGTGCGGCTCAGTGTGTTGCGGTGCATCCCCACCTCTTCGGCCGCCTTGCACTGGTTCCCCTTGTGCGCCACCAGCACTTCGCGCAGATACTGCTTCTTGAACTCGCGCACGGCTTCCTCGTAGCGGATGCCGCTGGAATGCATTTGCGTCACCAGGCTGTCCAGTTCTCGTTTCACGTCCACCTCTTGCTCTTCTTGTTAGATTGCCATATTCCGCCGGGCTGCGCTCTGCCCGCCGTCACGCTCCATTGACGCCGGGGTGCAGCCAGCGGGGCGTCTCTTCTTCCAGAATCTTGAGCCCCTGCCTGATGCGCTCGGCCAAATCCGCCGGGGTTACGTCCGCACTCAAATTACATGCCCGGAAAAACAATCTCGGCAGCCTGGCATTCTCCAGCCAGTGGGCTCGCGGGAAAAAGGCCACAGCCACCAGAATCACTATCGTCACCATCAACGCGCCCTGCAAGACGCCAAAGACCGCTCCCACGATCCTGTCGAGGCAACCCAGGCCGATCTCATGCACGGCCTTTGAGAGAAACTCTCCGGCAACGGCTGCCAGGGCCATCACGAGAAGCGCAATCAACAGAAACCCGATCGTATCGGCCACCGCCTCCGAGTGCACCAGAGGCAAAAGCAGCACCGCGATCCGGCCGTAATTCCAGGCTCCCACCGACAAACCCGCAACCAGGCCGGCAAGCGAGCAGAAGGAGCGAAGGAAGCCCTGGGCAAATCCTCCCACCACGGCCAGCACCATGACCACCACGATTGCCAGGTCCACCCAAACCATCCCGCGCTCCGTCTTCGCTCCGCGAACTCTACCTGCGCCTTACAAACTCAAATCCCGCCCGCTCAGGCGGCGGAAGGCCTCAAGATACTTCTCTTGCGTGCGCTCTACCACCTCATCTGGCAGTCCTGGCGCAGGCGCCTGCTTGTTCCAGTGAATCTCTTCAAGATAATCCCGCACGAACTGTTTGTCGAATGAGGGCTGCGCGCCGCCCGGCTTCCACGCCGCGGCCTCCCAGAAACGCGAGGAATCCGGCGTCAGCACCTCATCGGCAAGAACAATCCCTTCCGCAGTTCTGCCGAACTCGAATTTTGTATCGGCCAGAATCAGCCCGCGAGTCTGTGCATGTTCGGCAGCCTTGTTATAGAGGGCCAGCGTGAGCCGTCTCAACTCCGCCGCATCGGCCGCGCCGATTGCCGCCTCGGTCGCCGCAAAGGTGATGTTCTCGTCGTGGGTTCCCGCCTCGCCTTTGGTCGAGGGTGTGTACAGCGCCTCCGGCAGCCGCGATCCATCCTGGAGACCGCCGGGCAGTGGAATGCCGCATACGGTTCCGCTCGCCCTGTACTCCTTCCAGCCCGAGCCCGCCAGGTAGCCGCGCGCCACGCATTCAACCGGTAGCATCGCCGCGCGCTTCACCAGCATCGAACGGCCTTCCAATTGGTCGGCATAGGGCTGCAGTGAAGCCGGGTATTCGCTCACCTCGGCTGTGATCAGGTGATTTGGAACCAGATCCGCCAGCAGGGCGAACCAGAACAGGGATATCTGCGTCAGAATCTTTCCCTTGCCTGGAATCCCCGTCGCCAGCACATGGTCGAAGGCCGAGATGCGGTCGGTGGCCACTAGCAGCAGGGCATCGCCTACTGCATAAAGATCGCGCACCTTGCCCCGGCCAAGCAGAGGCGTTGCGCCAAGATTCGTTCTCAGGAGAGCTGTCACGGGTAGGTCTTCCTCGGAGGGAACTGAATCTTCAGATTCTCTTTTCTTCGGCGCACTTTGTCAATCTTCCATTTCGCGCCTCTGAAAAGAAATTGCCCTCTGTGCGAAGCGAACAGACCTCCAGCACGGGCTTTGAACGGACCAGCGCTCTGCTTCAGCATCTTCTCCTGCAAGCACAGCAATCCGTGCATTCATTTGCACAACAAAGCGTGCCTGGAAAATTAACACACAGCCCTGTGATGGCCGTCACGGAACGCTCGCGCCGTATAGGAGACACTCCAATTGTCAACAAGGTTCGGAGGGTGGGCAAGAATGCCCTCTTTGAGCCGGGCGACACGGAGTAGCCGTGGAAAGGGGAAGCCGCAGCTCACTTCGTTTGTGCAGGGATCACCAGTAGCCGCGTGCTACCGACCTCCAGTGCCGGCTACTGGTCCCCGTCTGAGCTTGTATTCAACAAGCACCTCCGAAGAGACGTGATCCTTCGGAGGTCATTTTTTGCCTGCTTTTACGCATTTCCTGCTCAGACAGATTGGGAATCCAGGCCTGCCCAAGTTTCAAACCGCCAGCCTTCACCACTCCCGCCGCACACCGAAGACATCGAGCTGCGAATCATTGCTGAGCAGCGGGATATTCTCATGGATTGCCTGAGCCGCCAGCATCCGGTCGAAGGGGTCTTTGTGGTCGCCGGGAAGGAGCCCAGCCCTAACCGCGTGTTCCGGCGAGATAGAGAGTAGCAGGTAGCCCGCCGCAGTGACCTCGGAGATGAAATTCTCCGCCAAATCCCGGGCGAAATCGAGCTTCCCCAAGCGAAATTTGGTCGTAATCTCCCACGCCGTCGCCGCGGAGACGATGATTTCGCTGTCAGGGGATTGAATAAGGCGGCGAGCGCGCGGCGAGAGAGAGTCCTCATCAAATGCCGCCCACAGGAGAGTGTGCGTATCGAGCAGAATCCTCACTCGCCTTCACCGTTCCACAGGCGCAGTTCATCCTCGGGCAGCGGGTCAAAGAACTCAGGGCCAACGCTTCCGCGACCCTTCATGAAGCCAACCCGGCGGCTCTCCGGAGCCGGATCGATGGCCACCAGGCGAGCCACCGGCTTACGCTCCCTGCCGGAGGTAATCTGGACTTCCTCCCCAGCCTGAGCAAGGCGCAGCAATTCCGAGAGATTGGTCTTGGCTTCGAAGATGGTGGCTGAGTGCATTTCTCTTTACCTGCTAAGATAGATTAGCTAATATAATACTGCAAGTCAAGGCGGTACTTTCCGCACGGCCGCCGTATTGTACGGCCATTCGCGTTTTCGTCAAACGAAGACGCCCTCCACAACGAAGTATATTTATGATATATACAAGAAATGGGCGAGAACGACCCTCTGGCGGCTTGTACCGGCTTCGACTGGGATGAGGCGAATGTCGCCAAGAACTGGGAGCGCCACAGGGGGACTCCCGATGAGGCCGAAGATCTTTTCTTCCACGATCCATTTGTACTCCGCTCCGACCCAGGACATTCGAGACGTGAGAGGCGCTATCGGGCTCTGGGGAGGACGGCAAGAGATCGCAAGTTGTTTGTAGCATTCACCATCAGGGGCACACTGATCCGGGTCATTTCTGTGCGCGACATGAGCCGAAGAGAATGTGAGGAGTACCAGCGCCATGAAGAAAGAAGTTCCTGAATTCAAGAGCGAAGCCGAAGAGTTCGAGTTCTGGTCCTCGTCGGGCGAGGGTGCGGACTCGACAAAGTATTTGGATTGGTCGCAGGCGAAACGCGCCAGGTTCCCCAACCTGAAGCCTACGCTCAGAACAATCTCCGTGCGACTGCCGGTGTCCATGATCGAGGACCTGAAGATTCTCGCCAACAAACGCGATGTGCCCTATCAATCGCTGCTCAAGGTTTTTCTGGCGGAGAGATTGAAGGCGGAGCAACGGGGGTAGCGGCTCAGATCATTCGGGAGTTGAGGGAGATTCATAGCGAGGCCACAAAGAATGCGAACAGAACAAAAGTTGATTGAACTGATTTTTCGAGACAGCTCCAAGAAACCCGCGCTGGAGCCGCTATGTCAAAGGGCTCTCGAATCGTATCAACCGCCGTCGCGCTCCCTCATCTGCATCTTCGATAATGAGGAGCGCCCGGAGTGCATAGATTCACCTCAGCTAGGCAAAAACTTCTGTGGATTCTTTGTTCCGTTGCGTGAACTTCGAATGGAGTTATTGTGCTGGCCCTATGATATCAGGATGACAGATCTGTTGGGGTAATTAACTGTTGATGCAGCCTTCAGCTAAAAGCTGATAGCTGATAGCTGAAGGCTGACAACTGAAGGCTGACAACTGAGAACTGACAACTGAGAACTGAGAACTGTCCGAACTACCGGTTCTTTGCGACTTCTTCGACGGTTACCGGATCGAGGAACGGCATCGCGGCGCGCAGTTCCTTGCCAACAATTTCCACCGGGTGCTTGGCTTCGGCTTCGCGGAAGGCCAGAAACTCTTTGCGGCCGGAGTTCTGGTCGGCGAGGAAGCGCTTGGCAAAGCTGCCGTCCTGGATCTCGGCCAGGATCTGCTTCATCGCCTTGCGGCTTTCGGCGTTGATGACGCGCGGCCCGCTTACGTAGTCGCCCCACTCGGCCGTGTCGGAGATCGAGTAGCGCATATAGGCCAGGCCGCCGCGATAGATCAGATCCACGATCAGCTTCAGCTCGTGCAGGCACTCGAAGTAGGCGCTCTCGGGCTGATAGCCGGCTTCGACCAGCGTCTCGAAGCCCGCCTTGATCAGCGCGCTGACGCCGCCGCAGAGCACCGACTGCTCGCCGAAGAGATCCGTCTCGGTCTCCTCTTTGAACGTGGTCTCCAGCACTCCGGCGCGCGTCCCGCCGATGCCCTTCAGGTAGCTCAGATTGAGCGCATGAGCCGTGCCCGTCGCGTCCTGATGGACGGCGATGAGGCAGGGAACGCCTCCGCCCTCAACAAAGACCTCGCGCACGCGATGGCCGGGTGCCTTGGGCGCGGCCATGCCCACGTCGATGCCGGCCGCCGGAACGATGGTCTTGTAATGGATGTTGAAGCCGTGCGCGAAGAGCAGCAGTTTGCCCGCGCTGAGATTCGGCCCAATCTCTTCGGCATACAACTTGGCCGCTGTCTGATCGGGAACCAGAACCATCACCACATCGGCCCACTTGGTGACATCTGCAACTGTGCCCACCTCAAGGCCGGCCTTCTGCGCCTTGGCGATGGACTTCGAGCCAGGCGCCAGGCCCACCTTCACCTGAACGCCGGAGTCCTTGAGGTTGAGAGCGTGTGCGTGGCCCTGGGAGCCGTAGCCGATGATAGCTACCTTCTTGCCCTGAATGAGCGATAAGTCGGCATCATTGTCGTAGTAAGTCTTCGCCATGATCTTCCTTCTTCTTTCGTGGTTGATATTCGTGTTGTGCGGGCCGGTTGTTACCGTGCCTTCTTCAAAAGCAATCGTCCGCTATTCCGGCTCGGCGCCAGTGTCTTCAACAATCTCCGCAGGCTCGCCGCCGGCCTCGGGCTGCTCCTCCGTACCCGCGCCCATAGCTTTCAGAACGCTCGAAATATGGTGGCCGCGGCGCATCGTCATCTTGCCGCTGCGGCAGATTTCCAAAATGCGCCCTTCATCTTCGCGAAGCACTTCGATGAGTCCTTCGATCTTGCTTTCCACGCCGGTCAGCTCGATCATCAGCGAATCAGGCGCCAGGTCAACGATGCGGGCGCGAAAGACTTCAACAAGATCGAAGATTCGGGAGCGGTTTTGCGCTGTGGAGGCGACTTTGATAAGCGCCAATTCCCGGGTGACGGCCGGCGCCTGCGCGATGTCGTCCACATCGACGACATTTTCGAGCTTGTACAGGCTGGCGCGAATGCGGTCTCCGGCCTCGGCCGAGGCCTCGCAGACCAGCGTCAGCCGCGACAACCCCGCTCGCTCGCTGCGGCCCACGGTGAGCGAATTGATGTTGATGTTCAGGCGGCGGAAGAGCGATGCCACGCGCGTGAGCACGCCCGGCAAGTCTTCAACGTAAGCGACGAATGTGTGCAGCATCATGAGCCTCTAGCTTCTAGCCCCTAGCTTCTGGCTCTCTCACTCCAGCATGTATCTGCTGCAACACAATGGCGGCAGCAAAAACAAGCTAGTGGCTAGGAGCTAACAGCTAGAAGCTGTTTCTTACAACTCGTCCGGCGTTTCAACAAGGGGGTCCTTAGCGCCAGGTCTGCGGATCATCTCGTGCAATGCCGAGCCTGCGGGAATCATCGGGTAAACCGACTCTTCCTTCTCGACCATGAAATTCAGCAAGAACGTGCCGGCTGCCGAGCGAGCTTCATCAACTGCGGCCTCGACTTCACCTCGGGTACGTACAGCGCGTCCCTGAATGCCGTGCGCATCGGCCAGTTTGACAAAATCCGGGCTGACCATCGGCGTGGACTCGTAGTTGCGCTCGTAGAAGAACTCCTGCCACTGGCGCACCATGCCGAGATAGCCGTTGTTGATGATGGCGATGTTGATCTTGATGCCTTCCTGCACGATGGTGGATAACTCGGCAGCGGTCATCTGGAAGCCGCCGTCGCCGGCAACCACCCAGACCTCCCTCTCCGGGCAGGCAAACTTCGCGCCAATCGCCGCGGGCAGCGCGAATCCCATCGTCCCCAGGCCGCCGGAGGTAATCAGCGAGCGCGAGTGCTCATGGTGGTAGTACTGCGCCTCCCACATCTGGTGCTGGCCCACGTCGGTGACCACGATGGCGTTGCCGCCGGTGATGCGCCAGATGTCGTGAATCACGTGCGCCGCGTAGAGATGTCCGGAGTCGGGCAGGTTCTTGATGTCGCGCACAGCCACGGCGCCCTTGCTCGATTCGATGCTCTTGAGCCATGCGGAGCCGTCGCGGCCGCTTACGCGAGGCAGCAGCTCTTCCAGCACCTCGCGCAGATCGCCGATCAGCGGCACATCCACCTTGATGTTCTTGTTGATCTCGGCCGGGTCCACCTCAATATGAATCTTCTTGGCCTTGGTGGCATAAGTCGAGGTGGAACCAGTGACGCGATCGTCGAACCTCATGCCGCAGGCGATCAGCAGGTCGGCATCCTGAATGGCATGGTTGACCCAGGCCTCGCCGTGCATGCCCATCATGCCCATACTCAGCGGGTGCGAAGCAGGGAAGGCCCCAAGCCCCAGCAGCGTAAGCGCAACGGGAATCTGCGCCCGCTCAGCCAGCGCGCGCACCTGTTCTTCGGCGCCGGACTCGATGATGCCGTGGCCGGCCAATATGACGGGACGCTTCGAGTTGCGAATCAGCTCGGCGGCCTGCGTCAAGCCGCCTTCTTCGTACTTCCGCATCGGATGCTGACGGACCGGGCGCGGCTTGGCGGCTTCAAAGTCGAAGATCGCCGTACCCTGCTGCGCGTCTTTGGTGATATCAACAAGCACCGGGCCGGGCCGCGCGGACTTGGCGATCTGAAAGGCATGGCGGAGGGCTGGCGCAATATCCTCAGTGCGGCTGATGATGAAGTTATGCTTGGTTACGGGCAGCGTGATGCCGGTGATATCCACTTCCTGAAACGCATCGGTGCCGAGCACCTTGCTGGAGACATTACCGGTGATGCAGACAATGGGAATCGAGTCCAGCATCGCCGTGGCAATGCCCGTGACGAGATTGGTCGCGCCGGGACCGCTGGTGGCAATCGCTACTCCTACCTTGCCCGAAGCGCGCGAGTAGCCGTCGGCCATGTGCGCCGCGCCCTGCTCGTGCCGCACCAGCGTGTGGTGAATGGGGAACTTGCGCAGCGCATCATAAACAGGCAGTATGGCGCCGCCGGGGTAGCCGAAGACGTCCGTGACGCCCTCGCCCACCAGCGTGGCCCAGACAATCTCCGCGCCGGTCAGGCGGGTGGGTGGGTTATTAAATGCTTGCGGGTTTGCGTTGGTTCCCATGAAAAACCTCCTGTTGAGCTTCTAGCTGCTAGCTTCTAGCCTCTAGCTTGTTTCCGGACACCGCCGCTTACTTCTGTTGCTCCTGAGTTACTGGACATTAGCTAAAAGCTAGAAGCTAGTAGCTAGAAGCTGCACTTACGTTGTTGCGCCTTCAGAGGCACTGGTTACCCGATCCACATACTTGCGGAAGACGCCTCTCGGCCAGCGCAAAGCGGGCGGCGTAAAACCTTTCAGCCGCGCCGCCATCTCCTCTTCGCTGATTTCAACGTCGAGCTTGCGGTTGGCAATATCGAAGTGGATGATGTCGCCCTCGCGCACCGCGGCAATCGGTCCGCCGACAAATGCTTCCGGAGCGACGTGGCCCGCAGTGAAACCACGTGTCGCGCCGCTGAAGCGCCCGTCTGTCAACAGCGCAACCGCCGCGCTCAACTCAGCGCTGGACGAGACAGCCGCGGTCACTTGCAACATCTCGCGCATTCCCGGTCCGCCCTTGGGCCCTTCGTAGCGGATCACCAGTACATCGCCCGGCCTGATCTGCCCGGTTTGCACGGCGGCAAAGCAATCCTCCTCGCAATTGAAGACGCGCGCCGGGCCGCGATGATCCATGCGGTTGGCCGCGGCAATCTTCATCACGCAGCCTTCGGGAGCCAGATTGCCCTTCAGAATCACCAGGCCGCCATTGGGCTTGATGGGCTCCTCAAATGTGCCGATCACCTGCTGCCCCGGAGTCTCCTCGGCCAGCGCAGCCTCTTCAGCCAGCGTCTTGCCGCTGATGGTCAGCGTCGAGCCGTCGGCGTGGCCGGCGTCGATCAGCCGCTTGGCCAGCAGCCGCGAACCGCCCGCAGCCTGGTAATCCGAAGCGACATACTTGCCAGCGGGAGTAAGTGAACAGATATAAGGAGTGCGCTTGCTGATGATATCGAAATCGTCAATCGTGAGCGGAATATTCATCTCCCGCGCAATGGCCAGCAGGTGCAGAACCGCATTCGTCGAGCCGCCGCTGGCGGCCACGCTGGCGATGGTGTTCTCAATCGATTTGCGCGTGATGATCTGCGAAGGGCGGCGATTGGCGCGCACGGCGTCCATCAGCATGCGGCCTGCTTCGCGGCAGGCGGCGAGCTTCTCCGGCGATGTGGCGGGAACGCCCGAGAGTTTGATCGGCGAGATGCCCAGAATTTCGCCGCTCATCGCCATCGTGTTGGCGGTGAACTGGCCGCCGCATGCCCCCGCGCCCGGACAGGCATTGGCTTCCAGAGCTTCAAGCCCCGCATCGTCGATGCGCCCGGCAGCGTGCGAGCCGATGCCCTCGAAGACATCCTGAATTGTAATGTCGATTTCTCGACCATCGGGGCCGTTCAGCTTGCCAGGTGCAATCGAGCCGCCATAGAGCATCATGCCGGGAATATCCAGCCGGCACAGCGCCATGATGATTCCCGGCATATTCTTGTCGCAGCCGCCGATGCCCACCAGGCCGTCGAAGAGATTGCCGCGCGCCACCAACTCAATCGAGTCTGCGATCACTTCGCGGCTGACCAGCGAGGCTTTCATGCCTTGCGTGCCCATCGTGATGCCGTCGTGGATGGTGATGGTGTTGAACTCCATCGGCGTGCCGCCGGCCTCGCGAATGCCTTCCTTGAGCGCCTCGGCGATCTCGCGCAGATGCATATTGCAGGTGCCGATCTCCGTCCAGGTGTTGGCAATCCCAATAATGGGCTGGTGCAGTTCTTCCTTGCTGAAGCCGACCCCGCGCAGATAAGAGCGCGCCGCGGCGCGGCTGGGGCCTTCGGTCAACGGGATGCTTTGTCGCTTGCCTTCGATCGTCATGTACGTTCCTTTGAGCGGTGTTAGCGTTGTTCGCGGAGTTAGCGGTGTTAGCAAAGACAGCCGGTTAGCGTTCTAACTCCGCTACCTCCGCTAACCGCTAACTTCGCTCTTACTTAGCCTTCAACCAGCCAGCGTTATCGTGCTGTTTTTCAAATGCGTCAAGCGCTGCCGCATGGCGCAGGGTGAGGCCGATGTCGTCGAGCCCCTCGATCAGGCAGAACTTGCGGAAGGGGTCAACCTCGAAGCTCGCCTTGAAGCCGAGGCTGTCGGTGACGGTCTGGTCTTCAAGCGAGGCGGTGAGTTTGTAGTTCGGAATCGTTTTCGCGTTCGTGAGCAACTCGGCGACTTCATCCTCGCTGAGCCTCGCCAGCACAATACCATTCTTGCCGGCATTCGAAAAGAAAATATCGGCAAAGGTCGGTGCAATCACCACGCGGAAGCCGAAATCCGAGAGCGCCCATGCTGCGTGCTCACGGCTCGATCCGCAGGCGAAGTTCTTGCCGGCAATGAGAATCTGCGCGCCCTTGTAGCGCGGGTCGTTGAGCACAAACTCGGCCACAGGCTCGCCGGTGGGCGTCTGCCGCCAGTCAAAGAAGAGAAAGTCGCCATAGCCGGTGCGCTCGATGCGCTTCAAAAACTGCTTGGGGATAATCTGGTCCGTATCGACATTTGCCCGGTCGAGCGGCGCGGCCAGCGAAGTCAGCGTGCGAAAGGGTTCCATTATGCCTTCACCTCCCAGTTGCGAATGTCCACGAAGTGCCCGGCAATGGCGGCTGCGGCGGCCATCTCCGGCGAGACCAGGTGTGTGCGTCCGCCGCGTCCCTGGCGGCCTTCAAAGTTGCGGTTGCTGGTCGAGGCGCAGCGCTCGCCGGGGGCGAGAATGTCGGGATTCATCCCCAGGCACATCGAGCAGCCGGGCTCGCGCCAGTCGAAGCCAGCCTCGCGGAAGATGCGGTCCAGCCCCTCGGCTTCAGCCTGCGCCTTCACCGCCTGCGAGCCGGGAACCACCATCGCGCTCACATGCGTTGAGACTTTGTAGCCCGCCGCGATTCGTGCCGCCGCGCGCATATCTTCGATGCGCCCGTTGGTGCAGGAGCCAATGAAGACGCGGTCAATCAAGACCTCTTCGAGCGGCGTTCCCGCCTTCAGATCCATGTATTCGAGGGCGCGTTCAAAGCCCTTGCGCTCAATTTCGGTTGCGGCCGCCGCCGGATCGGGCACGCTGGCCGTGATCGGCGCGACCATGCCGGGACTGGTGCCCCAACTGACATATGGAACCAGCGTCGTCGCATCGATCACTAACTCGCGGTCGAACTTCGCTCCCTCATCGGTAGCCAGCTTGCTCCACTCGGCTACTGCCTTCTCCCACTCTGCGCCTTGCGGCGAAAACCGGCGGCCCTTGAGATATGCAAAGGTGGTCGCATCGGGAGCGACCAAGCCCGCGCGCGCGCCGGCCTCGATGCTCATGTTGCAGACCGTCATGCGGCCTTCCATTGAAAGCGCGCGAATCGCCGAACCGGCATATTCGATCACGCAGCCGGTTGCACCGTCCGTACCGATCCTGCCGATGATGGCGAGAATAATGTCCTTCGCGGTCACGCCCCGCGGCAGCTTGCCCTCGACCGCGATGCGGAAAGTTTTGGGCTTGGATTGCGGCAGCGTCTGCGTGGCCAGCACATGCTCCACCTCGCTGGTGCCGATGCCAAAGGCCAGCGCCCCGAAGGCCCCGTGAGTCGCCGTGTGCGAGTCGCCACAGACAATCGTCATTCCCGGCTTGGTCAGCCCCAGCTCCGGCCCGATCACATGCACGATGCCCTGTTCGCGCGAATCCACGTCGTAAAGCTCGATGCCGAATTCAGCGCAGTTTGTGCGCAGCGTGGCAATCTGCTTGGCCGCAATCTGGTCGACGATGTTGAGCCGCCCTTCGATCGTCGTGGGCACATTGTGATCAACCGTGGCAATCGAGCGGTCCCGTCGTCGCACCTTGCGTCCCGCCAGCCGCAGCCCTTCAAATGCCTGCGGAGAAGTCACCTCATGGATCAGATGCAGGTCGATGTAGAGCACGGTAGGCTCGCCCTCAGGCTCGACCACCACATGCTGCTCCCAGACCTTTTCAAATAGTGTCTTTGCTTCGGTACTCATTTGACTCCTTAACTGCCGGCTCTTAGCTCTCAGCTATCAGCTTGAATGTTGCTGATTCGAACTGTCCCGACTCTCGAAGGTGCCGGCTCAAGTTTCCTGTCGTGAATGCTGCTCGATGCCGTGGGTCAAACTGACGGCTGAAAGCTGATAGCTGACGGCTCCTATGCATGCGCCAGCAGCGTCTTCACCGTCTCCCGCACCTTCGCGCCCATCTCCATTGTGGACAGCACGGTGAATCCTTGCGGATTCGAGCGCGCCAGATCCGGCGTGCGGAAGCCCTGCTCCAATACTTTGCGCACCGCCGTTTCAATGGCTACTGCTTCGTCTTCCAGCCCCGCCGAGTGGCGCAGAATCAACGCGCCGGTCAAGATCGCGCCGAATGGATTCGCCAGCCCTTTGCCTGCTATATCCGGTGCGGAGCCGTGAATTGGCTCATACAAATTCACCTTGCCCCCGATGGTGGCCGAGGGCAGCATCCCCAGCGAGCCGGTGATGACGCCGGACTCATCAGAAAGAATGTCGCCAAACAGATTTTCCGTCAGCACCACATCGAAGTCGCGCGGCCTGTTCATCAGGTGCATGGCCATCGCATCCACGTATTGATGCTCCAGCGCCACGTCTGGAAACTCGGCGGCCACTTCAATCACCGTCGCGCGCCAGAGCTGCGAAACTTCAAGCACATTGGCCTTGTCCACGCTGGTCAGCTTCTTGCGCCGCTTCTGCGCCAGTTTGAAAGCGACGCGCGCCACGCGGGCAACTTCCTTGCGTGTGTACCGCATGGTGTTCCAGGCTTCTTCCTTTTCGCGATCCCACGCGCGCGGCTGGCCAAAGTAGAGGCCGCCCAGCAGTTCGCGCACGAAGAGAATGTCTGCCCCGTCGATAATCTCCGGCCGCAACGGGCTATTGACCGCAAGCTCCTTGAGCGCAAAGGCTGGGCGCAGATTGGCGAAGCCGCCCAGGGCCGCGCGCAATCCCAGCAGGCCGGCCTCGGGACGCTTGTTCGGGGCCATCGAGTTAAACTCGTTGCCGCCCACCGCGCCCAGCAAAACTGCGTCAGCAGCCAGTGCGGCCCCCAGCGTTTCAGCAGGCAGCGGGGTTCCGTCCTGCACAATGGCCACGCCGCCGATGCGCTTCGCATCAAACTCCAGCGTATGGCCGCTGAGCGAAGCAACTTCCTTCAGAACCGCGACTGCTTCGTTGGTTACTTCAGGGCCGATGCCGTCGCCCGCCGTGACTAGAATCTTCAGCTTCATTCGTTCTCTCTTTGTCCTTTGAGTATATAGGGTTTTCGCGTCTCACTTCCCCTCAATGCAGCCGCTCCCGGCTCAATCGAGTTCAGAGACAGGCACGTGGCGTTTTTCGCGAATCTGGTCGGGCAACAGTCCGATCAGATCCTGGTCGTAGATGTTCTTCTTGCGGTCGGCCAGCGCCACAAAGCGGTAGTAGGTGTGTTGCAACTCGTCGCGGGTGAGCGCAAAACCCAACTGCTCGAGCCGGTGCCGCAGCGCCGCGCGGCCGGAGTGCTTGCCCAGCACGAGATGCGTCTTGGCCACGCCGACCAGTTGCGGCGTCATAATCTCGTAGCAGAGCGGGTTGGCCAACATGCCGTGCTGGTGAATGCCCGACTCGTGCGCAAAAGCGTTGTCGCCCACCACGGCCTTATTGGGCGAGGGCCGGAAGGTGATCAGTTGCCCCAGCACCTGGCTGGTGGGATAGAGTTGGTCGAGCTTGATGCCGGTGGTGACGCCGTAGCGGTCGCCGCGAACATAGAGCGCGGCGGCAATCTCTTCCAGGGCCGCGTTGCCGGCCCGCTCGCCGATCCCGTTGATGGTGCACTCCACTTGCCGGGCGCCGTTCTGGATCGAGGCCAGCGAGTTGGCCACGGCCAGCCCGAGATCGTCGTGGCAGTGCGAAGAGAGGACGATTCCTTGCTTGTCGATCGCCGGAACCCGCTCGCGCACCTCGCGGAACATCTGCCCATACTCCTCCGGAGTTGTGTAGCCCACCGTGTCCGGCATGTTGATCGTCGTGGCGCCGGCCTCGACGGCGATGCGCACCATCTCCACCAGAAAATCGCGGTCCGAGCGCGTGGAATCCTCGGGCGAAAACTCGACATCGTCGCAGAGTGAGCGGGCCAGGCGTACCGATTCGCCCGCCAACTCCAGAGCCTCGGCGCGGCCGATCTTCAGCTTGTACTCCAGGTGCAGGTCGCTCGATGCCAGGAAGACATGAATGCGCGCGCGGTCGGCAAACTGCAATGCCCGCGCCGCCATCTCGATGTCTTCGGTCTTCGCGCGGGCCAGCGAGGCGATGCGCGGCTTGCGGATGGCCTGGGTGATCGTGGCGATGGCCGCGAAGTCGCCCTCCGAGGCCATCGCGAAGCCCGCCTCGATAATGTCCACCCCCAAATCCTCAAGGGCGTGGGCCATGGTCAGCTTTTCCTGCGTCGTCATGCTGCAGCCCGGAGATTGCTCGCCGTCGCGCAGCGTCGTGTCGAAAAAGACTACGTGATTTGAGGTCATGTAAGCGCCTGCCGTCGAAACTCCACTTGTGAATATTGTCAGTCTCTCGCATTCTTCCGCATAAGGCAAAGTTATTATTCTTGGGGAAGCGATTAGAATTGGTTATACTCCAGTTGTCAGTTCTCAGTTGTCAGTGGTCAGTTGGTCTGCCGCGCGCTATCGGTAATCAGCCAATACCAGGTCTGAAAAGCGAAAGATGGGCACGAGGCCGATCACTGACATCTGAAGACTGACAACTGAGAACTGACCACTGACCACTGACCACTGACCACTGACCACTGACCACTGACCACTGACCACTGACCACTGACATGGAACTTCACCAGCTCGAAACCTTTCTCGCCGTGGCCGAGGAGCGCAGCTTCTCCCGCGCGGCAGTGCGCCTGCACCGCACTCAGCCGGCGGTGAGCCAGGTCATCCGTAAGCTCGAGGCGGCTGTGGGCGAGACGCTCTTCGACCGCGCCGCCCGGGACGGCTCGCTGACCGCGGCTGGAGTACTGCTGCGCGACTACGCGCTGCGCCTGCTGGCGTTGCGCCGCGAGGCCTCCAGCGCACTCGACGAACTGAAGAGCCTGGAACGGGGCCGGCTGCAACTGGCCGCCAACGAGTACACCTGCATGTATCTGCTGCCGGCCATCGACCAATTCCGGCGCGAGTTCCCTCACATCACCGTTGCCGTCCACCGCATGTTGGCCTCGCGCATCCCCGAAGAGCTGAACCTGCGCACCTTTGAGCTGGGAATGATCTCTTTCCGGCCCGATCCGGTCCAGTTCCGCAGCATCGCGGTCTATGCCGACAGCCTGGCCTTCATTGTCAGTCCAGGCCATCCGCTGGCCGGAGCCAGGCATGTCTCCATCAGCCAACTGGGCGACGAGGTCTTCATCGCCCACAACGTTGCCTCGCCCCTGCGCCGCCGGGTGATCGAGGCCTTCCAGAAGTACCGGACACCCCTCAATATGGGCATCGAGCTGCCTACCATCGAGGCCATCAAACGGTTTGTGGCCATGGGAAATGGAGTAGCGTTGGTGCCCCACCTCACCGTGGCCAGGGAACTCGAGACCGGCGATCTGGTGCGGGTACCGGTGGACGAACTGGAGTTCAAGCGCATTCTGCGGCTGGTTTACCGGCGGCAGACCACGCTCTCCTCCGCGGCCCGAGCCTTCCTGCGGACCGTCAAAGCATTGGCGCGGGAGCAGGGTCCGCCCTTCTACTACCATGTCGAGCGGGCTGGTTGAAATTTCCCAAAGACCGTCACCTTGATTCCTTTGACTCGCGTTGACAAGTCGTGGCCGCAATGAACCGCTCGGATTCCCAACGACCCCTCCGTGCCCCATCCATTCGCCTTTTTCCTGGCGAATGGGTGGGATACCACGAACCCTCGCCGGAACCCCGTTTATCCGGAGCCTGGTTTGGCGTGCTTTCTTGCGCCAAGCGCAGCGGGAGTCGCGCGTTTCCGGCCTTTTCCGCCCCCCAAAACGCCCCTTTGCCTCCCTCTGCGTCTATCGTTTCAGACTGTTTCAGCCGCCCCGCTTCCGCCATGGGCCGCTCCGGCCAGTTACAATGCTGAGAGTGGGCCCCGGCTCGAACCGGAGCACCGGAATCGACAAGCTCGTTGCCAGCCGGACGGTTGAGCAGTCGTGAGGATCAAGACCGAATGAAGAAGATCGCCATCGTTGCATTCCTGCTGGCCGTGTGCGCGGCAGCAGGCCGCGCCCAGGAAAGCCGCCAGGACGTTAGCCTTAGCGGAGCGGGTCTCATTGAGCCGTTCATAGGTTCGTCAACAGATGTGTACGTGCACTCGAACACCGCCTACGGCGCGTTGGCCAGCTACCGTTTCATGCTCACGCCCTCCAGCGCTCTGGAGGCCAACTACGGCATCACCTACCAGAACAAGATCAACTTCTCTGGTGGCCAGCTTGGCTATTACGGCCTCACCGTCCTCACCCGCAATCAGGAGGTCTCGGGCGCCTTCGTCCACAGCTTCAACTTCAAGAAATTCAATCCCTTTGTCGAGGCTGGAGGCGGCGCATTCATCTTCCTGCCCATTCTCAACTCCGGCACCACCACGCACTTTACCAAGCAGCAGACCCAGATGGGAGCCCTCTATGGCGCCGGCATCGCCTACGAGATCAGCCCCAGCTTCGATATCCGCGCCGAGTATCGCGGCATCGTCACCAGGGTCCCGACCTTCGGCGAAACGCTCTTCGTCACCAACAAGTGGTACAACATCTACGACCCGGTTCTCGGCGTGGCCTATCACTTCTAGGATCGCGCCTCCCCGGAGCCAATAAAGTGGCGCTCAGCGCCCCAAGCTGCTGACGAACCCCACCCCCCGGTGGGGTTTGTTCTTTTTGGGCGTTCGCTCGCACGCCAACCTTGAAGTCACCCTGCTCGTCCGCGGCAGAGCCGTTATGCTAGAGGATTGAGCGCGCCCACACCGCTTGAGGAGCACCCCATGGCCTATGACGATCTGCGCGATTGGATCAAAGCCCTCGAAAAAGCCGGCGAACTGAAGCGTATCCGCGAAGAAGTCTCGCCGGAGTTGGAAATCACCGAGATTACCGACCGCGTTTCTAAAGCTGGGGCAGGGAAGTACCCTTCCGGCGGCCCTGCTTTGTTATTCGAGAACGTCAAGGGCCATCCCGGCCACAAGGTCTTCATCAACCAGTTCGGCAGCCAGCGGCGC
>Ga0302156_10001353_pt1 | contig 21786 bp, 14 predicted proteins | sample I_Bog_N3_2_FD_193503 | JGI IMG/M metagenome (GOLD analysis project Ga0302156, IMG submission 193503) | Peat permafrost microbial communities from Stordalen Mire near Abisko, Sweden - I_Bog_N3_2 | ecosystem: Environmental > Terrestrial > Soil > Wetlands > Peat | place: Sweden: Abisko, Stordalen... | reverse complement strand
GCCAGACACGTTGCTACGGCCAACACCAACAGGGAACGGGTCATCTTTGTCATTGCGGATCTCCTTGAATTTCTGTCGGCTGGGTCGCGCGGGAGAAGCCCCTGCCGAGTGCTTGCTACCTTATACTCTAACTCCGGCGGCTAACGCTAGCTCTGGAACGGCCACCGGAACCTCAACAAAATGGCACCTCGCAAAATCGGCGCAATTCCTTTTTACTTCAAGGGAACTGCGCCGGTTGTGCTTTAGTCATTCAACTTACGAAATCAGAACGCGAAATGAACTCCGAGGGTCACGTTATTTGCATGGAAGTTCCGAGGTGCGGTCAGACCGGAAGAAGGTTCAGTGAGGCCGGTCGGGCCGGTAATCGAGGGATCGTTGCACGGAATAGCGACTGCGGTGGCCGACACTGAAGTGCTGCACAACGGTGCGCCGGAAGCACCGCCTTCGCCGTAGCCGTAGAAGTTGTACTCCGCTTTCAGAATCAATCCGCTATGGACCGTCCATGCAACATCGACAAAGGGAGACTGATAGGTTGAGTCGAGCGATCCCTTGACATCGCGCGCGTCTTTGAAGAATTGATTGCCGTTCACCGAGCTGATGCGATAGCCGATGTCGGAGTGGACTTTGTCAACGGGAGTCAGAGCGAGAGCCACCGAACCGGACTGCGTGGGAGCATCCATGAACTGCCGAGCATACCAGTCTCCCAGAACAGCCGGGCCGGAGTGCGCAATATTGACGTTGCAGACGCCATTGGAATAAACGTTGGGCACGCCGGTGACCCCGGCCGAGGCAGCACCAGGGTAAGCAGCGCTGGCGGCGCCACTGGCAAAGCAAACGTTGGACGCCGTATAGACATCGCTATGGGCATAGCTGAAATCGAACCCATAATGCTCGTTTGGCGTCAGTACCGCACTCAGGCTCGTGATCCGGCTATGATCGACGTGGTTGAGAGGCCCGTAATACAAACCGCCTGCCGCTATGTCGGCCTGCGTGTTGTTGGTGTTGTTATGCCGCTCCATGTCGTTGAAGGCACCGGAAAGCACGGCCCAGGGCCTTGGCTTGTATACAGTATGGAACCTGTAGTGCTTGGTCTGCCGCGGGCCGACGGGAGTGAATGCATTGTCGGCGTAGAGAGCCTCGACCGTGCCGTTCATGTCCAAGTTCCGGGCGGGTCGCGCGGAGGCATTGAAGATGGCGCCGTTTTCGTGAATGAGCACGGTTCCGCCATTCGTAGAACCCACAGGTAGTGGTATGTTCCCCGGATTGCCTGCGGACAAGTTCTCCGCGATCATCTGCGCGCGGTAGCGATAGGTGAGCGAAAGCGTGACGGTAGGCAAGGCATCCCAGCTTCCCGTCAGGTTATTGGTCAGCAACCGTTGGCCAAAGTATGCCGGCAGCGGAGTATTGATCGTAGATGCGCCTGCAATGGCGGAACTACCGGTGGCGCCGGTGGTAGTGGTTAGCGGGCCGGAGTAGTTGATGGTCTCGAAGCCATTGTTTCCGGCCACAACGGTGGCGGGAGTCGACAGAGTGGTCTTGTTGGTAAAGGTAGCCGTACCGGGCTGGTGAACATTAGAGTAGTCCACCTGGTCCGCGAGACTGACCGTCTTTGTCGCCTGCCAAACCACGCCGTAGTCGGCCGCCGCAACCTGCCGTTGGGCGCTGGCGATCGCGTTATACGTGATTGAGCGAGCCGTCCCATCCAGACCCTGGAAGTTCTCGTAGTAGCTGGGCAGGTTCATATTCGCTTTGGTGTAGCGGAAATCCCCGTTCATCGAGACATTTTTGAGGCTCGTGCTCTGGAGGCGGAAAGACTCCGTGGGTGTGAGAATGCGCGTTGGCTGAGTGCGTATGTAGCTGGTGGCCACGTCGCAGGCCGCGTTGATGATCGGCAGGCCACCGGCGGTCTGCGGCGCTGAGAGGATGGTGTAATTGGCTGCGCTGGTGTATGCGCTGCCCATGCTGCCAGTATTGCAGCCAGCTATGCCGTAGGCGGCAGCCGCGCTGTCCCAGTTGCCCAGATCGACCGGCGTTCCGTCCGCCTCTTGCACCATGAACCCGCTTGGATTGAGGGTAAAATAGGAATCCGCCTTGTAATGGTTGACCTCCTCTTCAAAGGTCAGCTTAGTGCCTTGGATCGGCTTCCAATCGATCCCCCCGGTGAAATCGTCGGTACTGTTGCGCTCATACTCCCGGAGCAGGGCATTGTACTTCGCGATGGTATAGCCAGGGCTCTGGGCCGGTCCCTGGAAAATATTCTGCGAGTATCCCACCCGATAGGTCACCTTCGACAAGGGGAAGAGGGTGAGGTTGGTGTCCGTCATACGGCGTACCGTATTGAACATCACCGGCGATTGATTTACCTGCGGCCAGGCAAGATGGCCGGTGGGCGCATTGGAGGGCCCGATGGGAATAGACAGCCCCGTAGCGATATTCGGGTTGCCCAGCAGGTCGTAGTCAAAGTACTGGCGGTCGCGACGGAAGGTCCCGGAAAACTCGTACAACTTGCCTTTCTCGAAGTCCAGCTTGCCGAAGTTGTACGGGTCGCCGCCGAAGCCTGTGCCGATGGCGCTCAGCGAATCGAACAGGGGGTTCTTGTTGCCCGGCAGCGCGCGCATCTCAAAGGTCTCGCCAAGCACGCGCGGTCCGGACTGAAGATTGACCAGCGTGTCGTACATGGCCATGCTACCCGTGACACCAGATATGTGCCCACCCAGGTCCACGGTCCCGTGGGCTGAATACCCATCAGGGATGGACATCTGTGAATCAGGCGTCGCAACTTGCGCGGTCGAGTTTTGGGCGGCAGCGATGCCCGTCATCGTCAGTAAAACGGCTACTCCAACGCCCCCAGCTATGCGCTGGACCATTTCGGTTGCGGGCTGCTGATTGAACAGCCGGGAAAACAAGCCTGTGTTTCTCATATGAAGCCTCACTTGAAAAAGAGCATTGTCGCTTGCATCGAAAACCTTGAACTCGTGTGTCAAAAGATCTTGAAGTCTCGTAGCAAGTTGTTACAGGATCCGCGCCGCGCTCTTCCGGCAGTTCGCCTGAAGAGCGCGGCGCAACTCCTTTACCTTTTGAAATACGGGTCGATATTGGACCCATGGATCATGGTGTGGCAGTCGATACAGGGCGTCACAGTTTGCGAGCCTAGTCCCATTCCGTGAACCGTTCCTGCGGCAACCGGGTTATGGCATTGGTTGCACAGAATACCGACGCTCGGCATATTCAATAGCCGCGCGTTCTGCGAGCCATGCGGCGTGTGGCAAGCCAGGCACCCCTCCGCCTTGACTGCGGCGTGCTCGTACACGAAAGGCCCGCGCACATCGGTGTGGCACTTGGTGCAAATCGCATTCTGATCAGCGGTAGTCCTCAGGTTGTTATTCGGGAAGGTGCCGTGAACGTCATGACAGTCGTTGCACTTGACGATGCCTTCGTTCACCGGATGGTGGAACGGCATGCCAAATGCCGGCTTCACGTCGGAATGGCACTGATAGCAGAGCGTGGGCTCAGAAGCTTTCAGCAGGAACTCCGGTGTGGCGCTCTTATGGACGGCGTGGCAACTGATGCAGCTCACTCCCGCCTTGGCATGGGGCGAACGATCAAAGTTGGGGTGCGTGCCGGCGTGGCAACCGAGGCAATTCGCATTGATTTCACTGGGCGTAGCTTTGGCAGGGTCGAAAATCTTGGTTATGTCGCCACCGCCCTCAACGTGTCCCTTGCCTGCGCCGTGACAGTTCTCACAGGTGACCCCGTTCTTGCCGTGTTCAAGGGCCAGCTTGGTGTGAGGATTGTTGGCGAACCCCTTCACCACTTCTTCGTGGCAGGTTGCGCAGGTTTCGGTGCCCACATAATCCGCAGCCGTGGTGTCTTTGACCTGCGCCGTGGCATGCGCTGCCGCCGGCTTGGCGCCGGGCGCCTGAGCCGCCAGCACGGGGACGCACAGTATTCCTGCGCCCAGCAGTAACATCAAACCAACTCGCAACCCCGGCCTCTTGCCCGGAGCCGCATTCTTCGGCGATTGCGTAACAGGCCAATTTCTATGCATCGAATACCGCCTCATGTGCTCTCATTGCTACTTCTGCAAACAATATACCGGTGTCCGGCCGCCCAAAACGGCAGATCCCATCTCGGGATCTCCGCTCGGCGGCAACTCTCTCAGCCACCCTGTTGCGGAAAATGCATTTTGTGCGGAGCATCACTCATGATCGAGAGATTACGGTCACGTCATAATGATAATCGGTGATGCTCGTCACATCCGTAAAAGTGTGGTTCTTCGGTTTTGATTTCCTGTCCCTAGGTGATGTTGGCGGCCGGAGGCACACAAACTCACAGGCGCAGCCGCGGAAAGCCAACAATCCAAGCAATTAAAATGCCGCCCTCTGAAATCAGAAACGCCGGGGCGCAGAGGACTCTCCCCGCGTAAGGAGAACATGGCCATAGCTTTGCGTCTGTACAAAACTGGACACTTGACCCTTGACGAGATGAAACCTCGCTAAACCCCGCTGCTTTATAGCGTTACCCCGGCAAGGGCTTCAGCCGCCGAGGATGAAGGGCTCCCGGTGCTGGATCGGGAAATGCCGTGGTTTTGAAGGCTATGCGGCGGGTGCAGATCACATTTGCCGGGACTTTGTATAGACGTGAGGCCCATCACATCCACAGACCGGATAGCTCCGGCAGACTCACTATTAAATAAGTGTCTCTTCCCCCAAGGAAGCCGGGGTAATTTTTCACCTCCGAATCGGCCCTTTCACAGCATGTAGGGTTGGATTCCAGAGCCGGGCTGGAGAGATGGGACCAGCGGCAGGCGGGGCAAGACCATGGCGCACACAGAGATCTCGGCTACAGTACAAGGACGGCAGAAGCACATCGCACGGCAGGTTCCGGTGGGGTGCGCTGCATGCTCCAATCGCCGCCCCGGCTGGTTCTGCTCGCTGGGCAGCGCCGTACTGGCGGATCTTGAGCTTGCCACCAGCACCATTGCGCTCCCCGCTCAGGCCGCGCTCTTCACACAGGGCGAAGATGCGCGCTGCCTTTACCTGATCTGCGGTGGTTATCTCAAGCTCACCGCCGGACGCCTCCAGGATAAACAGATGATCGTCCGCGTAGCCGGGCCGGGCTCAATGCTGGGCCTGTACGCGGTTCTGTCGCACGGCGTCTACGAAGTTTCAGCCGAGTCGCTGACCGCCGCGCAACTGCGTCCTGTCGAGCGCGAGCGTTTTCTCGTCTTTCTGCGCACTCACAAAGAGGCCCAGATGCGCGCCGTTCAGTGCATCTGCCAGGAGTATCGCTTTGCCCTGCAGGACGCCTGCCGCATCGCTCTGGCTGAGACCGTGGCCGCCCGATTGGGACGCTTGCTACTGGAGCTGGCCCACCAGATCGGCGAACACCTGGATGGGGGCGGCTTCCGCTTCCCACTGTTACTGACTCACGAAGAGATGGCTTCCATGGCCTGCACCACCCGCGAAACGGTCACCCGCACCCTGGGCCAGTTCCGCAAAGAGGGTTGGATCTCCATCGAGGACTCTCTGATTACCCTTCACGAGCCCGAGCGGTTGTAAGCACTCTGCTGATTTTCTTCTGTTTCTGCGCTCCCCAAGCCCTTCAGGCCGAGTCCAAGAGCTATCATCGGAAGGAAGGGAATTGGGACAGGGAACAGGCCTTCTCCCCCGAAGGCCGCCGGATCTACGGCAACTGACCCCTGATCCCTCACAACTGTTAGCTGGAGTTCATGGTGCTTATGACCCGTCTCGTGGCTGGTTTGTCTGTTTTTTTGCTTTCATGCTGCTTTGTTGTGGCCCAGAATCCGGCTTCGGCGCCGGCTGCGACCGCGCCCCATTCGTCCGCTGCTTCGGCCGAAAGCCCACAGAAGCTCGAGTTTCAGAAGATTGAAGACGCATGGTCCACCGCCATCAACCTGCGCGACCAGTACGGCCTGGAACTGGTGCTCTCTCCGTTGTTCGTGGATGTCTCAGCGGGCGGCGACATCACCACACGCAACCAGCAACTGGCCCAACTGATTACCCTTGAGGACAAAACCCTCCATCTCGATCAGCGGGTGGTTGCAGTGCGCACTCTGGGCGATATCGCGGTGGCCAACGGCACTTACGTGCTGCACCACAAAGCCGGATCAGGCGAGGTGGACGAAAAGGGCGTGTTTACCCACGTCTTCGAGAAGACGCACGGCGGCTGGTTGTGCATCAACTCGCAGCGCACCAAGCTGCCTGAGGAAGTCGGCGGCAAGCACAAAAAGCCTTCCAACGAAGAGCCTTTCCATATTCCGTTTTTAGGCAGGGGCGACAAGGGCAATCAGTAAGGCTGCGGCGGCGCTCGGCTGGCTCCTTGAGAATGACGCAATTACTGGAAACTGGTCTGCCGTATTGTAGATTTCTGGAATAAGGCTTATCCTTATTCCAGAAAACAGCAAAATATGGAATAATGGACCTGCGCTATTCTGGATAGGTGCATCTCCGATGAGCATTCGACGTGAAACAGGGCATTATCGCGTCTCGACGATTGTCGGGGAGCAGGTGCAGGCGTATATCCCCAAGCCATTGCCACCATTACCTCCACTGGAAATTGAGCCGCTGTATTCGCTGCTGGATAGGGCCAACCAGGCGCTTGGCCGGCTGGACGGCTCGACCGCGCTTCTGCCCGACCCCAAGCTCTTCATTTATCTCTATCTTCGTAAGGAAGCGGTTCTTTCCTCCCAGATTGAGGGGACTCAGTCCTCACTCTCCGATTTGCTCCAGTTTGAGAGCGGACTGATGCCGGAGGGGCAACTCGACGACGTGATAGAGATCTCCAACTACGTCGCGGCCATGGAACACGGGCTGAAGCGGCTCAAGGAGGGGTTCCCAATCTCCCTGCGTTTGCTGTGCGAGATTCACGGTGTGCTTCTGCGCAAAGGCAGGGGAGCGGAGAGGACTCCCGGCGAATTTCGCCGCAGTCAAAACTGGATTGGCGGAACCCGCCCGGGGAATGCCACCTTCGTCCCAGTCCCCCCGGAAGACCTGATGGAGTGCCTCGATGCATTTGAGAAGTATCTCTATGATGACCGGATGCCGCTGTTGGTCAAGCTCGGTCTGGTTCATGTGCAGTTCGAAACCATCCATCCGTTTCTGGACGGCAATGGGCGGCTGGGGCGGCTTTTGCTTACACTCCTGCTGTGTGAGAGCGGAGTACTTCGCGAACCGTTGCTCTATTTAAGCCTCTACCTTAAGAGCAACCGCAACCGCTATTACGAACTCCTGCAAATGGTCCGCACAGAAGGGGTATGGGAAGAGTGGCTTCGATTCTTTTTGGAAGGAGTGGAGAGCACCGCGAGCCAGGCTGCTGAGACAGCCATTCAACTGCGCGAACTTTTTCGTGAAGATAGCCAGCGCATCCAGGCACAAGCTAAGTCGGCCTCCACATCATTGCAGATTCACAGTTACTTGCAAGTCAAGCCAGTTGCTTCCATTGGCTCCATAGCGGCCGGCGTTTCAAAAACCGTCACGACAGTAGCTGCTGTTCTAGCAAACCTGCAGAAACTGGGCATCGTCACCGAGACTACCGGGCGCCGCCGCAATCGCGTCTTCATCTACCAGCGTTGCCTCGACCTGATTGGCGCCGGAACCGAGCCGCTACCCCGGCTGCGCTAAAGGGTTAACCCTGCCTGACGCCGAGCTCCCTGCAGGCGAATCGATACGTGCACCAGGCTGAGCGCGGCTGGCGTCACGCCGGAGATGCGGCTGGCCTGGCCGATGGTGCCGGGGCGCACCCGCTCCAGCTTCTCGCGCATCTCCCGCGAGAGCCCGCTGATGACGCCGTACTCCAGCCACTCGGGAATTGCCACGGCCTCGGCGGCCTTCAGCTTGGCAATGGATTTTTTCTGCTGCTCCAGATAGCCGGCAAACTTGATCTCGGTCTCCACGGCACGAGCTTCATTGCGCAAACTGGCCGTTCCGGTCTGGGCCGGATTCTGCGCGGCGAGCGCGGCCATTTCCTTCAGCAGCGGCTCAGCTTCAAGGTCTTCGCGCAGCGCGCCCAGCACCGGTTCGATTGTGACTTCGGGCCGCTTGAGCAGTTGCGCCCAGGTCAGCCCGGCGGTCGCGGTCAACTCATTCAGGCCCGCGGCAGACAACTTATCGGAATGAACCTTGCGTGTGGTGAGCAGCTTTTCAAGCGCCATCATTCTTGCCTGCTTCTGCTCGTACTCCGCCCATGCCGAGTCATCAATCAGCCCCAGCCTTCGCCCATACGGGGTCAGCCGCCGGTCGGCGTTGTCGATGCGCAGGTGCAGACGGAATTCGGCGCGCGAGGTGAACATCCGGTAGGGCTCATTGATCCCTTTGGAGATCAGGTCGTCAATCAGAACGCCGATGTAACCTTCGCTCCGATCCATGGTGAATGGCGGCTCGCCCTTGAGCCAAAGCGCGGCGTTGATGCCGGCCATGATGCCCTGGCCGGCAGCCTCTTCGTAGCCGCTGGTGCCGTTGATCTGCCCGGCCAGGTAGAGGCCCTCGATGCTCTTGACGCGCAGCGTGCGGTCCAGTTCGGTCGCGTCCACACTGTCATATTCGATGGCATAGCCGGGACGCAGCATCTCGGCCGCATCGAGTCCCGGAATGGAACGCACAATCTCCCACTGCACCGACATGGGCAGCGAGGTGGACATGCCGTTGACGTAAACCTCGTGCGTGTTCAGCCCCTCCGGCTCCAGAAAGAACTGGTGCTGCGTCTTGTCGGGGAATTTGACGATCTTGTCCTCGATCGACGGGCAATAGCGCGGCCCAATGCCGTGAATCTGCCCGGAATACATCGCCGAACGATGCACATTTTCGCGAATAATGCGAAGCGTCTCCGGCGTAGTGAAGGCGATGTGGCAACTGATCTGCGGTTGCACAATCTTCCTGGTCCGGAAGCTGAAGGGCGTGGGGTCAGCGTCGCCCGACTGCTCCTCGAAGGCTTCCCAGCGAATGGTGCGTCCGTCCAGCCGCGGCGGCGTACCGGTCTTGAGCCGGCAGGTCCGCAGCCCCAGCGCGCGCAGCGCCTCGCCCAGCAGAACAGAGGCCGGTTCTCCGCTGCGCCCCGCCGGATAACTCTCTTCGCCGCAGTGGATTAGCCCGTTCAGAAACGTCCCGGTGGTGATGATGGTGGCCCCGGCAAGCATCTGACGGCCGTCGCGCAGCTTCAATCCCAGAACCTTTCGGCGCTGCCCGTCAGTCCCTATGTCCCTGCCGGGGTCCCCGCGAAGCGGTCTTTGCTTCGTGGGGTGGCTAGTCCCTAGTCCCTCTTCTACAATCAGCCCCACCACCTCAGCCTGCCGGATATGCAGCCCTGCCTGGCTCTCGAGCACTTCGCGCATCTTCACGCGGTAGAGCTGCTTGTCGCACTGCGCTCTGGGACTCCACACCGCCGGGCCTCGGGAGGAGTTCAGCAGCCGGAACTGAATCCCCACCGCGTCAGCCACCTCGCCCATCACGCCGCCCAGGGCGTCCACCTCGCGGACCAAATGGCCTTTGGCCACCCCGCCGACAGCCGGATTGCAGCTCATCTGCGCAATCAGGTCCATATTCATGGTGATAAGAGCGGTTTTCATGCCCATGCGCGCCGCTGCCATTGCCGCTTCGCACCCCGCGTGTCCCGCGCCAACCACCACCACATCGTATTTTTCGGAAAATGTCATTGAACTCCGTAAAAGTGCCGATATGTTTATTCTACGGATTCCTCAGTTTATGCGTCAGCGCGCCCGCGTCGGGCTCGGCTATAATTGAGCGACTCCAAAAACAGAGTGAAGGGCAAGGGCTACCCGGCCATGAATACCTGTTCGTGCGGAATGTTGGTTGATGCCAAGTACATGCTGTGCCCGCGGTGCGAGGCTACACAGGTTCTCGGCGTTAAAGGGGATGCGGCGGAGACGGAAATCCGAAGCGCATATCACTTGCTCGCCAAGGCCTTGGACCCGGAGAATTTCAAAGACGATCAGAAGCTGAAAGAGGGGGCCGAGAGCAAGCTGAAGAACGTGAATACCGCGTTCTATTATTTGACTTCGACTTCCATGGAGCTAAGCCGGGAGGAGCGGCCATGTTACGTGGCTCAGTCCAATGCTCTCGATGGGGTATTGGTGGGCGCCGCATCCACCCCCAACGGCGCGACGGCGAACAATCAAGCGTCAGCCCTGAATCCAAACGCCTTTTCTCTTTTGCCGTCCGGGGAAGGGATCAAGTCCTTCGCAAAGATTTGGCCAAAGCTCAAAACGCCCTTGAAGATTGCGGCTCTCGTTTTAGTGCTCCTCATGGGCAGGTCGATCTGGACAGTCATCAAGGCGCATAATCCCGGCAGCGCCCAAGCTGCAAGCGACAACTTCCTTCATCTGCGGGGCGGCGTGAAGGCCCACAAGGAAACTTTGCTGGACGAAATCAAGAAGGATTTGCAGAGTTTGGATCCGCGAGAGTCCGAGCAGGCGGCAGACCCGCAAGCCGGTCAGCCCGCGTCCCAAAATGCGAGTCCCGTGCAGGCCGGGAAGATTCACTCGACATCCCGGGCCGCTCAATTCGCCGCAGGCATAGTCAAGCCGTACGTTACTCTTGGTTCCACCAGGGACGAAGTGCTGGCTCAGCAGGGAACTCCGACCGCGGCTTCGGAAGATAAGCTGGTTTACGGCAAATCCGAGTTGTACCTCAAAGACGGCTTCGTCACCGGATGGCGAATCGATCCTGCCGTATCTCCGATTCGAGTAAAGCTGTGGCCGCAATATACGGTTAATCCGAGCCCGGAGTATTTTACGATTGGCTCATCCAGAGATATAGTGCTGGCGGTTCAGGGAACCCCCACTGCATTTACCGGTGACAAGTACGAGTACGGCGGCTCGGAAGTGTATTTTCGCGATAGTAAAGTCGATAGTTGGAAAAGCGATCCAGCTTCTATTCCGCTCAAGGCAAAATAGCCGGCGCCCGTTCTGTTTCTATACTGAGTACATGGTCAAATCCACAGTTTGCGGATGGACGCTGGAAGAAGCCGCGCGCGGGCGCGGCGCCCTGCGCATTGCCGGACTGGACGAGGTGGGCCGCGGGCCGCTCTTCGGGCCGGTGGTGGCTGCCGCGGTGATTCTGGCTTCCGGCTTTCAGTTTGACGGCCTGACCGACTCGAAGAAGCTCTCGGAGAAAAAGCGCAACCAACTCGACCTGGAGATTCGCGCCCGCGCTGTTTGCTGGGCTATCGCCGAAGTGGACGCGGAGACCATCGACCGCATCAATATTCGCCAGGCGTCTCTGCTGGCCATGCGTCGCGCCGTCGAGAGACTGGCGCTCGGCCCGGACTTTCTGCTCATTGACGGCCGCGACACCATCGAGTGGCAGTGCCCGCAACAGGCCGTGATTCGAGGCGATGCAACCAGCTTCTCCATCGCCGCTGCAAGCGTTCTGGCCAAGGTTCACCGCGACCGGCTGCTGGTTGAGTTGGACAGCGAGTTCCCCGGCTACGGGCTGGCGCAGCACAAGGGTTACGGCTGCCCCGCTCATTTGGCTGCCCTCGCCGAGCTTGGGCCAACTCCGCTGCATCGGAAGAGCTTTCATCCCGTGGCGCAGGCCGCGTTACAATTTCCTGAGTCCTGAATCATCTGGGAGGCTTGTGATGGCGCATGGTCGCTGTCTGTGGATTCTCTCCGTTGCCTGTTTATTATCAGGCGGCTGCGACAAGCACGCGGCCAAGAAGCCCGACCCGACCAAAGGTGTCGTCACCGGAGTTGTAATCTGCGCGGACACCGGCAAGCCGGCGCGCTTTGCCACCGTTACTCTGTCGGCGGCTCCGAAGACAGAAGACAAGAGCGGGCAGTTCGAACCCCTTGCGGCCACGGAAAGCACGGTGACCGATCTGGAGGGTCGATTCAGGCTGGAGGCCGTTGAACCTGGCCGTTACTATGCATTCGCAACGTTGGAGGGCTATCTGGATCCGATGAACAGCCTCGATTTTGCCCGCATCGAAGCATTGACCAACGACCAGGAGCGAAATCTCGATGTGATCGGCCAGTGGAAAGATCATTTGACCGAGGTAGCGGTTCACGTGCATCGTGCCGCCGAAATATCGCTTCAAGTGGAGCGCGGCGCGGAAATCAAAGGAACCGTCACGTATGACGACGGGAGCCCTGCCATCGGAATGCACTTCCAGCTCTCCCGCAAGAGGGAGAAGAGCGGCTGGACGAACGTCGGCATGGCGCTCTTCGATGGCTGGTCGATCCGCGCTGTGAGCGATGGTCACGGGCGCTACAACCTGGCGAATCTGCCCGCCGGGGAGTACACCGTTTGCACGTTGATGCCCTCCGACGCGCAAGATTCCGCCGCTCGCGTTTGCCTGGGCAACACTTTCCGCAAGAAGGATGCCGGAACCGTCAAGGTGCGGGCCGGAGAGATTGCCAGCGGCGTAGACATCGAGATTCCTCTCTCCGGATTGCATACCGTGGCGGGGAGTGTGAGCTCTCTTGCCGACGGCCATGCACTGGGACGCGGGACGGTGCGCGTGCTCTATGCCGATGATCGCGAGAAGGCGCGGGAGAGTTCGATCCAGGAGGATGGGAGCTTTTCGTTCGCGTATATGCCGGAAGGCACGTACATTCTTCAGGTCACCGGCGCGCAGGAGGCAGAACGGAAGGATTCCGAGCCGGGGGCTGAAGGTGCGGCTGCAAAGGCTGCCATTGCTCGCTACGCAGACAAGGAGCTTCCTATCACGGTGATGAGCGATGTGGATGATCTCCAGTTACAACTTGCCGTAACTCCGCCGGGTGCGCCCAAAACGCAGTGACGCCTCTCGACAAGGCTCAGGCCGCGCGCGCTTTGCGCCGTTGCATCCAGGCTTGGATGGGCCGCGCCGCGAGAAGCACCGCCAGAATCAAGGTCATCGTCATCGGCGTCAATACGCCGGGCTTCACTTGCCACCAGTAATGAATCACTCCGCAGACAGCGGCCAAATAAACCAGCTTGTGCAGCCGATTCCAGCGCTTTCCGCCCAGCTTGCGGATCGCCCAATTTGTCGAGGTCGCGGCCAGCGGCAGAAGCAGCAGCCATGCGGCCACGCCGACGGTGATGTAGCGGCGCCTGGCGATGTCGGCAAGCATAGCATTCACGTCGAAGCCGGCGTATAGAGCGACGTAAGTCAACAGATGGAGCGTGGCGTAGAAGAAGGCGAAGAGGCCCAGCAGGCGGCGGAATTTGATGAGCCAGCCGAGGCGCGGCGAAAGACGGCGCAGGGGCGTGATGGCCAGCGAGATGGTGAGCAGGCGCAGCGTGGCGAGGCCGGTGGCAAAGGTGATGGTCGCCGTGGGATCGGCACCGAGGTTGTTGTTGATTGCGCCCAAAAGGAGCAGGCCCAGCGGCCAAAGACAGGCCAGCCAGGTGAAAACCTTGAGCAGGATGAGGGTTGATCTCTTCATAGTTGGTTAGTGAGCGGAGTTAGTGCTGTTAGCGGGGTTAGCCTGAAGGTGAAAGACAAGCTGGCGGCCATTCCCTGTTCTCAGAAGTTCCTCCGCAGATCCATTCCGTTATACAGCGAGGCGACCTGGTCTCCGTAGCCGTTGAACATCAGAGTGGTGCGGCGCTGCGCGTAGAAGGGCTGGCCGATGCGGCGCTCGGTCTTCTGGCTCCAGCGGGGATGGTCTACATTGGGATTGACGTTGGAGTAGAAGCCGTATTCGCTTGGCCCCTGGTCGTTCCAGGTGGTGGGCGGCTGTTTATCGAGGAAGCGCAGGGCAACAATTGATTTGGCCGACTTGAAGCCGTACTTCCACGGCACGACGATGCGCACCGGCGCGCCATCCTGATTGGGCAGCACCTCGCCATACAATCCAAAGGTCAGCAGCGTGAGCGGGTTCATGGCCTCGTCCATGCGCAGGCCTTCGGAGTATGGCCAGGAAATGGTGGACTGGCCGGCCCACTTCTCCACGTGCCGGTCGTAGTAGGAGAGGAACTGAACATATTTTGCGCTGGGCAGCGGATCGCACTGGCGAATGAACTCCGAAAGCGAGTAGCCGACCCAGGGAATCACCATGCTCCATGCCTCGACGCAGCGATGGCGATAGACGCGATCTTCGAGCGGGCGCAGCTTGAGCAGCGCGTCGATGTCGAAGGTCTTCGGCTGCTTCACCTTGCCTTCGATGCGCACGGTCCATGGGCGCGTGGGCAGGCCGCCGGCGTTCTTCGCGGGCTGATCCTTCTCCACGCCAAACTCGTAGAAGTTGTTGTAGTGCGTGATGTCTTCGAAGCTGGTCAGTTGCTCGCCGGTGGTGGTCAGCGGGCTCTTCACGGTCTGAAGTTTTGTGCCGGCCTGTGCGGCGATGCGCGGCGAAACCACCTCGGCCAACCGCTCGACGCCCAGTGCGGCTACGGCAGTGGATGCGGCTGTGCGCAGGAATCGGCGGCGATTCATGTAGCGGTCGTATTCGGCTCGGAGAGTGATCTCCGAGGAGGGAATGTCGGGCGGTTTGCCGATGAGCATGGGGTGACCTCGCACGGGGAAGTGCTGAACACAATCATTAGACACGATGGAGGGGCGGGACGTTACAAGATTTGTTTGAGAGGTCCGCGGTTTCCCGCCCAAGCGGTGTGTGGTATACTTTGCGACGCGCCTCAGAGCAGCGGAGAATGGTCATGGAAACCCGTCCGAAATGTTTCGTCGCCTATGCGTCCAGCTTGCCCAGCAGGGGCGATGCTATTGAGGCAGCGGTCGCGGAACTCAATCAGGGCCAAGTCGTGCAAGCGATAAGTTGGACGAGTTTAGCCGTCTCTGGGCGTCCGATTATTGGAGCCATTTGCGATGAGATTCGCAATTCAGATCTACTTATTGCCGATATAACAAACCTTAATCCAAATGTTCTTTTCGAGCTTGGCTTTGCGCTAACTCAGCCAAAACGGCTTTGGCTGATATTCAACCCAAAGGTGGCCGGTGCAAAGGTTCTTTTTGATCGGTTCCAACTTCTTACCGCAATCGGTTATTCTCCGTACACAAATAGTCGAGACATAGTCGAACGATTCTATAAAGATGAGCCATATACAAAACTGAACCAAACCCTCCTGGCGGATTTGGCAAATTCGGCCACCGTGACCACGCAAATCAATTCACTCGTTTATATCAAGCCAGAGCTATCGACCGAGGCGGTTAAGAATATCACGAGGCGGGTAGCTGGAGCGCCAATTTCTCCGACTATTGATGATCCAAGCGAGATTGGCGTTCAACCTCTTGAGTGGTATGTCATGAACGTCAAGGCCGCGAAAGGCGTGGTCTGTCATTTTCTATCTGATGATTACGAGGATGTTCGGATTTCCAACGCAAAGAATGCGCTTGTGGCAGGCCTTGCATTTGGTTTCCAGAAGCGCTTATTGATGCTTGCTCATAAGCCATATCATTCTCCAATTGACTATCACGACCTTCTGCGAGTTCATGAGGACGCGAAGCAAGCAGAAGTATTCTATCAAGATTGGCTGTCAGGACTTTTGGAGGCCGAAAAGCACGACGTCGAGCGAAAGACACTCTACAATGAAGCCGTAGCTGCCCATGGCGGCCTTGTTGAGTTAAACATCGGTGATCCGATTGCGGAATATGAGTCGGAAGAACTGTTTGAGTACTTTATCCCCACGTCAGCGTACGCGGACGCCCTCAATGGTCAGTACTCGATCTTTGTCGGAAGAAAAGGTGTGGGGAAAACAGCCACTCTTTTGAAGGTCGCCGATCAGCTCCGTTCTGACCCGCGAAACCATATATGTGTGGTCAGGCCCGTTGACTACGAGCTCGAAGGGCTGCTCTCGATCTTGAGACGCCAGATGACAATTTCAGAAAAAGGATATCTGATTGAAAGCTTTTGGAAGGCGTTGATTTACACAGAGCTTGCAAAAAGCGTCTATGAAACGATCACTTCAAAGCCGGAATATTTAGGACGAACCAAGGCGGAAGATGCTTTGCTTGCCTTCGTCGCGAAGAATGAAGACCTGATCCTGCCTGAGTTTTCGATGCGCCTCGACGCTTTAGTGACGACTTTGTCCAGGATGGACCCGGATTCCGAAAGTTCGTTTCAGATCAAATCTCGAGTAAGCGAGAGCGTGCACAAGGTTTTGCTGAGCCAGCTTCGAGATTTGGTTTCGGCTTGCCTTGAAAAGGCGCAGGCAGTTGCGCTCTTGGTTGATAACCTTGATAAGAATTGGACTCACAGAACAGATGTTGAGTTAACAAGTGAGCTACTGTTCGCTCTTCTAAGCGTCGGCCCACGCGTTGCGGATGAATTGAGAAAGTCTTCTCTCGGCAAACACCGCCTCGACGTAACAATGACCATCTTTATTCGTAGTGATATTTACGCGGCGATACTTTCTCATGCGCGGGAATCTGATAAGCTCCCAATCCGCAAGATTGAATGGAACGACCCGGAGCTACTCGGGCGAGTAATCGAGAAGCGAATTATGGCCTCTGATCCGGGAATTATTGATAATGCCCAGGTATGGAATAAGTATTTTGTGGATCGAGTTTGCGGGATTCCAGCGAAGGACTTCTTGATTTCATCAGTGTTTCCGCGTCCGCGCGATCTCATTTATCTTATCAGAGCGAGCCTTCAACAAGCTGTAAATCGCGGTCATACAAAGATCCAAGAGAAGGACATCCTTTCAGGGCTTGAGCAGTATTCAAGTTTTGCATTTGCCTCTCTTTTGGCAGAGGGAACACCGCAGTTTCGCCTATTGCAGGAGTTCATGGTTCAGCTAATGGGTGGAAATAGTGTTTTGACAGACGATGATATCAGGGATGCACTTGAGGAGGGCGGATTCGGAATCACGGACCTTGATTATGTCGTCGGCCTTCTCCAAGAACTCACGTTCTTGTCTTACGAAACGTCACCTGGACATTTTGTCTTCGCCTACGATCAGGAAGAGAAGGCAAAGCTCACAGTACTCGCTAAGAAGACCTCAAAAACCGTTGGTAAGAAGAGGTATCAAATTCATCCCGCTTTCCACGCTTACCTGGAATTAAAGCCAGTCGATGCCGACGGACAGCAGCCGATGCTTTTTTTCAAACAGTGACCTAACAGTGGTGTCCTGTTACTGCACGAAATCCAGCAGTGAGAGGCGGCGACCATGCGGCGGAAATGCAAACGCAGGTCCTTCGGCTCTCTTCGCTGCGCTACGGTCGCTCAGGATGACAGCTTGGAGGGTATGACAGCATGGAGGGTTGATGCAATATCTGTGCGCTTATTTGCTGAGAGCAAATGGCCATTGGCCAAGATTGCGGGCGCGGATGAGGTAGATCAGCGTGCCGGAGACGGCGATTGCCGCGGCAACGGCCAGTTCTACCAGGTAGTGGCCGCGGTTGACCAGCATGACGATGAATCCCACAAGTGCGATGAGCGGCGGCAACGGATAAAGCGGAATGCGAAAGGGCCGCTCGAGCTCAGGCCGTTGAATGCGCAGCAGCATTACGCCAACTTGCTGCGGCAGGAATTGCAGCAGGATGCGCGTAATCACCAGCATGGTAATGACCTGTACCAACGAAAAGAAACAGAAGGCCATCGCGACCAGTCCCAAAGCGACAAGCGAGCGGTGAGGAATGTTGTAGCGCGGATGGACGGCGGCGAGGAAGCGGAAGTAGTTGCCGTCACGGGCGGCGGCGTAAGGCACGCGGGAGTAGCCGAGCAGCAGCGAGAAGACCGAAGCGAAGGCTGTCCAGACGATGAGCGCGGCCATGAGGCGGCCGGCGAGGCTGCCAAAAGCGGAAGCGGCGATGTCGGCCACGAGTTGCACACGGACAGAGGCGCCTGCGGCACCGTGCGAAGCGGCGTCGCGCCCAAAATCGCGTATCGCAGGCAGCACGGCCAGGTTCATGGCCACGTAAAACGCCGAGACGAAGAGCACCGAGAGCAGAATGGCGCGCGGAATGGTCCGCTCGGGACGCTTTACTTCGCCGCCCAAAAAGCAGATGTTGTAGTAGCCCCAGTAACAATAAGTAGTCAGCAGCGTGGCTTGCGCAAGGCCGCCGAGCGCTGCGGGGATTGTCAGTGTCGGCGAGACCGGCATCTGCCAGCCGCCGGTGGCCGCGGCGTGGTAAGAACCGGAGACGATGACTCCGGCAATGGCCGCGAGAACTCCGGCGAAGAGCACCCAGGCAAGGCGCGTGATGGACGAGAGATTGCGATAGAGCAGCGCGGTGACCAGCAGGCAGGCAGCGGCGGCGGCGAAGTTGGTGTAGTGCAGCGCGGGGCAGGTGGCGAAGGGCGCGGCGTCGAGCCCCGGCCAGAACCAGGCCAGAAAACTCGAAAGACCGATGCAGCCGGATGCGATGGACAAGGGCGCGGTGAAGCTCACCTGCCAGACGTAGAGAAAGCTGAGCCAGTTGCCGGCGCGATTGGGGCCGTAGATTTCGCGCAGAAAAGCGTAAGAGCCACCGGCGCGCGGGAAGGCCGCGCCGAGCTCGGCCCAGACCAGGCCGTCGGCCACGGCGAGGGCCGCGCCCAGCACCCAGGCCCACACCGAAAGATGGTAACCCGCGGCGGCAATCACCAGCGGCAGCGTTATGAACGGGCCGACGCCGATCATCTCAAGCATGTTGAAGGCAACAGCCGAGCGCAGGCCGATGCGGCGCTGGAGGTTGCTGGCGGGGTTGGAGTTGGGCAAATTCATGGGGCTGATGCGCTCCCCGGATTGTACACTGACGGGAGATATGATTCGATTCGAGAAAGTTCAAAGAGCAGTGACGGGCGCGGTCCTTGCGGGGCTGATGCTGGCAGGGACGCAGTGCGCGGCGGCGCAAGAGAAGGCGCACGAGTCTGCGCCGACGAAACTCGACTTTGCGGCAATTCCAAATTCGGAGCCGGACGAGATAGCGTTGCCCTTGCCTGAGGATCGCGGCGCTGCGGCTCTGGAACAATCGTTGCGGCGGCTGGGAACTACCGCCAGCGTGATGATGATTGTGGCGCATCCGGACGATGAGGACGGCGCGCTGCTGACTTATCTGAGTCGCGGGTTGGGCGCGCGGGCTACGTTGCTGACGCTGAATCGCGGCGAGGGCGGGCAGAACGCCATGTCAGCCGATGCCTACGATGCGCTGGGGATCATCCGCACCAATGAGCTGCTGAAGGCTGGCGCGTATTACGGCGTAATACAGCTCTGGGGCACGGAAGTGGACTTCGGATTTTCAAAAACTCAGGAGCAATCGTTCGAGCGCTGGGGACATGACCGCGTTTTGTACGATGCTGTTCTGGCGGTGCGCCGCGAGCGTCCTCAGGTGATCGTTTCTACTTTTGTTGGCGGTATTACCGACGGCCACGGCCAACACCAGGTCTCCGGCGAGATTGCGCAGGAGGTTTTCAATGCGGCCGGCGACCCCAAGGTTTTTCCAGAGCAATTGAAAGACGGACTGCAGCCCTGGCATCCGTTGGCTGTTTATTCGATGGTTCCGTTTGCGCCGATCAAAGACGGAAAAATGTTCGACTACGCGACGGGTAAATGGGCTCCGGCGCGGTTCAAGAATTACGTGACCGGCGCGTGGAGCACAACTGCGCCTTCGGCTGACGTCACGATGCAGGTGGGCAGGCTTGACCCGGTGCTGGGGAGCAGTTATCAGCAGATTGCGCGTGAGGGATGGGGCGAGCAGAGGACACAGAATGGCGGCGCGAATCCAGCGCTGAGCGGGCCATCGGAGACGAGCTATCACTTGTGGGCTGTGACGACGGAAGCGGCAGGCGCAGCCGCTTCGCGGAACGAAGATTTGTTTCACAACCAAAAGGTCATGATCGACACGAGCGTCGCGGGGCTGGCCCGTCTGACGAAAGGCAACCCGCCCGTGTGGCTTTCGACTGGTCTGCGCCAGATTGACACGGGTCTGAAACAGCTCGAGACCGCGCGGCAGGGCGAGACAGACACCGCAGTGGCGCGCGAACTTGCGCCGATTTATCGCCAAACTCTGGAGCTGCGCAAGCGTGTGGCCGAAAGCAACCTGGACGCGGAAGCCAAAGCGGATTTGCTGTTTGAATTGGACAGGAAGATTGACGAGTTTCAGGCTACGCTCAAGGAATTGCTCGGCCTTGACCTGGTCGCATTCACCGCGAAGTCAGACAGTGCGCAAAGCGGCGGCCCATTCCGCGGCGGCTCGGCTGATGAGATGCCGCGCAGCGTGACTCCGGGCGAGGAGTTCCGGGTTCGCGTGCACGCCGCGCAGGCTACGGCTGAAACAAGGCTTGATCGCGTTTGGCTGGAGAGCGCGAGCGGCGACCGATGGAAGACGGAAGATTCTGCGGGTGCGATTGATCCCTCGGCTCCGGTCGCCGATCCTATCTTCCGCCTACGTGCAGCCGAAAACGCGGAGCCGACCCAGCCTTACTTTACGCGGCCTTCCATCGAGCAACCGTATTACGATGTATCGCGGCCGGGGTGGCGCTTGCGTTCGTTCGCGCCTTATCCGCTGGCGGCGTGGGCGGAGTTCACCTTTGACGGGTTGCCGATTAGCGTAGGCCAAGTGGTACAGACGCTGCAACGCGTTCCGGGGCAGGGGGGATTCTACGAGCCGCTGGTGGTGACGCCCTTGATTGGCGTGCGCATGGAGCCGGAGGCGCGCATTCTGCCGCTCGACGGCTCGGCGCTGCCGGTGCGGGTCACGGTGCATGCGCAGGGCGCCGCGGAGGGAACGGTCGCGCTGGAGATGCCTGCCGGATGGCGCGCGGAACCAGCAGAGGCGAGCTTTCATCTTGCGTCCGCCGGCGACACTGAGCCAGTTTTGTTTTCTGTTACTCCCGCTGCCACGCAAGAAGCGGCGTACGCGATCCAGGCCGTGGCGCACTGGGACGGACACTTCTATCGCACTGGCTGGCAGAGTGTGGGCTACACAGGATTGCGGCCCTATAACCAGTACAAGCCTGCTCTGTTGAAGACGCGCAAGGTGGATGTGAAGCTGGCGCCGGGACTGCGCATCGGCTACGTGATGGGCACGGGCGATTTGGTTCCCGATGCAATCGAAGGACTGGGAGTTGCGCCGCACCTGATCACGGCTTTGGAAATCACTTCGGGCGACCTTTCCGCATGGAATGTGATTGTCATCGGAATACGCGCTTACTCCGCGCGCCCTGAACTCGTAGCGGCCCAATCGAGGCTGGCTGAGTTTGTGCGCCGCGGCGGAACGCTGATTGTTCAGTACCAAAGCAGCAACTTCCCCGCGCCATTTCCGCTGTCGATGGGACGCATGCCGGAGCGCGTGATGGACGAGCGAGCGCAGGTGAAGCTGCTGGAGCCGGCCAATCCGCTGCTGAAATGGCCCAACGCCATTACCGATGCGGATTTCGGCGGCTGGGTGGAAGAGCGCGGTCACTCTTTTCTGGATAGCTGGGATGCGAGTTACACCGCGCTGACCGAGACCGCCGACCCCGGCCAGGACCCGCAGCGCGGCGGCCTGCTGGTGGCGCATTCCGGCAAAGGAACTTATATCTATGTCGCTTATGCGCTCTATCGCCAGCTTCCGGAGTTAGTGCCGGGAGCTTACCGGCTGCTGGCGAACATTCTCAGCGCGGGTCAGGAAGATGCGGCGCGGAGCAATCAAACTCAAGCGCCGCGCCCGTAGATGTTGTTTGAACGTATCCGTAAATTGAGAAAGGGATCTCGCGCTATCTCCAGGCGGCTGTATTGGCAGCATCCACGCGGCCAGATGTCACCTGCGGGTCTGGAGACCCACAGGACAGCCGACCAGGAGGTTGATTACATGACAGCGTCGGCTCCTCCGACCTGAGTAGACTGGTTGTTGCGAAACGACCACGAGCTCGGGAGGAAAGGAGCCGAGCATGATGATTCTAGG
>Ga0302156_10001345_pt1 | contig 21900 bp, 13 predicted proteins | sample I_Bog_N3_2_FD_193503 | JGI IMG/M metagenome (GOLD analysis project Ga0302156, IMG submission 193503) | Peat permafrost microbial communities from Stordalen Mire near Abisko, Sweden - I_Bog_N3_2 | ecosystem: Environmental > Terrestrial > Soil > Wetlands > Peat | place: Sweden: Abisko, Stordalen... | reverse complement strand
ATCGAACGCTCAACTTCAATGGTGAAGTCAACGTGGCCCGGGGTGTCGATGATGTTGATGTGGTGGGGAGGGAAGTTGTTCGCCATGCCCTTCCAGAAACAGGTCGTCGCAGCCGAAGTAATTGTAATACCGCGCTCTTGCTCTTGTTCCATCCAGTCCATGGTGGCGGCGCCATCATGCACTTCACCAATCTTGTGATTGACTCCTGTGTAAAACAACACGCGCTCAGTCGTGGTTGTCTTACCAGCATCAATGTGAGCGGAGATACCGATATTACGATAGCGCTCAATGGGGGTCTTGCGAGCCATGATTTAATCCTAAGTCTTTAATGCACGAAACCGAGCGCTACTTTTGTAAAATATACGCTCGGCTCGAACAAATTTTAGATACAAACGAAGCTTTGTCACAACATGCGCAAAGCCTCGTCCAGTCTTGTTAGAAGCGGAAGTGGGAGAAGGCCTTGTTGGCTTCAGCCATACGGTGCACTTCGTCACGCTTCTTCATTGCGCCGCCACGACCTTCAGCGGCTTCGATCAATTCGCCACCCAGACGTTGTGGCATGGATTTTTCGCTACGCTTGTTTGCGGCTTCGCGCAACCAACGCATCGACAACGCCATACGACGCACAGGACGCACTTCCACAGGAACCTGGTAGTTAGCGCCACCGACACGGCGGGACTTAACTTCGACCATTGGCTTGCAGTTGCCGATTGCGGCAGCAAATACTTCCAGCGGGTCTTTACCGGTTTTGGTTTGGATGTGGTCAAACGCACCGTAAATGATGTTTTCAGCAACCGACTTCTTGCCCGACAACATCAACACGTTAACGAATTTAGCAACATCAACATTGCCGAATTTTGGATCTGGCAGGATGTCCCGTTTGGGAACTTCACGACGACGTGGCATATCAATTCCTTTCAATCTTCAGTTGAGTGCGCGGGACCAAGCCCTCGCTCACACTCGCGGACGACCATCATAGCCACCCACTTACTCGGCCCATCACGGACCGACTCAATTCATCAGGCTTAACACCCGACGAACAACAAATTACTTTTTAGCTGCCTTGGCGCGCTTAGCACCGTACTTCGAGCGAGCTTGCTTACGATCCTTGACGCCTTGGGTATCCAGAGCACCGCGAACCATGTGATAACGCACACCAGGCAAATCCTTAACACGGCCGCCGCGGATCAGCACGACGCTATGCTCTTGCAGGTTGTGGCCTTCACCACCGATGTACGAAATCACTTCGAAACCATTAGTCAAACGGACCTTTGCAACTTTACGCAAAGCGGAGTTTGGCTTTTTAGGAGTCGTTGTGTAGACGCGTGTGCACACGCCACGTTTTTGCGGGCTGTTTTCCAGCGCCGGCGATTTGCTCTTCACGGTCGCGGAGACACGTGGATTGCGAATCAATTGATTGATGGTTGGCATCGTTGTTTATCCAACAAAATTACGACGTTAATAAAATATTAATTCCGGAAACGGTTGCCCGGAACTAAGCAATAAATTTGCACGTAAGCAACCTGTGCATAATCGATTTCAAGAAAATTGAGAGAAGCGCCGAAGAAAGCCGGTGGCAGACCAAAGAACGCTTAAGCTCAGTTGAGCCCAAATTCGAGAACTCGCGAGTTTATTCTAGAATGGTCAAGGGGTCAAGGGATTTGGTCCAGACCTGAGGCCATTGGCATATTTACGACGCCTTACGGACGAGATGCCACACGACAAGATTCGGATGAATAGGAAATTTCAACAGCTATATTGCGCCAGGGACCGTTTTTTCACCTTCCCCGATCATCGTGGAAGCAAATATTGGGTGTTTATTCGGCATTGACATCGATTCAATCGGAACCAGGCCACCGACCAGACATTCCAACTGAGCAAGTTTATCCCAGTCCTTTTTATACACGCCAATATCTGCGCAATAATGACGATGCGATACGACTCGTAACTTAATTATCGAATCGTGATATCGAGATTGATTCCACGCTGTAGCCGTTACGGCTCAGCCATTCACAAGCAAGTGTATATCTACGGCGTGCTCAATCAGAGCCCGACCGAAATCGACCGCACATTTGACACGGCCTGGGGCGCGAGCGGTTGGTTAATGATCTGGTATATGCAGCGCATCGGCGCCCCGAGGCCGCGCAACAATTGCGCGACAGAATTGCGGCCGAATTGACGACCACCTTTGTCAGCAAATACAACGCCAAGATAACGCTCGCCGAAGCCTTGTCTGCTGACAGAATCTTGCCGTATGCGAAACATGCTACGGGAGAAAGATATCTGCCGACGCCCGACCAGCGTCTTGCCTAGATCTGCCAGACAAACTAGGAAGCAGTAAGGCCGGCAACTAGCTTACGCCAGGTGTCGGACTCTTTCTGCTGCGATTCGCGGCGAGAGAAAAAATTGATCACTTGTTCCCCCTTGTCATCATAGAACTCCACCGAGGTAATGATGCCGTTGCTGGTCGGACGTTTGAGCACCCAGCCGTGATCGATTGCAGCCATGCGCAGATGCAGGTGAAAATCGGGATCCAACACATTCAGCCACTCACCGCTGCTCTCCACCCTTGCTATCGAGCCACTGAAAATTTGTGTCATCCCCGCATTACCGACGAATGCCATGATCGGCTGACGTTGTTGTGCCACCTGGTACAGCAAGGTCCGCAACGACTGCGCATTGATGCGATAGGCCGCATCGGTGCCGACCAGTTCCAGCGCCCGCTCTCGCGTTACGCCCAATGCTGCCAGTAGTGACGAAAATTCGTGCACATCCTTCATTGCATTCCAGGCGCTGCGTAGCTTCTCGAGGTCTGTTTTTGCATGCGGCGTTCTGCTGTGCTTTGCCTGTATGCGCTCAACCCCGAGCGATGCAAACTGATCCTGCATTTTGAATTCGGCAACCAGCTTGTCGAACGCCGCGTTCGCGACGTCATTATCCAGATAGACCTTATTGACAGCGCTACCATAGCGGTCGAAAAATTGCAGGCTGCGCATCGGCTTGCCGTTCTTGCCTACCTGTATTAATGCGAAGCCGTAGCGCCAATTATTTATCGCAGGACGCAGGTCGATGACACCGCCGATCAGACCCGTGCCCACAATATTACGGCCCCGTTCGTTGCGCTTGAGCGGCAGCACCGTACCGACACGTTCCAGCACTGCGGCATCATTACGCGTAATAACCCGGATCTGTTCCAGTTCGTGCAAACGTGCGTAGAGCGCCTCGTAAGTATCTGAGCCATCGCGCAAACGGACAGCACCAGTGCCGAGACTTGTAGCCACCAGATCGGCTTCCGACACCTGTAATTTTTGCGCCGCATCGCGGGCTAGCAGCTTGGATTGCTGCACCCGCAACGCGGCCCATTGCTGCGCCAGAAGATGAGGGGCGGCGCCGCGCATGTTGACGTTGCTTGCGCATGCGGCGTGACTGATCATGCTCACTGTGAGCAGGGATGTATGTAGTAATCGGGTGTAGCGCACTGAGTACCTCCATGTTTGCGGTGTTGGAAGAATGTCAGTATTCGAATTTCATGCTGATGCTGGCGCTGCGTCCCGGAGCAGTGTACGCATCGTTATTGTTTGCCGTGGCGGCCAGCGACAAGCCGCGGATATCATTCCAACGCCAGTATTTGCGGTCGAACAGATTGGCGATGCCGGCAAACACCGAGACATACTTGCTCAGGTGATAACCGCCGTTGATATCCAGCAGAAAAAAGGACGGCGAGACGAAATTGCTCTTGTTGGCGATTTCACTACGGCGCTTGCCGGCGTGATAAGTCATGTCGCTTTGAATGAACCATCGTGCGTTAGCGGCATAACGCGTTCCGGCAACGATCGCCAGCGGTGCTACTGAATCAAGACCGCTGGACGCACCGCCGTCTTCGCTTTTACTGCCTTTGGCATAGGCGAAACCCGTCTTGAGCGAAAAACCGTTTTGCATGTGCCAGGCCAGGCGGCCCTCTACGCCGTGGATGGCGGCGCGAACTGCATTGACGTATTGATAAATCGTAGGATTGGCAACGGTGCCCGCACCGGAGGTCTTACGCGTTTCAATGAAGTCGTGATATTTTCCGGCGAAAGCGGCGGCACTGTAGTTGAACAGTCCCGCAGCCGATCTCAGCTTGCCGCGTAAGCCAATTTCGTAAGCACTGCTAGTTTCCGGTTTGAGATGCGCATTGGCGAGCTGCGAATAGCCATGAGCGGCATTATTGAAATAAGAATTGACCTCGTGCGGCGACGGCGCGCGCAAGCCGCGCGCATATTGCACATAGGGCACCAAAGCGGGCGTTACTTCATACAAGAACGCCAGCCGCGGGGATAACGCATGGTCTTGGCTAACGGATGCCGGTTGGCCATTGGCAACGGCCTGTGCGTCATATTTGGCGCTGGCTTGTGGTTTGATCTGATAGGCGTCATGGCGCAAGCCCGGTATCACGCTGAACTTGCCGAGTCGAATATCATCCTGGAGATAAGCACCCATGACGCGGTACTGGCTCTTTGGGAAGTATTCGCAGTATTGCGTCCCGGTACAAGTAGTCCAGTCGGTGCCGGAGGCCGTCATCCGCAAGCTAGCCACGCTGGCGTCGATACCGTAGGTGAGCTGATGTTGCGCGTTGCCGCCGGCAAAGCTGCTCGAGGCTAGCACTGCGACGCCAATGATCGCGTCCTGATAATCAATATTGCGATAACGCGGCCGTATCGTGCGCCCTTGCGTCTTGCCGCTCTCGTTGGAATATTGTCTGGTACGAGCATCACGGTAGTACAGATTGGCGCGTAGCTTCTGCAGGATGCTGTATGGTGCATCATTCTGCTCCAAAGACAGTTGCAGCTTGTTGCTGGCAACCTTGCTGGTGCTTTGATAAGCATCGATCACTGAACTGCGCGCTGACAGACTGTCTGCGCGCAGCCGGTTTTCCACCGTCTCGATACTGAGCTTGAGGACGCTGTGCGGATCGATCTGCAGCCCCAGCTTAGCCAGCGCCGCGCGCTTGTTGTAGGTCAACGGATCGGGCCTGGTACGGTCGATGCCGTGGCTCTCATTGCTACCTTTGTTGGCAGTTTCGTGACCGTATCTTGCGCTGAGAACCAGCATACTCTGCAAGCTCTCGTTGCCGAACGCAGTGGTAACCGTGGTGCCATAACTGGCGTCACTGGAATCATAGGAGGGACGCCATGCAAAATAGCACGGCTTGCCGAACACATCGAGCAAATCCTGCGCATCTTTGGTCACGAAATTGAGCACACCGGTCAACCCGTCACTGCCATACATGGAGGCTGCGGGACCGCGCAGAATCTCGATGCGCTGATATAAGTCGGTGTCAGTGTAGGCACCCCGACCGGCGCTCAACGCTCCTTGACTAAAGGCACGCGGCAGGGCCACACCATCTTCCAGCAATAACACCCGGTTGCCATCGAGACCGCGAATATTGACGCCCTCATTGCCACCTCGCCCTACGTTTGCCGCGCCGGCGAAGCCACCCACCCGATAGACTGAACGACGTACTTCCACGCCCGGCTCGTAGCGCAAGGCATCTTTGATGTCCTTGACATTGTGCTCTTCCAACTCCTGATCAGTGATGACCGAGACGGTGGCTGCAACACGGTCAAGATCTTCACCAACACCGCGCGTGGCGCTCACAGCCACATCTTTGAGCGGCCAAGGCGACTGCTGCGCGGCGGCAGCAGACATGTTCCAGTGCTGCAGCATGAGTGCCGTTGCCAGCACGCCCAGATACCTGCAAGAAACCAGCATAACCTCTCCTTTGTTAGGATCGGGTTACTGGCGCACTTCTATGCTTGCTACCTGGATTGTTGAACTAGGGCCGGTGTGCACGTCACGTCTGCGAACACCTTATGTAGCGCCTCTAACAGAGCGCTATTAGTGGCGATGCGCTCTCCGGCGCAAGCCGACGGCATCAACCAAGGAAAAATAGTTTCTTTTTTGAAATACTAATAGACATATAAGTACATATCAAGCAACTGCTTGAGAAATACCTATTTATCGTAATTCTTCGGATTTAAGGCGAAAAAAAACGGTGTCAGAATTGCTTCTGACACCGCTCTTAGCAGCTGCCGTTACCGGCAGCTTCTTTGCAACTAGATCACGCTTCGCCTTCAGCAGCACCGAAAATTTCGGCGCTACGCGCTTCGGTTTCGCTGACACGCGCCTGACGCTCAGACTCCAACAGCGCTGCGCGCTCGTCGGCTTCCCATGCGTCTTTTTCCTTGCGTGCACGGTGATACGCCAGACCGGTACCAGCCGGGATCAGACGACCAACGATGACGTTTTCCTTCAGACCACGCAGGCCATCGCGCTTGCCCATAATCGCGGCTTCGGTCAGAACTCGTGTGGTTTCCTGGAATGATGCGGCGGAGATGAACGAGTCAGTCGACAACGACGCCTTGGTGATACCGAGCAAGACGTTTTCGTAGGTCGCTGGAATCTTGGTGGCCGCATTGATGCGATCATTTTCATCGAGCAACTCGGAACGTTCGACCTGTTCACCGGTGATGTAGTTGCTATCACCTGGATCCACAACCTGCACACGACGCAACATCTGACGCACGATCACTTCAATGTGCTTGTCATTAATCTTCACGCCTTGCAGACGGTACACGTCCTGCACTTCGTCAACGATGTAACGCGCCAGCGCTTCAATACCCAACAGGCGCAGGATGTCTTGCGGATCGGCAGGACCGTCAACAATCATTTCGCCCTTGTTCACCACCTGGCCGTCATGCACCAGCACTTGCTTGTCCTTGGTGATCAAGAACTCATGTTTAGCGCCGTCCATGTCTGTGATTTCCAGACGTTGCTTACCCTTGGTTTCCTTACCGAAAGCCACTGTACCAGTGACTTCAGCGAGCATACCTGCATCCTTGGGCGAACGTGCTTCGAACAGTTCGGCAACACGCGGCAGACCACCGGTAATGTCACGGGTCTTTTGCGACTCGGTCGGGATACGCGCCAATACTTCACCAACGTGAACTTGCTGACCATCCTTGACCGTAATCAGTGCGCCGACCTGGAAGCCGATCGTCACAGCATGTTCAGTGCCAGCGATCTTGACTTCTTCGCCTTGTTCGTTCAACAGCTTGACTTGCGGACGCAAAATCTTGGCTGCGGACGAACCACGGCGCTTGGCATCAATAACCACCAAGGTCGACAGACCGGTCACTTCATCGATCTGCTTGGCAACGGTCGAACCTTCTTCGACGTTTTCAAACTTCACAGTACCGGTGTACTCGGTAATGATAGGACGGGTCAACGGATCCCAAGTTGCCAATGCGGTACCAGCCTTGATGATCATGCCATCCCTGACGATCAGGGTGGCACCGTACGGTACTTTATGACGCTCACGCTCACGGCCCAGATCATCGGTAATCAGCACTTCGCCGGAACGGGAAATAACGATCAGCTCGTTCTTGCCGTTAGTGACGTAACGCATGGTCGCGGTGAAGCGAACCGTACCGTTGGACTTGGCTTCCACCGACGAGGCCACTGCTGCACGCGACGCTGCACCACCGATGTGGAAGGTACGCATGGTCAGCTGAGTACCTGGTTCGCCGATCGACTGCGCAGCGATCACACCGACTGCTTCGCCGCTGTTGACCAGCACGCCACGACCCAGATCGCGGCCATAGCACTTGGCGCACAGACCATAACGCGTATCGCAAGTCAGCGGTGTACGCACCTTGACTTCATCGATACCGAGGCGCTCGACTTCTTCCACCGAATCTTCATCCATCAACGTGCCAGCTTCGTACAGCGTGGCTTGCGTTTCTGGATTGATGATATCGCTGGCAGCAACACGGCCGAGGATACGGTCGCGCAACGCTTCAATGACTTCACCGCCTTCAACCATCGCCTTCATGGACGCGCCGTTGGAAGTGCCGCAGTCGTCTTCGATCACGACCAGATCCTGGGTCACGTCAACCAGACGACGTGTCAGGTAACCCGAGTTCGCAGTCTTCAACGCCGTATCGGCCAGACCCTTACGAGCACCGTGCGTCGAGATGAAGTACTGCAACACGTTCAGACCTTCGCGGAAGTTCGCGGTAATCGGCGTTTCGATAATGGAGCCGTCCGGCTTCGCCATCAGACCACGCATACCGGCCAACTGACGAATCTGCGCAGCAGAACCGCGGGCGCCAGAGTCGGCCATCATGTAAATGGCGTTGAACGACTCTTGGGTACCCTTGGTGCCGTCGCGGCGGACCACGTCTTCAACCTTGAGCTGGTCCATCATGGCCTTGCCGACGTCGTCGCCGGCCTTGCCCCAGATGTCCACCACTTTGTTGTAGCGTTCGCCGGCAGTCACCAGACCGGACGAGTATTGCTGTTCGATCTGTTTGACTTCGCTTTCGGCGGTAGCAATGATGGTCGCCTTTTGTGGCGGCACCAGCATGTCATCCACGCAAATCGAGATACCAGCGCGGGTCGCCAGGCGGAAACCTGATTGCATCAGTTGGTCGGCGAACACCACGGTGGCGCGCAGACCGCACTTGCGGAACGAGGTGTTGATCAGCTTGGAAATTTCCTTCTTCTTCAGTGCACGATTGAGCACCGAGAAAGGCAGACCCTTAGGCAGAATTTCCGACAGGATGGCGCGACCGACCGTAGTTTCGTAACGCGTCACAGTGCGCACGAATTCGCCGGTGACCGGATCCTTAGGATTTTCAACGATACGTACGGTCACGCGGCTAGCCAGTTCGACTTCCTTGTTGTCGTAAGCACGAATCACTTCGGAGACGTCCTGGAACATCATGCCTTCGTTCTTGGCATTGATGGCTTCGCGGCTGGCGTAGTACAGACCCAAGACGATATCCTGGGACGGCACGATCGACGGTTCGCCGTTGGACGGGAACAAAATGTTGTTCGACGCCAGCATCAGCGTACGCGCTTCCATCTGTGCTTCGATCGACAGAGGAACGTGGACCGCCATTTGGTCACCGTCGAAGTCGGCGTTGAATGCGGCGCAGACCAATGGATGCAATTGAATTGCCTTGCCTTCGATCAGGACGGGCTCAAACGCCTGGATACCCAGACGGTGCAATGTCGGCGCACGGTTCAACATGACCGGATGTTCGCGGATCACGTCTTCCAGGATGTCCCAGACCACTGGCTCTTGAATTTCAACCAGCTTCTTGGCTGCCTTGATGGTAGTTGCCAGGCCCATCAGTTCGAGCTTGTTGAAAATGAAAGGCTTGAACAGTTCCAATGCCATCAGTTTCGGCAAACCGCACTGGTGCAGCTTGAGCTGCGGACCCACCACGATGACCGAACGACCGGAATAGTCGACGCGCTTACCCAGCAAGTTTTGACGGAAACGGCCGCCCTTACCCTTGATCATTTCAGCCAGCGACTTCAGCGGACGCTTGTTGGCGCCAGTCATCGCCTTACCGCGACGACCGTTGTCCAGCAGCGAGTCAACTGCTTCTTGCAACATGCGCTTTTCGTTACGCGTAATGATTTCTGGTGCGCGCAGTTCCATCAGGCGCTTCAGACGATTATTACGGTTGATGACGCGGCGATACAGATCGTTCAGATCGGAAGTCGCAAAGCGACCGCCGTCCAGCGGTACCAATGGACGCAATTCCGGTGGCAGCACCGGCAGCACTTCCATGATCATCCAGTCCGGCTTGATGCCCGAACGTTGGAACGCTTCCAGCACTTTGAGGCGCTTGGCGTATTTCTTGATCTTGGCTTCCGACTTCGATTCTTTCAGTTCCACCCGCAGGGTTTCTGCATCACGGTCGATGTCGATCGAGCGCAGCAACTCACGGATGCCTTCGGCGCCCATGAATGCGGTGAAGTCGTCGCCGTACTCTTCGTACTTGGCGGCGAAGTCGTCTTCCGACATGATCTGGCACTTCTTCAGCGGTGTCATGCCTGGATCGGTCACGACGTAGGCTTCAAAGTACAACACGCGTTCGATATCGCGCAAAGTCATGTCCAAGACCATGCCCAGACGCGACGGCAGCGACTTCAGGAACCAGATGTGCGCCGTTGGCGAAGCCAGTTCGATGTGCCCCATGCGCTCGCGGCGCACCTTGGCCAGCGTGACTTCGACGCCGCATTTTTCACAGATCACGCCACGGTGTTTGAGGCGCTTGTACTTGCCGCAGAGACATTCGTAGTCTTTGATCGGGCCAAAGATCTTGGCGCAGAACAGACCATCGCGCTCGGGCTTGAACGTACGGTAGTTGATGGTTTCCGGCTTTTTGACTTCGCCGTAGGACCACGAACGGATTTTTTCAGGCGACGCCAGACCAATTTTGATCGCGTCGAATTGTTCGTTTTGCTGAACTTGCTTGAATAGATCGAGCAGTGCTTTCATGTATCACTCCAGGTGGCGTGAAAACGCTATGTGTTACGAGATGAGGAGGCTTACCGAGCTGCTACACCCTGTTCGCAACTGCGGGAGAGCCACGGCTTGCGCCAGGTTCCACAGTTACCGGGACAGACTTGGTCGTCCTGAGCTGCTTTATGAACTGCTTTACTTTACTACCTTGCCTTGCCGTCTTTGTTGCCGACGGCCAACCAGGGCGAAGCGGCAATGCCACCTCGCCCTGTCGTACATCAGTCGCGTTCCAGATCGATGTCGATACCCAACGAACGAATTTCCTTGACCAGCACGTTGAAGGACTCCGGCATGCCGGCGTCAATCACGTGATCGCCCTTGACCAAGTTTTCATACACCTTGGTACGGCCGTTCACGTCATCGGACTTGACGGTCAACATTTCCTGCAGCACATACGATGCGCCGTAGGCTTCCAGTGCCCAGACTTCCATTTCACCGAAGCGCTGGCCGCCGAACTGTGCCTTACCGCCCAGAGGCTGCTGAGTCACCAGCGAGTAAGGACCGGTCGAACGGGCATGCATCTTGTCATCAACCAAGTGATGCAGCTTCAGATAGTGCATGTAGCCAACGGTCACGGAACGCTCGAAAGCTTCGCCGGTACGGCCGTCATACATGGTGACCTGGTTCTTCGACGGCGTCATGCCCAATTGCTTGGCGACATGATCCGGGTAAGCCAGATCCAGCATACGACGCGTTTCCGATTCGTGCGCACCATCAAACACTGGCGTAGCGAACGGCACACCCTTCTTCAGGTTACTTGCCAGCTCCAGGATTTCATCATCCGAGAATTGATCAAGATCTTCCTTCTTGCCCGATTCATTGTAGATCGTGGCCAGGAATTTGCGCAGTTCAATGACTTGCACCTGTGCCGCCAGCATTTCGCCAATACGCAGGCCCAGACCCTTGGCAGCCCAGCCCAAATGCACTTCCAACACCTGACCAACGTTCATCCGTGATGGCACGCCCAGTGGGTTCAACACGATGTCGGCGGGAGTACCGTCGGCCATGTGTGGCATGTCTTCGATCGGCAAAATGCGCGACACCACACCCTTGTTACCGTGACGACCAGCCATCTTGTCGCCTGGTTGCAGGCGGCGCTTCACGGCCAGGTAAACCTTGACCATTTTTTGCACGCCTGGCGGCAATTCATCGCCTTGAGTCAGCTTCTTGCGCTTTTCTTCAAACGCCAGATCGAACTGGTGACGCTTCTCGGCGATCGATTCCTTGATCGCTTCGAGTGCCGTTGCCATGTCGTCATCTGCCGGACGGATGTCGAACCAGTGGTATTTGTCCAGATCGTCCAGGTATTCCTTGGACAGTTTGGTGCCCTTGGACAGCTTCTTCGGACCACCGTTGGCAACCTTGCCGATCAGCATCTTTTCCAGACGCTGGAAAGCATCGCCTTCAACGATACGCAACTGGTCGTTCAGGTCCAGACGATAGCGCTTGAGTTCATCGTCGATGATCTGTTGCGCACGTTTGTCGCGTTGGATGCCTTCACGGGTAAACACTTGCACGTCGATGACGGTGCCGACCATGCCCGAAGGCACGCGCAGCGAAGTGTCTTTCACGTCGGAAGCTTTTTCGCCGAAAATCGCGCGCAGCAGCTTTTCTTCCGGTGTCAGCTGGGTTTCGCCCTTAGGAGTGACCTTACCGACCAAGGTATCGCCAGCTTCAACTTCAGCACCGATATAGGTGATGCCGGATTCGTCCAGACGCGCCAATTGGTTTTCCGCCAGGTTGGAAATATCACGAGTGATTTCTTCCGCGCCCAACTTGGTGTCACGTGCCACAACCGACAACTCTTCGATGTGAATCGAGGTATAGCGATCATCCGCCACAACTTTTTCGGAGATCAAAATCGAATCTTCGAAGTTGTAGCCGTTCCATGGCATAAACGCCACCAACATGTTCTGACCCAGTGCCAGTTCGCCCAAGTCGGTCGATGCGCCGTCGGCGATCACGTCCTGCTTGGCAACACGATCACCAACCTTGACGATAGGACGTTGGTTGATATTGGTGTTCTGGTTGGAACGGGTGTACTTGATCAGGTTGTAGATGTCGACGCCAACTTCACCAGCTTGTGCTTCTTCATCATTGACACGAATGACCACACGGCCAGCATCGACGTAGTCGACCAAGCCGCCACGCAACGCTTGCACGGTTGTACCCGAGTCAACTGCCACGGTACGTTCAATACCGGTGCCGACCAGTGGTTTTTCCGGACGCAAGCAAGGCACAGCCTGACGCTGCATGTTGGCGCCCATCAATGCACGGTTCGCATCATCGTGCTCGAGGAACGGAATCAGCGACGCCGCCACCGACACGACTTGGCCTGGGGCCACGTCCATGTACTGAACACGTTCTGGCGAGACCAAAATGGTTTCGCCGGCTTCACGTGCAGAGACCAGTTCATCGGACAGCTTCAACGAAGCATCAATCGTCGCATTCGCCTGAGCGATGATGTAACGACCTTCTTCAATCGCCGACAGGTAGTCGATCTGATTGGTCACCTTGCTGCCCTCAACCTTGCGGTAAGGGGTTTCCAAGAAACCGTATTCGTTCAGACGGGCATACAGCGCCAACGAGTTGATCAGGCCGATGTTCGGACCTTCAGGTGTTTCAATCGGGCACACGCGACCGTAGTGAGTCGGGTGCACGTCACGCACTTCAAAGCCAGCGCGTTCGCGGGTCAGACCACCAGGTCCCAGAGCGGAGACACGACGTTTGTGCGTGATTTCCGACAGTGGATTGGTTTGATCCATAAACTGCGACAACTGCGACGAACCGAAGAATTCACGGATCGCGGCCGAGATCGGCTTGGAGTTGATCAGATCGTGCGGCATCAGGTTGTCGGCTTCGGCTTGGCCGAGACGTTCCTTGACGGCGCGCTCAACACGGACCAGACCGGCACGGAATTGGTTTTCCGCCAGTTCGCCCACGCAACGTACGCGACGATTGCCCAAGTGATCAATGTCATCGACTTCGCCGCGGCCATTGCGCAACTCAACCAGAATCTTGATGACGGCCAGGATGTCTTCGTTCGACAAGGTCATGGCGCCAGTCAGTTCATCACGGCCGATACGGCGGTTGAACTTCATGCGGCCCACAGCCGACAGATCGTAACGATCTTCGCTGTAGAACAAGCCGTTGAACAAAGCTTCGACCGAATCTTCCGTTGGCGGTTCGCCAGGACGCATCATGCGATAGATCGCTACGCGCGCTGCCGTTTGATCTGAGGTGTCGTCGGTACGCAAGGTTTGCGAAATGTAGCCGCCCTGGTCCAGATCATTGATATACAGAGTCTGTACGGAATCAATGTCAGCTTCACGCAGACGAGCCAGCAATTCTTCGGTCAGTTCATCATTGGCCAGCGCGATGACTTCACCGGTATCGCCATCAATGATGTTCTTGGCCAACACGCGGCCCAGCAGATAATCTTCTGGGACCGAAATGTGCTTGATGCCGGCAGCTTCGATATCACGCACATGCTTGGCGTTAATACGCTTGTCTTTGGCCACCAGGGACTTGCCATCCTTGTCCTGGATGTCAAAGCGCGCCACTTCACCGCGCAGACGTTCTGGGACAAATTCCATCTCAGCACCATCGGCATGCAGCGCGAAGTTGTCAAACACAAAGAAGTTAGCAAGGATCTGCTCGGACGTCATGCCAATGGCTTTGAGCAAAATCGTTACCGGCATCTTGCGGCGACGGTCGACACGGAAGAACAGAATGTCCTTAGGGTCGAATTCATAGTCCAGCCATGAACCGCGGTAAGGAATGATACGTGCGGAGAACAGCAACTTGCCCGACGAGTGCGTCTTGCCGCGGTCATGTTCAAAGAACACGCCAGGCGAACGATGCAACTGCGACACAATGACGCGCTCAGTGCCGTTGATGACGAACGAACCAGTAGTCGTCATGAGCGGCAATTCGCCCATGTAGACTTCCTGTTCCTTCATTTCCTTAACCACAGGCTTGGTTGGCGATTCCTTATCCAGGATCACCAGACGCACCTTGGCACGCAGAGGTGACGCGAACGTCAGACCACGCTGTTGGCATTCCTTGACGTCGAACGGCGGTGCGCCCAACACATAGGACAAGAATTCGAGACGCGCAAAACCATTGTGCGAAACGATGGGGAAAATTGATGTAAAGGCCGATTGCAGACCTTCGTTCTTACGTTGGGACGCTGTTTTGTCCGTTTGCAAGAATGTCTGGTATGACTCGATCTGAGTCGCTAGCAGGAACGGAACGTTGTGGACGTTAGCGCGTTTCGCAAAAGATTTACGAATACGCTTCTTCTCAGTAAATGAGTAGTGCATGGACACTCCGTGAGTGACAGGAAGGATAGAGAGTTCAGGACTCGCCTGCATCGCCTATCGCCGCGATGAGTTGCGGCGAAACCTCAAATCTCGGCCCTTCAGTCGGGGCTGGCGCCATTTCTTGCCCGGACAACGATGCCTCGGAACAAAAAATTGCTAACCACTTAACGAATTAAATTCGCATACAAAATTTCGAAACGACAAAGGAGCCAAAGCCGAATCCCTTTTTCAAAGGACTCTGCACTTTGACTCCGGTGGAACAATACGCCAGCGAACCGGCGGATCTTCCAGCTCAAGTAATACTTACTTGATTTCTGCTTTCGCGCCTGCGTCTTCCAGCTTCTTCTTAGCTGCTTCAGCGTCTGCCTTAGGAATTGCTTCCTTGACTGGCTTCGGTGCACCATCAACCAGATCCTTAGCTTCTTTCAAGCCCAAACCGGTGATTTCGCGAACTGCCTTAATCACGCCAACCTTGTTCGCGCCGATTTCGGACAGAACAACGGTGAACTCAGTTTGCTCTTCAACTGCTGCTGCAGCTGCGCCGCCAGCTGGACCAGCAACAGCCATTGCTGCTGCGGAAACGCCAAACTTCTCTTCGAATGCCTTAACCAGGTCATTCAATTCCAACACGGTCAAGGCGCCTACGGCTTCCAAGATATCGTCTTTGCTAATTGCCATTTGAAACTCCTAATTTATTTCGGTAATAACATCTAATCGGTACTGACGCAAAAAATGCGAAGTGCTCAGCATGAGGCCGCATCTGCGGCTCATGCTTACGCTGCTTCGGATTCTTTCTTGGCTGCCAGAGCAGCCAGACCACGCGCAAAACCAGCGACCGGAACCTGCATCATGCCCAACAACTGGGCCAGCAGAACTTCGCGGCTTGGGATATTTGCCAATGCGGTAACAGCTGCTTTATCCAGCTGTTTACCTGCATAGTTACCCGCCTTGACGACCAGCTTGTCGTTGGTTTTAGCAAAGTCAGAAATGACTTTAGCTGCAGCAACGGCATCTTCCGAGATCGAATAGATCAGCGGACCGGTCATTTCAGATGCGAGATTGGCAAATGCGGTGCCCTCAACAGCGCGACGTGCGAGTGTGTTTTTCAACACGCGCAGATACACGCCTTGGTCACGCGCTTTGGCGCGCAGTTGCGTCAAGTGACCAACCTGGATGCCACGGTATTCGGCCACGACGATAGTCTGCGCAGTTGCTACTTTGGCAGCGACTTCGGCGACAACGGCCTTTTTGTCATTCAGATTGAGACTCAAGATCAACCTCCAAAAATGATGCTTGGCCACCACACAGGCACAACACCTGTTTGCCTTACATCGGTTCGAACACGGCGTCCGAAGTTAGGAGTTCAATGCAACGTTTCTTACTACCCTAAACGCTACGCGAGACTACAAAACTTGTTCGGGTTCACCATCTGCGCTGGGTTGTTGAAAAACAATGCTTTTCAACGTTTTAACTTTGTGCCTAACGACTGCACGCCGCCCAACGGTCTTTGATTGCCTGGATTGCCACCACTGAATTCAGCGACAAACAACCCAGCCCAAAGATGCGCCTCGCCGCCATCAGGCAACGAGGACTTGATTCTTTACTTAAGCAGACAGCGAAGTTTGATCCACGCGAACGCCGGCGCCCATTGTGGACGACAACGAAACCTTGCGCAGATAAATACCCTTGCTGGTTGCTGGCTTAGCCTTGCTCAGTGCATCCAACAGCGCTACCAGATTCGACTTCAAATCAGCGTCAGCAAACGACTTGCGACCGATAGTAGCGTGAATGATACCGGCCTTGTCAGTACGATATTGCACTTGACCTGCCTTGGCATTCTTGACCGCAGTAGCGACGTCAGGAGTAACAGTGCCGACCTTAGGATTTGGCATCAGGCCACGTGGGCCCAGGATCTGACCCAGAGTACCAACGATACGCATGGTGTCTGGCGAGGCGATGACGATGTCGAAAGGCATGTTACCAGCCTTGATTTGCTCAGCCAGATCTTCCATACCGACCACGTCCGCACCAGCGGCTTTAGCTTGTTCAGCCTTTTCGCCCGAAGCAAACACTGCCACACGAACAGTCTTGCCGGTACCGGCTGGCAACACGACAGAACCACGAACGACTTGATCCGACTTCTTAGCATCTACGCCCAATTGGACGGACACATCAATCGATTCGTTGAACTTGGCAGTGGCAAATTCCTTGATCAGTGCCAGGGCGTTATCGAAAGGATAAGCCTTGGTGCTGTCGATCTTGCCTTGCATTGCTTTTGCGCGTTTAGTTAACTTAGCCATTACAGACCCTCCACCGTGATGCCCATGGAACGTGCCGAACCAGCGATGGTACGCACAGCCGCTTCCAGATCAGCAGCGGTAAGATCCGGCTTCTTCTGGGTAGCGATTTCTTCCGCTTGTTGACGGGTGATTTTGCCAACCTTGTCCGAATGTGGCTTGGCAGAACCCTTTTGAATACCAGCAGCTTTTTTGATCAGGATCGTTGCTGGCGGGGTCTTCATCACGAATGTGAAAGACTTGTCCGCGAAAGCAGTGATCACGACCGGAATTGGCAGACCTGGTTCGACACCTTGGGTCTGGGCGTTGAACGCCTTGCAGAATTCCATGATGTTCAGACCGCGCTGACCCAGCGCCGGACCGATTGGGGGGGATGGATTTGCTTTACCAGCTGGAACTTGCAGCTTGATAAAACCGATAATCTTCTTTGCCATGATGGCTCCTACGTTAATTGAGTGTTAGCGCCTGTTCATTTGTCTTGCGACGTCTTACTAGGGCTCCTCTGCTGCTGCCGGATTTAATGAAACTTGCATTTCATTGTGCTCCCGCGGGCACTGAATTTTTACTTAAACTTTTTCGACCTGCCCGAACTCAAGCTCCACCGGTGTCGCACGACCGAAAATCGTCACGGAAACACGCACGCGGGATTTTTCGTAGTTCACTTCTTCCACGTTGCCGTTGAAATCGGTAAACGGACCATCTTTGATGCGCACCAGCTCGCCCACTTCGTACAGCACCTTTGGACGCGGCTTTTCGATCCCATCCTGCATTTGCTGCATGATCTTGTCGACTTCATGCGGCGGAATCGGCGTTGGGCGATTAGACTTGCCACCGATAAAACCAGTCACCTTGCTAGTGTTTTTCACCAAATGCCAGGTTTCATCCGTCATTTCCATCTCTACCAGGACATAGCCCGGGAAGAAACGACGTTCAGTCACCGACTTGTGACCGTTCTTGACATCAACAACTTCTTCGGTCGGCACCAGAATCTGGCCGAACTGCTCTTCCATACCGGCACGCACGATGCGTTCGGTCAATGCACGCTGCACACTTTTTTCCATGCCGGAATACGCATGCACTACGTACCAGCGCTTTTTACTAGCGCTTGAAACGCTTTGCGCACCAATCGGTGCGCTGTCTTGTGTGCTATCGCTCATTTTTATTTCCAGCCCAAAATTACGTCATACAAGAGAAATTCGAGCAATTTGTCCGTACCCCAGAGGAAGATCGCCATGATCAATACAAAGGCGAACACAATCGCCGTGATCTGTGTCGCTTCCTTACGGGTAGGCCAGACAACTTTTTTGGTTTCACGTACCGATTCTCTGGCGAAGCCGACAAAACTGCGACCTTGCGCCGATGTCCAGGCGAAACCAACCGCCACCAGCAAACCGGCCACCAAGGCCAGTGCACGCAATGCAGCAGCGTGATCCGACAATACAAAAAAACCGACGACACCGCCGATGACGGCCACGATTGCCAGAGCAACCTTGAGCTTATCACTCGATGTATTGACGGTTTGTACAGGCTGGTTAGACATTGTTTTTACTTTCAGTACCCTACTCACCTAATTCGGTGGCAGGGGCGGAGGGCATCGAACCCCCAACCTTCGGTTTTGGAGACCGACGCTCTGCCAATTGAGCTACGCCCCTACAAAAACTTCTCGATTGAGACACGAATGCCGCAGTGCGAAAATACTGAATTTCGCGCTGCGGCAAACTGCTACCAACTTTTATTACGCGTCAGGCAGGATCTTAGCAACCACGCCTGCACCAACAGTACGACCACCTTCGCGGATCGCGAAACGCAGACCTTCTTCCATCGCGATCGGGTTGATCAGCATCACTGTGATCGACACGTTATCGCCTGGCATAACCATTTCCTTGTCCTTCGGCAACTCGATCGAACCAGTCACGTCCGTAGTACGGAAGTAGAACTGTGGACGATAGTTGTTGAAGAACGGAGTATGACGGCCGCCTTCGTCTTTCGACAGAACATAGATCTCGCCGGTGAAGTGCTTGTGTGGCTTGATCGAGTTTGGCTTTGCCAACACTTGGCCACGCTCCACGTCTTCACGCTTGGTGCCGCGCAGCAACACGCCAACGTTGTCACCTGCTTGACCTTGGTCGAGCAGCTTGCGGAACATTTCAACACCAGTACAGACGGTGTCTTGCGTATCACGGATACCAATGATTTGCAGTGCTTCGCCAACCTTGACAACACCGCGCTCAATACGACCGGTCACAACAGTGCCACGACCCGAGATCGAGAACACGTCTTCCACTGGCAACAGGAAGGCGCCATCAATGGCACGTTCTGGTGTCGGGATGTAGCTGTCCAGTGCTTCTGCCAGCGCCATGATTGCTTGCTCGCCCAATGGGCCAGTGTCGCCTTCCAGAGCCAGCTTGGCCGAACCCTTGATGATTGGCAGGTCGTCGCCTGGGAAATCATACTTGGTCAACAGCTCGCGCACTTCCATTTCAACCAGTTCCAGCAGCTCTTCATCATCCACCATGTCGGCCTTGTTCAGGAACACGATGATGTAAGGAACGCCAACTTGACGCGACAACAGAATGTGTTCGCGGGTCTGTGGCATTGGGCCGTCTGCTGCCGAGCACACCAGGATCGCGCCGTCCATCTGCGCGGCGCCGGTAATCATGTTCTTCACATAATCGGCGTGGCCTGGGCAATCAACGTGCGCATAGTGACGGTTGGCTGTTTCGTATTCAACGTGAGCGGTGTTGATCGTGATGCCGCGTGCCTTTTCTTCTGGCGCCGCATCAATTTGATCGTATGCCTTGGCTTCGCCGCCAAATTTCTTCGACAATACGGTCGCAATCGCCGCTGTCAGTGTGGTCTTGCCGTGGTCAACGTGGCCAATTGTGCCCACATTCACGTGCGGCTTGGTCCGCTCAAACTTGCCTTTTGCCATTTTACTTTTCCTTCAAAAAGAACGATTTTCTTAACACGCCCGCTCCGCGCCAACACGAGGAGCGAGCAAGATTTTAATTACTTGGTCTTGGAAGTGACGATGGCGTCGATGACGTTCTTCGGTGCTTCAGAGTAGTGCTTGAACTCCATGGAGTAAGTCGCACGACCTTGAGTTGCCGAACGCAACGAAGTCGAATAGCCAAACATTTCCGACAATGGCACTTCTGCCTTGATGATCTTGCCGCCACCGCCAGCAATTTCATCCATACCTTGGACCATACCGCGACGCGACGACAAGTCACCCATCACAGTACCAGCGTAGTCTTCAGGCGTCTCAACTTCAACCGCCATCATTGGCTCCAGAATAACTGGGCTGGCTTTACGGCAACCATCCTTGAATGCCATCGAACCGGCCATGCGGAACGCATTTTCGTTCGAGTCAACATCATGGTAAGAACCGAAGAACAGGGTCACCTTGACGTCAACCACTGGGTAGCCGGCCAATACGCCGGTGTTCAGTGTTTCACGCACACCCTTTTCAACTGCAGGAATGAATTCGCGTGGAACAGTGCCGCCCTTGATGGCGTCAACGAATTCAAAGCCCTTACCTGGTTCTTGCGGCTCGATCTTCAGAACCACGTGACCGTACTGACCACGACCACCTGATTGCTTGACGAACTTGCCTTCGATTTCTTCGCAAGTCTTGCGGATGGTTTCGCGGTAAGCAACTTGTGGCTTGCCAACGGTGGCTTCCACGTTGAACTCACGCTTCATACGGTCAACAATGATGTCCAAATGCAACTCGCCCATACCGGCGATAATCGTTTGACCCGATTCTTCGTCAGTACGCACGCGGAACGATGGATCTTCTGCTGCCAGACGGTTCAGCGCCAGGCCCATTTTTTCTTGGTCAGCCTTGGTTTTTGGCTCAACAGCCTGCGAAATCACTGGCTCTGGGAACACCATACGCTCCAGCACAACAATTGCCTTGTCGTCACACAGGGTGTCGCCAGTTGTGGTGTCCTTCAGACCAACCACAGCGGCGATGTCGCCGGCCAGCATTTCCTTGATTTCTTCGCGTTGATTGGCGTGCATCTGAACGATACGGCCGATACGCTCTTTCTTCGACTTGACCGAGTTGAACACGGTGTCACCCGAATTCAAGGTGCCCGAGTAGCAACGGATGAAGCACAGTTGGCCAACGAACGGGTCAGTTGCGATCTTGAATGCCAACGCCGAGAACTTCTCGGTGTCTTCTGCTTTACGCACGACTGGCTCGTCATCTTCATCCAGACCTGGAACAGGTGGAATGTCGACTGGCGACGGCAGGTATTCGATCACGCCGTCCAACATCGCTTGCACGCCCTTGTTCTTGAACGCAGTGCCGCACATCATTGGCACGATTTCGCTGGCGATGGTACGTTGACGAATGGCAGCCTTGATTTCTTCCTCTGTCAGATCGCCGTCTTCCAGATACTTGTTCATCAGTTCTTCAGACGCTTCAGCAGCGGCTTCAACCATGTTTTCACGCCATTTTTGCGCTTCTGCCTTGAGATGTTCAGGAATGTCGCGGTAGTCGAACTTCATGCCTTGGCTGGCATCATCCCAGTAAATCGCACGCATCTTGACCAGATCGATCACGCCTTCGAAGTTTTCTTCGGCGCCGATAGGTACTTGCATTGGAATAGGATTGGCCTTCAGACGCGCACGCATCTGGTCGTAGACCTTGAAGAAGTTGGCACCGGTACGGTCCATCTTGTTGACGAAGGCCAAACGCGGAACCTTGTACTTGTTAGCTTGACGCCAAACAGTTTCCGATTGTGGCTGCACGCCACCGACTGCACAGTAGACCATGCATGCGCCATCGAGCACGCGCATCGAACGCTCAACTTCAATGGTGAAGTCAACGTGGCCCGGGGTGTCGATGATGTTGATGTGGTGGGGAGGAAAGTTGTTCGCCATGCCCTTCCAGAAACAGGTCGTC
>Ga0302156_10001344_pt1 | contig 21907 bp, 18 predicted proteins | sample I_Bog_N3_2_FD_193503 | JGI IMG/M metagenome (GOLD analysis project Ga0302156, IMG submission 193503) | Peat permafrost microbial communities from Stordalen Mire near Abisko, Sweden - I_Bog_N3_2 | ecosystem: Environmental > Terrestrial > Soil > Wetlands > Peat | place: Sweden: Abisko, Stordalen... | reverse complement strand
CAGATGTCCCAGAACGCCAGCACGCGGCCAATCTTTCCTGTGTCCTGTGCCAGCATACCCAGTATGTCCGTCGCCAGCTCGGTCAGCACGGCGGGCATCAACGCCTCGAGCAGCTGGTTCACGCTCTCATAGTCGGCGTGCTGCGGCCCGGTCAGGGTTGGAGTCACGCCAGTCTGCGTCGCGGTGGCCAGCAGCGCCAACGCCAGGTCGTGGTTGATGTGCGCATTCATACCCGCCAGCGCAAACAGGATGCGGTCCACCCCCGGCCGGAACCGCGACTCCAGCAGCGCGCTCCAGCTGGAAGCCACGTCCGCCTCCCCGCTCAGAAACCCCGCCAGCGCCCGCAGGTAGAAGTTCGCAAACACGACATCCAGCGCCAGCAGCCAGTTTGCATCCTGCCATGCCGTCAGCGGCTGCAGGTCCACCTTCTGCGTCACCTGCAGGTAGAGCCAGTTGAACCACTTCAGCCCGTCGTCGTTGCCCAGGCAGCCGTCGATCTGCTGCATCACGGCGATCACCTCGGACACGTTCGCCGGCGGCGTTCCTGAGACCACTGCGAATAACGCTTGATCGGCTGCGGCAACGGGCATGGTATCGAGATCCTCTCCAAAGACGTTCGCCGCAGTATATCCGGATGCAGGTGTCCCACTCCCCGCGGCGCTCTTAGCTAGCTCTTGTCCAGGCAATCTCCCGCCACTGCTGGTATCTTCAGGGTGCTCCCGCAAGACCCAACGTCTCACGGAGGCCACCGGAGGAAACGCGCATGAGCACCGTTACAACATCACCGTCACCGCTGTCCTCGTTGCAGCTCAAGGCCCGGATCGCCGGCGGCCTCTACCTCTTCACGGTGCTCACGGCCGCACTCGGCGAGGGCTACCTTCACGGCCGCTTGGCATACGCCGTGGGCCTGATCGCGGTCGCAGGCATGGTCGTGGTCACGATACTCGTCTACATGATTCTTCGCCCCGTGGACAAGAACCTCATCTTCCTCGCCACGACGATCAACCTGGTGAGCTGCCTCTTTGAGGCCGGACGGTTCTCTCCTCAGGGTGTGGCCATCGCCGTCGTCATGACCGGGTTCTACTGCCTGCTCATCGCCATCGTCTTGCTCCGCGCGACCTTTCTGCCCCGGCTTCTGGCGCTGGCCATGGCGATCGCCGGCCTTGGCTGGCTGAGCTTCATGTCGCCGTCGCTGGCCAGCCGGCTCTCCCCCTGGAACCTGGCCTGCGGCCTGATAGGGGAGGCCGCATTCTTCCTTTGGCTCCTCCTCAAGGGAATCGACACCCAGCGCTGGCAACAGCAGAACGACGCCCGCTAACCCCGGCTACTCCCATTGCGCCCGTGGCGAAAACATCGCGGACATTGCGTTCGTCGTTGCCTGTTCTTCCTCTGCGAAACTTCGCCCCCTTTGCGAACCCTGCGTCAAGGTTGTTGCCGTTGCCATTCTCCCTTCCATCGCCTCACGACCCAAATCTTGTCAAGCCCCCTCCCACCCTCAAAACCACCCTAACCCACTCATCCGAAAGGATTTAATAAATATCAAAAAGCTGTCCTATAATTAGGATCCGATTCGCTAGAATTAAGACATAGGGTTAAGCAGAGAACCACACATAGCTGCAACGGCACCAGCCGCTTGCAGCTCTTGTCTTTAGCTCAAAGCTCAATCGCTCGAAGCTCCCAGCTGATCAGGACCCGCCTTAACTCAAGACTCACGAACTCGGAACTCGAAACTCAACAAGACACGTTCTTCGCTGTTCACTGTGGACTGTTCGCTGTTAACTTGCTTCTTTTCAATATTTTGCCTCTAAAATCTCTGGAATCAATATTTTGACCCCGGGGTCACCCGCTAAACCGCTGATTCCAGAGATTTTAGAAAAATGGGGGGAGGGGGTACCCAGCCGCTGGAGGCCTCGAGAGTCACTGCGACTCTATCGCTGCGAGTCTTCTTCGCAAGAACCGCTCCTGCGAAGCTTCGCCGGCAGCACGAGCGAGGTCAGCGGCTCGCGTGTAAGCCTTAGCCGAGGCGTCGTTCGCTCCGGTCCAGAGCAGCATCTGCGCCTTCGCCGCCCAATACGGCAGATAGCCTTCGAGCCCTTGCAGCGTATCCACGATCTCCAGTCCTGCTTGCGCGCCGCGATCCATCGCAACCGCGACGGCGCGGTTCAACTCCACGACCGGCGAAGGCTGCACACGTAACAGCACGTCGTACAACCCGACGATCTGTGTCCAGTCGGTGTCGCCGGCGTTGAGTGCATGATCGTGGACCGCAGCAATCGCAGCCTGCAGGCCGTAACCTCCAACACCGGCACGCAACGCATCTGCCGCGAGTTGTGAGCCTTCCTCGATTGCGGCAGAATCCCATGCGCTGCGGTCCTGCTGCTCCAGCAGCACCAGGTCGCCTTCGGCGGTAAAACGCGCTCCGCGCCGCGCATCCTGTAGCAGCATCAACGCCAGCAGTCCGCGGACCTCAGGCTCGCCGGGAAGCATCTCCAGCAGCAGCCGCGTCAATCGGATGGCCTCCACGCACAGCGCCCGGCGCTCCAGCTGATCCGGCGCAGCGCCATAGCCCTCGTTGAAGATCAGGTAGAGCACCAGCAGCACCGCATCCAGCCGCTCCGCCAGTTGCTCACGGCGAGGCACGCTGTACGGAATCCGCGCATCGCGGATCTTGGCCTGCGCGCGCACCAGCCTTTGCGCGATGGTCGGCAGAGGCTTCAGGTAGGCTCGCGCAATGGCCTCGGTCGTCAGACCACCAAGAGTGCGCAGCGTCAGCGCCACCTGCGCCTCTTCGGACAACGCCGGATGACAGCAGGTGAAGATCAGCCGCAGACGGTCATCTGTCACGGTCTCCTCCTCGCTGGCCGCTTCGAGCGCCGCAATCTGCTCCGGAGCAACCGCCTCGCTCGCGGCGACCCAGCCGGAGACTATGGACGCTTCGCCGGCGCGGCGCTGCTCGACCGCGCTGCGGCGCAGGCTGTCGATGGCCTTGTTGCGCCCCGTCGAGACCAGCCACGCGCGCGGATTCTGCGGCAAGCCGGAGTTCGGCCAGCTCGCCAGCGCCGCCGTAAAGGCCTCCTGCGTCGCCTCCTCGGCCAGCTCAAAGCTGCCGAGAAGACGAATCAGGGTCGCCAGAACGTGAGCCCCCTCGTCGCGCCAGATTGCCTCGAACTGCTCTTGAAACTCCACGCGGTTATCCTTGCACACGGGATGAGCGCAATGCACCGCAAAAGGCCCAGCGATTAGTCGGGCAGCTTGGCCAGTGGCCGAATGGGCCGCACCTCGATCGAGCCAAAGGTCGCACCCGGAATGCGCGCGGCAATATCGATCGCGTCATCCAGGTCCTTGGCTTCGACCAGAAAGTATCCGCCCAATTGCTCTTTGGTCTCGGCAAAGGGCCCGTCGGTGACGGTCCGCTTGCCGTTGCGGACACGCACGGTCGTGGCAGTCTCAGTGGCTTCGAGCGGATTGCCGCCCACGTACTTCCCCGCTGCCTCCAGGTCATTGCGGAGAGTAAAGTATCCCCGGTACATCGGAAGTAGCTCTTCCTGCGACATCGCCATCCGCTCGCGTTCGTTGTCGTAGATCAACAGTAGATATTGCATATCGTCCAGGCCTCCTTGCCTGTTGTACTGGCTAGTCGTATGTCATGGCCCGATTTCGACAGGGGAAAGGATTTATTTCCGCACTGGCTCCAAAGAGAAAGGGACCCGGAAATCTCCGGGTCCCTTTTACCATCTTTGTTGTCTGCCCTAGAAGTTGAACGAGGCCTGAACCTGGATGCGCCGAATCGCGCTGTCGGAGGTATAGGGTCCGCCCTCAACCTGCGTTGACTTGCCGAAGTTCGGCGAGGTCAGCGTTCCGCTCGGCGTGGCGAGATCGGTGTTATTGAACAGGTTGTTCACCGACAATCCGATGGCGAGGTTATAGCGCTTGCCGGTGCTTCCACCGCCGCCGCCGCCGAAGCCGAACGGGCCGCCACCACCGCCGCCACCACCGCGTCCACCACCACCCCCACCGCCGCGTCCGCCGCCGGGTCCTCCACCTCCAGGGCCACCCTGGCCGCCGCCGCGGCCCTGGGTCGGTGGGGCGTTGCGCAACGGCCCGAAGCCGAAGGTCTTGGTCAGACGAAAGTTGAGCGTGAAGAGTCCCGGACCGGTGCAGGCGTTGATCGGCACCACCTTCGACCCGGCCGGTGCCGTTCCCGCACTTTGCGAAACAAACGTACCGCAGCCGTTGATGGTCTGCGATCCCACAGTGCCGGCCGGAACCAGCAGCGGACGATCGTTGAAGATCGTGTCATGATTCAGATCGTTGCCCAGCGTTACGTTGTAGGGATTCCCCGTCTGCCCGATCATGAACGGACTGATCTGGATGTAATGCGGCAGCGTGATGGAACCGGAAAGGAAGATGCGGCTCTTCACATCGAAGCCTGTGCGGCCATAGTCGGCCGCGATGTTGCCCGGCGTGGTAATGAACCCGCCGTTGCCCGATGTGTCGCCGTGTGCCGAGTTCAGCGAGTAGTACCCGAACAGCGAGAGCCACTTCGTCGTCTGCACATGACCGTTCACGATGAGCTGGTTCTGGTTGAACACGCCTTCGCTGAAGTACTGGTAAATCGGCCCTGTCGTCGCCGTCAACGGCATCTGCGTAGTGATGTTGTAGTTGATGTTCTGCGCCGCCAGTTGATGCACGCCCTGGGAATGCAGGTAGTTGACGGAGATGGTCCCGATGCGGCCGATCTGCTGGTCGCCGCCCACTGCGAACTGCACGATGTAAGGCGTGCGCAGATTGCTGGTCTTGGCGTAGATCGTCTGCGTCGCCACGCCTGCCGTTGCCTTGCAGGTGGCTACGGTCGTCGCGGTTATCGCCGCGCCGGGCGTGACGCAGGTCGGATTCTGCTCTGTCCTCACCGTCTCGACCAGGCCGTTCTCCCGCTCCAGCGTGAGGACGTTACCCTGCCCGAAGCGGTCGTAGAACAGGCCGAAGCCGCCGCGGAGTACCGTCTTCGGCGAACCTTTGCCGTTGCCCAATCCGTACGCGAAGGAGACACGGGGAGCAATGTCATGGTGGTCGGCAGGAAGGTGGTTCTGGGCCTCATACCGGAAGCCATAGCTGACGGTCAGGTTCTTCCGCGCCTTCCAGTCGGTCTCGGCATATAGCCCCACATCGGTCAGCGCAAAGTCGATCTTTGGGATATTGATCGTAGTCAGCGTGAACTGGCTAGGGACACCCGTCGCATAGCTGTTGTCCGTTCCCGTGCCCCCATATGTCAGGCCCGCATAAGTAAAGGCGCCATTCGTATTGCTCTGGCTGCTCTGTGCCTCGCGCGTGGTGCGCACCCTGCCGCCCATGCGGATGAAATTCTTCTTCAACTGCAGGCTGGTATAGTTCTGCAACTCGAAGTGATCCTGATGGTCACTGGAGTTCTGACCGCCGGATCCACCATTGGTGAAGGCGCCCGATACATTCACGCTCGGCAGATTGCTCAGTGCCGTTGTCGCCGAATGGTCGCGCTCGTACTCAAAGCGCGTCTCATTGATCAGACGTGCGCTGTAAGTCTGCGTGTCACTCATCTGTAGCTCGTTGCTCAGTGAAGTGTCGTTATATCCGGCCTGCGCCAGGCTCAGGTTGCCGATGCCGGCATTCGTCGTGGTGCTCTTTTCAACCTCATAACGAGTGGTCAGTACGTTCTTTGCGCCCAACGCCAAGTCCAGCCGCGGCGTGAACTCGCCGCGCAGTTGTGGAAAGTACGTGGACTGTTGAAACGGAGTTACCACGCAGCCCGCAGTCCCGGGATTGCAGATGGTCGAAGAACCTGCACTCGGTGCCAGGATCGTGGCATTGGTAAACTCGTTGTCCTGGATCTGCCGGAAAGATCCACCCAGCGAATAGGACGCATTCTTGTTCAACGGTCCGGTAAGGCTGCCGAAGGTGAAAAACGTATGGTACGGCTGCTGCGCGGCTGTAATCAGTGGGTTGGCCGAGTTGAACTGCGATGGGTTGTAGTTTGTCTGCAGGCTGCCGTGAATCTTGTCTGTGCCTGGCTTGGTGAAGACCTCCACGCGACCGTAGCCCAGCCGGTCGAACTGCGCTGAGAAGGGATTCTGGTTGATGCGAATCTCGCGGATAGACGACTTCGGAGGGAGTTGGCCGCCGGTGAAGCCGTCCACGTAGATCTGACCGCCGTTCGGACCGGCGGAAGGTCCAGCCAGAGCACTCAACTCGCTGGATAGCTCATCGGGATCATCGGACAAAGCTTCCAGATCCTTGCCGGAGATGACTTGCGAGCTGGCATTCGCATCGGGATCCACGCTCAGCTGCACGGAGTCAGCATCGACGTTCACCACCTGATCGGCCACTCCAACCTGGAGCTTCGCATCCAGCGTCGTGCTCGTTACGGCGGGAATCTTCACATTCAGCGCAGAGTAGGAGGCAAATCCCGGCATCGACACCACCACCGTGTACGATCCAGGCGCTACCACGAGGCTATACGTTCCATCGCTGCCGGACTTCACCGTCGTTCCAGAAGCATTTCCCGTCTTGGTCGTCGGGGTCAGGGTCACCGATGCGCCTGGGATTAGCTCGCCGTCAGGGTCGGTGATCGTGCCGTGCACTCGCGTCCCCCCCGTCGTCGACACAACTGCCTGGGCACTCGATGCCGCAGGCACCGGTGCTGCTGTGCTGGGTGTCTGCGCCCGAGCGGAAGCCCTCCAACCCAGAGATACAGCAGCCAATACGACCGCCACCAAAACCTTCTTCAAATGCATCCTCACTCCTAAGAATTCATACGTTCTGCAAGTTGCGTCTACCGTGCGAATGCTGATCGCGCGGGCTTCGTAAGCCGACAACTATGGTTCGCCGCCGCCCGCTTCCGGACTACCGCCGCCTACACTCCAGGGCGACAGCGTCATCTCGCCCTCCGGCGATGCTGTCAGAATCGGCTCCACGCCGGCCAAAAGAGTCACAGCCGTCGACTGCGAGGAGTCCGCCGGAGACGTCGCCACGATCATCACCGCGTCACCTGTCTTCAGCCCAACCAGAGTCTCAGTCGGCAGCCGCGCCAACATCTGCGAGAGATCCGCGCCGGCTCGACCGGCTCGTCCTGCACCAGCCGGCCCGCCTGCACCATAGCCGCCGCCAGATCCGGCTCCAGCGCCGCCAGATCCAGCGCCTGGAGTACCCGGAGAACCAGCACCGCCCTTCATCCGCGCCGCGATCATCTGCGCCGCCATCTCCGGAATCCTCCGCACATCGCTGTTCGCAGTCACCGATACGGTCACCGTCTTCTTGGTCGCGAGGTCCTTCAATGTGACTGTGCCTGCGGTTGGGTCGACCGCTGAGATCAGCCCCGAGTAGTTGTGGAACGTACCGGCGACCAACTCATCCGCGGAGATGGTGCTCCCGTCTGCCGACTTGGTTCCGCGCACCCGCAACTGGTCCCCTGGCTTGATTGCCGAAATGGAACTCAGCGTCGCATCTGAGAACCGCACCGAGTTGCCCGAATAATGCCGCACCACGGTTTGGGGAGTCGTCTGCACGGTCACCGTCTTCATGCCACTGGCGATCACCAGGCTGCTCGCCGCCGGGTTCACGCTCTTGACGATGCCGCCCAGCCCTTGCTGCCAGGCCGCCTCTTCCGCCGCGTGGCTTTCCGCAATCGCCGCCGACTTCATCAGAATGACCCGCGTTGCCGTCAGCGTGGTCCCAGTGTCGCTCGGCGAGCCGGTAATCAGCGCGCGGTCGCCAGTCTCAACGTCGCTCAAAGTCCCCGGCGTGGCTGTCTTGAGGTCTTTGCTCCCCGGCGGCACCACCAGGATCTTTGCAGCACTCGACACATTGACGACATAGTCCTGCCCGGACTGATTGGTCAGTGTGAACGCATCGGTGCCGATGGACTTAACTGTGCCCGCCTGCCTTGGAAGGCTTGCCGTACTGGTGGCAGCCGTAGCCTGAGCATAAACGTTTGTGTGTACAGGACCGGCGACCGTAAGTAGAAGTATTGGTACGGCTTGGATCCATCGATTGCGTGTCATCGGATGTCTTTTCCTTGCAGGGTGCCGTATGCGTCTTACCAGTGATACGGTCCAATTTGAAAATAGTTTCTGGCAGATTCGACGATCTACCCAATAATCCAGTATTTCATTGAATTTCCATGCCAATGGCATCCACTCAGTATTGGCCTTCGGCGGCCCTCGAGGCGCAGAACGGCAGCGAATCCTCGGATTAATCCTGTCTCAGACAGGTAGCCGCGGGCTAGTGATTTCGAGATGGCTCCGTTGAAGGATTGTTGGTCAAATGTTCACGCTGGCGAACTTCGTTCAGTGCGCTGTCCTGCGATCCTTCGTCTGGCTCACTGCCCGGTCAGGTTCCCCTCAGGACTGGTGTTGCACTGCCAGTTGTTGCGTGCATGGGCACCATCGCAGAAGGGACGCTTTTCGCTCATGCCGCAACGGCACAGGCTGATGGCGGGCTTGCCGGTTAGATCCCACTGTTTGCCGTCGGCGTCCTTCAGCACAATGTGCCCTTCCACCCGCAGTGGGCCATTGGGCCGCACCGTAATATGAACCGCTTCCTCTGCCATGAAAAATCCTCCGTGTCATGGTCAGAATACCAGCCGCGCACCCGTAACTTGCAACGCAGCTTTCCTTTCTCTCTATTCCCATCCTTCAAGGCTCCACCATGACCTCATCGACGTAACACCAGCCCCAGCTCTCGCCGGGCTCAACCGAGCGCATCACCGGATGCTTCGTCCCATGAAAATGTTTCGTCGCGTGCGTGTTCGGCGAAGAGTCGCAGCATGCCACATTGCCGCAAATGAGACACTCGCGCAGATGTACCCAAGTACTGCCCATCTTAATGCACTCCAGGCAGCCTTTCTTATAGCTCGCCGCTGTGCTGGGCACTGGCTTCAGCCCTTCGAAGTGATGACATGGCATGACGCACCTCCATTAACATGCTTTCAGGCAGGCCACCTGCGCCTGCAATAACTCGCGGATTCCACGCTCCGCCATATCCAGCATCTCGTTCAACTGAGTGCGTGAGTAGGTTCCCTTCTCGGCGGTCGCTTGTGTCTCCACCAGGCCACCGTCAGAGGTCATCACCACGTTCATGTCTACCTCTGCGCGCGCGTCTTCCTCATAAGCCAGGTCCAGCAGCACGCGGCCGTCCACAATGCCCACACTCGTCGCCGCCACCATCTGCTTCAGCGGAGACTCCTTTAGCGTTCCTGCCGCCTGTAGTTTTTTCAGCGCGATAGCCAGCGCCGCGCAAGCACCTGTAATCGCAGCCGTGCGCGTTCCGCCGTCGGCCTGCAGAACGTCGCAGTCCAGAATGACCGTTCGCTCGCCCAGCAGCTTCATATCCACCACGCTACGCAGGCTACGCCCGATGAGCCGCTGGATCTCGTGCGTTCGTCCGCCGATCTTTCCCTTCTCAGCTTCGCGGGGTGAACGAGTCAATGTCGATCGTGGCAACATTCCGTACTCTGCCGTCACCCATCCACGCCCCGAGTTCCGCATCCATCCCGGCACGCCATTTTCGACCGTTGCGTTGCACAAAACCCTGGTGTTGCCAACCTCAATCAGAATCGAGCCTTCCGCGGTGGCTACGAACCCCGGTGTCAGCTTCACGTCCCGCGCCTGGTCCTGACTCCTACTGCCGCTGCGAAAGATATCTACATCAACGCTCATGTCTGAATTGCTCCCTGCCGATCATTATAGGAATCAGGACGAGTTCCACCGTGAAGGGATGTCGGCCGACTCTTAAAACGATCTCAGGAACTCAAGACTCATGCGGTTGTTCCTGGCCAGTGCTGCATCTCACATGCTAAGTACTGCGCCCGAAGGTAACGCGCTCAGCGCCCAAGAGTTATAAATTGTGCTCCAAACCGGGACGTAGGCTTCAATTTGGGAATAGGGATAACCCCTTTTGCTACCGTGTGATAGAGTGTTTCACGAGGTTATAGCTATCCCGATTCGGGATAGCTGGTAATTGGCTTTGAACTGCAACGAATGGCCTAACCCAACTCTAATGAAATACTTACAATACTCTCTCGGTTTGGCACTCAACGTGATTACCAATATGCAAAGGTAACCAGTTCGACCCAATTCGGAGCCCCCATGCAGGCACACCCGCAGAGCACTACAGCCGCACGGAATCTATCGATCTTCTCGACAGCCCAGCCTCCCTCGACCGACGAGGAAGCTGAGGATCAACTGCACGCTGAGGTTCCTCCTCTCTCTGAGGGTTCCGGTCTTGCACACGACGCCGGCAATCTACTCGGCGCTCTAAGCCTCTACTGTGACCTTCTTGGAGCACCCGGTGTATTGGCGCCGCCTCACCGCCACTACATCACGGAACTGCGCCTCATCTACGAACGCAGTAGCGCATTGCTGAGCCGCTTGCTGCATCTAACGCCGGATCAACTCAACGGCGGCACAACATATCCCCGTGTGGCGGCCGGCAAATCCACATCTATACATCAGTCCCCCGGTGATACGCTTCGCACTGTCGCGCCCGTTCTATCGAGCATGGCCGCCCCTTACGCGCAAGTTACGTTAGAGGTCGCACGCCACCTGCCTCCCATTGAGATCTCTCCCGAGGCGCTGGAGCGTATTGCAGCCAACCTGGTGCGGAATGCGGCAGAAGCCATCCACCACTCGCAACTCTCCGGTGGCCATATCCACGTCTGCTTGAGCGAGGTCGCAGGCCGCCTGCGACTGAGCGTTGAGGATAACGGTCCGGGTATGCCGCCTGCGCTTGCCGCCGCATTCCTGCACCCCGCGCCGTTACCTCCAGGAACGAGCCGCGGCTACGGGCACCGCAACGTACATGAACTATCTGAGTCTACCCGTGGACGCATAGGCATCCATGTTCGCCCCGGACGCGGCACGACCTTGTGCGTTGACTGGGAGATACCCGGCAGCCAGCAGTCTCAACGTCCACAGTTCTCCCACCGATCCCAACGGTCAGTACATCTCGTGCCTCCGGCACCGATCGCCGCGCTGCGCCTGCGCCCGGGATCGACCCGATTCAATCCGATGGCGGAAGGAGAGCAGCCTGCGTGATGAATGCCAAGACTTTGCACGGCCCTGCAACGATCCATGCTCATGGGAATCACCGTTCCCTGCCCACATCCAATTCACGCGAACTGCACGGAGCGACTTTAGGCTCTGCGGGCTATGAACCTGTATCAACCGGCAAGCTTAACGCTGCCATGATCCGATCGGTCTCCATGAGTCGGCAGGGACCTCCGGTCGCGTTGACCGCGCAGCGTGCCTCCGTGGCAGCAAGCACAGCGCAACTACATCTGTTGATCGTTGACGATGATCCACCGATACGTTCGGCCTGCGCGGAGATTGCCGGCGGTCTGGGCTTCGCTACGCGCATGGCGGATTCAGTCTCCGCCGCGCGTGCGGCATTGGCGCTCGGACACTTCGATCTGGTGCTGCTCGATCTGCGCCTTCCCGGCGGAGGCGGCCTCGCTTTGCTGGATGAGATCCGTTCCAATTATCCCAAGACGATTGTGATGGTAATGACCGCCTACGCAACCGTCCCTTCCGCCGTTGAGGCCATGCGCATCGGCGCGAGCGACTACCTGACCAAGCCATTCTCCCTCGAGGAGTTCTCCACCGTGCTGGAACGCGCCGCAGAGCGGCGTCTAATCGACGAGGAGTCCCGTTCCCTGCGGGAGAATATGCGCTCCAGTTCGGGTCTTGGTGACCTCATTGGCCGCTCGCCCGCAATGGAGAAGCTCTATCGAATCCTCTCCAAGGTTGCCCACACAACTCATCCTGTTCTTATCCTGGGTGAATCCGGTACCGGAAAGGAGCTGGTCGCCCGCTCCATTCACAACCATGGATCCAGCGCGGACAAGCCGTTCATCCCTGTCGATTGCGGCTCGCTTGTGCCATCGCTCATAGAGAGTGAGCTGTTCGGTTATGTGAAGGGCGCGTTTACCGGCGCGAACCGTTCTCGCACGGGATTGTTAGCCGCCGCAGAGGGCGGAACGGTTTTCCTGGACGAGATCGGCGAACTGCCATTGGATCTTCAGGCTCGGCTGCTGCGGGCCTTGCAGGAGAAGGAGATTCGTCCTGTAGGCAGCAATCAGGCCGTCCCGATCAATGCGCGTATCCTGGCCGCGACCAATCGCGACCTCGCCGCGATGGTGGAGACTGGACAGTTCCGCAAGGACCTCTTCTTCCGCCTCAATGTGGTCAATCTGCGGATTCCGCCACTGCGTGAGCGCAAGACCGACATCCCATTGCTGGTCGCACACATTCTGGACCGCATTCAGCGGGAAAGCGGCTTCACCTATACATTTGCCGATGACGCTCTGCGCCTGTTTATGGACTACGACTGGCCTGGAAACATCCGCGAACTTGAACACGCTATCGAACGCGCCTGCGCGCTGTCCAGCGGGCCGGTTGTGCATGTGACGGATTTCCCCACCCAGATACAAAACTACCGTCAGCACCAGATCCAAGCCCAGGTCGAAGCTACAGGCGGAGCGCGGGAACCCCGCCAGTCCGCGCCGGACAGACCCGAGGTTATTTCGATTGCGGAGATGGAGAAGAACGCCATCCTCAACACGATCCGTCAGCTCAAAGGCGACAAGCTGATGGCTGCTCGGCTGCTGGGAATCGGGAAGACGACGCTCTATCGCAAGCTCAAGGAGTATGGCCTGGGAGAGAACCACAGCCTGATCTAGCCAATGGACCTCTGCTTGCGTTCCGTTTGCACGTCCCTTTCCCGAGTTCCTGATCGTGCCGCTGGAGACTCGAATGCCCCTATCGATCCTGCTCATCGCCCCTGAATTGGCGGCCGATCCGATTGCGACAGCGCTGCGGCGCGAGCTCGATGCGGAGGTCGAACTCGCTACCACGCGCCGCGCCGCTCTGGCCTGCCTGCGACGCCGCGAGTACGTCCTGGTGCTGATCGAGGACTACCTCACCTCATCCGATCCCGAGGCCGCCGAACTGCTCTACCAGGCAGCGGAGGCAACACCGGTGCTGGAGATCCACTGTGTCCTCTCCAGCGCAGAACGGATCGTTCGCCAGGTCAGATCGGCTCTTCTGCGGCGCAGCCGGGAGCGCTCCGCCGCCGAGGCCGCGGCTGCCGAGACCCTGCAGAATGAGCTCGGCGCAGCGCTGGCTGGAATCCTTCTGGAGTCGCAGCTTGCTCTGCGGGAAGCAAGTCCGGCGCAACAGCCCAAGCTACGGCATGTGGTAAGACTGGCCTCCACGCTGCGGGACCGGCTGCGCGCCTGACGGGTCCGTTTCCCCTGTACAATTCCTCTCGGAGGCGCTGCGTTACGCGCCCATGCAACCAACAGCAAGGGGAAACATGAAGCTCACACCTGGAAAGCTCGCCGGCCTGAAGGCCGTATCCGATTCACGGAATGTCATTGCCGCAGCCGCTATGGACCAGCGCGGATCGCTGCAGAAGTCGCTGGCCAAGGAGCGCGGCTCCGCTGCCGACGCTCACGATCTCGAGGTCTTCAAGACACTGGTCACCGAGACCCTGACGAAGTACGCTTCGGCCATCCTGCTGGACCCGGAGTTCGGCCTGCCAGCCTCGAAGCATCGTAACGGCAAGGGCCTTTTGCTGGCCTATGAGAAGACCGGCTATGACGCCAACACTCCGGGACGTTTGCCCGATCTGCTGGATCTGTGGAGCGTTCGGCGGCTCAAGGAAGCTGGCGCGGACTGCCTGAAGATCCTGCTCTACTACACGCCGTTCGACAAGCCTGCGGTCAACGACATAAAGCACGCCTGGATCGAGCGCATCGGCGATGAGTGCCGCGCCGAAGATATCCCGTTCTTCGCCGAGTTCGTCGGCTATGACGCGGAAGGCGGCGACGAGAAGACCGTGGAATACGCCCGCAAGAAGCCGGCGATCGTCACCGAAACCATGAAGGAGTTCTCCAAGCCGCGCTACGCAATCGACGTCCTCAAAGTCGAGGTTCCCATCGCGATGGAGTTCGTTGCGGGCACGAAGTCCTTTAAGGGCGCCTCAGCGTACACTCGCGCCGAAGCGCTGGATCACTTCCGCAAGTCTGCTGAGGTGACCAAGCTGCCGTTCATCTATCTCTCCGCGGGCGTCTCGAATCCGGTGTTCATTGAGACCCTGGAGCTCGCCGGCGAATCCGGCGCGGCGTTCAACGGCGTGCTCTGCGGCCGAGCCACATGGAAGGACGGAATCCGCATCTACGCCGTGGAAGGCGAGGATGCTTTCCGCAAGTGGCTGGAGACCACGGGCGTGGAGAACATCCAGAACGTCAACCGCGCGCTGACGGCTGCAACTCCATGGACCGCAAAGGTTGAGGCCGCTTAGGCGCTTTCTCCATTGCCATCTCATCGCATCGCTCGTAGTCTGAGGAGTAACTATGCGCTGCCTTGAACGAGTTCTGACCGCCGCTATCCTTGTTGCTGTGCCGATCTGCGTCCTCGCGCAGGGCACAACCGCAGCTCCTGAGCAGAACTCTGCCGCGACAGCAACATCGATCGACCGCATTACGTTCCTCGGCGCTGATGCATATTCTGACTCCGATCTGCTGCATGTTGTGCGGCTGCACACAGGCGATACCGTGACGCAGCCGATGATCACAGCAGCAGCGCAGTCGCTCTACGATACTGGCCTGTTCACCGACGTGAATGCCGGCTTTGACTACACCGACGGCGTTCATACGCTGATCTTCCATCTCAAGCCGGTTCCTGACGACCAACTGCTCCACGTGAGCTTTGCCAACCTCATCTGGTTCACGCAGGATGAGCTGAATGCCGCGGTCCACAAGGCGATTCCGATCTACCAGGGCAAGATCGCCGACCAGAGCAAGTTCGTTGACCAGATCCAGGCAATTCTGGTCAAGCTGCTGGCCAGCAGGCAGATTCAGGCCATGCTCAGCCATAGCATTGTGGATGCGACGCGTCAGCATCCGTATCGCGCGATGGAGTTCCGCGTGGTGGACCCGCCGATTCGCGTGGTCAGCATGGACGTCGTTGGTGGTCCCGTTGCGCTGGTCAATGCCGAGGTGACCGCGCAGAAGCAGGCAACTGCAGCTGCCTACAACGAGGGAACGGCGGGCTTGACCACGCAGGACATTCTGCTCGCTCCGGTCATCGATGCCGGTTACATCGGCGCGAAGCTGGTGGATGTGAAGATTGAGCGCTCCACGACGCCAACCGAGATCGGCATTCTGTACTACGCGCGCATCGATTCCGGGCCGTTGTACAAGGTGGGAACGGTTGCATGGACCGCAACTCCGGTCTACAGCGCGGACGACTTTGCGCGCGACTGCGAGCTTCACACCGGTTCCGTGCCGCGCGAGAACGCCGTGAGCGACACTCAAAAGGCCGTTTTGAGCGCTTACCGGAAACAAGGCTACGTGAATGCACAGGTGAGCATCAGCACGGCGCTGGACGAGAGCTCGGGAACCGTGAACTACACCTTCACGGTCAATCCCGGCGATGTGTATCACGTGGGCACGATTACAGTGACAGGACTCTCTGGCGCTGCGCAGACCGAGTTCGAATCGAACTTCAAGCTGAAGCCTGGTCAGGTTCTCGACGTTCCTTACCTCGACACCTTCCTGCAGAACAATCCTTCTCTAAACGCGCTAAGCGGCTTTGGCTTCAGCTACCAGACGAGCGAGAATCCTGAGACTCACGTGGTCGATCTGACGATTGCTTTTTCTAAACAGAAGTAGTGCAGTGGGGTACCCCCCTCCCCCCTCTTTTCTAAAATCTCTGGAATCAGCGGTTTAGCGGGTGACCCCGGGGTCAAAATATCGATTCCAGAGATTTTAGAGGCAAAATATTGAAAAGAAGCAAGTTAACAGCGAACAGGCAACAGCGAACAGCGAAGAACGTGTCTTGTTGAGTTTAGAGTTCCGAGTTCATGAGTCTTGAGTTAAGGCGGGTCCTGATCAGCTTTGAGCTTCGAGCTATTGAGCTTTGAGCTAAAGGCAAAAGCTGCAAGCGGCTGGTGCCGGTTGCAGCTTGATGAGGTCACTTGCTTAACTCTATGTCTTAATTCTAGCGAATTGGATCGTATATTTAGGACATCTTTTAAAGATTTCTTTTCTCTTTAGAATGATTGGGTTAGGCCGGTTTTGGGGGTGGGAGGGGGCTTGACAGGATTTGGGTCGTGAGGCGATAGGAGTGGGGTTTTCAGGAGAATAGAGCTTAGAGATGTCGAGATAAGAGGAACGGCAGAGGCAACAGCCTAAACGCAGCGGACGCGGAGGAAGACTGGCAGAGGCAAAGGAGTATCCGCGGAGGGTAAGATGTGCCTCGTGTCTGGCAGGCAGGCGCTGTGGAGGCTGGATGGTGGAAGGGCGGAAGTTGCGGGGAGTGGTGGCCGTGTGCCTCTGTGGATTGCTGTTGAGAGCGGTGCCGGCTAAAGGTCAGGTGTCGGCTACGGTGCATGGGGGCGGAAGGACGGCGGTCTCACTCGCGGTGGAGGATGGGAACGGCGGGGCGGTCGCCGGAGCGGCGGCGCGTGGCGCGGGGGCGCGGCCCGTTGCGATGGACTTTGAGCGGGTGTATCAGCCGGGCGACCGCATCGTTCTGCGGGGGCCGCGGCGCGTGGCGTTGCGTGTGGACGCGACGATGCCCGAGTGCCTGCTCTATCTGCCGGGTTCGCTGGGTGGCGAGGGCGAGTTCGACTACATTGTGCCCTATGGGCGAGCCGAGAAGGAGACCGGCAGCGCATATGACCCCGCCAGCTTTGCCGGGAGTTCGCACCATGTGACCGCGCGGCCGTGGACGGACGCCGAACGCACGGGTTATCGCAACCTGGCGCTGAACCCCTGCGACCTGCTGGAGCCGCAGGAGGGCTCGGCGACGGCGTACCCGCACAGCAGCACCAACAGCTACTCGCGCAATCTTTATGACTTTGCGGCGCGAAACGCGATCGACGGCGTGACACAGGACGGCCATCACGGCACGTGGCCGTACCAGTCGTGGGGGCCGGGGCTGCGGCTGGACCTATGGTGGAAGCTGGACTTCGGGCGTCCGGTGGAGCTGGACAAGATACGGCTGCTGGTGCGCACCGACTTTCCGCATGACAGCTACTGGAAGAGCGCGGTAGTGGAGTTCTCCGATGGCAGCCTGCTGCCGATCACGATCACCAACTCCGGCGAGTTCCAGGAGTTCAGCTTCCCGAAGCGGCAGGTCACGTGGTTTCGCTTGAACAACCTGGTGCCGGAGGACCCGGCGCGGTGGTGCGCCCTGATGGAAGTTGAGGCGTGGGGGCGGGACCTGCCATGAGCGAGACGAAGCGGATTCTGGTTACGGGTGCAACGGGGAAGGTGGGGCAGGCGTTTATGCAACGCATCCTGGCCGAGCCGAAGTTTGAGGCGTTCACGGTGCGGGCACTGTGCCACAACCGCGTGCTGGAGGCGGGGCCCCGGTTGGAGGTGGTGCGCGGGTCGCTGGAGCACAAGGAGGTGGCGCGCGAGGCGGTGCGCGGCGCGACCCATGTGCTGCACCTGGCCACCTGCAAGGAGACTCCGGAGAGCGTAATGGACGTCGCGGTGAAGGGCATCTTCCATCTGCTGGAGGCCTGCCGCGAAAGCCCGGAGTTTCAGCAGTTCATCCTGATCGGCGGGGACAACAGCGTGGGGCACTTTGTGTATCCGCATCCGATCCCGGTGACGGAGACGCAGAGGCACACGGCCTATGCGGGTTGCTATGCGCTATCCAAGGTGCTGGACGAGGTGATCCTGGAGCAGTACTACGTGCAGTACAACCTGTCCGGATGCTGCCTGCGCGCGCCCTGGATCATGGAGAAGGACGACTTCAAGCGGCAGCTATCGTTTGGAGAGGATGTCTTCGGCGGGCCACGGTGGCGCGACCTGGTGGGCGCGGAGAAGGCCAGCGAGTATGTGAAGGCGAAGACCGTGCCGGTGATGCTCGACCCTGAGGGGCAGCCGGTGAAGCGGAACTTCGTGCATGTGGACGACCTGGTGGAGGCGATCCTGCGGGCGATTGACCATCCCAAGGCACACCAGCAGACCTTCAACATCTGCACGGATGAGCCGGTCGACTATGGCGAGTTGGGAGCGTACCTGGCGGAGCGGCGCGGGGTGGCGACGGTCGGGGTGCCGACGCCGTTCTACTCGACTTGGCTGGACAATGCGAAGGCAAAGTTTCTGCTGGGCTGGCGGCCGCGTTACGACATGAAGAAGATGGCCGACGCGGCGTGGGAGTACCAGCGGGCGGCGGATGATCCGGCGGTGGTGTGGTATCCGGGGTGAGTGGGTCGCGCCTGACCAACGCTCTGTCAGGTCAATGGAGTTGCGGATGGACTTTGACGCCCCCGCAGAATGGATGGAATATCCTGAGCGCCGTGCAGAATCGCAACGATCATGACGGGCGAGGTCTCTTCGCGATAGAAGACGCGATAGGGATGGACACCGATGCTCCGTATAGGCCCAGAGGTTTCATTGCTGAAGTAAGGTTCATGGCGACCGCTGAAGGGGAAGTCCGCAATTTGCCGGAAACCTTCGCTAAGTTCGGCAAGAATTTTTTGCTTGAATTGGTCGCGGGACAGGCAAGAGGTATTCGCGTATTCCCAGAAGGTCGAGCCGAGCGGGTACAGAGAGCGAGTAGGGCTTCATGCGCGGAGTTCGCGCTGCCAATCTTCAAACAGTGCTTCGATTTCTTCGTGGGAGACTAACTCTCCGCGCATGGAAGCATCGATCCCTTGCTGGATGCGGGCGCGCGCGGAGGCCGAATAGGCGGACGGTACGCTGGCCTCATCCAGGAGCAGATCCACGGAGTGGGCCAATGCGTCATCGACGGAGGCATAACGCCCTTCAGCCACCAGTTTGTTCAGCCTGGCGGCTTGCTCGGGGTCGAGAGTGATTGTGGTGGTCGCCATGACTGCCTCGCTGAGGTTAGGTTGCGACAGGCAGATGGGAATGTCAACAGAAGAGGTGGCCTCCTTATTCCAAGCCGAGGATGGAGCCACGCATGGGTGGCGTATCGTCGTCGGAGTCGTGGCTGCTCGTGGTGGTCTCTTCGATGTCGGCGGGCGGTGGAGAGTCGTCGCCGGTGTTGAGCGGCCGCAGGTGCATAGGCCCGGTGTAGGGCTTATGGGTCACCGGCGGAAGGCGGAACTCAGCGCCCTTGAGCGGTTGGTGTTCTTCCGCTTCTCCATCGTATTTGAAGTCGGGCATGGGCGGGAGGCGGAAGTCGCTGGTCTCGTCAGGATTGAGCTGGACTGGTTCGCCCAACTCAAAGCTGGGCAGCGGTTTCAGGCGATATTCGCCGGTATCCTTGGTCTTACTATCGGAGTGTTTCATCTCTGTGTACTCCCTGCGGATAAGATGCACAGGGGTTCACGAAGGGTATCCGCGGCGCACTCAGCCGAGGCCGAGGATGGAGCCGCGCATAGGCGGGGGATCGTCATCCTCGTCGTCATCGCAGGAGGAACTGGTCTCAACGCCGTCGAGCGGCGGAAGACGGTACTCCCCGGTGTTCAGCGGCTTGAGATGGATGGGGCCGGTGTAGGGTTTGTGGTCGAGCGGTGGAAGGCGGAACTCTCCCGTGTCGAGGGGCTTGAGCTGGGGGCCGTCGTGGGGTTCGTAGCCGGGCAGCGGCGGGAGGCGGAATTCGCCGGTGTCCAGCGGCTTGAGCTGAGGAGCCTCGTGGGGCTCGTAGCCGGGGAGTGGTGGAAGGCGGAACTCTCCGGTGTCGAGGGGCTTGAGCTGGCCGCGTTGAGGCGCGGCTGGAGGGTGAAGGTCCGCCGGTGGGGTGACGATGGGGGCGCGAGCGGCGATTGGCGGTGCGATGGGAGTGGGAACGGGCGGCGGGACGTAGGCCGGTGTTGCGGCGGCAGTTGCGGCAGGGGCGAAGAGCGTGGGCTGGGTGGGCAGCGCGACGGGTGAGCCGACGACGACGGTCTTGGCGTTGAGGAACTCCTTCATGCCGGCCCCGGAGAGCTCGCGGCCGTAACCGCTGTGCTTGATGCCGCCGAAGGGGAGGCGGGAGTCGCTGGCGACCGGCGCATTGAAGGCAACGACGCCGCACTGCAGGCCGGCGGCGAGCTGCTGCTGCTCGGCGAGATCGCGCGTCCAGGCGCTGGCGGCGAGGCCGAAGGGAGTGTCATTGGCGAGCGCGATGGCGTCTTCCAGCGAACTGACGCGGAAGAGCAGGGCGAGCGGGCCGAAGGTCTCCTCTTTGGCGACGGCGGCAGTGCGCGGGACGTCCGCGATGACAGCAGGGGAGAAGTAGTTGCCGGGGCCGGGCAGGCGATGGCCGCCGGTGAGCAGGCGGCCTCCGGCGTCGGTGGCGGCGTGGACCTGCGCGAGCAGCGTGTTCATGATCTGCGGCGTGGCGAGCGGGCCGATCTGGGTGTCGTCGAGCGTGGGGTCGCCGACGCGGAGGGCGCGCATGGCGGCGGTGAAGCGCTGGGCGAATTCGTCAAAGAGGGAGTCATGGACGAGGAAGCGCTTGGCGGCGATGCAGCTCTGTCCGTTGTTGATAGTCCGGGAGGCGACGGCGGTGGTGATGGCGGCGTCCAGGTCGGCGGAGGGCAGCACGATGAAGGCGTCGGAGCCGCCGAGTTCGAGGACGGACTTCTTGATGAGCCAACCGGCCTGCGCGGCGACGGCGCGGCCGGCTGCCTCCGAGCCGGTGACGGTGACGGCGGCGACGCGAGGGTCGGCGAGGACGGACTCGACCTGCGGGGCTTCGATGAGCAGGGTCTGGAAGGCGCCGCGGGGGAAGCCGGCGCGGCGGACGAGGGCCTCGATGGTGAGAGCACACTGCGGGACGTTAGAGGCGTGTTTGAGCAGGCCGACGTTGCCGGCCATGAGCGCGGGCGCGAGGAAGCGGAAGACCTGCCAGAGCGGGAAGTTCCACGGCATGACGGCGAGGACCACGCCGATGGGGTCCCAGCGGACGTAGCTGGAGGGGTGTTCGGTGGCGATGGGCTGGGACTCGAGCAGAGCGGCAGCGTTGGCGGCGAAGTAGCGGCAGCAGGCGGCGCACTTGAGGACCTCGGCGCGGGCGGAGGCGAGGGTCTTGCCCATCTCGGCGGTGATGGTGGCGGCGAGCTCGTCGCAGTCGTCTTCAAGCAGCAGCGCGAGGCGGCGCATCCAGAAGGCGCGGTCGTCGAGGGATTCCGAGGGATAGGTCCCTGCGGCGGAGGCGGCGAGCGCGAGCCTGGCTTCGAGCGCCTCAGGCGTGAGCGGGTCATAGCGGCGGAGCAGCATACCGGTGGCCGGATTGACGGACTGAATGGGCATGAATGGGGTCCGGCAGCGGGGTTCGGCTCGGCGCGCTGCGTGGGATTAGTGTAGCGGAGGCGGGGATGAGTCTTTGGCGACGACGAGATTTTATGTCGGGCTTTCAGCCCTCTGCATTGTCTGGGCGACGATACCCAGGGCTACGCCCTGGGCTGGTATATCGTCGGGCCTTTGGCCCTGATATCGTTCGTGGACGACCAGTCCCGCTCCATGAAGGACACAAGGCTCCTACTCGCCGGCGAGCCTGGCCAGCGTGAGCGCGAGGACGCGTGTGCCGAGGGCGATGGAGGCGGGAGTGGCGTACTCGTCGGGGCGGTGGGAGACGCCGTTGCGGCAGGGGATGAAGATCATGGCGACCGGAGCGACGCGGGCCATGAAGCTGGTGTCGTGGTAGGCGCGGGAGACCATCTTTTTGAACGGGACCTTCTCCGCGGCGCAGACGGCTTCAAGCGTGGCGAGGATGTGCGGGTCGCTGACGGCGGGGATATCGGCGTTGATGAGCTCTTCGGTGACCTTGACGTGGCGGCGGGACTCGAGCGCGGCGATGTCGGCGCGGAGCAGGGTCATGGTGCGGTCGCGGCGGGCGGGGTCGGTGTCGCGGATGTCGAGCGCGAGGGTGACGCGTGAGGGCACGGAGTTGACCGCGCCGGG